>ERZ1740067.188-NODE-188-length-51706-cov-11.744381_pt1 | contig 51706 bp, 43 predicted proteins | sample MGYA00581736_ERZ1740067 | MGnify/ENA primary metagenome ERZ1740067 (study PRJEB43018, sample SAMN04849236) | marine metagenome | isolation source: floating plastic debris | place: Pacific Ocean | collected 2008-08-27 | study: EMG produced TPA metagenomics... | reverse complement strand
GGCTGAGGATGCGACTGCCGTCGGGAGAGTGCCACCAGAAGAGCTGGTGAGGAAATTCGGTGGTGTCGTTCCAGGAAAGCTTGAGGGTGGCAAAGGTTTCGATACCTCCTTGGGTAAGGATCTGGGGAAGCTGCCAGCAGAAGCCAAAGGAGTCTGGCAGCCAAGCGACTTTACTAATTTTTCCAAACTTGTCTTGGCAGTAGCGCTGTCCGTAGAGAATCTGACGGGCGATGGCCTCGCCGCTGATGATATTAAATTCGGGTTCAATCCAAAGCCCGGCGTCTATGCTCCAGCTACCTTCAGCTACTTTTGTTTGAATCTGCTTAAATAGCGATGGGCGATTATTTTCTAGCCATTCGAATAGCGCTGGGCTGGAGTGAGTGTAGGTGAGTTCTGGAAAGTCTTTTTGAAGGGAAAGGATAGATTTGAAGGTTCTTTCGGCGGCTGCCCACGTGTCGGCAATGGGCCATAGCCAAGCCATGTCTAAATGGGCGTGACCGATGCATTGAATTTTTCTAGCTTTTACTTTTGGGCTGAAGGGCTTGAGGTCTCGACGAAGCTGACTGAGAGATTGCTGGAATGGATGAATAGATGCTGGCGTAGGTTGAGCTAAGGCAGCTGTTGGTGTTGAGAGGTCTTGCCAGAGATTCAGCGCGTCTGTTTTGGTGCTGTTTGTGGCTTGCTCAGAAGAAAGGCTGTTCCAGTCGAGGGATTGGATAGCATTTTGTATACTCTCTCGTGTGTCTGGCTCTAGGGTGGCGAGTACTGCCATCTCGTCTGCAATGAAGCTAGGTTCGGGCGTTGGCGCGGTTGTGGGAAGTTCGTAGATGAGCTGCGATCGCACCAAAGCGCCATCATCATGATTGGGACTCACCAACCGGATAGCAACTTGAAAGGTATCGCCAGGTTGAACGCGATCGCTCAGACAAATTCGTGTAAAGCACTCGAATAAATCTCCTGACTGTACGAGCGTGCCATCAACATAAATTTGAGCGTCTTCGGCCCACCATGTAAGCGCTAGGCGAAGTGTGAGTCTGGTGAGTGGATAGCCGTAGAAGTCTGTCGGAATGACAATTGTCTGCTTCAGCCAACGAATTTGTAATCCTTTATCCCACGCAACATGCTGACGCTCGTTGAGCGGCGCGCGCTCCCAATCCGTTTGACCTGAATGCTGGAGATCGTCGTCAGTGCCGATGTCTTGGTCATGCCACTGCCAGCTAGACTGAATATCCTGAGTATTGAGTTTGCGTAGGTTGTCGAGTTCAGTTTTAAGAGATGTGGGGAGAGTAGGCGTAGTGGCAGGGGAGACCATGGCTTCCGGTAGAATCTGAAAAGGAGGGAGTCTGCCATTGAGGGCAGTCATTCACGAGCGCTGATGGTATATGGCCCGTATCAAAGTAAGTTACTACGATTAGTGTTGGGACAGTACCGAAAAGGACTAGATCGCCATCGACGGGCGGTTCGCCAGACTCGATCTACGGTCGTTACAGGTGCGGTGCTAGGGGGCACTTGGGCCTTGGTTCCGCTGCAAGCTGCCGTGCGATGGTCGCAGCAGTGGGCGAGACAACTTAAGCGAATCACTACGAGCGAGCGATCGCAGCGATTGGGCTCATCTGAGGTTGAGTGTGAGGCCACAGATGATTCGGGTGCAATCTCTCAAGTCCTTTCTGTTTTAGACGACACTTTTTTAGCAAGCACTCTATCCACGCAGAAAATATCAGGGTTGGCAGGTGGTATTAAAGCACTATTGTTGCATCGCTTTGCATGGCTACGGCGTAATCGTGATGCCCAAATTACAGGGTTTGCCAGCGATCTTGAGACGCGTAGTCTTTTGTTAGTGATTGACTATACGTCTGTGTGGGGTGGCTTGAGCGGCGATCAGCAGCAGAAGCTTGAAAGAGAGATTGCGAAGCGATTGGCCGGTACCGCTGTTTGCGCAGTGGAAGGGCCAGCAAATGGACTTGATTTATCGATATCGAGCGGGTTAGCGAAGCCGGTGAGATCGATGGGTTTGGCTTCGCGATCTTCTTCGGGATGGGCTTTGCCATCGCCCGCTAGCACCAGCGGCTTGGCATATTCAGCGCGTGCTTTTTGGGTAGAAGTGCTGCGAGCAGTCGCCAATTTGAAGCGGCAGCGGCGAGGGTGGCTACCTGCTGGTATGAGGTGGTTGCGACCATCAGAGGGTTGTAATCGAGGGCTGTTTGGTTGGACGGGAGAGACCTCTTTGTTAAAGGGTGTCGCTGGTTATCGAACACCTAGGCTGACATCCTGTGGTGGAGGGAGCAATCGCAGCTTGGAGGCCACTGTCATCTCTAGTCATTATGTTCAGCATCCATTAGAGAAGCTTTTGAACTGGGTCGACAAAGGCTTGCTGTGGTTAGAGCAGCGCTGGCAGCAACTGATAGATTGGCTCAGGCGCACCAGTAAAGTGTCGTCGTAGTATTTTTCATTTTCTACTTCAAAAGAATTGCCCGGAAGCTACCGAAGCCTCCGGGCAATTTAGCGATGTCATTATCTAGACTGTTTTGCCTACTTCTGGTTTATGCAAACCATTCCAGCTTTGCTTCTTCTTTGGTGTTGGTGTTGCGCGATAGCGTCTGACGCTCAAAGTCCATGTGGACAGAACGCATTTGCTCGCCGTCTTTGGCAACTGCAACGATGGGGTAGCGTAGGACGCCATCTTGGAAAGAAACATGGAAGCGGAAAGTTCCGTCGGGCTTCAGCTCAATTTCTTTACCGTCGACAGTGACCGTCGCATCGGGCTCAGTCGCACCGTAGACGATTAGTTCAGCGTCAGCGACCAACCAGAACTTGCGGGATTTTTCTGGAGGTGCAGAGGCAAACATTCCAGCGCCAGACATGTTGACGCCAGAGGCCGTTGGTAATGCCCACAGCCCTGCGCCAGATGGGAAGACGAAAGAGCTGACAGCTTGCTCAGGTACCTGATGCATGGAGCCGAACAAAGAACCGGCTATGCGCTGAGCTTCGGTAGACTGCGCTTGCGCGAATATCTCTTTGTAGATTCCGCTTGAGTCTGCTGCTGTACCTGCTTGGCCGGCTGTACCTGCTTTTTGGCTAGGAGAAACGAGTTTGGCAATAGTGCGGCCTTTGAGTTCTTGATTCCAGCCGACGGTGACGAACTGATCTTCAATCCAGTCGGAAGGATAGACAGGGGGGATGCGGACAGGGGCGGAGCGGGAAAGCATGAGCCAGCGACCATCGTCGCAAATGTAGCCAACTTCGACGGTGTAGTCGCGATCGCTCACCGGAATGGGTAAGTACCACTCGCGAGTCATTTCACCACAGTCGTACTGCTGAAGACTATGAGGACTTTGGCTGTGAATATCGATGTCTGTTACGTCATAAAAGCGAAGCGCTAGGCGACGACCACCTTGGTTGCGCAGTTCTTGCTTGTGCTCGTTGGGAATATCCCAGTAGGCATAAGCCCATTGAGGATCGCGAGGGAGTAGAACGATGCGACTTTCGCCGTAGCCACTAGGCAAGTCAGCAAGCCCTAGGTCAACTGTCGACAGAGAAGCCATGTCAGGTGCTGTTGACACTAGTGTTGCAGTATTGCTGTGAGTAGAGCTGCCAACTGCGAGGCTCTGGGCTGCATTGGTGAAGCGTGAAGCTTCTACTGTGGTCTGCCCATCGATATGTGGCATGACTTCAGGTGCTTCGCGGCGATCGCCTGCTGCAATTTGCTTTTGCTTGATAGCAGCGACAAGCTCTACCTTTCTCATGCGGCTGTAGCGCGAAACCTCGTATTCACTAGCAACTCTGCGTAGCTGACGCAGGGTCATTTCTTCTAGTGGAATGTTTGGGATTGAACCTGACATATTCCTTTTCTCCTCACTAAGGCGTTAAATAAATCCCCCAAGAAGACATGCATTGGGATCGCTCTCGGGATCAATATCTTAATAATATGACAAATTTGCCTTTCGGGATCAACAGGATCACTGTATTTCGCCACAAAATCGGCCAATAGCCTGTAACTGGGATCAATATGTCATGAACACATGACATATTGATTGCTAAATTTACATTTGATCGCGTAGCGTCTTTGCCCTTTGGTGGAGATGTGTATTCGGCTATACGGTGTGGCAGCTAGCAGGAATAATGGAAAGCGTAGCAACTGGATCAGTGTTGTGGTCGATCCCTCAGATTTCTCGGAAGATAGTGAGCCCCAAGAAAAGAAGGCGGGTGGCAGCCGTATTATTGGGCGAGTGTTGCCAGTGGCGGTGAGACTGTGGCTGCGATCGCAAGTAGAGCAAGTAGAACAGCTTTCGATCGAACTGGCGGGACGCGATCGCCAAATTCTCTCAGGCTACTTGCCAGGGGTTAGCGTTTCTGCCGCGCAGGCTATGTATAAAGGGATCCACATCACGCAAGTTCAGTTATCTGCCGAAGATATCCGAATCAATATTGGTCAAGTTGTGAGGGGCAAGCCGCTGCGACTGCTGAAATCGTTTCCGGTACAGGGATCGACACTGTTGAGTGCTGACGATCTCAATGCCTCTTTGGGATCACCTATGTTGGCAGAAGGGTTGAATAGCTTTTGGCGATTGCTCATCCATTACCCTGAAATTGCTGAAGTCATACGTGTTCAGTATGGTTCGCTCCCTTTGCAAGCTGAAGTGACGCTTAGCCGCCCAAAAGTTCGACTATGTGACGGTTGTTTAGGATTGAGCTTTTATCCTATGACGCCAATGAAAATTGCTGAGCAACCGGTGATTCTAGGGACAGCGCTGTCTGTTGTTTCAGGCCATATTTTGCAGCTGAATTCTGCGAGATGGCTCAATCATTTAGATGAGCTTACTCAAGATGCTGCGGGTATCCCGGTTGAGGCTTTGGAAGGGTTTCAGTGGGATCTGGGGAAAGAGACCGAACTTAGCGAGCTGGCGCTACAGGCTTCGCAGCTCCTGTGCTCTGGAAAGATTATGGTCATGCCATAAGTGATTGATGACCAGCGACTCAGTTAGCAGCGACTCAGTTAATAGCGATTGATTAAGGGGATAAGGTACACCACGAAGTAGTAGACCAAGGGAGCCGTAAAGACATAGCTATCGGTGCGATCGAGAATGCCGCCATGGCCGGGAATGAGCGTGCCGGAGTCTTTGACACCTGCATCGCGCTTCATGAGTGATTCGGTGAGGTCGCCTAGCAGGCTAGAAATGCCAATGATAGTGCCAATGGCTGCGCCTGTGAGCCACCAAATGGGCCAGCTAAGAGACCATGCGCCGAGAATGCCGATGCTGATGCTAGCGCCAATGCCAAAAATTGCGCCTTCTACTGTTTTCTTTGGGCTGATGTTGGAGAGTGGCGTGCGGCCAAAGGCTCGACCAAAGGCGTAAGCGCCAATGTCGGCTCCCCAAATGCAGGCAAAGGCGATGAAGGTGATCGTGAGTCCCTTGGGGAGCTGCTCCCAGCTCAGACTAGAGGGGAAATAGCCGCCGAGTGGCAGGTTTGTTGTGACTTCAGCGCCCAAATCGCGAATTCTGATCCAGTAAGTGGGTAAGTAACCACCGTAGAAGAGCGCCAAAATAGAGGCCGCGACGTCGGCAATAGTGGCGAATTTGGGCTGAAAGAGTAGGTAAAAGCAGATGCAGGTGCCTGCGAGTGCCAGGGTTGCATCGGTCACTGGAGGCGAAATGTGAGCCGTGACCAGTAGAATTTGGCTGACGATGAGAGTTGTTTTGGCCGCAGGATTGATGCCTTTGGCACGTACCAGGTCAAAAACTTCGAGCTGACCTAGGTAAACAATGATGCCAAACCCAATGGTGAAATACCATCCGCCCAACACAATAAAGCTGATTGCGATCGCGATCGCGACAATTCCACTGGCAATGCGAACCCAGGGCATAGGCGTATGAACTCAAGTGAGCGATATGTGTACGGCGTGAAAGAGACTACTCTACTCAGCACTACAGTACAGTCTATCCTGCCTATAGCTGAGCACAGACATCGCCGTTGATATTCATTACTTAGCGTCTGGCGTGGGTGAGTGAAATGTGCCAGTGCACTCTTCTTTCGGTCATGGGCCTTCCCCAAGACTCAATGACATCTAAGTATTGTGGTTCTGGCCAGTGAGCGTAGGCCATTTCATAGATTGCCGTGCTGTCTGATGCTTCTATCGGTTGCACTTTGAGCGGCTCTATCTGTTCGTAGGGCCAGCGCTCTGCTGGGTCTTGTGCAGAAAATTTTGCGTGATAGTCCAGTGCTTGCTTGAGTCCTACGCCTCGGTCGCTTTCATAGCCATACAGATCGATACCCTGATGTTTTGCGAGTTCTGCTGTTTGAATGATCGCGTCGAGCGCATATAAAGAATACGAAAGCGATTTTGTTCGGTCGAGTTCTTCAACGAGTCTGCCCTGTCGGTCCATTTGAATCGGAATGAGTTCTCTGTATCGTCCGAAGGCGTAGCTCAGCAGTGATTCGTCTTTTAGATATGAGCCCGTTAGTGCGATGAAGTGAACGCGCCAATTCTCAAAGTTATTTTGGCGGCTCCAGCGCACGGCGTCGTTTGCAATTTGGCTTGTCCAGTCACTGAATGCTGCTTTTTCTGCTGAGTCCCAACCTGGATAGCTGTAGAGCAAATCTGCGCCGTAGAACAGCCCTGGGAGCGAAACGGAGATCTCAATCTTGGACTGTTGGGTGGTGAAGGCAGGTGTCATCCGTGTATCTGCATTTATGCACCAGGCTCTGATCAGCGATACGGCTTTGTCTGCGTACTGGCTGTCTTGGGTGAAGGTATAGGCTAGCCCTAGCGTTGAAACGTGACGAGCTAGTGCGATCGCCTGGTCGTAGTCCTGCCGATCTGCCGCCGGGTTAATTTGGCCATCTCTGCAATCGGGCTCTTTGCCATCTACTGTGCTCCAGCCGCAGTAAGCCAGCGATGTTTTGTAGTCGTGCCCGTCATTGGGCCCACCGTTATCCGTCACGCTGTAGGGACCGGCTAGTAATGCTTGGTCTGCGGCTGTAATCATGCGCTGATAAGCCGTTGCCCAAGGCTCTTCCCCAGCGCTTAGTTTAGTTTTGATGGCCTCAATTTCGTCTGCATTTAGATAGGTATTGGGGCGAGCATTTTGCTGAGCTGTCGCTTCAATTGCTAGAAAATCATTTTCGTTGAGATAGACCGTAGGGTCTATAGAGAGGACAGGGGATTTGCTGCTGAGCCCAAGGTATGTGACAGAGGCCAGCGTAAATAGGACAAAACCCGCTACAAAAAAGCCGAGAATCCTCCTTGAAACTGAGAATTGCCTATCCATAAGATTGTTTGTTTGGGAGATGCGTTAAAGGGTCGCCAGTCAAACCGTATAAAAAGTAGATAGCAACAAAGGCCAACCCGCTGATGCCTTGCCACTATCGTAATTTTTATCTTCTAGTAAAAGTAATTTCACCTTATGTAGGTAAAATTACTGATATCTTGTGGAGCGATTTTGAGCGTATGTACACAAGTATGTCGTATCTGCCCTATTAAGCCCACGCCTAACTCGAACTAAGTCCGTGTTCAACTGCTCAAATTAAACCTTTGCTTAAAGTCTGAATCCGCATAGTTGCCAGTTCTTGAGGCGACGGCGCTTAAAAACGAACGAATTTAAACCATGAAAATTGCTTTTGTTAGCCAGCCTTGGAATAATCTCCGTCCTCCTGTACAGTCTGGCTCTTTGGCGATTTTGACGTATCAGGCTGCTTATCGACTGGCCAATAAAGTTGATGTCATGGTGTACGCCAAAGGTAAGGAGCTTCGCAGTCCGCCTACTTACGATCAAGGCGTTGAGTATCGATGGATTAATATCGCCCTAGATCGACGCTGGCACAAGCTGCTGAAGTATTTTTCTAAAGGTCGTACCGAAGATTCGCTTGTGTCTTCCAACCTCTATCACATCGGCTATATTCTTCAAATTGCGCTCGATCTTAGGAAACGCAACTGTGATGTTGTTCATCTGTTCAATTTTGCTCAGTTTGCGCCTGTTATCAAAAGATTCAACCCAAATATTAAAGTCGTTTTACAGATGGGGTGTGACTGGCTAACGCAGTTTGACCCGGCAGTCGTTGATGCGAATTTGGCCAGTGTAGATCTTATTTTGGGCTGTAGCGACTACATTACGAACCGAGTAAAAACTGCATTTCCTTATGTTTCTGGACGCACCCAGACCGTCTATAACGCTGTGGACATAGGACATTTTGCTCAGAAGCTTAATCTGCCTGATGATATTGACGATCAAGAGGACAATCAATCTGAGGATGATCAAGCTAAGAAAGTAACGTTCGTTGGTCGGGTGTCTCCTGAGAAAGGTATTCATACGCTGCTGGCAGCCTTCCAAAAAGTAATGGTGCGCTATCCGACTGCTCAGCTTGAAATCATTGGTCCCACTATTCAGGCCCCTTTTGGTTTTATTGTCGGTGTCAGTCAAGACCCTAAAGTAATCGACTTGGTTCGGTTTTACAGCAGTGACTATTACACGGATATGAAAAAGCAGGCAGCAGAAAAGCTGGCTGACAACGTTTTTTTTCGGGGCGCTATTCCCCATTCCAAGCTGATAGAAAAGTATCAAAACTCAGATGTCTTTGTGTTTCCTTCTGTGTGGGAAGAGCCTTTTGGCATTCCATTAATTGAGGCAATGGCAACGGGAACGCCTGTGGTAGCAACGAATGGAGGTGCGTTTCCAGAAATCGTTGCTAAAGATAAGACGGGGCTACTCGTTGAAAGGGGAAATGCCGATGAGTTGGCCGATGCCCTGATTCAGCTGCTGGCTGATGCTAGCTTAAGGCGTCGGATGGGTGAAGCCGGTCGCGTGCGAGCGGTGGCTTATTTCTCTTATGACACGATGACCGAACAATTTTTTGAGGCCTACCAGCGTCTTTGCAAGCCTGCGGCAGGTTCAGGCTTACAGCTTCAACCCTCACAATCCTCGGATGCGGATGCCTCAGAGCGAATTGTGCGCTGAGCATCATCTGCGCTGAAAAGATTAGGTCTTGTTGGCTTGCAATGTTTCGATGGCACTCACGGTGACCTCGCCAAACTCGACCTGGCTTCTGTGGGCTACGAGTGCGACTGCGTATTCCTCTTCTGGTAGCGGTGCGCCTTCTTTGTCGATAACTTCGAGCCATCCTTCGGGTTCGCTGTCTTTGGCCGCAAACCATTTGACTCGCTGTGTGTAGTGCAGGTGTTTTCCTGCGGCATCTACTACGGGGAAGCATTCGGCGATGACTTTGTACTTTACGTTGCGATCGCACTGAAAGTTGCGAAAAGAAGAGATCCAGTTAGCGTCTTCTTTTCCCACTTTGTAGGAAAACTCTGCGCCAATGCCGTTGTAAGTGGAATAAAACCAAGCAATGCCAAAGGTCCATCCTCGCCTGGGGCTAACACCCGCTTCATCAGGATGGCCGCCCCACATAGGCAGCAGCCCAAATCCATAGCGCTCTCCTTCTATATGGCTACGAAACGTAAGGTCTGTTTCTACCCGTCGCCCGCCCGCAAACGCGCCGGTCACATTCAAGATTCGGTCGTAGTCTTCGTATCCCAGTGTTGGTCTGACCCGCCATTCATCGTTATGCTGAAAAGTCTCCCAGTACCCGTCTTGTACATCTAGCTGCGTTGAATTGGAATTTTGCCAGTCTGTACGGGTGGGTAATGCGATCGCAGCTGGCTGATACTCAAACGGTAGTGACTGGGTGGCCGCTTCCCCTCGTTTGGGTGTGGTTTCAATAGTGAGTGAATTATTACCTGTTTGTAGATCTGCTGCGTTCACTTCGAGCGTAAAAAAAGGTTCTGGTACTCTAGACCCCTTTGGCAAGAAAGTCGTCCAGGGTTTGCCGTTCACCTGATACCGAATTTGCTCTATGTCGCGGTTGTATTGGCCAACGATGTTCGCAGTTAGGTCTCCGGCTCGCTTGGAAAACTGACTGGGTAAGTGCAAGATCTCTATCAGTTCCTTACCGCCTTGATTGACGCAGCCAAAAGCTAGTGTGCCCCCTGCTGCTAACAGGCTCGTTTTGAGGAAGTTTCGGCGACTGTAGGAGAAGCGGCTGGCTTGGGAGGATTCAGAAGTCATGTTTGCTGTTGACGATTTTATTAAATAGAAGGCGGTTGTACAAGTAAGCGGATTACTTTTTGAGCTGGCGGACGATATGCGTGAACGGACTCATCAGGCAGCTCAGGTAAAACGTCATCTGACATCGGGCGACGATATCATCGCTAAAGTTGCCTTTGTACTCCCAGAAGTGTTTGAGCGCTTTGTGGGTGCTGCCTAGGATGATTCTGGTGGCGATTAGGGGTTTTTGCCAAATTGCGGCTCTAGAAAACCTCAGCGTGCAAATATTCAGTCCGCTACAGCGCACTAGCTCTTGCAGATACTCTTCTTCCAATCGCCAGGCTGGAACTTTGTGATGTATACACATTTTTGGGTTGTACCAAATCTCCCATCCGGCGCGGCTGATATGAATCATGCTTTCAAAATCTTCGCCTTTGGATGCCAGCGAATTGGCCACAGGCCCTTTGAGTTTCAGCTTGTTGGGTACGGTTTCTAGCCATACGTGCTTGCGAACGACCATGCCTGCCCCTGCGGGCAGGTCGAGCAGGTCCGCGTTGAACTTTCGCGGTAAGGTGCCGTATTCTTTGATGGCTAGAAACCCTTGAATTTTACGAAAGTCCTTGGGTGGAGGGACTTCAAAGTCTCCGTGAATTTGGCTGCCAAAGACCCCCGCTTGTGGGTACTGCTGCTCGAAGGTGTGAATTGCTGATATCCATTTTGTGTCGGGAATGTTGTCGTCATCGAGGAAGGCGATGAGTGTGCCTTGAGATTCTGCGATCGCTCGCTTCCTAGCAAAAGAAGCGCCTTGATGGGTTTCTAGAAAGTACTTCAGCGGATAAGGTCGATTCCAATCGTCTTGGTAACGCTGCACAATTTGCGCAGTGGCATCTGTGCTGTTGTTATCGACAACGACGATTTCCCACTGAATAGCGTCGGTATCTACCTGCGATTTGAGATTATCGAGAATGGCTGGGAGGGTTTCTGCTGAGTTGTAGGCTCGGATGGCGACGGAGACGTCAAATGTTTTAGCGGGTGCTTGGCTTTGTTCTACTACTAGCTGACTCTCCAAACCCATTGCTGTATCGCCAGTTTGCCAGGATTCAGTTTGGATAGACGTTGCTTCGTTTGACGTCATGCTTTCTTGTCTCAATTGTTGCTTGATGGTTGGCTGCTCATGAATTGCGAGGACTGAGCCGCGCAAAGCTGTAGGCATACGACCGAGCGAGCTGCTTGATTTCCTCTGCTAGCTCCCTACGCTTCCAGCGAACGAATGTCCGGATTTGCGCGAGGCACTTAAGTTTTTCGGCTGGGTCCATCGGTACGCGACTGACTGCGCGGATGTGCTCCCGAAGAAGTCGGTTCATCGGCAATACGATCTTTTTTCGGTTAGTTGGATCGAACCAGGCATCAATCGATTCTGCGGTGGGATTGGCTCGGCCAGACATCTGGGGATGGTCGCGGCGGTAGAAAAGGTATTCAGGAATTTCGATGACTTTGCCTCTCAGCGCTAGCTCGCCAAGCAGGGTAATATCTGAGGCTTCGTAATGGCCTATAAGGGCGGTTTTGGCTAGTACAGCTCTCGGCATGATGCCAAACACCGCATTGCATTTATATTTTTTACGGAAGCGCTGATGGAACTGGCAGTACCGGGTCGATGGCGATGGCGACGGTAAGTGAAGGTCTTCGGTGTAGTGACTTGTGGCCGTGCCAGCTGGATCGATGACGGTGGTGTTGGCGTAGCACAGCGAAACCGTGTCGTCGCGTTCTAGGATGTCAATGCCTTTGGCAAAGTAGCTAGGGTCACACAGATCGTCGTGTGCGGCCCACTTGAAGTATTTGCCGGTAGAGAGTTCAAAGGCTCTGTTGTAGTTCCAGGCGGCACCTAAGTTTTGCTCGCTGCGGTGATAGGTAATGCGGCTATCTTTGGCGGCGTAGGCTTGGCAGATTTCGGGGGTGCGATCGCTCGAAGCATTGTCCGAAATAATAATTTCAAAGTTTTGAAACGTCTGCGCTAGCAAAGAATCAAGCGCTTGGCTGACAAAGTCTTCGCCATTGTAAATAGGAAGTCCAATACTGAGGACAGGATTTGCATTAACCATTATCTATCTGGCTGCCTTTCTGGCTGCTTTTAAGTCGAAGAGTTCCATCGAATCGCCGCGAATTGTATCTGTAGAACCATATCGTGGCTCAGTGAGGGACGCAGCATTCACTACAAAAGCAAAGCGGTAAAATCCTTACGAATTGAAGCCGCAGATGTCCGCAATTTTACTTGGAGATAGCCTTTTTTTGAAAGATATGCATCTGTATGATTCGTGATATCTGGCGATGTCTCTGTCGATTCATAATAGCGACTGCCCCTTTGTGTGTCATGACATAGCACTGCGCTACGGCGTTTCTTTATGGCCTCTTTTTGGGGGTTACGTGAAATTTTATACTGATATTTTTGCTGCTGACGTATATTTGGATTCTCTGCTTTTACATGAAGATACTGATGAACACAGCATCAATCCGTTTTGATACTTTGTTTTTTGGATTTTTATGTAGGGTTCTATAATTTAGCCGGCAAATTTTTAGTAGATTTTAAAGTGATGGCCTGAATTAGGTTGTTTTTGGCTTGATTTGTGCCCACAAAAAAGAAGTCTTTGCGATATCAAAGGCTGCCAGTGTGAAGACCCGTTTAGATTCTTGTTAGCAAAGTGCTAATGCTTGTAATTTTGGAAGCGTTTTCCCTATGAAGGTTGCGATATTAGCCGGTGGACTGGGTACCCGGTTGTCTGAAGAAACCGTGTCAAAGCCGAAGCCCATGGTCGAAGTGGGGGGTATCCCTATTATTTGGCACATCATGATGCACTATGCGCACCATGGCTTTGATGATTTTGCGATCGCGCTAGGCTACAAAGCTGACGTCATCAAAAAATATATGGTCGACTACTGTTCTCTCAACAGCAATCTGACCGTTCAGCTCAAGGATGGTAGCGTCAAACGTCATGGCGGAGACGCCCCCGATTGGCAAGTTGATTTGATTGATACCGGGCTCTATACCAATACAGGTGGACGAATTAAGCGCCTCCAGCCCTATGTCAATAATGAAACTTTCATGCTTACCTGGGGCGACGGTGTTTCAGATATCAATCTCACAGAGCTGCTGGCATTTCATCGCTCTCATGGCAAATTAGCAACGCTGACGGCTGTACGCCCACCCGCGCGGTTTGGCCATCTGGACTTACAGGGTGACCAGATTGTGGACTTTTCTGAAAAGCCACAGACCCGCGAAGGCTGGATTAACGGTGCTTTCTTTGTTTTGGAGCCGGAAATTTTTGACTACATTGAGGGTGACGATACTCAGTGGGAGAAAGCGCCACTAGAGAAACTTGCCAAAGATGGGCAGCTAATGGCCTACAAATATTCTGGCTTTTGGCAGTGCATGGATACGCTACGAGATAAAAGGCGGCTGGAAGGGCTTTGGGATGCGGGTAATGCTCCCTGGAAAACTTGGGCTTAGTCACCGAAAGAATACTTAGACTCATCAACTTATAAGGAGACTCGTTAATATGCGCGTATTAGTAACAGGACATCAAGGCTATATCGGTACCGTGCTAGTGCCAATGTTGCTAGAAGCAGGGCATGAGGTTGCTGGTATGGACAGTGATTTGTATGAGGCTTGTACCTTTGGCGATGACCTCCCTTCGATTCCTGAAGTAAGAAAAGACGTGCGCGAAGCCACCGTCGAAGACTTTAAAGGCTTCGACGCGGTGTTTCATTTGGCCGGTCTTTCAAACGATCCGCTGGGCAACCTCAATCCTGATTTGACCCACGACATCAATTACAAGGCGACTGTACGGCTCGCTGAATTGGCGAAGCAGGCAGGTGTGAGCCGGTATGTATTTTCTTCCTCTTGTAGCAACTACGGTGCGGGTGGCGATGACTGGCTCAATGAAGAATCGGCGTTTAATCCAGTGACGCCCTATGGTGTTTCTAAGGTGCGCTCGGAGCAAGATCTCGCGAAGTTGGCGGACGATAACTTCAGTCCAACGTATTTGCGAAATGCAACTGCATTTGGCGTATCTCCTCGGCTGCGTTTTGACCTCGTGTTGAATAATTTGACGGCTTGGGCCTTTACGACAGGCCGGGTATTTATTAAGAGTGACGGTACACCCTGGCGGCCGATTGTGCACATTGAAGATATTTCTCGGGCGTTTATGGCTGTGCTGCACGCGCCTAAAGAAAAGATTCATAATGAGGCCTTTAACGTAGGTCGCAATGAGGACAACTATCAGATTCGTGAGCTGGCCGACATGGTGCAGGACATTGTGCCGAACTGTGTGGTGGAGTATGCCGAAGATGCTGGTCCTGATAAGCGCTGCTACCGGGTAGATTGCAGCAAGATTTTACGTGTGCTGCCTGAGTTTCAGCCTCAGTGGAGTGCTCGTAAAGGGGTTGAAGAGCTGTATGCGGCTTACAAGGAAGTGGGTTTGACTTTGGATGAATTTGAGGGCGATCGCTATCAGCGGATTGCGCACATCAAGTCTCTGTTGAAGTCTGGCAAGCTGAATGAGAATTTGCGCTGGCAGACGGCTGTTGCTAGCCGGTAGGTCGATGACGCTCGCAGATTGTACAAGATGGTTTGACTCCTTACGTTGGACGGACCAATCTAGGTGCAAGCGAGTGTTTCCCGTCAGCGCTCTTATGTTTTGCTTCCCCTTACTAAGGGGAACCGCACGGAGGGGTTGCCGATGTGTAGCGCACTTGTCGAACACCTCTCCCTTACGGTTTCCCTTGCCAAGGAGAACCCAGTAGTTAACCGCTTTGCTAACTGTTCGTTATTAATATCGTTAAGAGAACTGAGTATGAATACGACTCCTGTTTGCCGGGCTTGTGGTCATGAGTCTTTGATCCCAATTATCTCCTTTGGAGAGACTACGCTTGCTGATGCACTGCTGAATGAAGATCAGCTAGGTGAGTCGGAATACACGGCCCCTCTGGATTTGGTGTTTTGCCCGCATTGCGCACTGGTGCAAATTACGGTGAGCGTGCCGCCTGAGATTTTGTTCTGCCGAAACTATCCCTACTTTTCGTCGGTATCGCCTCGTTTGATGAAGCACTTTGGAGACAGTGCAAAGTCAATCATTGAGACAAGGGCTCTGGGGCCAGACAGCATGGTGATAGAAGCGGCCAGTAATGATGGCTACATGCTGAAGAATTTTGCTGAACAGAATATTCCTGTGCTGGGAATTGACCCGGCAGATGGGCCAGCTGCGGCTGCGCAAGAAGCGGGTATTCCTACGCGCTGCACATTTTTCAGTAAGGAGCTGGCAGCCGAGCTGAAAGCAGAAGGCTACGAGGCCGATGTGCTGCTGGCTAATAATGTTTTGGCTCACGTGCCAGACCTCAACGGTTTTGTGGAAGGCATTGGCACCTTACTGAAGGAAACGGGTGTGGCGGTGATCGAGGCACCCTATCTGGTAGAACTTGTGAAGCACGGGGAGTTTGACACGATTTATCACCAGCACCTTTGTTACTTCTCGGTAACGGCGTTAGATCGGTTGTTCCGCAGTCACAATCTGTTCTTAAACGATGTGAAGCAGACGTCTATTCACGGTGGCTCGCTGCGATTATTTGTGGAGCCGAAGGAAAATGTACAACCGGCTGTGAAAGCGCTGTTGGCTGAGGAAAAATCCGAGGGTGTGGACGATATTAGCTATTACAACAGTTTTGCTGAGCGGGTAGAAACGATTAGGACTGAGCTGATGGATATTCTCACCAAGCTAAAGGCAGATGGGAAGCGAGTTGTTGGTTACGGCGCAGCGGCGAAAGCGGCGACGATGATGGCCTATGTTGGCATTGACAAGCAGCATTTGGACTATGTGCTGGATTTGAATCCGCATAAGCATGGGCGATATATGGGGGGCAACCACTTGCCGATTGTGCCACCGACTCAGCTGGTGAAAGATCAGCCGGACTATGTGTTGATTTTAGCTTGGAACTTTGCGGAGGAGATTATGAGACAGCAGACGGCTTATAAGGAGGCTGGGGGCAAATTTATTGTGCCGATTCCTTCTCCTGTTGTTGTTTAGGCCGTTTGGAGGCAGCTACCACAAGATTTTTGAATATTCTTATTTGACCTTTTGTTTTAGGAGATAGTCATGGCTCAACAGACACTTAGCCCTTTACTTCAGAAAGATAGTGATAGCTGGCTAGCGGATGAAATCTGCCCTAACTGTGGCTCACACGGTCTTTCTGTGTTTTATGAGGTGCGCAATGTGCCGGTACACAGCTGCCTGATGATGCCTTCGACTGAAAAGGCGCTGGATTTTCCTTCTGAAGATGTGGTGTTAGGTTTTTGCCATACCTGTGGTTTTATCACCAATACTGAGTTTGATTCTAAATGGTCGGCCTATGCGCCAAACTATGAGGATCAGCAGAGCTTTTCACCGACGTTTAACCGGTTTTCTAAGGAGCTGGCGGAGCAGCTGATTGAGCGGTACGACTTGCACAATAAGTCGATTGTGGAGATTGGGTGCAGTAAGGGAGACTTTTTGCACCTGCTGTGTGAGCTGGGGAACAACCGAGGCGTGGGAATTGACCCGAGTGCGGTGCCTGGCCGGGTGAAGAGTTCGGCAGCGGACAGGGTGACGCTGATTCAGGACTACTATTCCGAGAAGTATTCGGACCAGGTAGGGGACTTTATTTGCTGTCGGCATACGCTGGAGCATATTCAGCCGACTGAGGAGTTTGTGAGTACGGTGCGCCGGTCGATAGGCGATCGCGATGTAGCCGTCGTATTCGAGATTCCTGATACGGTGCGTGTGCTAGAAGAAGCAGCCTTTGAAGATATTTACTATGAGCACTGCTCTTACTTCACGCCAGGGTCGTTGGCTCGGTTGTTCCGCAAGTGCGGCTTTGAAATTGTTGACTTGTACCGGGCGTATGGTGACCAGTATCTGTTGGTAGATGCAAAGCCAGTGGCTATGCCGTCTGACGATGTGCATGCTTTGGAGGATAGCGCAGCGGAGATTGCGCAGTCTGTGCAGCGGTTTATTGAGAAAATAAACCCTAAGCTGGAAGGGTGGCGATCGCGCTTAGATGAAGCCCAAAAGAAAGGCCAAAAAACTGTTGTGTGGGGTTCTGGCTCCAAGTGCGTTGCCTTCCTCACAACGTTGGACACCATCGACAAGATTCAGTATGTGGTGGATATCAACCCGCACCGCCACGGGAAGTTTATTCCGGGCGTGGGTAAAGAGATTATGTCTCCTGAGTTTTTGAAAGAATATCAACCTGATTTGGTTATTGTGATGAATGAAATTTATTGCGATGAGATTGGGGCGATGCTAAAGGATATGGGTGTGGAAACAGAGCTCATGCCTTTGTAAGTTCGGGGAACTTTACTATGACCAATACTGCTTGCCCAGTGTGCCAGACAGCTGCGCCTAAGACTTTTCTGGATTTGAAGAATCTACCGATTTACTGCAATTTGCTTTGGGCGGACCAAGCAGAGGCCCGCGATTGCCCTAAGGGCAACATTCGGCTTGTGTTCTGTGAGCACTGTGGGGCGATTACGAATGCGGATTTTGATCCCTCGCTGCTGGGCTATTCTCAAGACTATGAGAATTCTTTGCATTATTCTGGTCGGTTTCAAACCTATGCGAAAGAGCTAGCTGAGCGTCTGGTAGAACAGCATCAGCTGCGCGGTAAAAAGATTGTTGAGATTGGCTGTGGAAAGGGAGACTTTTTGGTATCGCTATGTCAGCTAGGCAACAATACAGGAATTGGTTTTGATAATAGCTATGTAAAACGGCCAGAGCATGTTGCTTTGGGTTCGCAGGTGACGTTTGTTCAAGACTTTTATTCTGAGAAGTATGCTGAGTATCAGGGTGATTTGGTGTGCTGTCGTCAGGTGCTAGAGCATATTCAGCAGCCTGCGGATATGTTGGAACCTGTGCGGAAGACGATCGGTGATAGTGAAGATACCGCTGTGTTTTTTGAGGTGCCCAACGCGCTATACACGTTCGATAATATGATGATTTGGGACATTATTTATGAGCACTGTACCTATTTCACGCCGGTTTCGCTAGCCTACACGTTTGCAGCGGCGGGGTATCGTACGCAACGGGTTCGAGAAGAGTTTGGTGGCCAGTTTATTAGCATTGAAGCGTATCCTGCAAAGGGGCTAGATGCGACGGTGGATAAGGTGGCGGTGAGTAGGCTGGCTGAAACAATTGCGAGCTTTGGTACTCGATTTGAAACGCAGATGGCGCAGTGGCAGTCAACGCTTGCAGGGATGTTTACTGAGGGAAAGAAGGTTGTGATTTGGGGCTCGGGTTCTAAGGGCGTTACATTTTTGAACCTGTTGCAGCTGCAAGATGATATTGAATTTGCCGTTGATATCAACCCGCGCAAGCAAGGCAAGTTTATTCCTGGGACGGGGCAGGAGATTGTTGCGCCGGAGAAGATGGCCGCCTATCGCCCAGATATTGTCATTGTGATGAATCCGCTGTACCTCGAAGAGATTAGAGATTCGCTGTTGGCAATGGGGCTCAGCCCTCAGATTTTGTCTACTGAATCGCTAGTGTAGCCTTGTTACAGACAGGGCGTCGCTGGTGACAGATCGGCAATTACGTAATAGCGTCTATGATTTGGTTGGATGCGGTACCGAACACTCAGGAGAGTAGGCGTTTATGAAGCCAGAGATTGTGAGAGAGAAGGTAGGAGATGTGCCGAACATGTCTCTTGAGCAAGGAAAGCGATTGGCTGATTTAATCGAGAAATATCAGCTGAAGAGTTGTCTGGAGCTAGGCTTTTTTCATGGTGTTTCGAGTGCATATATTGCTGCGGCACTTCAGGAGATAGGCGGCGGTAAGCTAACAACGGTTGACCTGGAATATACAGAGGGCTTAGAGCCCAATGTTCAGAGCATTTTAGACAATCTAGGTTTGCGTGAGTATGTGGATGTGTGCCTAGAGCCGACTTCTTACACGTGGCGGCTGATGCACCTGCTAGAAGCATTGCCTCAGCCTCAGTTTGACTTTTGCTATATTGACGGGTCGCACACCTGGGCGGTGGATGGGTTTGCTTTTTTCTTAGTAGAGCGGTTGTTGAAACCGGGCGGCTGGATTGTGTTTGATGATTTGGATTGGACCTATCGTGAAAGCATTGAGAACTTAGCGGCAAAAAGAGACAAACTGCCTGAGAAGATTGTTGATTTTATGCTGAATATGCCGCCAGAAGAGCAGGATACGCCTCAAGTGAGAAAGGTGTACGAGCTACTGGTAAAGTCGCATCCGTCGTTTGACTATTTTCGGCAGGAGGATGGCTGGGCCTATGCTCGGAAGACGAAACATGAGTCAGGCGTCGCTGAGGTGCGTCAGGAGGTTGTTACGGTACGCTCTGGTGGCATAGCGGGCCGCATAAAGAACTATTTGCGCAAGCTAGTAGGCTGAGCAACTTACAGATCTAATGAACAGGTCTGTAGGTGAGCTACTTCGGGCGGTAGAATTCGCTGCCTGTGTCGAACTCCGGTTCCGTTACATAATTTGGATTTGATTTACGCTGAGTGATGAAACGCCGGTGAGCTGAGCGATTTCTATGGCGCTGTATTGGTTGCCCACACCGTCTTGATCGAATGATAGAGTTTGGGTTTGGGTGTTGTACAAGAAGGTGGCACTTTGTCCTAGTGATAGTGGGTTAGTGCCAGTGACTAGGACACCTGTCGACGCCTCAGATGTTTGGAGCGCTACGCCACTGCTCAGTCCTCCGCCAAAGTTCTTAGCAGTGATTCTGATCGCATCATCGTTGCCAAAGTCTGTAATGGTATCGCGACCGTGCTTGATGCTGCCAAATGCAAAAATATCTTGGCCACCGCCGCCTGTGAGAATATCGTTGCCTCGTAGGCCTCGAAATTCTTCGTTGTTGGAAGTTCCAGTAATTGTGTCGATGTTTCTACTGCCCTTGAGTCGGTTGCCCGTTTGGCTGGTGAAACCAGTCGGGTTGCTAGGGTCGGCAGGGTCGGCAGGGTCGGCAGGATTGCCAGGGTCGTTGGGTTTGTCAGGTTCACCTGGATTGCCGGGGTCGCTTGGATTGTCGGGTTCACCAGGATTGCCAGGGTCGCTGGGATTGTCAGGTTCATCAGGATTGCCGGGGTCGTTGTCAATGACATCGGTAATCGCATCGAATAAAGAAGTGGCGATTTTCTGATAGCCGCTATCGCTAGGATGGTAGCCATCGGAGGATAGATCTTGGTTGTTGTTGATTCCACCTCCTGCGTTCACAAAGCTGACCAGTTTACCCTGGGTCTTTTTACCGCTTACAAGGCTGGGAATGCGACTGTTGAAATCATCTACGCGATCTTGAAAATCGCTGACAACGTTCCATCGGTTAAATCGAGAGGAATTGGTCGGTGTGATAGAAGATACGATTAGCTGAGCAGCTGGCCGCTTTTCGGTAATCCGATCGATAAGTACGCTGAGTTGATCGATGGCATCTTCTACGCTTATGTCAGTAAAGCCCATGTCGTTCGTGCCGATTTGCAGCAAGATAATCTCTGGCTCGTAGCTTTCTACCCATCCCTCGACTCGGTTGGATAGCCGATCGATTGTCCAGCCAGCTCTTCCTTCATGCTGCGAGTCAAACCCGTCGCCATGGTCTCGTGAGCCTACAAAGTCAAATTGGATGCCAGCGCTGTTGAGCTTGTTTGCCAAGTCATCGCGGAATCCGGTTTGTTGATCTACGGGTGTTTGGGCGTCTTCACCTTGGGTAATAGAGTCGCCTAGGGGCATAATTTCGAGAATGCCGTTGCTGCCTGCTAGCGGGACAGAGGGATCGGGAGGTGTCACAAATTGTGGTGTGAACTCGATGTAGTCGATGCGGGCGGCTTCGCCTCCGTCTTCGGTACCGACGAGCTGAATGCGATCGCCCTTAGTCAGCGAAATATTTGCAAATGTGCGTTGGACAAGAGACCGGTCACTAGGATCTTCACCCCTATTGCGGCGCGCCGCACGCCATCGGCGAATGGTTCTATCTCCCTGTACTAGGCTGAAAGAAGATACGCCGTCGTTTTCATCAAAATAGCCAACTGTAATGTCGTACTTGCCACTGTCCCCGCTGAACTGAAGGGTTGCCGTGCCGGTTTCGTTCTCCCCTCCATCGGCCAGAGAGGTATAGGCTTGGCCAGATGCAAAGTTAAAAGAACCGTCGCTCTCAATGCGGTAGCCATCGAGAGCCATGTTTTCTGCTTCGATGCGAATAGAGTTGCTAGGCATAGCTTTTTAATCTCTATAGATAAAGGACTTTTTCAGGAATTTCTGGGGACGGCTAGCCATCTCAGGTTTGACGCTGAAACTTATCAGAGATGAACTGTGTAATTTAAAGCACCACTGTGTGAGGAACTACAGTGTTTGTACTTCCTACATCAATTCAACGGTATTTAATACTTCTGCCACAGTTTTAAGCAACTCTGCCGCAGTTTGTTGCTCTCAACTCGTAATCTTTATATACCTGTTCTCTTTGTTTATTAAGTATAAAAACGGAGCACATTGTCCGGTTTTCTTTGGTCGGATTACTCTAGCTTGTCGCCACTAATAACAAAGATAGGATCAACAGATCTAAAGATTTGACGATTGCCTCTGGTTTCTAATCGATTGACGGCAGGTTGCGAAACTTCAACATTTCTTAAGTGAAGTTTTCCAAAGGTTTCGGAGGCCGTGTAGAGCGTTTCGAGATTGTTGGCGGTAACTACGATGCGCCCACTGATAGCGAGCTTTTCCCACGCAGTTTCGAGGGTGCCTTGAAGGGGAGCACCTTCGATGAGAATGCAGCTGGGATTGCCCTTGATGTGGTTGAGGCATTCGGGGGCGCTGCCAGAAATAACGTTTACATTTGTAACAGAGAAGCGATCGCAGTTTGTTTTAATCAGTTTTGCAACTTCATCGTCACGCTCAACGGCAGTAATTCTTCCCTGCGGACAAAGTAGAGCCGCTTCGATAGAGATAGTGCCTGTGCCTGCACCAATGTCCCATAGGTGCGCATCTGGCTTAAGACGGAGAGATCCGATGACAAGTAGGCGAACTTCTCTTTTTGTGAGCGGAATGCCAGGCAGCTGCTGAAAGAGTTTGTCTGGAATGCCAGGGGTCGCGTAGGGCCAGAGGGTGGACATGTAGAGGGATGCCGGAAGAATAGATGAATGGTATCAGAGGGACCGTAGACATGCAGTGTTATGTAGCAACTGCCATAACGGTAGTGAGTGTGGGGTCGGCGCAGCCTGTGATGATGCCGCCTGCGGCGAGGGTGTCCTGGAGATGAGCGATCGCACCTTCCGTAATTAGCTCTCCAGGCAAAAGAGCCGGAATGCCAGGAGGATAAGGGCAAATTGTTTCAGCACTGACATGGCCAATTGCATGATCTACAGGAAGCGCTTTCTGTATGCTGAAAAAAGCCTGTCGAGGCGTTTTGATGACGGTGGGTAGGGGACTTTGGCCTCTATTTCCTGGTTGAGGCGTCAGTGATTGCTTGCGCGGGAGGTTGCACAGGCCGATAAAGCCTTCGATGAGGTGGGTGATATCTTCTGGGGTGTTGCCAAGAGAGACGATGAAAGTAAGGGTTTGGAGTGCAGGAAGCTCGGCCGTGACGCTGTATTTACTGTGGAGGATGTCGTCTGCTTCAAATCCGGTTAGGGCTAGGTTTGAGACTTTTACAGTGAGCCGAGTGCAATCCCCTTGAAAAGGGAGTTTTGGGCTTGGCTGTAAAAGTCTCAAATCGGCAAAGAGACGAAGAGTATCTGTTGCTCTATTGGCCATTTCTATCGTTTTTCCCATCAGTTGCTTGCCGCTTGTTGCCATTTGATGGCGAGCGGCATCAAGAGAGCCGAGTAATAGATAGCTGGGGCTAGTGGATTGGGTGAGCTGTAGTGATTTGCAAAGACGATCTTGATCAATCAGGCTATCTTGCAGATGCAGCATGGCGGCTTGGGTGAAGGCACTAAGCACTTTATGTGCAGACTGGATGGCGATATCTGCGCCGGATTGCATGGCGGTAGGGGGCAGGTCTGGATGGAAGGCGAAGTGAGGGCCGTGGGCTTCGTCGACGATGAGGGGGATGCTGTGGGCGTGGGTGATGGCTGCGATCGCACTCAAATCCGAACAAATGCCCTGATACGTCGGTGACACGACCAAAACCGCCTTGGCATCAGGATGTTCTTTTAGAGCCATCTCAATACTGTCAGGTGTGACGCCCATTGGCATATCCCACTCTGCACTGTAGATCGGAGACACATAGATAGGCGTCGCACCTGAGAGGATCAGCCCAGAAATCGCTGAGCTGTGAACATTTCGCGGCAAAATCAACTTGTCGTCAGGACCGCACGTAGCGAGAATGGCAGCTTCGATACCGCAGGTGGAGCCGTTGGCTAAGAACCATGTGCGCTCTGCGCCAAAGGCCTCGGCAGCAAGTTGCTGCGCCTGAAGAATGACGCCCTCTGGGGCGAAAAGATTATCTAGATCAGGAAGCTCTGGCAAGTCAGCGCGAAAAGCCGCGCTGCCGAAGAGATGGCGCTGCCGCTCGGTAATACCCTGACCGCGCTTGTGTCCTGGTGTGTAGAAGGCAGCGTTTGGGCGATTGGCGCAGTGTGTGAGTGCATCTACAAGTGGGGTAGTGGACTGATCCAAGTGGCTAGCCTTCGGGGTCGCAGCGAACTTCTATGGTAAAACCGTCTGGATCGTAGAAGTAGATGCCTCGGCCTGTGGGGCGGACGATGGGCCCTTTAAATTCGATATTGGCTTGGCGCAATCGCTCCATTGCGTGGTCCATTTGCTCTGGTGCGATGTCGAAGGCTAGATGGTCGGCGCGGGTGAACCCTTTGCTGGGGTCGCTGTCAGGTGGGGTGTAGTCGGGTTCCCAAAAGAGGTCGAGTATTGTGCCGTCTGGTGTTTTGAAGTTGGTGACTTTGCCTTCGGCAACAAGTTTGACCAAGGTTGCGGGGACTTCGTCTCCCATAAGTCGATGCAGGCCGAGTATGGTGCCGTAGAAGTAGCAGGCGGCCTGCATGTCTTTGACGTTGAGGGCGATGTGATGGACGCCGCGCAGCATTCCGGGCGCGAGAATGGGAGACTGAATTGCAGAGGGTATAGAAGCGCTAGAGGCCATGAATTTGAAGCCTTATGAGAAAAGTTGATGTTTGAGAAGCGATCGCACTCATGCGCACAATGTTAAACGCTTCCTAAATTTTAGTAATAATAGTAATAGCTTTATAGTTGGTCGCACGTCGTATGTCAGCATCCCTCGCCAGTTCCATCGCAGAGCCTGCAACAAAAAGTCTGTTCCTAGAACGTCTCAAAAGTCCAGAACGCCCGGTGCTGGTGTTTGACGGGGCGATGGGCACTTCACTGCAAATGCAGGAGCTGACGGCGGCAGATTTTGGCGGCGAGGAATACGAAGGCTGTAACGAGTATTTGGTAGAAACGAAGCCAGATGCGGTAGATAAGGTGCATCGCAGCTTTTTGGAAGCGGGCGCAGATGTGATTGAGACCGATACGTTTGGCGGCACGTCGCTGGTGCTGGCTGAGTACGATTTGAGCGACAGAGCTTACGAGCTGAACAAAAAAGCTGCTGACCTGGCACGCAAAGCCGCAGACGACTACTCCACACCAGAGAAGCCCCGATTTGTTGCAGGTTCTATCGGACCAGGAACAAAGTTGCCGACGCTTGGTCACGTGGATTTTGACACGCTGAGAAATGCCTATCTAGAACAGATTGAAGGACTGATGGATGGCGGCGTGGATTTGATTTTGGTAGAAACCTGTCAGGATGTGCTGCAAATTAAAGCAGCGCTGAGCGCGGTCGAAGAAGTTTTTGAAAAGAAGGGCACTCGCCTACCGCTGATGGTTTCCGTGACGGTAGAACAGCAGGGCACGATGCTGGTAGGCTCGGAGATTGGCGCGGCGCTAACCATTTTGGAGCCGTATCCTATCGACATCATGGGCCTGAACTGTGCGACGGGTCCAACAGAGATGAAGGAACACATCAAATATCTCTCGGAAAATTCTCCCTTTGTTGTTTCTTGTATTCCAAATGCGGGATTGCCGGAGAACGTGGGTGGTCAGGCTCACTACCGCTTGACACCGACTGAACTCCGGATGCAGCTAATGCACTTTGTTGAAGATTTGGGTGTGCAGATTATCGGTGGCTGCTGCGGTACGCGTACGGATCATATTGCGCAGCTGGCTGAGCTTTCCCAGGATTTGCAGCCTAAGGAAAGACACGTAGGCGATCGCGGACAGCTCCCTCCATACGGCGAACTCCCTTACATTCCCTCAGCGGCTTCCATCTACAGCCCACAGCCTTATGAGCAAGACAACTCCTTCTTGATCGTAGGTGAGCGATTGAACGCGAGTGGTTCTAAAAAGTGCCGCGAGATGCTGAACGCAGAAGACTGGGATGGCCTAGTTGCACTCGCGAAGTCTCAGGTAAAGGAAGGCGCGCACGTACTAGACGTAAATGTGGACTACGTGGGCCGCGATGGTGAGCGCGATATGCGTGAGCTGGTGTCTCGCCTGGTAACGAACATTACGCTGCCGCTAATGCTGGACTCCACTGAGTGGGAGAAAATGGAAGCCGGGCTGAAGGTAGCTGGCGGTAAGTGCATTCTCAACTCTACGAACTATGAGGATGGTGATGAGCGATTCTTCAAAGTGTTGGAGATTGCGAAGCGCTATGGTGCGGGCGTGGTGATTGGCACCATTGATGAAGATGGGATGGCGCGGACGGCAAAGCAGAAGTTTGCGATCGCACAGCGCGCCTACCGCGACGCCGTCGAATACGGCTTCCCCCCTTACGAACTCTTCTTCGACACCCTGGTACTCCCAATTTCCACAGGCATTGAAGAAGACCGTGTCAATGCGAAAGAAACTATCGAAGCGATCAAGCTGATTCGTGAGAATTTGCCGGGCTGTCACATCATGCTCGGTGTTTCCAATGCGTCATTTGGTTTGAACCCTGCTGCCCGCGTCGTGCTGAACTCAATGTTCCTCACCGAAGCGATGTCTGTGGGAATGGATGGTGCGATCGTCAGCGCCAGCAAGATTTTGCCTTTGGCGAAGATTGAGCCCGAGCACCAGAAAATTTGTCTTGACCTAATTTATGACCGACGTGAGTTCGACGGTGATGTGTGCACCTACGATCCACTCGGTGAGCTGACGACCATCTTCGCGGGCAAGAGTTCTAAACAGCTGCGGACTACGCTAGACGAAGATCTACCGCTTGAGGAAAGACTGAAGCGTCACATTATCGATGGTGAGCGAATTGGTCTAGAAGATCAGCTGGCAAAGGCACTCGAACAGTATCCACCTCTGGAGATTGTCAACACCTTTTTGCTGGATGGGATGAAAGTAGTGGGCGAACTATTTGGCTCGGGTCAAATGCAGCTGCCATTCGTACTGCAATCTGCGCAGACGATGAAAGCAGCGGTCGCTTACCTTGAGCCCTTCATGGATAAAGACGACGCAGATACTAGCGGTAAGGGCACGGTAGTCATCGCAACGGTGAAGGGCGATGTGCACGACATTGGTAAAAATTTAGTAGACATCATCCTGTCTAATAACGGTTACAAAGTTGCGAATATTGGCATCAAGCAGCCAGTGGACAACATTATTGCGGCCTTCAACGAGCACAATGCTGACTGTATTGCCATGAGCGGCCTGCTAGTGAAGTCAACGGCCTTCATGAAAGAGAATTTAAAGACCTTTAATGAGCACGGTATTGATGTGCCGGTGATTCTGGGTGGGGCAGCGCTGACGCCAAAGTTTGTGAATGAGGATTGTCAGAACACCTATAACGGTCAGGTGATTTACGGCAAGGATGCCTTTGCCGATCTGCACTTTATGGATGCGCTGATGCCTGCGAAAAAGGCCGAGCAGTGGGATAACCTGAAAGGCTTTGCAGACGAGCACCCAATGAGTGCGAAGACGAAGGCGGCGAAGGTGGCAGCCAAGAAGATTGTAGACAATACAGAAGTAGAAGCTAACGATGAGCCAAAGGTAATCGATACGCGCCGTTCTGACGATGTGGCAACTGATATCGCTCGGCCTGCGCCACCATTCTGGGGCCCGAAGATGCTGGGTCCAGAAGATGTTCTGCTAGAGGAGCTGTTCGACTATTTAGATATGCAGGCGCTGGTCGCTGGTCAGTGGCAGTTCCGCAAGCCAAAGGGGCAGTCACGTGAGGAGTACGATGCATTCCTTGCTGAAAAGGTGGAGCCGATTTTGGTGGAGTGGAAGCAGCGTGTAGTGGACGAAAAGCTGCTAGATCCAAAGCTAATGTATGGCTACTTCCCTTGCTTGGCAGAGGGCAACACGCTCTACATTTACGACTGGAAGGCAGCGCAAAAGGGTGAACCTTCTGCACCTGTTACGTCGTTTGAGTTTCCTCGTCAGCGCTCGATGCGGCGGCTGTGTATTTCAGACTTCTTTTTACCAAAGGATCAGGCAAAGCCGGGTGAGTACGATGTCTTCCCCATGCAGGCGGTGACGATGGGAGAAGTTGCGACTGAGTTTGCAGCGAAGCTGTTCAAGGCGGATGACTATACGAATTATCTGTACTACCACGGCCTAGCTGTGCAGATGGCGGAAGCGCTAGCGGAGTGGTCGCATCAAAAGATTCGGGTTGAGCTGGGATACGAAGACAAGGAGCCGGAGGGTATTCGCAACATTCTGGCGCAGCGGTATCAGGGGTCGCGCTATAGCTTTGGCTATCCGGCCTGTCCGAATATGCAAGATCAGCCGAAGCAGCTAGACCTGCTAGAGGTGGAGAAGATTGGCATGCATATGGATGAGAGTGAGCAGCTGTATCCGGAGCAGTCTACGACGGCGATTGTGGCATATCACGGGGCGGCGAAGTACTTCAGTGCTTGAGGGCTCTTGCCTTTACCAACCCGCTTCTGATTGTTCGTGAACGTACTGGGCGATCGCACCTATCTCCTCTTCATTCAACCGATCTCCATAGGCCGACATAATGCCTTTGCCGTTGGTGATTATTTGTGCGATCGCATCCACATCGCTATAGCCATTCCGCACCATCGCCTTCTTCTTCAAGTTTTTACCCCGTCGAATAACATTGCCGCCGTTGACATGGCAACCGGCGCAATTTTGCTCGAAAAGGACGGCTGCTGAGCTGGGGGCTGAGTCAGAAATTGTGGGACTTGTGGTGAGCGCGATGGCATAGCCCTTCGTGGGGAAGATCGCAGACCCCTGCCATAGAAAGATCACGACGGCGACCATCACGAACGCTCTTGGAGCCCTTTTTGCAAAGCATAGGTGAGTGTGCACAAAGAGAACACAGCGCCTAATAAAAATAGAAAACATCGCTAAAACTACAGATAAGTAAACCGAGCTAGCCTCATGGCTCACAAGGCTGCATACCCCACCATACTTACCGAGAAAATGCTGAGCTATCTACTCTCGTGTGATAGCTTAGTAATAGTTATAATAAGCAATGTTTAGAAAAGTTACAGTTTGTAGGTGGTCGTAATGCATCTCTGCATTTTTCTCTCAATACTGCATGTGTTTCTCTAATCATCGCTCCTAAAAACGTTTTTAAAACTTCCTCTGACTCAGGCCCTCTGGCCTCTTCCCAGATTTAAAACTAGCGCTTATTTAAAGAAAATCCTTTGCCTGCACAGTTTCTCGTTGGTGTTTTTGTTCCCACTGAGTCTTTAGCTGACCCCTTGCATCAGCTGCTTGCTCAGAAAAACTTTGCTGTGAGCTGGAGCCAGTCGGCCTCAGAATTCACCGATTGGGTTGTCAGTAATCGCCATCGCATCGACTGCCTGATTGTGCAATCATCACCGTCAGCTATTCAGGCTTTGAATGATCTTAAAGCGCGCGACATTTTGCTGCCTGCGCTCACAGTTCACCTATCTGAGATGCCTGAGATGCCCGACAGCGCACTTTCGGGTACTGAGGATCTTAGCAATGGTTATCACGATGCGGTCACTTCCTTTGGTATCAGTAGCTCCAACGGGCTAGACGACGCCATTCGGCGAGCAGTAGATCTTTATTTGCAGCTGCCGAGCGAACGTAAGTTCAGCGACTTGCCTTCAGCCGAGAGTGGTGTTGAGCGCGGTGCGGATGAGGTAGATAAGCGACTATTTTTGTTGAGTTTGCAGCAGCAGCGGTTGACCGAAAAGCTACAAGAGCGGCTGGGATACGTGGGGGTTTATTACAAGCGCAATCGGCAAAACTTTGCCAGATACATGAGTGCATCGGAGAGAGACGAGTTTTTTGACAAGCTGCGCCAAGACTATCAAAACATCATCCTGAATTACTTTGCAGACGATAGCACCATCAACCAAAAAATTGATGACTTCGTCAACGTGGCTTTTTTCGCTGATATTTCTGTGCCTAAGATTGTTGAAATTCATATGGAATTAATCGACGACTTTTCTAAGCAGTTACAGTTAGAAGGACGCAACGACGGTATTTTGGCTGACTATCGGCTCACCCTAATTGATGTCATCGCTCACCTGTGTGAAATGTACAGACGTTCAATTCCTAGAGACATGTAGCCTCCATTCTCACAATGCGCTTCCTACGATGGCCGTGCGCAACATGACCGGTGCGCCGTGCTCAACACAACCGGTGCGCCGTGCGCAACATGATCAGTGCGCTGTGCGCAACACAACCGCCAGAACCAGCCTTATAAAACGCCACCATTAAAAGACGCTTTAACCCACCTTTCGCCTTGGAAACCCTATGAGCGCTTCGAAGAAGACCTATATCCTAAAGCTATACGTAGCTGGGAATACGCCGAGTTCGACGAAGGCACTAAGAACGCTAAACACAATTCTAGAAGAAGAGTTTCAGGGTGTGTATGCGCTTAAAGTGATTGATGTGCTAAAAAACCCGCAGCTGGCTGAAGAAGACAAAATTTTGGCAACCCCTACGCTCGCTAAAATCTTGCCTCCACCTGTGCGCAAAATTATCGGTGACCTCTCAGATCGCGAAAGGGTTCTGATCGGTCTCGATCTTCTCTATGATGAATTAAGGGAAAATGAATCGTTCAGCTAGGAACTTATTGTCCAAGTTCTCTGTCGCTTTTCTCTTAGACCTGCCTTTTCTCGGCTTTTATAACCTTTTTTATCGCGTCAGTTTAATAATCGCAATATGAGTACACCGTCGTCTTCTGTCGATAGTCAGGCGAAAACCCGTTCTAAAGGGGTGCAGAAAATTCGCACCATGATTGAGGGGTTTGATGATATTAGCCATGGTGGTTTGCCGGTAGGGCGTTCTACGCTGGTGAGTGGCACTTCTGGTACGGGCAAAACGCTGTTAGCTGTGCAGTTTCTTTATCACGGTGTGACGTATTTTGATGAGCCGGGCGTTTTTGTCACCTTTGAAGAATCTCCCGCAGACATCATTACCAATGCCTATAGTTTTGGTTGGGACTTACAAGAACTCATCGATAGCGGCAAGCTCTTTATCTTAGACGCCTGCCCCGATCCAGAGGGGCAAGAAGTCGTTGGTAGCTTCGACTTATCTGCTTTAATTGAGCGCATTCAGTACGCCATTCGCAAATACAAAGCAAAGCGCGTTTCAATCGATTCTGTTACGGCAGTGTTTCATCAGTACGATGCGGCTGAAGTAGTGCGCCGAGAAATTTTTCGCCTGTTGGCGCGGCTAAAGCAAATGGGTGCAACCACGCTCATGACCACAGAGCGTGTAGAAGAATACGGCCAAGTTGCCCGCTTTGGCGTAGAAGAATTTGTCTCTGATAACGTCGTGATTGTGCGTAATGCGCTGGAAGGTGAGCGCAGGCGGCGAACGCTAGAGATTTTGAAGCTGCGTGGTACAACTCACATGAAGGGGGAATATCCTTTCACGATTACAGATGACGGTGTGAGCATTTTCCCATTGGGTGCGATGCGTTTGACCCAGCGGTCGTCGAATGTGCGCGTTTCTTCGGGTGTAGAAACGCTGGACAAAATGTGTGGCGGCGGTTTCTTCCGCGATTCGATTATTTTGGCGACGGGTGCGACCGGTACGGGTAAGACGCTGCTAGTCAGTAACTTTTTGGCGAATGCCTGCGAAAATGGCGAACGCTCAATTTTGTTTGCGTATGAGGAGTCTCGCTCGCAGCTCTCTCGTAATGCCTCTTCTTGGGGTATTGACTTTGAAGAGCTAGAGCAAGCTGGACTGCTGAAAATTATTTGCGCCTACCCCGAGTCAGCAGGTTTGGAAGACCACCTGCAAATCATCAAATCGCAGATTGCTGAGTTTAAACCGTCTCGAATTGCGATTGATTCGCTCTCTGCACTGGATCGAGGCGTGAGTAACAATGCGTTTCGTCAGTTTGTGATTGGGGTGACAGGTTTTGCCAAGCAGGAAGAAATCACCGGATTCTTTACTAATACGACTGAGCAGTTCATGGGCTCTCATTCGATTACGGACTCACATATCTCGACCATTACCGACACGATTTTGATGTTGCAGTATGTAGAGGTACGCGGTGAAATGTCGCGGGCAATCAACGTATTTAAGATGCGAGGCTCTTGGCACGATAAGGCGATTCGGGAGTACACCATCAGTGCGGGTGGTCCTCAGATTCAAGAGTCGTTCCGTAATCTAGAAGGCATTATCAGCGGTTCGCCTCGCCGGGTGACCAGCAATGAGAAGAGCGAACTTTCACGCATTATCAAAGGCGTGAAAGGTAATGACTAAACGAATGTAGAGAACGAACATGAAGGGATTCGAACCCCCGACCCTCAGAACCGGAATCTGATGCTCTATCCAACTGAGCTACATGTCCATGGATTTATATTGTCAGAGCTTGAATTCTATCACTTCTTACTGATTTCAGTGTGAGTAGTTACTGATCTGTTACGTGTGATACGTTTTGCCTCAGCTGAGTGATTTAATGAGAATCACACTGTTAAGGGCTGTGCTGCTGCTAAGTGGCACTAAGGCAAGGAATATGAAACGTAGACGGATTTTGGGATATGGTGCGAGCGCAGCGGGCGCTTCTGCTTTGGTTGCTTGCAGCCAGCAGCAAGGTGGCGGGGCGGTGAGTGGCGACTTGCCTCGTGTGTCTTGGAAGATGGCAACCAGCTGGCCGAAGTCTTTGGATACCATCTTTGGCGGGGCGCAGACGGTGTGCGATCGCATCTCTGCGCTTACCGACGGCCGTTTCACCATAGAACCCTATGCCGCTGGCGAAATCGTTCCTGGCCTGCAAGTACTCGACGCCGTGCAAGAAGGCACCGTGGAATGTGGCCACAGCGCTAGCTACTACTATGTGGGCAAAAACGAAGCGCTTGCTTTTGGCACGACTGTTCCCTTTGGCCTCAACGCACAGCAGCAAAACGCCTGGTTTTACCACGGTGGTGGACTAGATACCATGCACAAGCTGTACGCCGACTTTGGTGTGATCAGCTTTCCAGCAGGCAACACCGGCGTGCAAATGGGTGGTTGGTTCAAAAATAATATTCAAACCCTCAGCGATCTAAACGGTTTGAAGATGCGCATTCCCGGCTTAGGTGGCAAGGTAATGGCTGAGCTAGGTGTCAATGTGCAGGTGCTACCTGGCGGTGAAATTTTCCTCGCGCTAGATCGTGGTGCTATTGACGCGGCGGAATTTGTCGGCCCCTACGATGATGAAAAGCTCGGCTTGCAGAATGCGGCAACCTACTACTACTATCCCGGCTGGTGGGAACCCGGTGCCACGTTAGATGCCACGGTGAATCTGACGGCTTGGAACAGTTTGCCAGCAGAGTATCAGGAAGTCTTTAAGACGGCAACGTATGAGTCGAATATCAACATGCTGGCCAAGTACGATGCGCTGAACGGGGCGGCTTTGAAGACTTTGGTAGACGGTGGCACTAAGCTGACTGCCTACAGCGATGAGATTTTGACAGCGGCAAGCGAGGCAACCACTGAGCTACTAGAAGCAAGTGCCAGTATCGATGCCACGTTTAGGGAAGTCTACGATAGCTGGAAGCAATTCCGCGATTCTGTGCAGGCATGGAACAAGGTGAATGAGCTAGGCTTTTCACAGTTTGTAAATAAGTAGCCTCCAGGGTGTGAAATTGTCGGGATGTGAAGGTTCTATCAATGGATATTTCTCGACTCACACAGGGATAGCTTTGTGGAAAATATTTGGTGGATTGGCGGGATAGTTGCCTTGGCCGCTGCGGTTCAGAGCCTGGCTGGGTTTGGGTTTGCGCTGGTGGCAATCTCACTACTGTCATTAGTGATTGACCTTTCTCTAGAACTGGCCAGGCCTTTGGTGTTGATGATGGCTTTGCTCAGCAGCACATCGCTGGTAATGGGCTACAGAAAAAGCTTGGATTGGCGAGCGATCGCACCTCTAGTGATTTCGGCTCTGGTGATGATTCCAGTGGGCCTATTCAGCATAAATTACCTGCCAGAGCAGATCACTTTGCGTGGGTTGGGCAGCTTCATTGTTCTGTACGTTATTTATGATGTGCTCAAAACAAGAACCTCGCTCCTAGCTCTTTCAGGATTCAGTTCACCTAGGTGGGCCTATCTGTTCGGTGGTCTATCTGGCTTTTTTACCGGGGCGCTCACCATTCCAGGGCCACCTTTGGCGATATATGCAAATTCTCAAGCCTGGAGCCCCAAAAAGCTCAAAGCAAACGTGCCTATTATTTTGGCGATAGTGCAGCTTATGACCTTGGTAGGGCACCTCTATGAAGGCAACCTAACCACTGAGGTGTGGACGCTATCGCTTTACAGCCTGCCGTTCTTTTTGGTCGGCATGGGTGTCAGCGCTAAGCTATCTGCTCAAATTGATGAGAAAAGATTTAAGCAAGTTGTGCTGATTTTATTAGGCTGTATTGGTCTGAAGTTGATAGTTTGACAGCAACGAAATATTCAGGGCTTTGCATGCAGACTCTCAGAAGTGTCCTATGCAACTCGAAGCAGATTACAGGTGGGTTAGAGATAGAACTCATCTGCTGAAACAGCCTCATCCGAGTAGATTGGCGCTCCGCTGTCGGACTGGTAAGTATCTGTTGCATCAAGGCTGGGACTGTCGAGGGCCAGCATTTTCAGAATATTGTCGCCGTTCCCGGTGTCTGTTAGGACGCCAGCTTGTAGATTGTCCCAGATGGGTGTTACCGCGATCAGCAGTTTGCGGCCTTTGGGCGTGACGGTAAGGAGCTGAGTACGACTGTCAGCACCTGGGGCGACTTTGATCCAGTCTTTTCGCACCATACGATCTACGGTGCGGCTGACGGTGGATTTCTCCATGCCGAGGGCTTGGCCGAGCTGACCGGGGCGAATTTGTTTTTCGCTGATGACGACGGCCAAAATATTGAGCTGATTGACGGTGAGTCCGTGGGGTCTTAAGGCTTCATCGTACAAGCGAGTAATGGTGCGATTGACTTGTCGAAGCCTGCGGGCGACACACTCTTGTGACATTTGCTGAGCAATTTCTCGGGCGGTTGCTTGAGCGGTCTGTTTGACGGATTCAATCGGTGTTTCGTGGGTGCTGATGAAGGTAGAAACCATCGAATTAATCGGTAAACGTCAATGAGTACAGCTGTTTTGCCAGTAGCCCTAGTGCTGTGCGGTTGAATATACAACCTTGAGGTCATTTTGGCCAATGGATTGAAGACATAAAAGAGGACAGGAGAAAGGCCAAAATCTTGGTCATTAAAAATGAGAAATCGTTAATGTAAGTTAATATGCTGAAAGGGAAACTTAATAAATGCTGTAGTGCTAACTCATATCCCTGGGCACATGTAGGAGATCCTTTTGGAAAATATTTTGTGGATTGGTGGGGTAATTGGCCTGGCGGCGGCGGTGCAGAGCTTGGCAGGGTTTGGGTTTGCTTTAGTTGCGATCGCACTCCTTCCTTTCTTTCTAGAGTTGCAGCTAGCAATTCCCCTAGTCCTGCTAATGTGCTTGCTCAGCAGCATGGGACTCTGGCTTTACTACTGGGATAACTTCAGCTGGAGGGCGATCGCGCCTTTGGTTATTTCTGCGCTTGTTTCTATCCCGATTGGCCTCGTGGGTTTGCACTATGTGCCTGAAGAAGTTGCCCGCAGAGTGCTAGGCGCTTTTATCGTGCTGTACGTGGCCTACGATATTTCTAAGTTAGTCAGTCCTATTTTCACTACGCCATCGCTAGAGTCTCCCCGCTGGGCTTATCTATTTGGCGCGATTTCTGGCTTTCTGACGGGAGCCTTCACTACAGGCGGACCACCGTTGGTGATGTATGCGAACTCCAAAGAGTGGAGCCCTGAGGAATTCAAAGGAAATTTGCCTGGTGTGTATGTGGTCGCGCTGACGTTTGCGCTAACGGGCCATTACTTTGAAGGGCATTTGACGCCGGAGCTTTGGGAGATTGCGCTGTGGAGTACGCCTCTCTTTGCGGTGGGTATGGGTGTTGGTATTTTGCTTTCTAAGAAGATTGATGCGGCGAGCTTTAAGCGGATTGTGCTGTCGCTGTTAGGTGTGATTGGGTTGCGGTTGATTTGGTGAGCTTTAAGTAGGCACATAATTCTTTAAGACCTTTTTGTGAGCTAGTGCCGTTTAGAACTGTATGCTAGCTCATTCTTTTTATTCTCAAGTTTTCTAAGTCTTTCTTTCTCCATGTTAATAAGACGGACTTTAAGCTTAGAGGAGATAAGGAAAATTCTTCCTTTGAGAAGAATAGTTGTAGTAAGTAATTAAGGAGAAGGAAAGCATTCGGAATTACAACAGTAAGCGGTTCAACCTCTTCCCATCCTTTTGAACTCCAGAATGTGACTTTGACAGCCCAAATATATAAAGATAAAAGTATCAAAAAGTAGAGTGCAGACCAGAAACTCGCAAATTTGTTCGCTATCAAGTTCTCAAGTTCGTTGCAATATTTACTTTGACTCTTTAAGTCCATCCGAAGGTTTTTGACATCGTCCTCGAGCAATGCAGCTTCGTCTCTATCGAAAAAGATGTCTTCCGTATGTTGACTCTTCGCAAGGCAAGGCCACTTGTAGGTTGTGCCGTACGTTAATCTGTGAATCAAGTTTTTGTACTTATCCTTAAAGTTAGGCCCATTAGTCAGAATAAAAGAATGTATCGAAGTCGCTTTTTGTAACCTTATAAGGCTAAAGACATCCACGAGATAGTCCTTAGATACACTCGTTACATCAAACAAAGTTACAGCTGACTGTTCAGAATGTATGCAGGCAGATATAAAAGAACTAAGACTTTCATAGACAACAACCTCTGTATGAATATCAACATCTTTTATTGACTCATACCGTTTGCATTCAGACGGGCTAATGTGTTCAGAGATTTCAATCTCCTCACACTTTGTGGTTTCAGATCTTCTACTAGCTTCTTGATCCACTATTTGACTGTAAAACTCAGAATACTTTCCGCAGCTTAAGCTGTCTAGTTGTTCATTGATATTATTTTTAATAACTCCCAGATATGATTTGTGAGAAGCTATTTTTCCACGGTCTCTTATTATTCCAACCAGAGTTACCTTTTGTAAGTTTTTGTAGTAAGCATTACAATGAGCTATGACATTTATGTATGAGTCAGGAGGTAGAGCCGTTACGAAAACATATAGTCTAGTTGGTTCCATTGCTAGATTTGAAGTGTCGACTTCTGGGTTGAAAATCCTTATCGTTCCGTTCCTTGTCTTTTTTGCGTTAATGAGACTGCCTCGCGCCTGGTTGGCGTCATTTCCAATCCCACAGCTCATAGAAAGACCAGTAATTCGAGTGAAAATTTTAGCTACATCTTCTAAGAAGACGTAGCCATATTTGTCATAATTAAATCTTAGTAGTACATCATCTCCTCCAGCAAATACTATTTCAACGTCATCAAGACTTTTGGCGAAAACTTCTATTTGGAAGATAGCTAGTTTGATCCGTCTAGATAGATGTATCGCTTCTCTTTCTTTTCCATGATCCAGGAGGTTTCTTAAGGAATTACCAATATTATCTCCATCTAGATAGGCGTATTTCATCTGTAGTATGTTGCTTTCTTTGGACAGAATTTCTCTACAAACTAATTTCTATAACTATTCTATCCTTGATGTCACATCAGGAATAGACTTTGGTTATTCAGCGATATTTACTGACTGACCGAAGGTAGCCAACTTACTAGCGGCGGAAAAGCAATGATTGCAACGAGAACGAGAAGTTGCAAGATGATGAAAGGGATAACGCCGCGATAGATGTTGCCGGTAGTGATTTCTTTTGGGGCAATGCCGCGTAGATAGAACAGCGCAAAGCCGAAGGGAGGAGTGAGAAAAGAGGTTTGCATATTTGCGCCGATGATGACACCGTACCAGACAAGGTCAATGCCGATTTGCTGAGCGATAGGAGCAAATAGCGGTACGACGATGAAGGCGATTTCAAAGAAGTCGATGAAAAAGCCGAGGATGAAGATGGTGGCCATGCTAACGAGCAGGAAGCCAACTTCGCCACCGGGGAGATTTAGCAGGGCATCGGCGATAAAGCGATCGCCATTGAGCCCACGGAAGACGAGGCTGAATGCGGTGGAGCCAATCAGGATGAAGATGACCATGCTGGTGGTGCGAAGGGTGCGATCGCAGACCTCTCTCACGCCTTGCAACTTCAGCTGACCTTTTACCGCTGCCAGAATCATCGCGCCAAAGCAACCTAGTGCGCCCGCTTCTGTCGGTGTTGCAATGCCAAAGAAAATGCTGCCGAGTACAAGCAGAATCAACGCTAGGGGCGGCACCATCACTTTGATGATTTTGGCGAAGAGTTTGCCGCCCTGGGTATTTGTCATTTCGGGTGGGAGCGCAGGGGCCATGTCCGGACGGAAGAATGCGATCGCCAGCACATGAATTACAAATGCCCCAGCCATCATCAGCCCAGGAATAACAGAGCCTAAAAATAAATCTCCAACAGAAATACCCAGCTGGTCGGCTAATACGACGAGAACAATACTCGGTGGAATAATTTGCCCAAGCGTTCCAGAAGCTGCAATTACACCGCTAGCCAGATCTTTGTTGTAGCCGTGGCGCAGCATCGTAGGCAGTGAGATAAGTCCCATCGTTACAACCGTTGCGGCAACTACACCCGTTGTCGCAGCCAAAAGTGCGCCGACAACAACAACCGCTACAGCCAAGCCGCCTCGAATGCGTCCAAAAAGACTGCCCATCGTTTCTAGCAAATCTTCTGCAATGCCCGACTTTTCTAGCATTGCTCCCATAAAAATGAAGTAGGGAATTGCCAGCAGCGTAAAGTTGTTCATAATGCCGAAGATTCGCTGCGGCATTGCGGTAAGAAAGACCGGATCGAAGACGCCAAAAGCCGTACCGATAATGCCAAAGAGAATGGCAACGCCACCGAGAGAAAAAGCAACAGGATAGCCAAGAGAAAGCAGTGCAAGCGCACCTGCGAACATGGCTGGACCAAGCCATTCCGTAATCATGACTTCTCTCCTGGCGTTAAATCTTCTGCTGTTGCATTTTCTGGTAGCTGACCTTGAATGATCGCCCAGTTTTTAATCGTGTCTGAAATGCCTTGCAAGATAAGGAGTGCAAAGCTAACGAGAATCATAGTTTTGATGGGGTAGCGAATGAGCCCACCAGGATCTGGGGAGGTTTCGCGAACGCTCCATGAGCGAATGACGGAGCCCCAAGAGAAATAGATGACGAGGATAGAGAAGGGAAGGAGAAAGAAGAGAGTGCCGAGGAGATCTGCTAATGCCTTCCGCCTCTGACTAAACTGCGCGTAGAATACATCGACACGCACATGCTCATTCTTTTGCAGAGTGTAGGCCGCGCCGAGTAGAAAGACGATATCGAACAAATACCACTGCGTTTCGATTAGGCCGTTGGAGCTGAGGTTTTGGCCGATAGCATTGCCGACGTAGCGGCCCAGCACGTTCCATACGCCGACCCCAATCATTACAAGGACAATCCAGTAAGCGAATTTGCCGATGGCGTTGATGAAGCGATCAATTCGACGAGCGATTGGAAGGAAGGAGCGCACGATAACTTGACCCCAGTGGTCTCAAGGACTACAAGGAGTATCTTACCGTGAGGGTGGGGTCTGATGTATTACTTGATTTTTTAATCTGTTTTGGAAGACAGATCATCTAGTTTGTCTAATAACTGTAGACCTATTTTCGGGTCGCCAGTTGCTGCCATTGCCTTGAATCGTGTGAAGGTATCGAACTCTGCTAGTGCGATAGTTGAAAGCTCTTCCATTAGTTTATTAATGCTAATGCCTCTACTTTTGGCGAAGCTTTTGAGCCTTTCGTGTTTGTCGTCGGGTAAGCGAATTGTTAAAGTTGCCATTATTATGTTCTCCTAAGAAGTTCTTCTGGTTTGATAATGGTTAGCTGTGGAAAGAGAAGTTCGGTATTGTTGAAGTCTTTGAGATTGTTAGTTGCGATAATGGAAGCATTGCCTGCGATCGCAAGCTCAATCAGGTGGTTATCTGCTTTGTCTTTTAGATTTGGTCGCCAAGTGTAGTAGATGAATGTCCATTGACTGATGCTCATAACTGCGCCGAGGAGAGTCTCTATTTCACTTGCACTCAACACACATCTTTCAAGAATACGTTGTCTGGTCGATGCTGCCTCATATTCGCAAAATAGAGTGTTGCCCATCAGTGGTTGGTACTTACCTTGTAGACACTGACGTATCAGTTCTCGGCTTGGGCCTGTCGGGCCGATTAATGCGCTGATGAAAACGCTAGTGTCAATTACGATTTTGTCCACCATTTGGTAATGATAGCGTATGTGCTATCACTGTGACTTTAGTTATGAGTTGAGGTCTTGTCAGTTCATAAATGGCGTGCACATAGTCGATTGAATATATCAATTATCTGATGCAGGAATTCTTGCAGATTATGCGGAGGGTGATTTGTATTGCTCTGCTAGAAAGCTAATGACTTCCTGATAGAACGCTTGTCCTTTTTCTTCGCGTTGGTTTACTCCCTCCAATGGAGACTCGCCCAGTCCCGCCACAACGGAAAGCGTTTCAACCAACGAACTGTAGGCTGCCTCACAGATTAAGCTCGTCAGCTGAGTTGTATCACTGTTCGACTGTTGTGCTGCTGATAGCGCGTCTATATAGGCCTGCTGCTTCTGATTAGAGATGCTCACAATCGGAAAGCCCGCTTGTAGCAGCAACAAATTCATAAGCAATCGTCCCGTGCGGCCATTGCCATCGGCAAATGGGTGAATCGATACAAAGCGATAGTGTGCCTCGCTTGCATACTTTATCGGATGCATTGTGGCTGATGCTGCTATCAACCAATGAGCGAAATCAGCCATGAGCCCAGGCAGTAGATAGTGTGGCGGATATACATGATTTGTCCCAGCGGCTTTGACGTCGATTTGTCGGTAACGCCCTGCTTCTGTTGGCGATATTCTTCTGAGAATTAAGCCGTGCATCTGCCGAATCTCCCATTCGCCAATCTTGCTAGCGGCCTGGCTCAGCGTTTCGATATAATCGATTGCTTCCTTATGCCCAATCACTTCCAAGTGCTCTGTCAGGGTTTTACCACCAATGGTGATGCCCTTCGATAGCACTAGTTCCGTTTCGCTTTGGGTGAGGGTATTGCCTTCTATCGCGTTGGACTGGTAGGTAAAGCGAACGTCATCGCGTTCTTTGAGTTCGGCGACAGCTGTTTGTGGGAGTGGCCGAAAGCTATCTAGCCAGGCCTTGAGCTGGTCGATTTGCGTGAGCTGAGTAGAGATGTCCATGCTGGCATCATAGGGTAGCCGCTGAGATATTACCGACTCCAAGTGTAGTTGGGGATTGGCTATTAGCTGGCGTAACAAAGTGTCGTACAGGTTTGCTGCCGAAGGCGATGCTTGTGATGTGGCTGTTGTGAGCGATCGCACCATTCTTCCCTAGAAAGTGTCTCATTCTGTTATACGTCAGCTGAAGACACCATATTACCGCACCTCTTCTGGTGTGTGCCTCTAGAACAGGTTATAGCGTACAGAGAAATAGATGCCGTTGTCTTGCAGTGTATTTGTTGTACTGTCTACATCTGTAAGAGGAATACCCCAGTCTAGGCGAGCTGAGAGATTGTCGTTGTGTTCCCACAAGAGTCCGAATCCGGTGCCGACTAAAACGTTGTTGTCGGACTGTGATCCGTCGAAGTTCCAGGCGGTGCCAGCATCTATGAATGGAGTGATTTGAACGAGGCTGTCTTCGCCAAAGCGGGCGATGGGAAAGCGGGCTTCGGCTGAAATGAGTGCGCCGTTGTCACGCAGGATGGCGTCTTGGCGGTAGCCGCGTACGGTTTGTTGGCCGCCGATAGCAAATTGCTCGGAGGACAGTAAGCTGTCGGAGGCGAGCTGTAGGTCGCTGCGTAAGAAGAAGAGAGAATCTTTGCCGAGTAGGCGAACCCACTGGCCCTGGCCTCGCCAGGAGAAGAATTGGCTATCGGGAGCGGTGCCGGGATTGTCGACGGCGTTTTCGCTGCGAGAGGCGTTGAGGATGTCGAGGCCTAGGTTGAACTGGGAGCGGGCGGCGAATACCTGCTGCTGTGATCGCTTGGTCCACTGCTGGCTAAACTGAAGTGTTGTTGTTCGGGTTTCGCCATTGCGATCGCTACCCGGCGACAGTGGAAAAGGCCCAATATCCGTTAGCCCTAAGCTAGTTTGATTCTCTCGGTGAAGGAGAAATAGATTTAGGCTCAGTTCTTCTGTGGGTGTTTCGATGAGAGGCTGGTTTACGCCGATACCGTACTGAAAAGTGTCGGAGCTAATTTCTAGCAAGTCAAAAGGTTCGCCAATTACTCGACTTTCTCCAATGCCTGCCTGTAGTCGGAGCCTCGTATTGTAGGGGCTGAGCGGAATGTCATAGATGGCATCTAGTGTATTTCTGCCATCGGTGTTGGTATAGGTGAGATTGATGCGATCGCCAATCCCAAATAAATTGCCTTCTACCAAATCGATCTCGCGGCTCAAGCTGCCGATATTGGGCGAACGGCTGTTGTTAAAAGAGACACTGACCTCAAACGAATCGGCCTCTGTAACTTCCACGCGTAAAATGCTTGTACCGGGTCTTACCCCTGCCTGCAAGTCTGCCGAGACCGTCCCAATGAGCGGGTCTATCTGCAATCGCTGTAGTCCTGCTAATAGCTTGTCTGCATTAATTGGCGGCTGCGCGGCCAGGCCCAACCGGCTGCGAATGTAGTTAGGATTGAGCCGCTGGGTACCTACAACCTCAATCTCTTCGATTTCACCCTCGATTACCTGCACCGTGACTACTCCACCTGTGAGGGTCTGCGGCGGGATGAACGCGCCAGATGTGATAAAGCCATCGTCTACATATTGCTGGGTCACTGCCGAGCGCAGCTGCAAAAGCTCATCAAAGGTAATTGGCCGGTTTGTGTATTGAGCAAATAGCTCAGCGAAATCTTCTGTTGTAAATACAGTGCTACCTTCTAGCTCAATACCACTGAGTACAAAGGTTTCTTCGGGCCCGTTGGTAATGCCGCCAGGTGTATTAGGACTGTCCGGCTCTCCTAAAAGCTCATCGACTGGCGGCAGCTGTGGTGGCAGCAATATTTCAGGCAGCTGATTGCCTGGCTCTAGGCTTGGTGTCACATCAGCTGGTGGTAGAGGTTCCGATGGTACGCTACCCGGTGGCAATTGAGGTGGTAAGTTCACCTGTGCGATTGTTTGTACTTGTTCTTGAGCGCGGCTCTCTGCTAGCTCTGCAAGTGACAAACTTTGAGCTGGCGCTGCGAAAGCTGACCCAACAGTAGCCAGTGTAAATAAAGAAGTGGGCAGGCGTGCAGAAACCATAGCTCGGCGACTCAAAGGCGTTTCACACTTACTACTGTTCCCGATTCATCAACTTTTGTCCACACAATTGTTGCTTTATGCAGGCTGTTTTGTAAGGTGTGTCTGTGTGGCTACCGGGCTATCAAAATTGCCCGCATACCGACTGATTCCGCGCCTGCATAGTCTTCTGCCTCGCTATCGCCAACATGCCAGGCTTCTTGTGGGGTGCACTGGTGTTTAGCTAGGGCAGCTTTGAAAATAGCAGGAGAAGGCTTAGCCGCGCCGACTTCAGTAGAGATGGTAACTGACTGAAAGTAATCAGCCAAGCCCAATACCGTCAGTACGCGATATAGGCGAGAGTCGAAATTGGAAATAACGCCGAGGGCGATGCCCATAGATTGCCATCTAGCCAGCGAACTGAGCGTATCAGAATATACTTGCCAAGGTGCGCTGGTTTCAAAGTAGCCATACAGGCCCGCGTAGAATTCGTCGAAGTCTTCAAACTTACTGAGTGCGCCCACGCGCTCGAAGGTATCGGCTACGATGACTTTCCACCAGCGGTACTCTAGCTCGGGAATAGCGGCTGGGTCTGCATCGGGAAAGGCCAAGCGTTCGGAGGCCGCAAAGCTTTGGAAAAAAGCCCGGTTGACGGCCTGCGGATCGGTATTGACCTGGGCAGTGCGTGCTAGGCCACTGTAGATTTCGCCGACGCTTCCTTTGACACCAAAGAGTGTGCCGAAGGCGTCTATAAAAATGACCTTAGGAAGAGAAGGCGACATACTATTTCTCCGCAGTTTATTTCTCGCATTTGTTGTAGGTTGTTTCTGGTTATTTTTCTGCGGTGGCTAGCAGGTCTTGCAGGGGCTGGGTAAGCCAGTTTATCCCTACGCGAATTTGATGCTCAAGGGTAGGCATACGGTATAGGTAAGTTAGGCGACGGGCGACGTGGGCCAGGTTGCCGTCGAGCTTGATACCTAAACCAGTGAGGGTGGCATTGTCGCTTCCTAACGTCATCATTTCACCAAGGTGCTGATAGCGGAAGGGGAGAAGGGGGCGATCGCTAAGGCTTGCCCAGATATTCCAAGCTGCATAGTCGGCCTGCTGAAGCGCAGACTGTGCGGTCGTTGGTACAGACTTACCGGCTGCATCTACACCATCTGCTAGGTCTCCTAGGGCAAATACTGTTGGATGCTCGGTGACTTGCAGCGTGGGTTCAATGGTGAACTGCTGACGTTCGTTGCGAGGCAAGTCGAGGGCATCGAGAGCTGGGCTCACTTTGTTGCCGACAGTCCACATCACGATATCTGTGGGAATGGTATCGACTTTGCCTTTGTAGCTCATCGAGAGCGTGTCAGCAGTAACTTCAGTAACGGTGGTTTCATAGTCGATCCATACTTTGTTATCGCTGAGGGCCTTTTTAGCGGCTTCCTGATTGAACTCAGGCGAGGTTTGCAGGATGTTATCTGCTCGTTCAATAATGCGAACGCGGCCTTTATCCCCCAGCCTTTCGGCTACTTTGCAGGCGATTTCTACGCCGCTGTAGCCGCCACCAACGATGGCCACTCTAATTTTTTCGGGCTTGGCGTCTTCGAGTTCTCTGAGTCTTTCTTTTAGCCGATAGGCATCTTCTAGCGTGCGGAATGGAATAGCGTGCTCAGCTACGCCTGGGGCCATATCCATTGGCGTTTCGCCACCGAGTGCCAGTACGATGCGGTCGTATGCCAGCTGACTACCGTCGCTGAGTGACACTTGCTGCGCACCGATGTCAATGCTGTCGACGCCGCTTTGGTGAAAGCGAACGCCAGTATTGGCCAAAAGCTCCTCGTAGGGTGGGGCGATTTCCCAGGTTTGGAGTTCGCCTGTGACGATTTCGTAGAGCAGAGGGGCGAAAAGGAAGCGATCGCGCTTGTCAACGAGTACTATCTCAGGCTGTTCATCTTTCCAGTCAAGCTTGCTGAGGGCGAGGGCTGTGTAGAGGCCGCCGAAGCCGCCACCGAGGATGCAAATGGATTGGGACATGGGGGCGTGGGGATGAAAGCGCTATCTAAGTAAGGTCTTGTATTAGGATAACGCGTCTGTTGGCAGCAAGAGCGCCTTTCCCTGACGACTGGGTTGTCTCCGTATCTGACCACTTGGTGGTTTTCATCCCGTAGTAGAGAGGTACCCAAGGATAGAGAGGTACCCAAGGGTAGAGAGGCCCTTTTCGTTTTATGAGTCAGCGCTGAGGATTTGCTGGGCGCTGTCATCCAATCCTATTCACCTGTTCTCAGATACCCCTTAAGCCATCCTCAGAAGGTAACCCTGCATCGCTGGCATTCTTAAATCAATGAAGCAAACGCCTCAAGCAAACAAGCTTACTCATTCCTTCGGAGCCAACTCATGAAAAACCTATTCGTTTCTGCTCTCGCTTTGTCCGCTGCTACACTTACTTTCGCACCTGTTGCTAACGCCGCTGAAATCGTTCCTTCTTCTATCCAACAACGTCGTCTGAGCTTTCTAGAAACCCAAACAAAGGCAGTCGAAAACATTCAGGAAGCCCGTCTCTCCTTTCTTCAGGACCAGACTAAAGCGGTGGAGAACGTTCATGTTACTCGGATTGACTTCCTTAATACTCAAACAAAAGCTATTGAAGATATCCAAGAAGCCCGTCTAGAACAGCTCAATAGTCAGACGAAAGCGATTGAAAATATCCAGAGTGCTCGGCTTGAGTTTCTAGAGAATCAGACTAAGGCTATTGAAAATCTTCATGAGACTCGCCTAGAAGAGAGAGCTAGACGTAATAAATAAGCCCAGCTGTCTTCGCTAACTGTTGACATCTCATCTTCTAATTGTGCGTTAGCTAGACGCTGCAACCTAAAAAACACACCTGAAAAAACAAAAAGGCTTCCTGATGACTGTTGGGAAGCTTTTTATCTGACGTTGACTACTAGGCGCGATCGCTCACTCTTGTCTGAAATTTGAGAATGCTAAAAGCAACCACTCCCTCCGCTGAGCCATACAGCTTGAACAATCGCTTTTATGGCGCTGTTTATTCCCATTCGTTGAGGTCTTGAGAGTAAGGATTTTCTACATAGGTATTTTGATAGTTGCGTTGCTCAGCGTAAGGGTTGCGTCCTCGTTTTTTCTTATCGTCTTTCCAGACCGATCCCATCCCCTGAAAAATCCCTCGGCCAATGAGGCCAAGCCCTCGACCAAGGACCTCTGTAAGGACGTATACAACGCCGCTGCCTACTAGAGAAACCGCAGTGCGTAATCTAGGCGATAGCGCATCTCTTGTTTCTAATGCGAGTGTAACTACTAATGGGATTCCTTTTAAGCGATCTAGCTCTGCGCGGCGAGGGTGATAGAGAGAAGTTTGGTTGATGCCGTTGGGGGAGAGAACAAACAGGTTGTAGCGACTCTCGAAGATAGCTTTGGGTTCGTTGACGAGGCGGTCTAGACGGTAGCGCCAAGAGAGATCATTGCGGAAGCGCTCGATTTCTCGAGAGGACATGAGGCGGCTGGTGTAAAGGCTTTTTTTGATTGATTCGATGTCAGCTAGTCGATTTAGCAGGGGCTGAATGACGGCATTGGCGACTTGGATGGTGAGATTTTCAAGTAGGCGCTCACTGTATGCGATCGCTTCAGAAGTCCCCGCCATGTAAGACGAACTCTCAATCGTCATGGGCTCTTGAAACAACCAGTGACCAAAAAGCTCAGATACGAGTGGAATATTGTCGAGTATCTGCGAGGTCACAAAGGGTTTTTCTCTTTGCAACAGCGTGACGACTTCTTCTTCTATATTGCCAACACGAACAGTGTAGTATTTGCCAAAGAAGTCGGTATTGACCGCATCCCACAGATCTCGAATAACCTGCTGCGATCGCGTGCTTAGCTGTCCGGGCTGAATCTGCGATGCGCGTAAGTCGGCTGTTAGCTCTTCTAGCTGACGGAGCACTAGGTACAACAGCTCTAGCTTTTTATCGGGCCGTAAAATGTCGATTTCCAGCGGGTGTTCGCTCACGTTTTTGAGGGGTCTTTGTAGCTTGGCGAAAACACCCTCGAATACGGCGTTTTGTACATCGCCAGGGCGACCTTGCAGCGCCGCGCCCGAGGTAGAGACGGGTAGCCTGGACTCCATCGCGGCCATCGCTGCGGCTGCGCCTGGCACCAGTGCTTCGCGATCTAGATATCGAGCGGCTGTTCTATCGGCGTAGCTGCCACCAGAGAGACCTTGCGACATCCGAATCCAGTCTGTACTGGCTGAACGTTGCCTGCGCTCTAGCCCTGTTCCTCGTGATTGACTGGGTGTATCTGCGAATTTCGGTGTTCGCCACAGAGCAGATGTTAGCCAGCGAGCGGCGGCTAGCTCTCTCTTTTTGCCATCTAGTACAACGCGGTTGAGCCATGAGGTGGTTTGCTCGCGGGCGACGGTGACATCGACCAGGTTTTGATTGATTTGCCGCAGGCCAGAAAGGCGCATGCTGATGCGCATAGCGGTAAGCGGGCCAGGAATATCGTCGAGACGAGAGAGGGATGAATTTCGAGCGTTTGGGCTGCGCCTTGACTGTTCCTGCGGTTTTGATGAGGCTGTCGAGTCTGTTGCAGATTGCTCTGTTGGATCTATTGGCGGGGCTGCTTTATCTGTTGTTGTTTCTGTGTTTTCTGACGCTGCTGTGGGGCTGGCGGCGGTTGTGCGGATGAGCTGAGCGAGCCGACGAACAGACATGCTGCGGGTACCGTAGGCGCTGGCTCCCATGCGTTGGGCAGCGGCTTGTAGTACAGGTTCTGCTTGGGTGCTCAGAACGAGGACGGGTAGCTGGGGAAAGTCTGTTTTTAGCTGCTGGCAGAGGGCGAGGCCAGGGGTAGAGTCTGGGTCTTTGGCACCCATGCCAAGATCGAGGATGACGAGGTCGAGCGGGGGCTGCTGTAGAGGCTGCTTTTTCTTGCGTAGGGCGGGGTTGTCTAGCGATTTTTGATAGGCTGCGAATCGCGATCGCACATCTCCAATGGCCTCACTGGCATTTCCGGCCTCTGCTACTACCGTAAAATCACTCTGCTGCTCTAGCCATACCTTTAGCCCCAGACGAAACACTGGGTCTTCGTCGATCAGCATCAATTGCAAGGGGGGCTGGCTCAAGGCATCCATTTAGAATTCATCGCTATAGCCACTGTCTTCTTCAGTGTAGTTCTCAGTGTAGTCTTCGGTGCCCTCGCTAGAATAGCCGTCGTCAGCAGCGGGTGCGTCCAAAGACCAAATATAGGCTCTCTCATCTACCCAGATGTTAATGCTGGCCCGCGCTTCTGGATAGAGCGCTCGGCCAGGTGAAATCTGCGCTGCGACGCCAATGGCTGCTGTGAGACTGCCACGCGCTGCGAGGTTTTCCGCTTCTATTAAGATCGGCCGATCTTGAATGATTTGCAGCTCCTCAGTCCACGCTTTGGCTTTGGTTTTAGCGTTGGCGTGAAGGGCGCGGCCGGGTTTGATCTCACCCGCTTTGGCGATGGCCTCACTGAGCTTGCCTGCGGTGGCGAACTGCTCTGCCTGGTCGAGTATAGGCTGGTCTTCAATCGTTTCGATGCGGTCTTCCCACTCGGCGATGTAGGTTTGGCCTTCGATGCGGAGGGCGCGGCCTTGCTCTACCTTGCCAGCTTGGGCGATCGCAGTCTGCAAATTCTCCTTTCCTCCCTTGGTCGCTATCCGTACTGCCTCGACTAGAATTGGCCGATCTTCCAGTCGCTGAATTTCCTTTTCCCAGTGGGATACTAGCGTTTGTGCTTGAACTCTTTGGGGGCGTTCTTGGGTGATTTGTTCGGCTTCTGCGATCGCCCATCGATAGGATACTTCTTGGCCAATGCCTGCCAAATGGTTGGCGTGCTGTAATTGCACCATGTCATCGAGCTTCTTTTGCCATTCGACCAGGCTGTCTTGGGCCTCAGTGTAGAAAGGACTGTCTGGCGAAATGCGCGCTGCTGCTTGAATCGCTTCGATGAGGTTGTACACCTGGCCGTAGGAGGGCGCCCACTGGTCGTAAGGATTGGTCGCGAGGCGCTTGGCATGGCCAAAGCTGATGAGGTCGCGCGCTTCACTCGTCGTGGCTAGATCAGGCGGCACCAACTGCACAATTTTGATAGCAGCGTCGATGTCTTCTTCTTCCCACTTTTGAAAGCTGTATTGCAGTACTCGCCCTGCCCAAGCGTCGATGTCTGCTTTCGACTCAGTCCAAGCAGCCGTTTCTAAGTTGATGCCTTCAATGAGCGCGAGGGCCTCGCCGAGCTTTTCGAGGTCGCCTGTTTTTACGAGTTCGCGCGCTTTTTCTAGCTGCGTTCTAGCCGTTTGCTCGCGGTCAATCCTGGCTTTTAGCTGGTTGTGGCGAGTGAGCACCCAGTAATTGCTGTTGAGAATTTTGAGCCGCTGCACTTCACGACGAGCCGCGACCCAGTCACGGGCCTTGATGGCTTTCGCTACGTTGGTTGAGACTTCTCCACCCACGCTCCACTCTTTGTCCCAGGTGGCGATCGCACTTTTGACCTCTGGGTAAGCCTCTACCCGCTCTGGAATTCGTGCTGCCAGGGCCAAGGCTCTAGCCCGCTCTCCGCGCTGCACCATTTTCTCTAGCTCTACTAGCAGTGCCTGCGACCATCGGTTCATGAGCCGACTGGCCTCTCCATACATTGGGTGGCTCTGCTGCCAGGGCTCTACTAACTCAATCGCTTCAATCAAAGCCTGAGCCGACCCGGACTGCACGCTGGCACGCGCGCACAGTAGCCGCTCACTGTCGGAGCTGATTCCCGATAGGGCAGAGCAGTCTGGCAGGGGCGGGTTCTGCGTCATCACCGATACGGCCCGCAGGCTCACGCCGCCTGCGGTCACTAAAATCGCCACCCATACCAGTGGCCAAAAAAAGTCAGTCAGCTTTTCTCGAACCCGTTTACCCAGAGGCCGCTGCGCGATAGCCGGTCCACTAGGGCTGAGGGTTTGTACCGTCTGGACAGATGAAGAGGTGGGAGGTAGAGAGGTCATGGGTACGAAGATCCGGCGGCAGTAGGTGCGATTTCGCAAATCAAAAATAATTGATGCATGCAAGCCTCCCTAAAGTTCCCACCGGGTGACGATTGCGTCGCTTTCTGAGACATCAATTATTTTTCATCAAAATTTTGCTGATATTGTAGTGTCAATTGGGCCTAGTCGGCGGTATTTATTTGGTTTATTTGCTGATTTGTTTTGGTGGGCGCGATCGCTTGCTGGCATCCCTACTCGCTAAACCGTTCCTTGATCATGCTGAATAGCGATCGCATTCCCATCGCCTCGCCGCCTTCTGGCCTGCCGGGGAGCGATCGCATGTTGTAAGCCATAAAGTCGATATGAACCCAAGGCGTTTGCCCCTGCGTAAACTCGCGCAGGAAGAGCGCAGCGGTAATAGATCCCCCGTAGGGTGTGCTCGAAATATTGTTCAAGTCGGCCACTTTACTCTCTAGCATGGCGCGATAGGGCTCGTGCAAAGGCAGCTGCCACAGCGGATCGTCCTGCTGCTCTCCCGCAGCGAGGAGTGCCTGGGCCACCTCTCGGTCATTGCAGAACAGTGCCGCAATCTCTGAGCCGACAGCCACGCGAGCTGCTCCTGTAAGCGTTGCGCAGTCAATCAGCAAGTCGGGCGATTCGCTGCTCGCTTCTGTGAGCGCATCGGCTAGTACCAAGCGACCTTCAGCGTCTGTATTACCAATTTCCACGGTGGTTCCTTGGCGCGCGGTGAGTACGTCCGATGGCCGGGTAGAATTGCCCGCAATGCTGTTTTCTACCGCAGGCACCAGTACTCGCAGCGCAATGGGCACCTTCAGCTGCATAATCATTTTGGCTAGGCCCAGCACCTGCGCCGCGCCGCCCATGTCTTTTTTCATCAGCTTCATGCCCGCTGATGACTTCATGTTGAGGCCACCCGTGTCAAAGCAGACACCCTTGCCAACGAGGGTGACCTTGGGCGCATCTGGGTTGCCCCAGCGAATGTCGATAAGCCTTGGCGCTTGTGTGCTGGAGTGGCTATTGGCCTGACCCACCGAGTAGATCATGGGGTAGTTCTGCTCTACGAGTGCTTCGCCGACGGTGATGTTGCACTCGGCCCCAAACCGTTCGGCAATCTGCTGCGCCGCTTCTGCTAAAGCCTGCGGATTCATATCCAAAGCAGGCGTGTTGATCAAATCACGCACGAGGTATGTTGCTTCGGCAGCAGCTGTGATGTAGTGCTGGTCTGCGCTTTCTGGAAATTCTAGCTCGGGGAGGGCATCCGCTAGCTGCTTGTAGCGAGTGAATCGGTACTGGCCGAGGGTCCAGCCGAGACAAAGCCTGGTGACTGTTGTGCTGTCGAACTCGTCGGCTAAGGTGTATTTTTGCGCCGGGAGGGTTTGGGCTAAGCGGCCTAGGGTCCAGGTATCAAAGGTTTCTGGTTTGCCGACCAAGACGCGCTCTAGCTCGCCGTCTTTTGAGGGGAGAAGGCAGTGGGTGCCGGGTTTGCCATTGAACCCAGACATCTCTAGCCATACTGACTGATGAACATAGTCTTTTTTGATTTGCGCCTCATTGACGAAATACAGTGGAATAGTGGATGGCACGCGTCAGTTTCTCCCAGTCAGATATTTATAGTCAGATATCCATAAACTCTATAGCATGTAGGTCATTTGACGGCTGTATAAGTTTGGCCTTAGTTTTGCTGCGGTCGGTGCGCATCTTATCCAATCACAAAAAACGGTCCTAGCTGAGATAGCTAGGACCGTTCCAAAAGACTTTTTGAACCCGAAGGCACCGTTAAACCGTAGTGGCTTACTGCGCAGTTACTTCAGACTTTTGTACGCTTTCTGCTTGGAAAGCTTTCTCTAGGCGCATTACTCGCTTAGCCTTGGCAGAAAGTGCGCTAGCGTCGATTTTGTTAGCAAGCAGTGCGTCGAAGGAGAACAAACCTGCACCGTTGA
>ERZ1740067.187-NODE-187-length-51939-cov-11.534192_pt1 | contig 51939 bp, 51 predicted proteins | sample MGYA00581736_ERZ1740067 | MGnify/ENA primary metagenome ERZ1740067 (study PRJEB43018, sample SAMN04849236) | marine metagenome | isolation source: floating plastic debris | place: Pacific Ocean | collected 2008-08-27 | study: EMG produced TPA metagenomics... | reverse complement strand
TTATGCCTGAATAGCTTTTTTGACTATATCTCTCCCTTTTCTGTCCGGACTATTGCTCAAGAGAAATCAACTTGCCTACTTTAATAAACGGAATGTTGCAGCTTTCGGACCAAGGCTCTACTGAAATCAATCCCGACTACGTTCGGGATCTTTCCGACCGTGAGCTTTCAGCCCTTCTCAAAGAAAAAGTAAATATTAGCGCGGAACAGATTCTTGGCGGTATAAACGCATTTCGAATTAAAAGAAAAAGAGATGACACAACAGATGATCTTAAAGTCCTTATAGAAGAAAACCAGAAGGCGCTGAAGAGGATTTACCCTGAAGAAAAGATTAGAATTATCATATTCTATCAAGAGGGTTCTCAAAATCAGGCATCCTTGCTTACACAGATAATTCATCGTTTGTGGGGTCAGTCATTAGAAATTTGGGAGAGCCATTTAGTCAAGAAAACTCATGGCCCTAGAGTAGATCTTCCAGATCATAATCAAAAGGCAAAACAACGTTCTCAAGCAAGAGTCAAACAATGGTCTAATACTTCAAACAGTATTTCTAAAAGTGGGTGCCGAACATTTTGTTTGGTTCTTGCTGAGGAGTTTTATCAGAGCAGTCGGGGCAAACCTGAGTACGATGACAATATCAACAAACCCTCTACCTATCGAGCATTAGCAGGCGATGGCGGTGCCTGTGTACAGTTTTTGCTACCCATGAAAAGAGACAGGAAAGGAAGATTCAAGCTAGAAGGCTTTACGCGTAATGCTCAACAAGCGCTCAAAGACTTACTCTCTGCACATTCAGGAAGAGTCGATGAAATCAAGGGGAAAGTTGATAAAGGATTGCGAAAAATTCCCGCAGAGTCTAGGCCAAAAGAAATTATCGGTATCACTATCGTTTGCAAACAACAAGGACGAATCAAAGGAAGAATTCAGCCTACCGTCTTACCCATAGCTACACGGCTAGATGTTGAAAGTAGCCGATGCGATTTGCGCTACGCCTACGATAAAAATAACAACATTGAAATTAGCCGTTGGGAGAAGTTGCCTGACGCGCTTTCAGCAATATCTAAGATTTCTCCTGTTAAGCTTGCTAGAAACATGAATTCACTTTCTGAACGCTTTATGGAATTCGTTAACTGCGTTATTTCTGAATCTGTAAACTCAGGGGCTCAACCGCTGATAATAATCGATTCTACAAATTGTTCTCGCCTGTGGCATTGGCTGCGCGACACAGATCTCAATGCTGAGAATATTGAGATTGAAACAAAGAATCATATGGAGCAGTCGTGGGCTGGCGCACGTATCGTTCGTGTTCGTCGAGACATACCACCGAGCATCATTGCCAAAAAAGAGCGTCATCTATGTCTAAGCGATGAGAAAGATAACCGAACGAAAGAAGAGCTAAATCAGCAAATTCCTGATTTAAAACTACCGTCAGCTTCAAGTCCTACTGGACTATTTCGAATGACTCCGCTCAGTGCAAAAGGATGTATGACATATCTATCTATCGCAGCCGTTCGTCAGAACTTTCCTCGTGGTCTCAGCTGTTATCGTTCAATAAAAGCTATCTCTAAATCTACCCTCACAACTCTAGCTGGACTAGAGATAGGTACGCTTTCAATGAGCGATCCTCACACTGGACAATGTCCGACACCCAATCCGTTAGAAATCGTAGTCGCCTTGCGGCAGGAAAAAGACGATCCAGATCACATAGCTGCCCTTGTTAATTCTATGAGATATGTGATGGGTCATTATGGAGAGGCAACAATGCTGCCAGCTCCATTATTCTTTGAACGTGTCGTCAGAGACTATATTAGTGATTTCACAATTGAGGAAATATCTGAGGATGAAAAGGCGTAGCGATTCTCTGTAGGAGACTCGCACAGCTTCTCCTACAGAGAAGCGCTACGCCATCGCATTTCATCCTCAAACCCGAAGACGCTCAGACCCTCAACGGGTTGTTAAGTACTGAAGTAATTTTGCTTACTCTGTTTTTAATACTGCTTCTTGCAAGAAAGTAGTTTTTTAGAACGAACGCAGCGTCAAAGTCAGTACAGCTAACCTAGAATAGTGAACTGTACTGCTTTGCATTAAAAGTATGGCAGTGTTTTGCTACGGGAGAGAGAACGTAAACATCGCAGCAGCTAAAAAGGCGGCGGCTGTGCGAACGTGGTTCCAAAGGGTCCAATCTGTGAGGTATCTGCTCCATAGCTGAGCCCCTTCTGTGCTGGTAGGGCGCATGATGGCTAAGGCGTCGTTAAGCGGTACATTGCCTAGTCCTGTGACACCTATTGTTCCGATTAAATACAGCAGGCTCCCGACGAGTAAATAGATGGCTCCTGGCTGCTCCCAGTTGCGTAGCGCAGCGATCGCGAGCCACACACAGGCCACTGCTGGGCCAAAGAAAGCCGAGTAAAACCATGGGTTGAATACTGTGACATTGATCGATTGCATGGTGGCAATACCCGAGGCGGCGGGCTGCAGTGCAAGTGCCCGCATTACAAAAGTAGAGAAGGCAAAGAAAACACCTGCGGTGAGCGCACTGCTGATGACTGCGAAGTAAATGAGAGAGGTTTGAAAGTTTGGAAGAATCATCGTAAGGTTTCCTGTGAGTGATTGAAGAAATTGATAGTGTTGTTAATTTGTTGTTGAACTGGTATTGGGCTGACGATAGAGAATGATGAGTCCGATGCAAGCGACAGTCAGTTCAACTACAGTCGCCATCAACAAACTGCTAGACGGCATTCCATCCATGGCTAGCCCTAAGAGGCGTGAGAGTCCAAAAGAGCCGTAGATGAGGATGTTTATAGTCATTGCCAGTAAGCGCAGCGTAGGGCGAACGGCCCCAATAAGGATCAGCAAGGCACCCCCTGTAAGCAGTCCGCCAGAGGCTCGAATTTCTGAAAGCAGGCTGGGATCGCTGCCAAGTAAAATGCCGTCATTGGCATAGAAAACATGAGGGATAAGTAGGATAGCGCTGCCGACGGTCAGCAGCAGCAAACCAGAAAGGAACAGAAAAGTAGTCGTCAGTGAGCTTTTCATGTGATGCTTCTCCGAGTATTAGCGATTGTGGTTTTTTTCGCTGCCTCAGCGATCCGGGTTCCATAGCGTTCGGCAGTCAACAAATCACCCGGATCGACTTGCGGTAGAGCACCACTGAAGTCTGGCGGGGTACTTCCCATTGGCCCAAGGTAGGAGCCCAGACGATTCACGCCATTTTCTTGCATTCCTATTTCGCCTGTACCTACCCAGATCATGCCATGCTGCATGGCGTTGGTTACAAGGTAGAGCAGTGTGCCCTGCTTATCACCACTGGGGGAACCAGAATGAGTAAAGCCACCTGCAATTTTATCTTTCCAACCTTGCTGAAACCAGATGGCACTGGCCGCATCAATGAAGGCTTTGAGCTGGGCCGAGACACCGCCCATGTAAGTGGGGGAACCGAATACGATTGCATCTGATTGATTCAGTTGCTCTAAAATCGCTTCATCCTTCCAGCGACCTTGGGTAATTTGTTCACCTGTAATTCGCAAGACTTGAACAGTCGTACCGTCAACTTGTTCAGCGCCTTTCGCGACGGACTCGGCCATGAGTTGGGTATGGCCTGAGCCTGAGAAATAAACAACAGAAACGGTTTTCATAAAGAATCCTCGTGTTTTTAGAACAAATGATTGGACAAGCGATCGCCGCGATGCCTGACGGAGAAGTTTGTAGTGCGAGTGCTCGTAAGAAGATGTGCTGTTAGCGCTCCTATAGATTTTCTATTGAATAAGGAGAAAGAAGGAGCGCTAGAACGGAAAGCCCTAAACAGAAAGCCCTAATAAGACAAGCTTGGTGTCTTGCCCAAATACGTATCTGTCGTCAGCTGTTTCAACAGAAAGTCTGCAACATCAGCTCGGGAAATTTTGAGGGTTGATGTTTTATCGTCACCTGGAAAGCCGTGTCGATATGAACCAGTACGTGGTCCGTCAATAAAGGCGCTGGGGCGAATAATTGTCCAATCTAGATTGCTCTGCTTGACATAGCGCTCTTGCCGCTGATGGTCGGCAAAGACCTTACGCAAGATGAATCCAAACATTACATACTTCCAGTAGAAGTCCAAATTTCCCCAGCTATCGCCTGCGCCCAGCGTCGATTGGCAAATAAACCGTCTAACCCCGGTCTGCTCCATTGCTTTGATGATTTGCTGAGTCCCCTCTGAGCGGACGGTGCTATTTAGGCTTTTTCCAGAGCCGAGGACACAAACGACGGCGTCTTGTCCGTGAATCGCTTGTTCTACGGATGAGAGATTCATGACATCTCCCTGGAAGAGAGTGAGATTAGGATGCTGGATGTTGAGCTTGGCAGGGGTGCGAGCAAAAGCAGTGACAAGATGACCCTGTTCTAGGGCTTGTGCTACGACTTTTTCTCCAACAGTTCCGGTTGCACCAAAAATTACAAGTTTCATTGCGGTTGTCTCCAAAGTTTTGACGTTTTTAGCTTACGAATACTGGGCGGCCTTAGCTGTCAACTTCTTGCGGAACTATCACAATCTTGCGATGGGTTGACGATTTTTGCTTCAAAGTGCCTGTCAATACCGCCACAGCAGCAAACATCGCATATATTTGAAGATAGATAGCGTTGGACTAGGCCATGGAAAATACGGCTATAGAAACGATTGAAAAGCAGCCACAGGTTCAAGTCAATCTGCTGCAATATTCGTCTGGGGAGGCGAACAGCCTCTTTGAAGGCGAGCATACGCTGTTTATATCGCTAGCTGCTCGCCCCGTTCATTATTTACATGCTCAGGACGGCAAGACCCATACCGGCCTATATCGACGAGGGGAGATGTTGATTACCCCGGCAAACACACCGCTGTTTTCACGGTGGGAAGGGGAGGAGAATTGTCTGCAAATTCGGATGACAGATGAATTTATGCGGGAGGTTGCGAGGGAGACAGTGGTTGGGGATTGCGATCGCATCACCCTAAAACCCGACTTCCAAGCCCGCAGCCCGCAGCTCGAATCTATTAGCACAATGTTGCTAGACGAGATTCAACAGGGGTCTTTAAGTAATCGTCTCTACATCGATTCCCTCTCAAATATTCTGGCGGTAAACCTACTCAGGCAGCACACGACAACTAGGCCGCATTTACCCATATATGAAGGCGGTTTACCGCCGCGTCAGCTACGACAAGTCTTAGATTATATCGATGCTCACTTAGATCAAGAGATTAAGTTGCCTAATTTAGCCCGATTGCTAGACATGAGTCAATTTCACTTCAGCCGTTTATTCAAGCAGTCTCTGGGCATTTCACCCTATCAGTATCTGCTTCAGCAGCGAGTAGAGCGTGCCAAGCAATTGTTGAAAAACACAGATCGATTAATCACTGACATTGCCTTCGCCTGCGGCTTTAACAGTCACAGTCATTTGAGCAAGCAGTTCAAACAGCTCACTGGGATGACGCCTAAAGCTTACAGATCGAGCTAGCCTTGATTAAGACCTATCCGAATGCTCTATATCGTTCCTTTTAGAACTCATAATTTTCTCAAAGTTTAGTCCCGAGCACAGCTATGCACATCCGTCTCGACCAGCCAGTCCCATAGTTAAAGGCGCTGGCGGACTCAAGCCCTGCTGCTTGTAGAAAAGAGACTAGCTGATTAGCGGTATATCCTCGATTATACCAATGCAGAGACATCAGAGCTTGACCCAGGTTTTTGCGAGTCACTGAACCAATCAGCGGGGCACCCGGCTTCAAGACTCGGATCATCTCACGCAACGTTTCTATTGGCTCGGCCATGTGCTCCAAGACATGGGCAAAAGTAATCGCATCAAAGGACTCATCGGCAAAGGGTAAGTGTCTAATATTCCCCCATCTCAAATCGAGAGTTGTGCAGCGATTTTTCAGATTCTGTTGTGCCTGAGTTAGCATAGGATGAGAGATATCGATTCCAGTAATATGCGCAGGCTGTTCGATACTGTCTAACAGGGCTAGGCTAAAAGCGCCTGTCCCCACGCCGCAGTCGAGAATTTTTGATGTGTTATCAAGATGATTCAAGCTGCTGCGTACACTTTGATCTTTAAACAACAGCTGATAATCGTGGAGCTGACCTAAGCGGACTAGATTGTCCTGCCAGTGAGGGGCAGAGGCATCGTAGCGCGATCGCAAGGTATCGATACTGGGAGCGGTTTTCCAGTGATCTAATGTAGGGATTGTTGTACTTAATGGCATGGCTAAATTGGCCCTCTATAATAAGAGGGCTATATGCTTTGTGAATTCAATTGCTAGAAAGCTGTGGTGACTAGAAAGCTGTGGTGACTATGCAGGCTTTTTGGCTACGATAAATACTGCCTTGTCCTTGCTCGGTTGCCATTGATAATCTAGTTCAAATCCAGCTTGGATAAGGCTATCTGCCAATTCCTGCGTGGTTAAAACTTGAACAAATGGAAGAAAGCCGAGGACTCGCCCAATAAGCGCGATAAGCTTAAACCAGCTCATCGTATTTCCTATACAAACAGTGCTGGTAACGAAGAATCCACCCGGTTTTAGCATTTTGTATACCCGTGTAATCGCAGCATCTTTGTCTCTCAACAGGTGCAAAATACTGAGTCCCAACACCGCATCCAGACTCTGATTAGAGATATCGAGATCTTCAATGGCGGCCTGTTCAAATGTGACGTTGTGAATGTGCTCAGCCTCTGCCCTATCCTGGGCAATGGCAAGCATATTTGCAGAAAAATCAATGGCGCGAATGTGTTTTACATAAGGGGCATGAAGGATTGCTGTGCCCCCCGTACCGCAGCCGATTTCTAGCACTTCCATTTCAGTTCGAAAGTAGTCGCGAGTGACCGCCAGTTTTTTCTGGTATGCCACTTCATCAGCAATTGGCTGCTTGGAATATTTATCGGCAATCTTGTTCCAGAATTGGCTTGCTTGAACCATAGTTTTTCTCCTAGATAGCGTTGGCTATTTGCCTTGATTCGAACTTTATTGTTTGTCAATAGCTCAACAATAAAAATAGCAGCGGTTTGCTACGCGATGATGCTTGAGTGTCCTGCAAAAACCTGCCATTTACCCGAAATATTTGACCAAAAACGAGTAAAGCGAAAACTACCATTTGCTGGCTGATTGTTGTAGTAGCCTTGAGTTTCGGCTTTAACTGACACCACAGCAGAATTCTCATGAATGAGTATTTTTAATTCCGATATTTCGAGGGACTTAAACACAAAAGCCTTACTCGAATGTGCATTGAGGTCATCCTCTTTCGACACCAATATTCCGAGATGATTCGTGAACAACAAATTTGGTGAAATCAATTCGTCTAATTCAGAAACATCTGAATTGAGCATTGCCAATCTTAGTCTTTCTTCTAGCTCAATAATTTTGTTCTTCATATTCTCACGTCTTCCTTGTGTGCAACATTTTCAACATTCCTTGAAGATTGCAGCAGATCTTATGTCTGAAATTTTGCTGCCATCGTTTGCCAGAACTGCTCTATGTCTTGGCGAGATCTCAAATGAAAAACCTGTTTTGTAGCCTTAGCCGTTTTCACATAGTCTCGATACCTGGGCGTCAGTTTGGTGTGGCACAGCCAGACGGTAGAGTAGCTTTTCCACGTGCCTTGCCACAGCGGACTGTTGTCTGGCCAACCAGCGGGGGGCACCCAAGCGCCTTGAAGAAAGCGTTTGGTCACCCACCAGTAATGTTGCTGCACGGGCATATCCAGATAGACCAAGGTGTCGGCCACGGCCAACCGATTCCATAGGGTATCCATAGAACCAAATCCATCTACGATCCACTGGTTCCGTTGCAGTAGCGCATCGTGAGCAGTCTTGAACTCAGCGGGAGAGACTTCTCTGCCACCCGATTGATACTGTAGCGAATCAAGCGGCACCCAGGGTAAGTCGGTTATTTCAGCCAGACGTTGGCTGAGCGTAGATTTTCCGCCGCCCGTATTGCCAAATACAGCCACTTTTTTCATCGGGTTTGTTTTATTCATAGTATTCATGACCGAGATGGATGCTGATTGAGTTGCCTTGCCGTGTCTCCAATTTTGAGTCAGCTTGGCTTTTCTGACACAAATGCGTGAAAACTATTTTCCAGTCCAGTCTCCCCATCAATGCAGTTGGCGGCCAGACAATGCTTCCTGACTCATCGAATGCTTTTTAATAGATGGATTCCGCCACCGCCACGCCGACCAAATGATGAAGGAGAGCGCTGCACTCTCCATAACCAGATGGAAGACATCGTCTAGATCGGTAGTACCAAAGGAAGCGATCAGAACGCCGTAAAGCGCGGCAACAATGATGTTGGCCCAGCGATTAGCACCATAGGGCAACAACCTGGAAAATAGAACCATTGCAATTGGCACTTCAATCATCACCCCGCCCAATAGCAGCATATGTTCTGTAATTGGGTTGCCATTGGAGGTGCCGGTCATAATCTCTTCAATGAATCCCGGCTCCACAAATTCATGAATATCTCGAAAGATAATGTTGAAGAGAAAAAATAGCCATAGCGCAGACAGCTTAGCTTTCATGGATATTGTCAACATCTGTTTCTGCACATTCATGCTCTGTATAGTCATTGTTCATTCTCCTTGTATTTGAGTTTTCTGTCTGGGCGGCCACAACTTGAGCGGGCATAACCGAAATCAGCGGTAGCCCCAAATCGCGGACCTTGATTAGTACGCCATAGAGGTCGGCTTGGTCAACCACCGGGCCAGACAACAATGTTTCACCGTTATCTTTGAGTGCGATCGCGAATCCCTCAAACCAGTAACTCCAGTGGGACGCAAGATGCCCCCTGACACGAATTTCGTACTGGAGATGACTGTCAGCGGAACGGCAGAGTTGGCTCATAGGAGTTGCGATTGCGTAGCCCCTCTAAAGGTTGCTTGCGTTAACAACTTAAAAGTACAAATAAAGGTGGGGAGTCGTAGTCCTCAGATGTGGGGATTGAGCTGGGGATTAATCGTAGGGATTTGATGTGAGGACGAGTCTTTAAATCAGCTCTAGCTCTGCGGCTCGTTTCACCGCAGCCCGACGATTGGTGACGTTGAGTTTGCTGTAAATACGCTTAGTGTGGGTGCGTACTGTACTCAAGGCTACGACAAGTTCACGGGCGATTTCTGGGCCAGACAGCTCAGTATTTAGCAATCGAAGCACATCCAGCTCCCTTTGGCTGAGGGGTTCGATCAGCTGTTGGGGAGTTGAGGAGAGTGGGAGAGAAGAGGACGCTTTTGGCTGTTGCCCCCAGGTCTCTAATGCAGCCAGTAGTCGAGTCGTGTAGACAGGAGTAATGCCGCGAGTCATCGCCGCTTGCAGCAGTCGCGCCATCGGAGTCCCGCATTCTGCAAAGATCCGAACATAGCCCTCGGGTTTGGCCAGGGTCAAGGCCCGTTCTAAAGGTGTAATTGCAGCTGGTAAATCCCCTTGAGCCTCATGTGCTAGTGCCAGAACTACCAAAATTTTAATCACGCTGCCCACCCGTTCTTTGGCTTCTGCGGCAGCTAGTAATCGAGTCAAGAGACCAATAACCCGATGGATTCTCTCTTCTGAATCACTTCTATGCTGAGCAATCAGGACTCTAGCCAGGGTCAGGTGTTCATATTCACGTAAATAGGCTGGCTCATCGTCTACCGACAACTCGCACCCTTGCATCCAGCCCAGCGCTTCGGTCAATCTCCCCTGCTGCACCCACCATCGCACCTTTAGCGCTTCAACCGGGCGCACATTTGGAATTGGCGATCGACGACGGTACAGCTGTGCCGCCTCTTGTAGTTGGTCAAGGGCAGCGTCTAAGTCTCCTTGAGCCGCTGTTAATTGAGCTTTTACTAACCACCAAAGATAATCAATTCCCGATACTGCCCCCTGCTCTAGTAGTACCTCACCTTTTTGAAGCAGCTGACTGGCAGTCGCTAAGTCTCCCTGTTCGTAGCGAATTTCACTCAACCCCAAATACACATCTGCTAGCCCCCGCATAACCGACCCAGGCTGTTTCTCAGCTAATTGTTCTGCCATTTGTAGAGTCTGCTCGCAGGTTTTAACCGTTGTCTGTAGCTGCCCCTGAGCCAACCCCATATTCGCGAGACCTAACGTAGCACTCACTGCGATCTCGATACTGCCCAACTTTTGAAAAACCGCCAACGCCTCGGAAAAGGATTGGTATGCCGCTGCGACATCGCCGCTAGTCCAGTAGGCTAACCCGAGAAATGCTGCGGTCACGCCTCGCTCGTTCTTATCGCCAGGAGGTAACAGTGTCAGAGCTTGCTCGGCGTAGGCGATCGCACCGGTGAAATCGCCTAGCGACTGAGCGCAAAAGGCACGGGCGTTGGCGATGGAAGCCGATAAAGAACGATATTGCTCTGTTTCTAGGTTCGTCATCAGCCCCTCGACCTTGGCTAACGCTTGTTCGGCATTGTGCAAATGGAATTCAACCCCATCGGGTTGACCCGTGTTCAATAGCGATAATCCATAGACCACACTCAGTACGGGCCGAGCCCGAATCAGCGGGTCAGGGACTACCTTCAGCCAGCCCAGCACCGTGGCCTCTTGCTGACGATTGCGCATGGCAGGCCATACCTGTTCAATTAGATCTGCCGCTCGTTCAAATGCTTGAGCTGCCAGGGCATGACGAATCGCATCAGAGAACAACCCATTCTGTTCGTACCATTCACTGGCCTGTCTATGCAGGCTGGGTAGCTGTTCCGGATACTCTTTTAGGGCATGAGCCTGAAGCACATCGGCAAACAAGTGATGGTAACGGTACCACTGGCGCTTGTTGTCTAGTGGAATGATAAACAGATTATCCCGTTCCAGCGTTTCCAGCATGTCCTGGCCATCGTTTTGACCAATAGCATCACGACAGACAGCCTCGCAAAGAGAACCGGTCAAGCGATCTAAAATAGCAGTCTGCAACAAAAAGCGACGGACACGCTCGGGCTGTCGCTGCAAGACTTCTTCTAGCAGGTAGTCCACGATGTAGCGGTCGTCTCCCGAAAACGCTGCCACAAAGTCAGAGATATTCTCACGCCCCTGTAGCGATAATGCCGCTAGCTGTAGCCCTGCAATCCAGCCTTCAGTCCGTTGCTCCAGGGCAGAAACGTCTTCTGCTCTTATCTCTAACCCCATTCCTTGGTTTAGAAAGGCGGCGGCTTCGTTCGGCGTGAACCGCAGATCGCTCACCCTCAGCTCGGTCAACGCTCTGTGAGACCTTAAACGCGCCAAAGATAAAGGTGGGTCAGCACGGCTGGAAATAATCAGATGCACTTGAGGCGGCAAACGGCTGAGTAAAAAACCTATGCCGTCATGAATGGATTGGGCCTCAATCACATGGTAATCATCCAAGACTACGGCAATATCCACTTCAATGGCCGTCAGTTCATTGAGCAAAATCATCAAGATTGACTCAATGGCAGGAGGCTGAGACGATTGCACTAACGATAGCGAGCGCTCACCAAAGCCGGGTTTACCATCTTTCAGCGCGGTGATCAGATATGTCCAGAAAGTAGCCGGCGTGTTGTCACTCTGATCTAAAGATACCCAGGCAACGGCCCATGTAGGGACGGTTGCAACCCATTCTGCTAGCAGCGTCGTTTTGCCAAAACCCGCTGGGGCACAGACCAGAGTTAACTTGCGCGGTGGCTGCATACGTTCGATGAGCCGTGGGCGCGAGACCCGCTCAGCAGACCATTTTGGACGGTAGAGCTTGGTCTCCAGTAGAGGAAATTCTGAAGTGATCGGTTGCGCCGAGACAGTCATAAATCCGCTCTCAAGCTTTCAAGGAGCTTTTGGTAAACGACGAATAGTTTCAATTCAGATGTTTTTGGCACTATGCAGAGATTTTATTTTTTATCCTCGTGCTCATGTTCTCATAAGGTGCGAGGATGAAATCAAACCTGAGTCTCTTCGGGTTCAGTTCCCTGGAGATTGAATGCAAGCATACGCTTTATATGTCATTAGCTACCCGCCCACATTATTTACGAACTCAAGATAGCAAAACCCATACGGGACTGTACAGACGGGGCGATATTTTGATTACACCTGCGAATACATCGCTGTTTGTGCGGCGGAAAGGGGAAGAACATTGTTTGCAGATTCGGCTGAAGGCTGAATTTACGCGAAATGCGACGAGAGAAATGCTAAACGAACTTCAGCAAGGAGCATTAAGCAACCGTCTCTATGTGAATTCTCTCTCGAACATTTTGGCAGTGCATCTGCTCAGGCAGCACGCGACGACGAAACCGCATTTACCAACTTACGAGGGGGGTTGCCGCAACGTCAGCTACGGCAAGTGTTGGATTATATAGCTTTGCGCACTTAGCTTTGTGCATACGTAATCGCTAGAACCACTACGCTTACTAGCTAAGTGCGGCGCGAACTGCTGAATGCATTTAGCAGTTCGCTATATTTGGCTATCTTGTATCAAATTAAGTAACCACTTATGCAGGTAGCAAAATGCTGTGTAACAGTAATCGTAAGGAAGTGCAGTCCACGCATGATTTTAAAAAGGAGAGACCAATGAGATTATCCAAACTGTTTGCCGTTGGACTGGGGGTGGCTACGCTAGGCGCTGCTGTTGCGCTGCCGCTGAGTGCCTCTGCGCAGCAAGCGTACAACGCGGCGGGGAGCAAGCAGCAGGGCTATGGAAAAGACGATATCAATGCAATGTGTACCTCTGATAGTGTGACTGCACCTGAACCGGGTATGCATTTTGACGGTACGGTGGCTGCGGTTGCAGTGCTAGAACTTGCTCCCGGCAGGTACGATTACCCTAATGAGGGTGCGATGCTGTTCTTTCCAGACGGGCAGTTTTTGCTGAAGTTGCCCGACGACGGCAGAGATACGACCTATGGAACGGACGGGTCTGATTTGTTGGGCCAGGGCGGTATTGTAGGTGGGTGCTTTGCGGAGCAGCTTTCTGAGGCGATCGCAAACAATAGCCTAGATGTCGATTCTTTTGTGCTAGTAAGTGCTTATGAATAGTGTTGTTGTCTTAGCTAACACATTGAACCAATGCTACGAATCGCCACAGTATGCCCCCTAAAAAGTGTATCAATAGATAGGATTAAGGCCACTAAACATTGAAACGTTTAGTGGCCTTAATTCGACTTTACGAGCAGTGGGTGAGTATTAAAGGGTGAACCTTTTTCAACTTTCTAGGCCCTAGGTTGAAGCGCCTGTAGAATTTTGCGGCCTACTTCACTTTCCTGTTCTAAATCACAGGCTTCACCCCAGCACAAACGTCTATGGCGTAAAGCTGTTTCCACCTGCTGTGACCAGTTCTTGGGCAGGTGGATATCTTTTACATTGCTATTCTTGATGATGTCAGTGACAGAGACAATACCAATCAACGCGCCGTTTTCAACAACGGGTGCGCATCGTATACCGGCTTCTGCGAAGCGCTTAGCAACAGCTGAGAAGACTAACTCTGGCTCTACAGCAATGCAGGGTACTTTCATAATTTCGCACACCATCATAGTGGCGGGGTCTGCGGACTTTGCCGTGACTCTATAGACAATGTCACGCTCGGTGATGATGCCGTATGCGCCTCCTTTAACGGCTTTTTCAACGATGAGCGATCGCACCTGTTCTTTTTGCATGAGTGCGATCGCCTGCGTCACTTTTGCAGAGCTACGAATCGTAAAAACGTCAGTGGTCATAATATCGGCAACACTTAGCATTACACTGCACCTATAGAAAGTTAGTACGTTAGTTATGACGTGGAAGTGTGAGGAACTTATGAGCATACTCTGATACGAACAACAGAAGACTTTTCAAGAGAAATGAGCCGTCAGTAGCTGCTGACGGCTCATTTAAGAGAGATATAAAAGAGATTCGTATTGTTTAAGAGACTTTTAGCTCGCGTAGCACTCTACTACTTTTGTAGCGCAGCCTCACCTCGCCGGTACAGTTCTTGTGCATAGTCCGTCCAGGAGCCCTGTCCCCAGTAGCGGAAACAGCTGGTTTCTACCAGCAAGAGGTAGGTCAGCGCTTCCTGATACTCAGGCTGCTGGGTCACGCTGGGGTCGGCCTGTACCAAGCGGTCGTATTTTTCGTGAAAGCTGGCGCTGAGCTGATTCATTGGACCTAGCACATTCTCGTAGCCACGCACCCAGCTGAGGTCGTTCGTCCAAGACGCACCATCCATATGAAACTGATGATCGGTCTTTTTCAGCTGTTCAATGGCCTCAGAAACAGCCTCAGGCGTGGCGCTATCGGGATTTACCACCTGCCAAATTTTGTGTTGGCTAACCGCCTGGCACTGAGGATAATCGTCAGGGCTTACTCCGGCGGCTTCAATCATCTCTATATATTCAGTCCCGTTTAGCCCAACAACCCCTTCTGTGCTGCGGCCATTATCTTTTATACCGCCCCAAAAAGGGACAAAGTCACGACCATACTCGTTCATCATCACGCCGCCGTTCTCACCATCGGCGATTTGCGATACGCAACAGGGCACAGTGACGCTACCGATTTGTTGACGTCCCCGGTTCTGGCTTCTACTTTGGGCCTCGTGATAGGGCTGCATTTGGGCAACGAGTTTGGTGTCTGACCCTTGGGTTTTGATCAAAGCGGTGATGCTGATGGTTTCGCCGCGAGAGTTACGAGCCATCAATTTGTTGGGAATATACTTGTCATCGTGGTGCAGCCGCTCGCCGTCGAGTCTTTCTACAGAGTCTTCTTGCACTAGCAGCCAGCGATAGCCGCAGTCTTTGAGGGCTTTGATGTATTCATAGAGGGTATCGGGGTTGTTCGGCAGATGCATTTCGGGTGGGGAGAAGCCCTTTACCCGCTTGAGCGCATCGTAGCCAAACATGGCGGCAAAGTGATGCTGCCAGGCTTGAATATGTAGCTTGATATCGGGGATGGGGGTGGAGGGAACGACGGCATGGCTCCACATGGTGCCCATCCACTCTATGTAGGGCTGGTACTGCGGCTCACACAGGCGCTGGAGGTCACCGATGATGTCTTCTCGGCCCATTTGGCGAAATCCCCAAAAGAGGTTGCCGGAGTAGTCGAGCATGATGCGAGGATTTTCGCCCTTGGCTACGAGGTCGGGAATCCACTCCCCCATGCGTTTGTAGCACCAAGCGAAGACAGAGGCGTTGTGGTTGTCGCCTTCACCTTGATTCTCGAACATACGCTGAAGGTTACTGATGGTACTACCATCGTGGCCAGCTGGCACGCTGGGCTGGTGCATGTGAAGGGCGCAGGCGAACCCAGCAGTAATTTTTGAAATGTCTAAATTGGTGCGAGGAAGGAAGATCCGGTCGTCGTGGTTGGTGACTTGGGTGATGGTGTCTTCCCAGCCGCAGATGTTGGGCAAGCCTGAGCGGGTATCGTCGAGGTTGGGATATTTGCTAGGAGCGCTTGCAATCATGAGTGAGTCCTTGAGGTAGGTCGGAATGTGAAGGCCCATGCCATTCTCAAGGTTAGCTAAAGCACTCAATAGTCAGTAATAAGTTCCGTGATGATTTGGGGCGCAACTTTTTAAGCTTGTTTGCAAATTTGGTTGGTGCTAAGGGCTCTCGTCAGGGTTCTCAATTGTTCTACTAGACTGATGACTCAGGGGCTTGACAGATTTAAAGCCGTTGATGGGTCGAAATTCGGCGCTCTTTCTGCTTGAATATTCATATTCATAAACTTTCATTACACCCTTCCGTGGAGATGTGCCCATGTATATCGTACAAATTGCCTCTGAATGCGCGCCTGTGATCAAAGCGGGCGGCCTAGGCGATGTGGTGTATGGGCTCAGCCGTGAGATAGACAGTCGCGGCCACTGTGTGGAGGTGGTGCTCCCCAAGTATGACTGTATGCGCTATGACCATGTGTGGGGTATGCATGAGGCGTATAAGGATTTGTACGTGCCCTGGAATGGTGGGGTGATTCACTGCTCAGTAGACTGCGGATGGGTGCACGGCCAGCTGTGCTTTTTCATTGGGCCGCACTCTATGGAGGGCTTTTTTGACCGGGGCAAGTACTACGGTGAGTGGGATGATCAGGTGCGGTTTGCATTTTTTAGCAAGGCGGCGTTGGAGTTTTTGCTGAAGAGTGGTAAGCGGCCAGATGTGATTCACTGTCACGATTGGCAGACGGGGCTGATTCCGGTGATGCTATTTGAGATGTATGCGCACCACGGTATGGCGAATCAGCGAGTGTGCTATAGCATTCATAACTTCAAACATCAGGGTGTGTGGAGCCTGGATATTTTGGATCAGGTGGGGCTGCATCGGCCTGAGTACTATGGACGGCGCGATCGCATTGGCGATAACAACAATGCAGGCTCTATCAATATGATGAAGGGCGGCATTGTGTATGCCAACTATGTAAATACGGTGTCACCGCATCACGCTTGGGAGGCCCGATTTACCGATATTGGCTGTGGGTTGCAGCCTACGCTAGACATTTATCAGGATAAGTTTGGTGGGATTTTGAATGGAGTGGCCTACGACATTTGGAATCCGCAGGTGGATGCGGTGATTCCAGTGCAATATGGTATCTCGGACTTTGAGAACAAGGCCATTAATCAGAAGGCGCTGAGAGAACGATTTTTGCTAGAGGCGAATGACAAGCCGATTGTGGCGTTTATTGGTCGGCTAGATCAACAGAAAGGCGTACATCAGGTGCATCATGGACTGTATTACAGCCTGGCAAATGATGCGCAGTTTGTACTGCTGGGTTCCGCATCGGAGCCGTCGCTAAATGATTGGTTTTGGCATGAGAAGATTCACCTGAATGAGAATCCAGACTGTCATTTGGAGATTGGCTATAACGAAGAGCTGGCGCATCTGATCTATTCGGCGGCGGATATTATGATTGTGCCGAGCAACTATGAGCCTTGCGGGCTAACGCAGATCATTAGCTTGAAGTATGGCACGGTCCCCGTGGTGCGCGGTGTTGGCGGGTTGGTGAATACAATTTTTGACTGGGATTATGACGAGAGTCACAAAAAGGAAGACCGGAATGGCTTTGTCTTCTATGAAAACGACGCGGTGGCGCTGGAGTCTGCGTTAGGGAGAGCGCTAAATTTGTATCACAAGGAGCCTGAGCTGTTTGAAACGCTGGCGAAACAAGGAATGGACTGTGATTACTCTTGGAAGGAGCCGGGAGATCAGTATGAAGGGGTATATGAGCATATCCGGCATAAGTAGCCTAAGCTGAAGTCACTACAGGATTCAACCATGACACAGTACGAGTGGTGGCGCAGCGCGGTTATCTATCAAATCTATCCCCGCAGCTTTCAAGATAGCAATGGTGATGGCATTGGCGATCTTCAAGGCATTCTGCACAGAATGGATTATCTAAATGCGTTGGGTATTGACGCTATTTGGATCTCTCCTTTCTTTAAGTCTCCTATGAAAGACTTTGGATACGATGTTGCTGACTATTGCAGCATCGATCCTATGTTTGGCACGATGGCAGACTTTGATGAGCTGTTATCTATTGCCAAAAAATACGATATCAAAGTGATTATCGATCAGGTGTGGGGACATACCTCCGATGAGCACCCTTGGTTTCTAGAGAGTAAACAAAGCAAAGACGGTGCTAAGGCCGACTGGTATGTATGGGCAGACCCAAAACCAGATGGAACACCACCCAACAACTGGCTCTCTTATTTTGGCGGTAGCGCTTGGGAGTGGAGCAGCAAGCGCAGACAATACTATCTACATCATTATTTAGTTGGTCAGCCTGCACTTAATCTGCACAATACAGCCGTACGCAAGGCACTGCTAGAGACAGCCAAGTTTTGGCTAGAGAAAGGTGTTGATGGGTTTCGGCTCGACGCTATTTTTCAGACGATTGCTGACCCGCAGCTGCGCGATAACCCGGTGCGATCTCCCAGCACACCCCTTCCCGTAGACGTCGCCGCGACTAACCCCATCACTATGCAGCTACGAGACTTTAGCAGCAATCATCCTGATATCCTTGGCTGGCTGGAGGAAGTGCGATCGCTCACCAATCAATACCCAAACACAGTCCTCCTAGCAGAAACCGGCGGCGACGACCCAGACCTGATTGCCTCTACCTATACCCAAGGCGGTAAACGCTGTCAGCTAGCATATAGCTTCAGCCTGTTGAATACTCAATTCAGCGCTGACTACATACACAAAACCCTTACCAGAATCGAAGAAATTCTAAAAGACGGCTGGTTTTGCTTTGCGTTCAGCAACCACGATGTCGCTAGGGTCAACAATCGTTGGAGAGTAGGCACGACCGAACCCGACGCCGACTTTGCAAGGCTAACTATGCTGCTAGGGCTCACTATTCGCGGCGCATACTGTATCTATCAGGGCGAAGAACTCGGTCTCCCAGAAGGTGACGTCCCTTTTGAGGATTTCCAAGATCCCTATGGCATTGAATACTATCCAGAGTTCAAAGGTCGAGATGGCTGCCGTACGCCTTTCCCATGGGACAGTACGGCGCACCAAGGAGGATTTACCACAGCTGATAAGCCATGGCTGCCGATGATGGAACAACAAATTTCTCTAGCTGCCATTCAACAAGAGAAAAATAAATATTCTATCCTTCAGTCGTTCAAGGATTGTCTATCTTGGCGTAAGCGACAGCAGGCGATTATAAAAGGAACTTTTCGAGGACTTCCTACGAAGGAGAATTGCTTTGCCTACATACGCGAGTGTGAGACGCAGACGCTGATGTTTGTCTTTAACTTGAGTGAAAAAGATGCAGTATATTCAGTGTCAGATTTGTCATTGGGAGATAGCCGTATGTTGAGCTATCCAAACCAAAATGCTACTTTCAGTGGTCAGCAGATAGTGCTTGGCAAGTATGGGTATGGCGTACTCGATATCTCTTAAATATACGGATAATGAGAGGACATTTCAATATACGGATAATGAGAGGATATTTCCTGTGGGTTGGCGAAGAAGAAAAAGATAGGTAATAGAAGATTGACGCCTATCAATATCCTCCAGAAAGTAAAATGCATCTGCTTCAGAAAAATCCCCCTCTTATCTAAGGAAGACTGTTTCCTCGAAGCGCCTTTGAAAAAGGGTAACTTGCCGAGAAAAATTCCGTCCTTATCTAAGGTGGCCTTTCGTTCATTTGTCAACCATACTTCCCATCCAAACGAGCCCAAACCAACCGCTTCTTCCAACTTTCTCAGATGATCGCCATTTAGCGTAATAGTACTATGCATGATTTGACAGCGCTTAAAAAACAACCACATCAGCACAGTTGGCAAAATAAGAAAAACCACTCTAAAGTTTCCAAAACTCTGAAACTTGTCGTAGTTGACCGCTAGCCATGACCAAATTACGCCCGTCACCAGTAAGCCATACTTTTGATCTTGCTCTATTCGATTGAGATAGTCTTCAATTTCTCTTCTTCTCTGCTCGTACTGAACCTGGAAAAAACCTTTTCTTATTTCTGTTACTTCGTATAAGTGCGGCGTTTTTAACGGCGTTTTCTCTCCACTCTTGTCCTTTTCACTCACCTAAATACATCTCACCGAGAAAGTTTTCTACCGTATATTCTATATCGCTTAGTTAGCACTATTTATCTGACGTATTGCATCCTGATTTATACACTTGGCTAATTTTGCAATTTGATGTAGAACTAATGTATTAACCATCAACCTACGGTTAACCGCCACTATATATAGGTAGGTGAATGGGAAAGTTCTATTAAGATATAAGCACTGCTTGGCCACCTGCTATGAAGTCTCAAATGCCGAAGTCCTACCGTCCCAAGTCGCCGTCAAGACGTGACTCTACTCGTGACAGGGCCCGAGACCGGCAAGAGCGACGAGAGCGAAAGCGGGGAGGCACGCCAATTTTTAGGGCTTTGCAGTTAATTGCGATCGCAACGACAGGCGGCGCAGTCATGCTCGGCAGCTTAGCGCTCTTTGCCTTTCTTCGATCAGGCGGTCAGTTCTTTGAAGATATGAAAGACTCGCTGACCATTCAGCCGCCAGAAGAAACGGTGGATGTGCGTACGGTGGTGGTAGAGCAGGTACAGGAAGTCAGCGAGCTGACAACGGCGGTGTTTACTATGGAAGCAGTGGTACCTGCGCAGAGCGATCGCAAGCTGGGTGAAGTCACCATTGGTAAAACGAATCTGCTATACGTTGCCTATGGCGAAGTGCGCGCGGGTGTGGACCTAGAAGAACTCACCACAGCAGACGTGAGCCCTTCGGAAACAGGAACGCAAATTAAGCTGACGCTGCCACCGCCAAAGCTACTAGATACGAAAATAGACGTCGCTCGCTCGGATGTGTACGACTACAGCCGAGGTTTTTTCAACCTGGGACCAGATCGAGCGCCGGAGCTTCAGTCTTTGGCACAGCAAGAGGCACTAGTGAAGATTGAACGAGCAGCATGCGAGCAAGGTATTTTGGACCAGGCGAACGACAGAGCGGCACTGGTGGTAACTCAGCTGCTACAGGCCTCTGGGTTTTCGGCGGTGACGGTAGAGACGACGCCGAGTGCAAATACAGCGTGTAGAGCGTTGGGTTAAACGCAAGAAGCCCCTTCCACCAGCACAGGCAGAAGGGGCATTTTTATGACAAGACAATCGTGAGAGCGAAATACACAAGCGTTTTTAAAGTTGACCCCACCGCTTAGGCTCACATCAGATGCACCCAGTGAACCTATTAAGTGGTGAGAGCCAGTCAGGTTTCCTTACTCAGCTACAGCAGCAGCTGTTTCTTCAGTCTCTACATCGGTGCTCGCTTCAGGAGAAGGCGGGATGATGACGCGGTCGATGACGTGGATGACGCCGTTGCTAGCTTCGATGTCGGCAGCGACAACGTTAGCGTTGTTGACGGTGACCGTATCTGCGATCGCAATTTCAACTTCGCTACCTTCAACGGTGGCAACACTACCATCTTCCAAATCAGTAGAAAGAATAGCGCCAGGAACGACGTGATAAGTCAAAACCTGAATCAGCACATCCTTGTTCTCAGGAAGCAGTAGCTGGTCAACGGAACCTTCGGGCAACGCTGCAAATGCATCATCGGTAGGTGCAAATACGGTGAAGGGGCCTTCGCTACCGAGGATTTCGGTGAGGTCAGCCGCAGCAAGCGCAGCTGCCAAAATCTCAAACGAGTCACTGTTGTCAGTGAGTTCAGCAATCGTAAATTCCGCTGTGTCCATCTCTTCAGTGGCAACAGGTTCTTCGTCGGTGAGCTCTTCGTCTGCAACAGGCTCTTCGTCAGTAAGTTCTTCGTCTGCAACAGGCTCTTCGTCAGTAAGTTCTTCATCTGCAACAGGCATTTCTTCCATGCCGTCTTCAGCAACGGGCTCTTCTACGGCTTCGGGCTCTTCTACGACAGGCTCTTCTTCCATAGCCTCTTCAGTAGCAACGGGCTCCTCTTCAACCATTTCGTCAGCAGCAACTTCTTCGGTCAATTCGTCTTCAGCAACCACTTCTGTTTCTACAGGAGCAACGTCAGCTGCTGGAATTGTCTCTAGTGCTTCTGCACCCGGAGTAGGCAACGTCTCAGCTGCGGTAGGTGCAGCAATTTCCTCAGTCGCTTCGATTTCGGTCCCTGTTTCTGCGGGCTCGGGCATTGCGGAGCCTGGAAGCGCAATGAATGCACCCGCACTGCTGGCCACGAGGCCAATCATGAAATTCTTGAGAAAACGGGGGCTGTTGTTAGCTTGCATAAATCCTCTTTATGTCCTTAGTGAGCTGTCTTGATAACTGTCTTGTGTGGGGTGCGATGCATTAAGTGCGATCTATCAGGTGCGATGTGTAACTTAATTACGTTAAGTGTTAACTAAACTTCATTAAGCTTTTACAAAGTGTATCGAACAATCTGCAAAACGGAAGGGGTTTGAATAGATAGATGTTTCTTATGCTTAAAGGCGTCAGTATAGATACGGCCAATCACCGCAGGCAGATTATCCCCTCATAAAGAAGGTTAAGGCTTTGTTATGAGTGCGATTTGGCACTTGCGGTATTTACTTACGTTTGACACTTATTTAATCCTGGAGAAGACTGTTCTGATGTTAGAACTACACCAATTTGAAGCGTCTCACTATTGCGAAAAAGTCAGGCTAGTACTCGATTACAAGCAATTACCCTATAAAACCATTGAAGTTTCTCCAGGGTTAGGGCAGATAGAACTCTATAGGCTATCGGGTCAAAGGCAGGTGCCGGTGCTGAAAGATGGCGATGAAGTGGTACCAGATTCGACTGCGATCACACGCTACCTAGATACGAAGTATCCAGACAAGCCAGTGATTCCAGCTGATGCTAAGCAAAAGGGACTGTGCCTGATGATGGAAGCCTGGGCCGATGAATCGCTCGGGTTGAACGGTCGAAAGGCGATGATCGGCGCATTCAATCAGCATCCTAACTTCCGTACGGCGCTGCTACCGGTTTCTACGCCTGAGCTGGTCAAAAATGCGGTTGGCTCTGTCCCTAGCGATCTGCTGAGCCTGCTCGGTACTGGCGCTGGCTTTGGTGGCGATGCGGTGAAGTCGGCGACAGATATTTTGCGGCAGGACTTGGAGGCGCTGTGTTTGATTTTGAGTATACAGCCCTATCTGTGTGGCGATGCGCCGACGCTGGCTGACTTTGCAGTAGCGGGCCTGTCGATGTATTTGAAGTTTCCGTCGGCGCTGTATGTTGATTTGCCGGTGGGCATTGGTGGTAAGGGTGTGCCTGGGCTAGTGGATGCGCCTGAGTTTGAGGCATTTTGGGAGTGGCGCGATCGCCTCTATCAAGATTTTCGTAAGCCGCGCAGCGGACCGACGGCTGCTGCGCCCGCTACCGGGCCTGTATCGATCGGCATCGACTAGGGTAAGCGCTAGGCGGTAGGGTAATTGCTGTGGCTATCTAGTCACAGTGGTTACTGGGTTTTGGTATGTCTGCGAGCCAGCATGTAAACAGTGAGGCGATTGCAGCTCGATTGTCTGAAAGAGTGGGAGACAAAGCTGTCATGTGGGCGGCGGTTTTGCCTGAGCAGCAACGACAAGTGATGGCTGCCATTGCTATAGATGTTCCGCCTGCTTGCATCGTCTATCCAGACACTATTGAACAGCTGAGCCAGGTGATGGCGCTCGCAAACGAGCAGCAGTGGCGAGTGCTGCCGATGGGGCAAGGTAGCAAACTGGGCTGGGGCGGCCTAGCAGAAGGTATTGAAGTTGTGATTAGCACGGCTCGGCTAAACCGAGTGGTAGAGCACGCGGTGGGTGACTTTACTGTGACGGTAGAAGCTGGGGTAAAGGTGGCCGATTTGCAGCGGCAGCTGGCGGCGGCAGGGCAGCTGTTGGCAATCGATCCGGCGTTTGAAGCGGATGCGACTATCGGCGGAGTAGTGGCAACGGCGGATACGGGGTCTTTGCGGCAGCGCTATGGCGGACTGCGGGATATGGTGATTGGCTTGCAGCTAGTGCGCTATGACGGCGAGCTGGCGAGGGCCGGTGGGCGCGTCGTGAAGAATGTGGCTGGCTATGACCTGATGAAGCTGATGACCGGGGCCTATGGGAATTTGGGGATTTTGAGTGAGCTGACGTTTCGGCTGTATCCGATGGCGGGGACTTCGCGCACGCTGGTAATCACAGGAGGTGAAACGGCGATTGAGAAGGCGGTGGCTGAGGTGCGCTTTTCGGGGCTGACGCCAGTGGCGATGGATTTAACGCTGGCGGGGCTGACGGCTGAGCTGCTGGGCGAAGCAGCAGATGATAAAGCTGTGATGAGTTTGGTGGCTCGCTTTCAGGGCATTCCCGATGGGGTAGAGGAACAAACGGAGCGGCTAAAGAAGATAGCAACCACGCATGGACTGACGCTACAGCAGCTAGAAGCTGAGCAGGATGCCGCTTTTTGGCAGAAGATGAATGACCGGATACGGCCAGATACGGTGCTGTGTAAGGTGGGGATGAGGCCCAGTGCGCTGCCTGCTTTGCTGGCGCAGTTAATGCCCGGAAGCTGTGAGGCCAAGCTACATAGCAGCAGTGGGCTTGGGTGGGTTCAGTGGCCAGCGAAAGCGGCAACGGAGGCGGATTTTGTGGCAGTACTGGGGAAGGTGCGATCGCATGCTCAAGATAACGGCGGGTTTTTGAGCATACTGCAAGCGCCGATTGCGCTAAAGCAATCGATAGAGGTATGGGGCTATACCGGCAATGCGCTCAAGGTAATGAGCGATATCAAAGAGAAGTTTGACCCGCATCGGCTGCTGAGTCCAGGGCGCTTTGTCGGTGGGCTATAGACGAACGGTTTGCAGTCTGGTCCTCTAGAAGTAGGTAAGATCTCTCCATCGTTAGAGATCGTTAGAAATTGCGAACTGAGCGTCGATTTTTTTCCGAAACGATGGATGGAACCGATAGGATTGGAGCTGTCGATTCAAACTCTCCCATGTTAGGAGAACAAAAATAATGACCATGACTTTGAGTGTGCCTTCTATTAAATGTGGTGGCTGCGCGGAGACTATCACTAAGGAAATTAAGGTGCACGACGCTAATGCCAAGGTGAGCGTCGACGTGGAAAACAAGACGGTAGAAATAGATAGCGGTATGTCTGAGTCTTCCGTGAAGCAGGCGATTACGGCAGCTGGGCATGCGGTTGCCTAAGTTAGCAGTCCTGACTCGGATATTGAATGCCGAAAAAGACTAGTCACTCGGCGAGGACTTTTCTAAGCTGAGAGGGCGTTCTGGAGTCAGCGATTGAGTCAGCATCTAAAGAGCACAGTTCTAGATCGGCACGTTTGCTACGAGGCAATGCGCGCCAATGACCCTCGGTTCGATGGGCGCTTTTTTGTAGGTGTGCGCTCAACGGGGATCTTTTGTCGTTCGGTGTGTCCGGCCCGGTTACCAAAGCTGGAGAACTGTACGTTCTTTTTGAGTGCGGCGGCAGCGCAGCATGCGGGGTATCGGTCCTGTTTGCGCTGTCGGCCTGAGCTGGCTCCGGCAGCAGGTGTGATGGCTCCGCCGATAGAAGGGAGTAGTGCGGCGGTGGTGGCTCGAGCGCTGCGGATGATTGAGCTAGGGGCACTGGATGATGGGTCGGTGACGGCGTTAGCGGCGCGGTTGGGGGTGAGCGATCGCACGTTGCGTCAGCAGTTTTCACAGCATGTGGGCACGTCTCCAGGGCAGGTGGCGAAAACCCGTCGACTGCTGTTTGCAAAGCGATTGCTCGATGAAACATCGCTGATGATGACAGAAATCGCAATTTCAGCTGGGTTTAAAAGCATTCGAAGTTTTAATAGCGCGTTTCAAAATAGCTACGGGCGATCACCTTCGTCTATACGCCGAGTACAGAATGCTTCTCACGGCTCTTCTTACGGCTCTTCTCACGGCTCTTCTCACGGTGCGTCAGAGCCGATTACGCTCAAGCTACCGTATGGCGAGCCGTACAACTGGCAAGCGTTGATGGCCTTTTGGCAGCCACGTAGAATGGTGGGGATTGAGGCGGTATCGGCTGAAGGCTACTGTCGAAGCATTGTGCTAGACGGCGAGCCGGGGTGGATTGCGGTGAGTCCGGTGGCAGATGAGTCTTATTTACAGGTACAGATTGGCTTTGCTCAGGTGAGCCAACTGGGGCTGATTATGGCGCGGCTGCGGCAAATGTTTGATGTGGGTGTGAATGTGGTGGCGGTAGAGCAGTGCCTGAGTCGTTCTTCGTTGCTAAAGCCGCTGATAGGCAATCAGGGGTTGCGAATTCCAGGAGCCTGGGATGCGTTTGAGCTGGCGGTGCGGGCAATTGTGGGTCAGCAAGTGAGCGTGGCGGCGGCAACGACGGTGTTTAACCGGATTGTGGAGACCTACGGTGAGCCACTGACGGTGACCCATAAACCAGAGGCGCTGACGCGAGTATTTCCGAAGGCAGCGGTGCTAGCTCAGGCGGATTTGACGGCGGTAGGACTGGTGAAGGCGCGAGCACGAGCGATCGCACACCTGGCGCAGGTGGTGACAGAGCGTCCTAGCTTTTTCGATGAGCTGACAACACTCCCAAAGGCCATTGACGCGCTCTGTGCTTTGCCTGGCATTGGACCTTGGACGGCGCACTACATTGCGATGCGATCGCTAAATGAGCCCGATGCGATGCCGCCGGGCGATTTGGCGCTGTTGAGAGCAGCGAAACATTTAGGAAAGGATATTAGCAGCACGCAATTTACTCAGCTATCGGAAGAGTGGCGACCCTGGCGAGCCTATGCAGCAATGCATCTGTGGCAATTTGACGCGCAGCGGCAGGCGGAGACAATCGCGGCGCAGAGTGCGGCTAAAAAGAATACGGACAAAAGTAATGCGTCTGACACACTAGCATCTAAAGCAACGAAAAGGAAAAGAGAAAAAGCAATAGTAGAGGTAAACGGATGACAGCATCACTTGTTAACAGAGAACTCATTGATGGCGTACTCAATAGTCCTTTAGAAACTGACGTTGTTAGTTCACCTGTGGGAGATGTGATTGTAGTTGTGTGTGATGGCGTTTTATTAGCGCTGGATTTTGAAGACTACAGGGCTCGGATGATGAAGCTGCTGCATAAGCGGTTTGGAACCGTGCAGCTGGTGCGGGTGGATAATCCGGCTGGGATGTGCGATCACGTGAAGCAGTACTTTGCAGGTGAGCTAAGTGCCCTCGAATCTATGCCGATGGCAACAGGTGGCACTGACTTTCAGCGGCAGGTGTGGCAAGGCCTACGCAAAATTTCGCCTGGTTCGGTGATGACCTACGGCGAGCTGGCTAAAGCGATGAATAATCCCAAGGCTGTGCGGGCGGTGGGCATGGCAAACTCACTGAACCCTATTTCGATTGCGCTTCCCTGCCATCGAGTGGTTGGTGCTAGCGGTCAGCTCACCGGCTATGCAGGCGGCCTAGAGCGTAAGCAATGGCTCCTCGCTCACGAGGGTGCGCTGCAAACGTCTGCGAACTCTCATGAGATGCCAGCTTCAGCAGATACGCAGCTATCTGTCTTTTCGTAGCTTTTTGTCTGCCAGAGTTTGTCTGACTTGAACCGGTACAGTCAACGGCGACCTGCCCAAGTCAGACTGTTATACTGACGACAAATTAGGCATATCAGATGCTATGGGCTTTTCTTTTCAGCGTTCTTCCTCCAGAAGGGCTTTGCCAGCACGGCGCTATGCAGTCTATCTTTGGGCCTGTTTACTCAGCTGTGTTTTTGCGCTTAGTTTGATTGCGCCCGCATCGGCACAAACTGTGGTGACCTGGGAAGATTTGCAGGCACAGTCTACCCGCCTACAAAATCCCTATGAGCATTTAACGCCTACGCAAACCTACCAACTCTCTAGTCTATATCAGCTGCGCGACTGGATCGAGGTCAATCAGCCTGCGCCTGATAGTTTTGAAAGAGAGGAACTTCAGCGACTAGAAGCGTTGTTTGTAGCTGAAGGCATTGACGCCGACGAACTGCTGAAGGAAGCAGACGCGGCGAGGGCCTATTGGGCCGCGCACTCTCGGGCGACCAATGCCGATATTACAGATAGCCTTGTCCTCATCGACGGCTACGTATTGCCATTAAGCGTGAAAGGGCCGCGCGAAAATGCAGGCCAAAGCGGAAACCAGGCAAAGCAAATAGATGAGTTTTTGCTAGTGCCTTATGTTGGTGCTTGCATCCATGTGCCGGCACCCCCGCCCAATCAGATGGTGTATATCAAAACATCTGAAGTCGTTGAAAATCCGGGTATCTTTTCACCTGTGCAAGTAGAAGGTGAGCTACAAGCACATGAAGGCAGCTATGAACTGTTTCAGATAGATGGCTCTCGGACGGTGGATGTGAGCTACAGAATGAATCTAAAAGCAATTGCACCCACTGCTAACCAACCAGTCGCACCTTCGCAAGTAGGCGGTTCCCTGCTTACGTTTCAAGGTTGGCAGCAGCTTCCCGCCACAATTTCCAACACGTTAACCACCGCGCTAGGCCAAATACAAAATCAGAAGTCACCGCAAGCGATGATTTTTGCCCTGCTCTTGGCCTTTAGCTACGGCGTTTTGCATACGTTGGGTCCAGGGCACGGTAAGGCGGTAATTGTTTCCTACTTTGTAGGGCAAGGCGGTAGCTTGCGCAAGGGGCTGCTAATGGGCGGGCAAATTGCCATTTTTCATGTGCTCTCAGCGATTTTGCTGGTGATTGTTACCGACACGGTGATGCGCCAGGTAGGCGGTGCGCCAGAGAGTAATTACCGGGTGGTTCAGCTCATCAGCTATAGCGCGATCGCACTCTTGGGCGGCTGGATGCTACGGCAGACGCTAACCCAAAGGACAAAGCATCAAATCGCGACCCCCTCCGCAGTGCTACCGCCAGACAAAACATTAAACGACGTGCTCTATCCCAGTTTGAGTCAGCAAATTCAATCGTCAGATCAACTTGCAACCCTTCAAAGCGAAAATCGTCCAAGCATATTTCAGAAAGGCGACCAGAACGGCTGGATAAGCTGTAGCTGCTTAGCCTGTGGGGAAGCCAACAGTATGAGCGGGTTGTTAGCACTGGCAGTGGGAGCGGTCCCCTGTAGTGGTGCGCTGTTGGTTTTGCTGTACGGATTAGCCAACGATATGCTGTGGCAAAGCGTTGCTATGGTGCTCGCTATTTCAGCTGGCATGGCCATGACGCTTGCCTGGATTGGCACTATGGCAATTTTGACTCATCGATGGGGCACCCAAGTAGCACAGCAGCGGCTTGAAAAAAAGAAAGCCATAGCATTGCCAATTCCCTTGGCTCAGCTGGGGCGAATCATTGGTGCAGGCTGTGTGTGCCTGTTAGGAATTTCGCTCTTTGCAGCTACGTGGATGACAGGTGCCTAGGTAGGGGGGTAATAGCTACCCACTATCGCTGTTGTCAGCGTTTGAGGCGCTGATTATACTTGAATCTAGGCTAACTTTAGTATGTATTTATGAATAGTAAACAGACCGTATTAACTGTTTTAGGCTGCGCGGGTTCTTTAGCAGCAATGCTTGCGGTCGCTAATCCAGCAGCGGCAGCGGCAACAACAGATGCGGAACATAACCTACCAACGCTAACCCAAACAGAGTCTAACCCGATTACCGATGCACTGAGCTGCGGCTGTGCAAGCTGTGCCCAACCCTCTCAATCTGTTCTTCTCTGATAAGACCCAGAATTCATTCAGTAGCGTCTACATATTAAGTAAGCGTTGTCTCACGTGAGTTGAGTTTGCTGATAGCATTAGCCTTTTGCGTATGTCTCTTCGCCAATGGCTGCTTCTCTGCATTCCTGCTTTCTTTTGGGGCAGCGCTTTTGTGCTGATGGAAGTAGCGCTACCGACATTTTCGCCGCTAATGATTGTGGCAGGGCGAATGACGGTGGCAGCGCTGTTTTTGAATGGGGTGGTGCTGGTACAGGGAAAAGCTTGGCCGCAGTCGAAGGCGGTGTGGCTGGAGTGTACCGGGCTGAGCGTAGTAAACAACCTTTTGCCGTTTGGTCTGGTTGTGTGGGGTCAGCAGTACATTGGGGCGAGCCTAGCAGCGATTTTGATTGCGTCTGCGCCTGTGTTTACGGTTGTTGTGGTCAGTGTGACTGGCCGTGAAAAGATGACGGTGAGTCGTGGGCTGGGCGTACTGCTGAGCTTTGCAGGTGTGGTGGTGTTAGTAGGCCCGGAGGTATTAAAAGGATTTAGCCTGAAGGGAATAGGGGAACTAGCGATTTTGGGGGCGGCGATGTCTTATTCGGCGGCGGGCTTTTGGGGGCGGCGGTTTAAGGCAGTGCCGGCAGAGGTGCTTTCGACAATGACAATTATGCTGGGGGCGTTGCTGATAGTGCCGGTGATGCTGTTGGTGGAGAGACCGTTTTCGGCGGGAGTCCTGGCGGTGAGTTGGCAGTGGGATGCGGTGCTGGCCGTGGTGGGGTTGGGGGTGTTTTCGACTGCGATCGCCTACATTGTTTACTTCCGATTGCTGGCTGAAATGGGCGTTCTCAATACGTCGCTGGTCTCCTTTTTGGTGCCGCTGAGTACGCTAATCATGAGCATGGTTTTCCTGCAGGAGCGTTTGGATACAGCGGCTGTTTTGGGGATGTGTTTTATTTTGTCGGGGCTAGCTGTCCTCGATGGGCGATTATTAAAAAGTATCAGCGCCTATATCGGTGATGAATGACTCAGTCCCATTCTTGCTTTTTAAGGTCGCTTTTAACGCTCCTATTAACGTCTCGAACCCTATGACAATTCCTCCCAAAACAGTGACGGTCAAATGTCCGCAGTGCCAACAAATCTACATCGACTGGTATGTGGCACCGGTAGGTGTGCAAAGTGCCAACGCTCATCAGCCCAGCACGGTTTGTTCTCAGTGTGGGCATCGTTCGGTGCTAAGTGAGCTAAGCGAGCACAACGGCGTTTTTCAACAGGCTGTAAAGCCATAGAAAAAGCCTTGCTTGCCTTTATAAAAGACAGAGCAAGGCTTTTTCTATCAAACAATTGAGATGTGGTCGACTACTCAGCGTCTGGAATGGGGGTCGCACCATCGCCAAAGCCACCGTCTGGCTCTACTGGAATTATCTCTTCAGCCGGTTCATCGATGGGTGCATCGGGTGTCACGCCAGCGCCAGACCCACCTGTGAAGTACTCGGCTTGCTCACGCAAGGAGGCGGCGGGCCCGGCTTGACCCTGCTGCTCTAGGATGTCGGCGGCTTGGAGGTAGTCGGCAACGACGGCGTCTACGACGTCTTGAGGCAGGTCGCTAGGTTCGGTGATTTCTTCGGTGGCTTCTAGGTAGGCTTGGCTAATGCGGGCGTCTGCGCGGCCAAAGAAGGCGCTAGGATCGGTGTCGTTGAGCGCGATCGCAGCAGTATAGGCCTCAATAGAGTCGTTGTAGTCTTCGGAAAGAGAGAAGTTGTAAGCGCGGCTAAAGACCTTTTCGTATTCGCTAGCGGGGCGAACTTCAATTTGGTAGGCACCGCCCTGGCCAGAGAAGGAGCTGGCAACTGCGTTATAAATACCCGTTTCGGGTAGTTCGATGACGATGGTGGAGTAGAGCGTACCGCCGTAATCGTCGTTGGAGGTGAGAATTTCACCATCTGGGCCTCTCAGTAGCAGCACAGGGTCAAATTCATCGCTTTTTAGCTCAATAGTCATGGTTTGACCGGCATCGCCATCGAAGGGATAGGCGTCTTCCATGGGGGCGAGGGTGCCTTCTTGCTGAAGCAGCGACTGTGCAAGAGCTGCCTGATGGGCAATTCCAGCTATGCCTGTCAGCACAGCGGCAGCCACGAGCCCCTGAGTGACTTTGTTGAGGAATTTCCCGGTCATAAATTTCATAGCTTCGCTCTTCACTTTAATTAATTACTTTATTGCAGACACTATTACGCATCAATCTAGACTACTGGTGAGTAGGTGTTTGCTGACTGTGGGACACTATAGAAGCTGTCTTGAGCTTATGGAATGCAGCTAAAACACAGTAGACCGCTCCCCCGACGATGGCCAGCATCGCGTTTGTCCTGGGGGTTGTACTGGGGTGGTGCGATCGCAAGTATGATGTTGGGCTGGGGCAGTGGTGCCTTGGCCGAGCCACCGATCAGCAGTGACGCTATACCAGTGCCATCTACAGAGATGCTATCTACAGAAGCACTATCTACAGAGCTGAACACCGATGAAGATATTCCGGAAGAAATTCTGCGAACAGAGATTATTACAGGTGCTCGATCGCCGCTAACGGGTGAGGTGCTCAGCGCGGCAGAATACGCTCAGCTACAGGCTACGCTCGCGGCCCCAGCAGGCGATACACTAGTGAGCGACGATCTCGAATACCTGATTTTTCTATTGCAGTTTCGCAGAGCAGTCAGACCCATCATTCCTTTTCTTTAGGATTGGCTTTTGGGTTGAGATGGCTCCTGTAATTGCTTCTTTGACATCAGCTTTGAAGGAAAAGTCGCTTAAAACTACTAAGCTTTGTTAAGCTTACAGCTATATCAAAAAAGTCTGATAACTGTGTGCAGCTTCGATCCTCTAGCCAGAAGCGCCCCATACGACAGACACTGAAGAATAATTAAAACTTACGCAGGTTAGGTCATTTATATGTCGTCAACGATTGCTCTAGAGCATATTGAACGGATTGTTCGGAACCAACACCAGAATCCTTTTGAGGTATTGGGTCCACACGCCGTAGAGCAAGACGGCAAGCAGATTTGGGTGGTGCGCACCTACCTACCGCAAGCAGATACAGCGTCGATTATTCTGCCAGAAACGCGCAAAGAATACCCGATGCAAAACGAGCAGCATCCTCAATTCTTTGAAGCCACGCTCGAAGAAGCTGAACTAGCCAACTACCAGATTCGCTACAAATCTGGCCCAGAAGAGCACGTCATTTACGACCCGTACGCGTTCAAGTCACCTGTCATTACCGAGTTTGATGAGCACCTGTTTGCGGAGGGTAACCACCACCGCATTTACGAGAAAATGGGCGCTCATCCCATGACCAAAGACGGCATTACGGGGGTGTACTTTGCGGTGTGGGCTCCCAATGCTCGCAACGTTTCGGTAATGGGTGACTTCAACAACTGGGACGGTCGCCAGCACCAAATGCGTAAGGGCAACAGCGGCATTTGGGATTTGTTTATTCCTCAGCTTAAGGTCGGCGATTCCTATAAGTACGAAGTCAAAAACTACGACGGCCACATCTACGAAAAATCTGATCCGTACGGCTTTTATCAGGAAGTTCGCCCCAAAACAGCTTCTGTAGTCGCCGACCTCGACCAGTACAAATGGCAAGACAGTGCCTGGATGGATCACCGTCGCCAAACAGACCAAATGACGCAGCCGATTTCGGTATACGAGGTGCATCTGGGTTCTTGGCTGCATGAGTCTTCGGCAGACCCAGGCAAAAATGCTGACGGTAGCGATGCCCCTGTGGTGACGGTGGCAGATCTGAAGCCTGGGGCTCGCTTTTTAACCTATCGAGAGCTGGCCGCGAAGCTAGTTCCCTATGTAAAGGAAATGGGCTTTACCCATATTGAAGTGTTGCCTGTGGCAGAGCATCCTTTTGATGGTTCGTGGGGATATCAGGTAACGGGATATTTTGCGCCGACTTCCCGCTACGGCAGCCCAGATGACTTTATGTATTTTGTTGACCAGTGTCACCAAAACGGCATCGGTGTGATTGTGGACTGGGTGCCAGGGCATTTCCCAAAAGACGGCCACGGCCTAGCATTTTTTGACGGTACGCACCTGTACGAGCATGCTGATCCTCGCAAAGGTGAGCACAAAGAGTGGGGCACGCTGGTGTTCAACTATGGGCGCAATGAGGTGCGCAACTTCCTAATTGCCAATGTGCTTTTCTGGTTTGATAAGTTCCACATTGACGGTATTCGTGTCGACGCGGTGGCATCAATGCTGTATTTGGACTACAACCGCAAACCGGGCGAATGGGTGGCCAATGAATACGGTGGCCGGGAGAACATTGAAGCGGCTGAGTGCCTAAAGCAGGTAAATCACGTGCTCTTTAGCCATTACCCTGGGGCACTGTCGATTGCAGAAGAGTCGACGTCTTGGCCGATGGTGTCTTGGCCGACCTATGTGGGTGGCCTAGGCTTTAACCTGAAGTGGAACATGGGCTGGATGAACGACATGCTCGACTACTTCGAGATGGACCCCTGGTTCCGTCAGTTCCACCAGAACAATGTCACGTTCAGTATTTGGTACGCCTTTAGCGAGAACTTTATGCTGGCGCTTTCTCACGATGAGGTGGTGCACGGCAAGAGTCACATTATTGGCAAAATGCCAGGCGATGATTGGCAGAAGATGGCCAACATTCGAGCGCTGTATACGTATATGTATGCGCATCCGGGGAAGAAAACTCTGTTTATGGGAATGGAGTTTGGCCAGTGGAGCGAGTGGAACGTATGGGGAGATTTGGAGTGGCATTTGCTTCAGTTCGATGCGCACAAGAATCTTAAGCACTGTATAGAAACGCTGAACGCGCTCTATCGCAGAGAGTCGGCACTGCACACTCAAGACTTTTCGCAAGAAGGCTTTGAGTGGGTGGACTGTACGGATAATCGACACAGCGTGGTGTCGTTTATTCGCTATGACAATAAGCATGAGGAGTTTATCCTCACGATTTGCAACTTCACGCCGCAGCCACACAGCCACTACCGTGTGGGCACGCCTGAGAAGGGTTACTATCGTGAGATTTTCAACAGCGATGCTCGCGAATTTGGCGGGGCTAACATTGGTAACTTGGGCGGCAAGTGGTCGGACGACTGGGCATTCCATAGCCGCGCTTACTCGCTGGACCTCACTTTGCCTCCGCTGAGTGTAATTATGCTGAAGCTAGATAAGGAAAGGACGCAGGCGGCCTTGGCAAGTGAAACGCCTGATTAGACAAAAGACAGTGACACGGCAGACTAGAGAATTCTAGTAATCGTTACGATGTTTGTGGTGGAAGTGCTGTTTAAGCTGGTGATATTTAATACCACTGCGCACTTATGAACAGCACTTTTTTGGACTTTGCGACCGACAAGCAAGGTGATGCATTGGATCGAGCAATTGCTTGGATGGCTGATCGGCTTGGGCCGCGCGAGTCGCCTATTGTAGATGTGCAATATTTGCGGCAGCTGCCTGCTGGTACGTTTGGACGCCAGTGGATTGACACGATGGATGCAGCTGGGCTGGTGCCGTTTTCATCGGGCTCTCGGCGTCAGCAGCTGCACGATGGCGTGCATGTGTTGACGGGTTATCCGGTCGATCCTTTGGGCGAGGCAGAGGTGCAGGCGTTTTTGACGGGGGCTAAGTTTCAGCCGCTGCATGGTGTGATGCTGAGCCAAATGGTGGTGGCGGTGACACTGTTTAAGCCGATGGTGCTGAGAGTGGGAAAGCGCCTACGTGCACCGGAGATTGTGAAGCATGTAATGATGGCGTATCGGCGAGGACGGCAGGCACGGCTGGATTTGGATCAGTGGGAGCCGGAGAAGGTTTGGGAGCTGCCCTATGGTGAGGTGCAGGCGATGTTTGGTATTGGCTGAGCTTGATGACGGCTAATGATGCTTGATTTGTACATTTGTGGGCGCTGGGGAGATATCTCCTCAGCGCCTTTTTTGATAGCTTGTATGGTTGACGGGAGTCGCCCTCGTCCCCTGCTCCCAATAATGGGGGAAGGGGTTAGCGTTAGATACAGGTTAGTAGTAGCACCGGTTGCGCTTACCCACCCCGCCCTGCGGGCACCCCTCCGGCGGAGGGGAAATTGGCTGTGTGTTTAGAGAAATGGAACTTGGTTCCCCACGGGAACCGTGAGGGAGGGGTTTTCGATGTGTGACGCTAAGCGCGAACTATTGGGAGAAGGACATGATTGATCTAGCAGCTTCGTAATTTTCAGCTTTGTGATGCGATCTAACCGTCGATTTTATTATTTAGGACTGGCTTTGGTCGCTGGGCTGAGCTTGGGGCTGCGGTTTTGGCAGCTGGGGCGGTTCAATAGTTTGGTGTTTGATGAGGTGTATTACGTCAAGTTTGCGCAGGCTTATTTGGCTGGAGAGCCGTTTTTTGATGCGCATCCGCCGATGGGGAAGTATGCGGTCGCTACAGGAATTTGGCTATATGAGCACACGCCCTGGCTTCACTTGACGACGCAGACTGTCACCGCTGAAGTGAATCTTGCGCCTACCAGCTATCGCTGGATGAACGCGTTGGTCGGTTCTTTGATTCCGCTAGTGGTGGTGGGTTTGGCACTTAGCATGACAGATGTGCGAGAGACCGCAAGACGATGGAGCTTTGGCATTTTGGCGGGGGCGTTTGTCGCGGTTGATGGGCTATTCGTGACGGAGTCGCGGTATGGGTTGGTGAATATCTATATTGTTTTTTTTGGGCTGTTGGGCCATTGGCTATGGATGGCGGCAAGGAGAGAGGAACGGTGGGCGATTGGGATGGTATTGAAAGGGTTGAGTGGGGTGGCGCTGGGGTGTGCGATCGCGACTAAGTGGAATGGGTTGGGCTATGTGTTGACGCTGGTTATTTGGGAGTGTTGGCAGCGGACTAGGCAAGACGTTCACAAACCATGCTGGCAAGAGATCCTCTGTTTAGTTTTTTTCCCTTTGGCAACGTATGGCGTTCTCTGGTGGCCTCACTTACAGATTAATAGTGAGTCTTTTTTATCGATTCACCGCATTTTATTTTTGTTTCATCAGGACTTGGATGATGTTCAAGTTGCGTGTTCTCGGTGGTTTACTTGGCCGCTGTTGATTAAGCCGATTGCATACTGGTATGAGGAGGTGGGTGCTCAGGCCTACACTGTGAATAACTTGGGAAATCCGGCACTGTGGCTACTATCGGCTGCATCTGTTGTTCTTTTGTGTGTGCAGAGGCTATCTCGAATACAACAGAAAATTGTTCAGCTGCTTGGCGATCAGCCAAAGAATGAAGGGACTTACAATAGTGATAAATCTGCACAAAACGATGTTGTGGGGTATTTATTGATTGGGCAAATGGCTAATTGGCTACCGTGGGTGCTGGTGGGGCGCTGCACCTACAACTACTTATATATGCCGGCGGCGGTGTTTGGCTTTATGCTGCTGGCCTGGCTGCTGAGCGGATGGTTGGCGATAAGTTCATCCGCGCTTTCTCGGCAGGTGGGATTTGTTACTTTGGTTGCGATCGCATTTGCTTTTGTCTTTTGGCTGCCGCTTAGCCTCGGGTCACCTTTGACACCCGAACAATTACAGCTACGGTGGTGGCTGCCAACCTGGATATGATAGGTATGCAACTCCATACATTTGGAGTATCGCGAACATGAGCACATCTGCTGATTCGGCTACCGGCTTGCAGGCCGACAAAAATAAGGCAGGACTTGCAGAGACCGGCTGTGAGCATAGCGGTGTTTGCGCGCTGGAACATTTTTATGTGACCTGCCAAAACAACCGAGTGGCCGAAGGGGTGATTTTGCCGTCTGGAGCCTTTGCGCTGAGCTGGCTCGGCAATGCACATAGTCACGGAACCTATCCTAGATTGGATGTTTTTCGGCGGATTCAAAGGCAGATGTCTGGGCGAGAGATTGTGCGGGGAGATGCTAGCGCCGAGCGAACGTTTTATTTGCAGCGCAATGAAGATTGGAATGGAATTAGTGGCACGGGAATTGTAGCGGTGGGATTTGAGTTTGAAGGGGTAGCGGTGCTTCAGTGGCGGGGAAAAGAGGGATCTACTTTTTGGTACGAAAGTGTGGAATCGGTGGAGCAAGTGCATGGGCATGAGGGCCGGACGCTAGTCGTGAGGGTGCATGAGAAATAAGTTCAAATGAACTATAGTTCAAAAATACTGCTATAATCAAAGCTATTAACTTTAGTAGCGATAAATAGTAGGCGCTTTTTCCCATGACGCTTAGTGCTATTGACCAAGCTTTAAATGTGCTGCTGACAGGTTTTATTTACGGTTCTGGAACCTGGATTGCCTGTGCTTTTTGCACTTATGTGATGACTCAGCGCAGGCGGCAGAGAATGCCGCGACCGGTACTGTTACTTGCACCTGCGAAAGCAGCTGTCGTTGTAGAAACTTTTGAGGTGCGATCACTGCCGGGGAAAGCAGCTGTGCTAATCGAAGAGAACGCGCTCAAGGAAGAGAACATGCCCAAAATAGACATTATTATTGAGCCGGTTTTGCCACTTGTCCGTAGTGCTCAAGTTGAACCCCCTGTTGTGCAGTCACTGAAGTCAGCGAAGTCAGCTGTTCAAAGAGAAATAGAGGGCGTATCTGTTCATGCTTCCCCCAGCACAGCAGTAATCGTTTGTGAGCCAGTTGACTGGAAAAAGTGGAAGGTTGCAGATTTGAGGAAGGCGAGCATTGCCAACATTTGTGGGGTGCGAACGCGACCTATTGGCTCACGACGAAATCTGCCGAAGGCTGATTTGATTGCGCAGTATAAGCAACAGCTAAAGCGGTTAACCAAGGCTCAGCCGAAATTAGTTCTCAAAAAAGAGAACGTCGCCTAGCAGTTGGCTATCTGTGGGGATTGCCTGTAGCTTCAAATCTTTCGATTCATGCCGCAGCCTGCTTTAAGTGCCACAGTGTTTCATAAAGCGCTTCGGTGTGTGGCCATCCGACGAAGCCAGCGAAGAGACAATCTCCCCCTTGGTTTGAGAGAAATATATGGTGGATGCCGAGGCGGTTTTGCCAGATGCGAAGGCTAAGACCTTCGCCAAGGTGTGACCAGTGCTGAGAATCCGAAAAGCCTCGATAGTGGGCGTCGGTGATGCCGGGGATGGCTTGGAGCTGGCGAATAATGCGATCGCACTCACTCTCAACTGGCTGCGGCACACATAAATGATCTGCACTCTGCCAAAACTGCTGAATAATCTCAGCAACAGCAGGATGCTTTTTCATTCGATCGTGGTTAATGTTGTTCACGGTAACGTAGCTAGCTCGGTGAAACTTAGTGCATTCCACAGGGACGATGCCATCGCTCCCGCCGTCGTAGTCGCCAGCGATGATGAGGGTAGGCACTGTGGCAGCGATGCGTTCGGCGATCGCACGGCGGTTGGTGCCAAGGTCACGGGCGATACCGATGCCCCACTCAAAGGGATCGAACATGCGCCCTAGGTCTGCGCCGCCGACGGGGGAAGCGACGAGGACGAGGGACTCGATTTGGGGCCACCATTCAGGATGGCGGGCGAGTACTTCTAGCCAAATCAAACCACCCATTGAGTGACCGACGATGCGGATGGGGGTTTCGGGGTGTTCGGTTTGGGTTTGGTGTGCGATCGCCTCGACGCGATCGATAAGGGGCGTAATGCGAATCCAGGTGTTGACGAAGCCGAGATTTGGGACAACGACTCGGGCCCTGGGACTAGCAATTTGCTTGGCTAGCTGACCGATGCCTTGGTTGACGTCAGCCCAACCGTGCTGAGCATAGAGAATGTAGTCGGGAGCGGGCGTTTTTAGACTGGGCATCTCAATTGAAAGTTGATCAAGACTTATCAAAGAAAGTAAATCATCACGAATCCTTTTGTACAGTGCGGAGTCCCGTTTTTCAACTGGTCTTTTTTGCTGGCTATTTGGACTGAATTTTAAGGATATTGGGCGGATTAGCGGTGATGGATACAGGGTGCCCGGTGTGAGGATGGATAAACCTTAGTTGATGGGCATGCAGGTGGTAACCGGTGTCTCCGGGCATGACGGTGCCGGTGGCTGAGGGGACGCCGCCGACAGGATAGAGCGGATCGCCCAGGAGAGGATAGCCTGCGGCAGCGAGGTGGATACGGATTTGATGAGGTCTGCCGGTAGCGATAGAAACATCAATCAGGGTGGCGTTGGAGCGGCGTTCAATAACAACGCAATCACTGCGGGAGGGCATAGCTTTGGGAGCGTTTTCGGAGACGCGTCCGTATATATATCCGAGCTGATTGTGGGGGAGTTTGCCAATGGGATAGGTGCAGGTGAAGTGGTTTTTTGGAACCGGCTGACTAGACGAAACAAGGGCTCGGTAGATTTTTGTGAGGGGTGGCTGTATCGATGGAATAGCTGAGGTTGGCGAGATAGTGCGGACTCTGAACTGGCGAGAGAGGTGGGTGCGAGCGGTTTGGGATTTGGCGATGAGAATGGCTCCAGAGGTGCCTCGGCCGAGGCGGGGGATGGGGATTGGGGTTTCGGTGGGGTAGCGATCGCGCAATTGATGAAGCAGGGTGTGTTCTAGAAATCCACCGCCAGGCAAAACAGGAAGGCCGGAGGGTTTGGCAATAACCCAGAGGTGATTGTCTTCGTAGAGGACTTCAAAGTTGAGGGGGGCAGTGGGCTCTTGCCAGGGTAGGCGGTAATAGCTGAGCTGCTGACCTGTAGATAGGCGTGTACCAGCGGTGACTGGCTGACCATCTAGTAAGATTTGACCTTTTTCTATGCGGGTTTGCCAAGCTTGCTGGGTGGAGTGGGTGTAGCGCTCGGTGTAGTAGGCGAGGACGGTTTGGCCTGCGGTGGCGGGGGTGATGCGGTCGTAATAGGTCCAGCCGTTGTTCATTGAATTGACGCTAGGAATTAAACCCAAACGTAAAAGCCTAAAAGAGCCGATCGAATGAGGGGAAGAGGGGCTTAAATAATCTACCCTTATGCATACACTTTCGGATGCAAGATAGTTGATGGCTAGCGTGAGACAAGTTTTGACAATGGGGCCCAAAAAGATGACTGGAAAAGCGGTTTTTGCGATCGCTAAACGGATCGCTAAACGGCAGCTACGGGCAATACTCAGTGGGGTATTAGCACTGGCGCTATTGGGCGGGTGCGCGCTGCCTCAGGTGAGTGCGGAGGACCGGTTGTTTTTGGATTTGTCGGTAGATTTGGTGGGGAGTGTTGTGCTACCGAAGCAGAGTTTTGATGGGGAGCCTGTGGGGGGAATTAGTGCGATCGCTTACGATGTGCCGAGCGATAAGCTGTACGCGCTTTCTGATACTCGCGATCGCCCCCGGTTTTACACATTCAAGCTCTCTGGACGCCTTGGCGATATCCAAAATCCACCCAGTCTCAGCGTGGAGGCCGTGACCTATCTAAAAGACACAGAGGGCAATCCTTACGCAGCAGGGTTGCTAGATCCTGAAGGGATGGCCATTACGCCTAGCAATACCCTGCTGATTTCGACAGAAGGTTCGCCTCGGGCACAGATTTCGCCTGAAATTGGCGAATACGACATTACTACCGGTCAGCTGAAGCAGTCTCTTCCGATTCCTGAGCGGTATAGCCCAGATGAACCAAATGAGGCAGAGCCGACGGCTGACTTTGTGCAAAGCCAGGGCATTCAAGAGAATCTTGGATTTGAGGCTTTGGCAGTTAATGTGTCTTCTGGAACGGGCGGTGTGTACGAGCCTTACAGATTATTTGTCGCGACCGAAGGACCGCTGCTGCAAGACCTTGACTTTGCGCCTGAAGTTCCATATAAGAATCGACTGCTACACTACACTATCGACCCTTACCAAACCACGCTGATTTCTGAACATCTGTACGAGATGGATTTGGCCCCTACGGGCGCGGTGCTTCACGGCGTTCCTGAGATTGCAGTACTCGACCAGGGCGGACATTTTTTGAGCCTAGAACGATCTTTTGGCTTTCAGGGATTCACAATTAAGCTGTATCAATTGGCCTCTGGTGGAGCGACGGATATCGATACCGTTGAGTCTTTGCAGGGAGATGTGAGTGGCATTAATCCGATCGAAAAAGAGCTGGTGTTGGATCTAGCTACGCTGGGGCTGCCGCTACAAAATTATGAAGCGATGACATTTGGACCTACCCTTGCAGGTCGCCAGCGCAGTCTGTTTGTCATGAGTGACGACAATTTTTCGGATGATCAGGAAACCCACTTGCTTATTTTTCAGCTCAATTCTCTGTAGAGATGGTTTAACTGTGGTTCAAATATGGCCCAAATTCTATCTTGGGGCAGAGGATCAAAAGGGCTCATATTCAGTAGGAGTTTTGGTCTTTAAACTTGCCTTAAAGCGTTCTTATTCAAGATCGAAAGACTTTTATCTTTGCAGCGAAAAAAATAGTAGCGGGTAAAAACAGCAAGCAAAATCATCTGAAGTGCCTTTATCAAACGGCTTTGGCCTGATTCTCACCTGAGAGGGAATAGCCTTTTTTAGGTTAGCTGGTCTCTTTTGAGACGTTCTAGTTCCCAAGAAATTACTCATGCGTACCCCTAAACCTGATAAATTGAGCATCAGCAAAGATCATTAATTAAAGGTTTCATAAAGAAGCAACATGCGAGTCTTAGTAATCGGCGGCGATGGATACTGTGGCTGGGCAACAGCGCTCTATCTCTCCAATAAAGGTCATGATGTAGCTATTCTAGATAACCTTGTGCGCAGGCTCTGGGATATGGAGCTCCAGTCGGAGACTCTAACGCCCATTGCGCCTATCCAGACCAGGCTTCAGCGCTGGAAGGATCTCACAGGTAAGGACATTGAGCTATTTATTGGCGATGTCAACAACTATCCCTTCCTGGAGCAGTCGATGCTTCAGTTCAAGCCAGATGCGGTCGTTCACTTTGGTGAGCAGCGCTCGGCTCCCTTCTCGATGATTGACCGCGAGCATGCGGTAATGACCCAGTCGAACAATGTGTTGGGCAACCTCAATCTGTTGTACGTACTGCGTGACCACTTTCCCGAGTGCCATCTCATTAAGCTCGGTACTATGGGTGAGTACGGCACACCCAATATCGATATTGAAGAAGGCTACATCACGATTAAGCACAATGGTCGTGAAGATACGCTGCCCTTCCCCAAGAGCCCTGGCTCGTTCTATCACCTAAGTAAGGTGCACGATACGCACAATATTCACTTTGCCTGCAAGATTTGGGGCCTACGTGCAACAGATCTCAATCAGGGCATTGTTTACGGTGTGCTGACCGAAGAAACAGGCATGGATGAACTGTTGATCAACCGCCTTGACTATGACGGTGTGTTTGGTACAGCGCTCAACCGATTCTGCATTCAAGCAGCCGTTGGCCACCCGCTAACGGTATACGGCAAGGGTAGTCAAACACGTGCCCTGCTTGACATTCGCGATACGGTTCGCTGTATTGAGATTGCCTGTGAAAACCCAGCTGATGCTGGCGAGTTCCGAGTCTACAACCAATTCACTGAGATGTTTAGCATCAATGACTTGGCAATGATGGTGAAGAAAGCAGGTAATACACTCGGATTGGATGTTGAGATTCAGAATCTTGACAACCCTCGCGTAGAAGCTGAAGAGCACTACTTCAATGCGAAGGCTACCAAGCTGATTGATTTGGGCCTGGAACCTCATATGCTTTCAGATTCTCTCTTAGATTCTGTTCTTAACACAGCAATTAAGTACAAGCATCGTGTGAATAAGAAACAGATTATGCCAACGGTAAGCTGGCATAGAGACAAGTAACAGATGAGTCACTAAACTCTCACAAAAAGACCGGTTTGTTGTTGTGGCAAGCTGGTCTTTCTTATAGCCGCCCTATTCCTGCGGAAGGCTACGCCAACGACTACGCTCAGCCCTCGGTCAATAATCAGCACATCCCGGTGGCTGAGCGTAGTCGATCACGAAGTGTCCGCACAGCGGATAGCCAAAACCTACTTAATCACTCCTATGCGCATCGCTATCTTTACAGAGACTTTTCTTCCTAAGGTTGACGGTATTGTTACCCGGCTAAAGCATACGGTAGAACATCTACAAAGCTTTGGTAATGAGGTATGTGTGTTTTGCCCGGAAGGTGGGCTTACAGAATACAAAGGTGCGAAGGTGAAGGGCGTTTCGGGCTTTCCACTGCCGCTATATCCAGAGCTAAAATTAGCGTTTCCCCGGCCTTCTATGAGAGAAGCCATTGAGGAGTTTAAGCCGGATTTGATTCATGTAGTGAATCCAGCGGTACTGGGTCTAGGCGGCATTTATTACAGTAAGTCTTTGGATATTCCGTTGGTTGCTTCCTACCATACGCATTTGCCAAAGTACCTGGAGCACTACAACTTGGGGTTGCTGGAAGGCGTGCTATGGGAATTGCTGAAGGCGATGCACAACAATGCGGCAATTAACCTGTGCACGTCTACCGTGATGCAGCAGGAGCTAACGGAACATGATATTGAGCGGGTGGAAGTGTGGCAGCGTGGGGTGGATACGGAGCTGTTTCGCCCTGAGCTGAGGAGTGATGAAATGCGATCGCGCCTCAGTCAAGGGTTTACAGGGAGCAATCCCGATGCACCTATCCTTATCTACATTGGTCGTCTCTCTGCCGAAAAAGAGATTGACCGGATTAAGCCTGTGCTGGAGTCGATTCCGGGTGCACGCCTAGCACTTGTCGGTGATGGGCCTTACCGTGAAGAGCTAGAAAAACACTTTGAAGGCACGCCAACTCACTTTGTTGGTTATTTGGCGGGTGAGGAACTCGGCGCGGCCTATGCCTCTGCCGATGCGTTTATCTTCCCATCGCGTACGGAGACATTAGGCCTGGTGTTGCTAGAAGCAATGGCGGCGGGTTGTCCTGTTGTCGCGGCCAGAGCTGGTGGCATTCCTGACATTGTGACAGATGGTGTGAATGGATTTATGTTTGACCCGGCAGATGAGCAGGGTGCCATTGTTGCTACGCAGAAGCTACTGGGGATGAAAGCAGAGCGGGAGCTGTTGCGACAGAATGCACGGGTAGAGGCGGAGCGCTGGGGATGGGAGGCGTCTACTCGGCAGCTTGAGCGGTTTTATATTAGTGTGCTGAATGCGGGGGAGATGGCGATCGCTGCCTAGCAAATCCGCTGGATTTATCACAGCGCAGTCCGTATGAGCCATATGAGCTTGCAAGGCTCAAAAGATACAGTTACCTCACACTGACATTCGCCACGTAGGCGAGATGCATACTCACCTTCTGACCGCAGAAGTTATCGTATATGATAACTTAGTCATATGTGTTGGACTATTACTTTTTACAATCAAAAAGTTGAGCAGGAGACCTTAGCATTTCCTCCCGGCATTCTCGCTAATTTCCTGCGCATTGCTGAGATGATAGAGTCCTCTGGGCCTTCGCTGGGTAAGCCATATACCGCTCCAATGAGTAAGGGACTATTTGAAATTAGGGCTAGAGGCAAAGAAGGCATTGGTCGATCATTATTCTGCACCGTGAAAGGAAAAGAGGTTGTTATTTTGCATTCTTTCATCAAAAAATCGCAGAAAACGCCTAAAAAAGAGATTGAGCTAGCTAAAAAGCGTATGAAGGAGGTTAAATAATGAGTCGTCCAACTTTTGAGAGCTTCAAGAAGAAGGCATTGGCTAATAGCGAGGTGAAAGCGGAGTACGAAGCTTTAGCGATGCTCTATGAATTGCGCAGAAAATTAGTGGCGCTGAGAAAGAAAGCAGGGCTGACTCAAGAAGAACTAGCGAAGACGTTACACACGCAGAAGAGTAACATCTCTCGCTTGGAAAACGTTGACTCGCTTTCTTCTCCAAAACTTTCAACAATTGAAGAGTATGCTCAGGCGATGGGCTATAAATTGGAGATTAATTTTGTTCCGATAGATTTGTCAGACAGTTAGAGACAGCTGGCAGTAGTCTACTAATTTAGAAAATACGGATATAGGCACTCAAAAGATGCTGTAGGTAAAGATACAGCATCTTTTGAGTATCTTCTGCATACTTCTTAGGATAGCTTTTGAGCTGTCGAGCGGATCCAGCTGTGGAGGAGTTGCTGTTGTGTACCTACCGTTTGTAGGAACAAAGGGAAAGCCGGTCATGGGGCTTCAGCCACTCGATTTGCAAGAGTGGATAGAAGTCGGGCCGTCTTTTGCGGAGCAGTGCAACTATAAGAATCAGCTGCTGGCCCATCGGTATGCAGATGTTTTCGCAGCGCTTGCAGGGACGAGACTGGCTCAGCAGGAGGTTTTGGATTTGCTGCTGGAGCACCTGATACAGCGATTCCCAGATATTTATCGAATGACGGGGGCGGGCAAGCAGGCAAGTATTCATCAGGCAAGTATTCACAATGTAAAGTCGCAGCAGATATGGCGAGTTTCTGAATTTGCTGAATCACCGTTGGATTTGGCTGCGAGGCTTGTGCAGGAAGATTTGTGCCTGATGATGCCAGCTGAGACAGGTCTTTATGAGCTGGTGGCGGCTTCGGTTTGTTTTCCGTTGCGCTGGAAACTAAGAGAGAAAATCTCGCAGCCGATGGGTCAAATACATAAGAACGTGCCCGACTACGACAAGCGGCTAAAAACGCCTGTGGACAAGGTGTTTTCTAAACTACGTGTGGGCTATCCCGGTCTGCGGTTTAACTGGAGTGTGGTGGATTCTCCTGAGCTCCATCTCACACAGGAAAAGCATGTAAGTGAATTCAATCCTGAAATTACAGAGGACAATATTGAGCAGACGCTTTGGCTGCGAGTAGAGCGGCAAACGCTGCGACGATTGCCAACGAGTGGTGGTGTTTTATTCACGATTCGGACGTATGTGTATTCGATGGCGGCTGTGATGGCTGTTGATGGTGCGGCGGGTGAGCTGGCTAAAGCTATTCGGCTGCTTTCGTCAAACATGCAAAAGTACAAGAATTTGTTGCCGTTTCGAGTGGCGCTTTTGAGCTATCTGGATGCGAAAGTGTTGTTGTCTTCAGGTAGAGTCTGCGCAAAGTAAAAAGAGTAAAAAGATCCTGTGAAAAGGGCAAGATGCGAGCATGACTTCTGGCTTTACAAATGTTCTTATTGTTTGCTCATCGCTGGTGATAACCCGCAAAGAGGCGGATTTGCGGGTGAATGCTGTCTCTAACGGGGTGGTGTTCCTTACTCAAAAACTAAAATCGATGTAGTATGACACCATTCATGAGCCTACTTTTACATGACTTTGCAACCCAATCGCCCCGCTGTCCGGCCTGCTATTCAAAGGGCACGGCGGCAGGTGCCGCGTTCTAAAAAGTCTTTTAGGCTATCGTCTAAGATGCTGTCGTTTCTATCGATTTCGATGGCAGTAGGGCTTTGGTTTTTGGTGACCAATTTAGGATGGGTAGATCCGCTATTTTTCCCTTCGCCTCAAGCAGTGTGGGATGCTTTTACTAACATTCTACAGAATGGCTATAAGGGCAGACCTCTGCTGGCTCACATTGGATCTAGCATGTGGCGATTGCTAATTGCGTTTGTGATGGCGCTAGGCTTAGCGGTGCCTATGGGGTTGGCCAGCGGTTACTTTAAGCCGGTGCGGGCGGTGCTAGACCCGTTTATTGAGTTTTACCGGCCGCTGCCACCGCTTGCTTACTACACCTTGATCGTGATTTGGCTGGGGATTGAAGATGGGTCGAAGATAGCATTGCTGTTTTTGGCTGGCTTTGCGCCGCTGTATATTGCTATGGTCGCTGGGGTGAAGCGGGTGCCGATTGACCGGGTTAATGCGGCACTTTCACTGGGATCTTCTCAGTGGCAGGTGTTTACCCAAATTGTGTTTCCGTCCTGTTTGCCTGAATTATTTACGGGCTTGCGAACGGCTTTGGGCTTTATGTACACCACGCTGGTGGCTGCCGAAATGGTGGCAGCGGTATCTGGTATTGGCTGGATGGTGCTAGATGCGAGTAAGTTTTTGCGCAGCGATATTATTTTCGTTGGCATTTTGATTATGGGTGCGATCGCGATCGCGCTAGACTTAGGCTTGCGCTGGCTCCAGGCAAAGTATTTACCCTGGGTTGGCAAGGAGTAAGCTCATGAATTTACCCACAACAACAACCACGTTAGAAATATAAGGTAGTCCCCTCTATATGTTCAAGAAAAGATTTGGGTTCAAGAGAAGGTTCGGAAAGCAATTTAATCTCATGCTGAGCTTATTCAGCCTGGTATTAGTTGTTACGATTGCAGCCTGTAGCGGCCCTAAGGCAACGACGGGTGGCGCGGCAGAAGGCGGAATGCCCGCTGAGTTTAGGATCGGCTATCAGGTGATTCCTAATGCTGAAGTGCTGGCAAAAAATATGGGTTTTGCTGAGGCAAAGTTCCCTGATGTTGATATTCAATGGTTACCGTTTGACTCTGGTCGTGATGTCAATACGGCGATGGTTTCTGGCGGTATTGATGTTGGCTTGGCGGGCTCTGTTCCTGTTTCTACCGGGATTGCTCAGTCATTGCCTTATCAGGTGTATTTCATTCACGATGTGATTGGCGATAATGAAGCCCTTGCGGTGACCGCAGCTTCGGGCATTACTGCCATGGCTGATTTGGAAGGGAAGAAGATTGGCGTGCCCTTTGGCTCGACCACTCACTTTAGTTTGCTTTCAGCGCTAGATAGTGAGGGCATTGACCCAGCTAGCGTACAAATTTTGGACATGCAGCCTCAGGATATGTTGGCGGCATGGCAGCGTGGCGATATTGATGGCGGCTTTGTTTGGCAGCCAACGCTTTCTAAGATGACAGATGCTGACGGTACGGTATTGATTACCGCTAAGCAGCTGGCAGAGAAGGGCATTATCACTGCTGACCTTGGGATTGTGAGTACTGAGTTTGCTCAGCAGTATCCTGACTTTTTGAAGGGGTACGTAGGAGCGCTTGATGAAGCGGTTCAGCTGTATCGTAATGATCCTGAAGCAGCGGCAGAAGCAATTTCGGAAGAGATTGGCCTGACGCCTGAAGAGAGCTTGGCAGTGATGAACGAGCTGGTTTGGGTGAGCGCTGAAGAGCAAGCGGGTGCTGATTTCTTGGGTACACCGGAGGCACCGGGTGCGATGAGCCAAGTGCTAAAAGATTCTGCGGAATTTATGGTGAAGCAGGAAGCGATTCCGTCTGCACCAGATATTGACGTGTACAACAAGGCGCTGTTTAACGCGGCAGTTACACAGTAGGAGAGACGACCGTTTCTCCTGACGGCACGGTAGGGGTGTAGCATGCTATGCCCCTACCGGTGAATCTATTATTTTGCAGCAATCCCCCAAAAATACTATTCAGAACTTATGACAGTTCAATCCTCTAAGCAGTCCTCAACGCTAAGCTTTACACCTACCTACACTCGTCCTACGGAGAATGCTTTAATCTCTTTAGACAATATCGATTTGGTTTACAACTTGGATACGGATGCGCCTTTTGTAGCGCTCGAATCGGTTGACTTAAACCTTGAAGAGGGAGATTTTGTCTGTGCGATTGGGCCGTCGGGCTGTGGGAAGACGTCGCTGCTGCGGGTGCTGGCAGGGTATGAGCAGCCAACCTATGGCACGGTGAGTGTAGATGGGCGGCCGCATACAAAACCAAATGCGGAAGTGGGGGTTGTTTTTCAGCAGCCGAATTTGTTTCCGTGGATGACAATTGAGAAGAATGTAGATTTTGGCCCTCGGATGAAGGGGGTGCCTGCTCATGAACGGCGACAGCGGGTGAGCCATTTTTTGTCGATGGTGGCGTTGATTGAGGCGGCGAAGAAGCTGCCGCATCAGCTGTCTGGCGGGATGAAGCAACGGGCTGCGATCGCAAGAGCATTGGCCGCAGACCCGAAGATGATTTTGATGGATGAGCCGTTTGGAGCGCTCGATGCGTTTACGCGTGAGTCTATGCAGCTGAGTTTGCGAGATATTTGGAAGCAAACGAATAAGACAATTTTCTTTATTACGCACGATGTGGAAGAAGCGCTGTTGCTCTCTACGCGCATTATTTTGATGTATGCCAATCCGGGACGCATTATTGAGGATATTGAGAACCCTTTCTCGGCGCAGCTGGCTGATACCTCGCCTTCAGACTTGCGGGTGTCGAAAGAATTTATTGAGATGAGAGAGTATTTGGTGCGGCGGATTAAGGAGTCTGGAGACTATTTAGGTTAAAACAATTAGGTTAACAGTTAGGCTGAGATAGCTGGGCTAAGAAGTGATGTGACCTAATTCCCTGATAGCGCGAGCGGCTTTTGGGTGTATCTAGCCTCTTTCGATAGATTCTTGATCTTGGCTGGAGTCGTTATGATGCCTGCATGACCTATTTCTTGCAAGATGGCGATGAAAACTTTTACGCTAAATGATGGCAATGTGATTCCGGCTTTTGGCTTGGGGACGTGGAAGTCTCCTAAGAATGCGGTGTATGAGGCGGTGAAGACGGCCCTGAGGGTAGGCTATACCCATGTGGACGCGGCCTGGATTTATGGGAATGAAGATGAGGTAGGGCAAGGGCTGAGTGAGTCGATGGCGGCAGGGGCGATCGCCAGAGACAATCTCTTTGTGACTTCTAAGCTGTGGAATACGTTTCACGCACCAGAAGATGTGGAGAAAGGATGCAAGGAGACTTTGAGTGCGCTCAAGCTAGACTATCTTGATTTGTATTTGATGCACTGGCCGGTGGCAGTCGATCCGGGATCTGAGAGTCCGGACTATAAGCGGGTTGCTCCGGAGTATTTTATTCCGCTTTCTGAGTGTCCGCTGTCTGTCACCTTTGAAGCAATGGTGGCGTTGCAGGAAAAAGGGCTGGTCAAAAGCGTGGGGGTTTCTAACTTTGGCGTATCCAAGCTGGAGAAGCTGATAGAGGAAACGGGCGTCGTACCTGCGATGAATCAGGTGGAGCTGCATCCTTATAATCCTCAGCCTGAGCTGAAAGCTTATTGTGAGAAAAAGGGGATACGGCTGACAGCGTATTCTCCTTTGGGGTCGGGGGATCGGCCAGAGAGTATGAAGGCGAAGGATGAGCCGCCGCTGTTGGCGAATGAAGCTGTGATACAGCTGGCTGAGGCTGAAGGTATGAGCGTAGCTCAGCTGTTGATTGCTTGGGCGATTGAGCGAGGGACGGTGGTAATTCCAAAATCGACGAATGCTGGGCGAATTGAAGAAAATTTTGTGGCGGCAGGGCACACGCTTTCGGCGAATACGCGAAAGGGGCTAGATGAGATTGGCATCTCCTATCGGTACGTTAGTCCGGCCTCTTGGTTTATTCCAGGGGTGACTTATGAGGGAGAGGGTTTTTGGGTGTAGGCTCAGGCTTTTTGCCAATTGATTTGGGGGAAGGTCAAGGTCTTGCACGTCTTGCTCGGTGACGGTCATGATGACGCGGATGCTGATCAGGGATTAGCCGGAGACGGGGGCTGTTTCGACGGTGACGGCGTCGCGCTAGTAGGCTTGGCGATGCGGTGGTTGATGATGGTGGCGTGATCGCTCACTGATAAGTTGTTGAGGCTGCGCTTTTTTATCTGCTTTGAGGATAGATAGTTTGCTACAGCATTATCTATGTGGTTTGGTGTTGCTAGCATCCATCATAGGAATCATCCGTAGCCATCTGTTGCGAATTCACAGTAGGCGACTATTCTCAGCTTCAGATGATGTCGAGTTTGTAGACGACGAGTAGAAAGATGATTTCTAGAAAGTAGCTGATGAAGACGCTAGGATTGAGCAAACCGTCCCAGAGGTAGCCTTGGCGCTTTGAGATGGGGTCGTGTTTGAAGGTATGGCTCCAGCCGGTGTAGATAGAGGGGCATTGGAGACCGCAGTCTTGTTGAAGGATAGTTTCGATTGTGACGACGCGGGGGTAGAAGCCGCGCTGGAAGTGTTTCCACTGGCTTTCAAGAATCCAGAAGAAGAGGGGAATGGCGATGCCGATGAGGGGGATGAGGGGTTGGCTTTGCTGGAGAGCGAGAGTGATGACGGCACCGGTGCCGGTGATGCCGAGGGCTTTGATGAGCCAGATTCGTAAATAACCATATTTCGCATCCCTCGAATTTGATACCAAGGTAGCTCAGGATTAGCAGCTTCTAAAGCATCAGTGGAGCTGGCTACAGCCTCACCAATAACAGCCAGGCTATACAGTATTACTCGCAGTGCTTGCTCGTTTTTAGAAAAAGTCTCATAGGTCAATCCTGCGATGGTTTTTTCTACAACTGCGATTTCGGTAAGCATGTCTTGCAGTCTTAGGTTAAATTCTCTAGAGGGCACGGATGGCCTCCTGAAGAACAGTCTCTCGCAGATGTGGCCGAAGTGAATTTGGTGTACCCAAATCCACAGGACATCCTAGCAACTCCTCAAGGTAAGACTTTAGCTTTAGTAGGGTAAACAAACCTACTGGGCGATCAAATTCGACTAGGAAGTCTACGTCACTTTTAGGTGTTGCTTCGTCTCGAGCAACTGAACCAAACAGAAATAAAGCTTTCACTGCTAACTCGTGGATGTGATCCTGATTGTCATTTATCACCTTTAATACGTGCTGTGTGCTGAGCGAAGCGGTCTTTTTCATATATACCTACACCTTTTGGGGAAATCATAGCGGCTTTGTCTCAGCAAATACCTGTTTACGAATTAGAGGACTTACACCGTTTTCTGTAAGGATGTCTACTTTTCGGCCTAGTAAATCTTGCCAGTCCATAAGCAGGCCACCAGGGAACCAAGGTGTCGTTTTTGCTGGATCGTAGTCGATAAGGAAGTCGATGTCGCTCTTTCAGGTGTGTCTTCTCGCCGGATGACGGAACCAAATATTCGCACGTTGAATGCGCCATGCTGTGCTGCAATGGCAAGGATTTCTTCTCGCTTTTCTTGCAGGGTATCGAGTAGGGCCATGGGGTAGCGTTCGTATTCTTTTGGTCTGCACTGCTTCGGCCAGGGTGCAAAGCTAGGTGTCTACCGCTGCTAATTCTCTCATTCATTGCCTATCTAGTCGTCCCTGAAAAACTACTCAAAGCTAGAGCACAGGGCTATTCCAGGAAGTA
>ERZ1740067.186-NODE-186-length-51957-cov-4.651651_pt1 | contig 51957 bp, 55 predicted proteins | sample MGYA00581736_ERZ1740067 | MGnify/ENA primary metagenome ERZ1740067 (study PRJEB43018, sample SAMN04849236) | marine metagenome | isolation source: floating plastic debris | place: Pacific Ocean | collected 2008-08-27 | study: EMG produced TPA metagenomics assembly... | reverse complement strand
GAATGAAGATGGCAGCGTCGCTATCCCGTCCGTTCTTCAGCCCTATATGGACGGTCTTACGAGACTGGAAAATCAGTAGCTTATGCGGATTTTAGTAACCAACGATGATGGTATTCACGCGGACGGCCTTGGCGTTTTGGAAAAAATTGCCGGCGAATTGAGTGACGATGTCTGGGTAGTCGCCCCGGAAGCCGAGCAATCCGGGGCCGGGCATTCGCTCACGCTTAACCAACCTCTGCGCTATGTGAAACTCGCATCGCGGCGCTATGCTGTGCGCGGCACACCGACGGACTGCGTGATGATGGCCACCAACCACATCATTCAAGATGGTGCGCCGGACTTGGTTTTGTCCGGCGTTAATCGCGGTTCGAATTTGGGCGAGGACGTGACTTACTCCGGGACGATCGCTGCGGCCATGGAAGGCACCCTGGCCGGTGTGCCCTCCATTGCTTTGAGCCAAGCGGTGAATGTCCAGGAAGGGCGCATCGATTGGGCGCCCGCTGAAACCTTTGGCGCCTCCATTGTGCGTGATTTGCTCAAAGAGGGCTGGCCTGAGACCGTTCTTATGAATGTGAATTTCCCGGCCCTTGGCGCGGAGAGCGTGAAGGGCATTGAAGTCACCCATCAAGGACAGCGCGACGTGACGGATATGCGGATTGAAGCGCGCCATGATATGCGCGGGCTTCCCTACTATTGGTTTGCGCTCAGCCGGGCGCTGGGGGCGCAGCCTGAGGATAGCGATTTGCAGGTGGTGCGCGATGGCTTCATTTCCGTCACGCCGCTCCACTTAAACCTGACCCATGAGGCAACGCGGCAGCGCATGGAAGGGACGCTTTCCCGCCGGTTTGAGAATGGCTGACCCGGCCAAAACAGAGCTTCTCGAAAGCCTGCGCAGCGGCGGCGTGACCAATGATGCTGTTTTGAACGTTATGGCTGACATTCCCAGGGATGCTTTTGTTGACGAAGAGATGGCGGACTATGCGTGGGATAATCTGGCGCTGCCCATCGCGAGCGGTCAAACCATTAGCCAGCCGCTTATGGTTGGGTTGATGACACAGGCGCTGGAGGTCAGCAAAACCGATAAAGTCTTGGAGATAGGAACCGGGTCTGGCTATCAATGCGCCATCCTGTCTCGCCTCGCGCGCCGCGTGTTTAGCGTAGAACGTTTCAAGAACCTTCTGAGCCCAGCTGAAAAACGTTTTGAAGCGTTGCGTTTGCGCAACATAGTCTGCCGTCTCAGCAATGGCTGGGAAGGTTGGCCGGAACAAGCGCCGATTAATCGCATCATGGTGCCTGCCGCTGCAGCTGAGCTGCCACAAAAGTTGTGGGAACAATAGGCTGAAGGCGGACATATGGTAGTTCCCATTGGACCGGAAGACGGCCCGCAGGATGTGGTGCGCCTCTCAAAGGTCGAGGGCCAAATGAAGCGCCTGACGGTCACGCCGGCAAAATTCGTTCCCATGGTTAACGAAGGTCCCGCTCCATCGGCCTAAAGCCTTGAGTCCAAAAGGCGAATCTCGATTGGACGGCTAGACAGCCGATTCGCGCGACTTTATTTTATCCGTATGCTTGCTTCGGTTTTCATATCGCGGAGCCTTGTGCTCATCCTCGGGTCGTTCCTGGCAGTCGCCTGTGCGCAACCCTATGACTACCGCGCCGTAAGCCCACGCTGGCAAATCACGAACAGTCCCATCCCAGTACCAACGCCAAAAGCGAAACCGGCCGTTCAGCGGGTGACCTGGACGCCAAAACCAGCCCAGCCAAAGCGCTCAGCAGCGGTTTACACCGTTCAAGCGGGCGATACGGTCTATGGCCTGGCTAGACGCTATGGCGTGTCCGCCCAAACGCTGATTCAGCTGAATGGTTTGAAAGCGCCTTATCACTTGGCACGCGGCCAAACGCTTGTTTTCTCCGGCGCACCAGCGCCGCGACAGGTGGCCAAGCCTGCTCCTGTCAAAGCTGTTAAGGTCTCCGCGCCTTCAAAACCCATCTACCGGGTGCGCAAAGGCGACGGCGTATACGCAATCGCGCGCCGTCATGGTGTTGTTCCAGCGGAGCTCATTCGCATCAACAGCCTGAAAAAGCCCTACGTCTTAAAGCCTGGACAGACACTGCGGTTGCCAGGTGCGTCAGCGACGAAGGCTGTGGTCAAAGCGCCGTTGTCACCTAAAGCGGGGTCAGCGACCTTCATTTGGCCGGTCACTGGCAAAGTGGTGTCGGGTTATGGCGTGAAAGCGGACGGTTTGCGCAATGATGGCGTCAATATCGCGGCTCGCTCTGGCGCGCCGGTCTATGCCGCGGCAGCGGGTGAAGTCATTTACGCAGGGAAAAAGCTGCGGGCATTTGGAAATCTCATCCTCCTGCGTCATTCCAACGGTATGGTCAGCGCCTATGCGCACCTATCTAGCTATGCCGTGCAGCCTGGGGATTGGGTTGTGCAAGGCCAGCAAATCGCGCGCGTTGGCAACACCGGTTTGGTGCAAAGCCCGCAGCTGCATTTTGAGCTGCGCCGCGACAGCAGGGCGATTGACCCCATGCGCTATCTAGGCCGCACACAAATGGCTGCCGCTGGCCGCTAAAACTCCAGCCGCTGCGCATGCGCGCCGGCCCAATCCTGAATGAATTGCCACGCTACCCGGCCTGACCGCGTGCCGCGCGTCACAGACCAAGTTTTGGCCGCGTCTTCCAAGCCCTCGCTTGGCAAGTCGAAGCGTTTCGCATAGCCATGCACCATTTTTAAAAACAGCGCTTGGTCAACCCTATGAAAGCCAAGCCAAAGGCCAAACCGGTCGGAGAGGGACACAGCTTCTTCGACAGCTTCTGCTGGATTGATCGCGGTTGAGCGTTCATTTTCCATCATATCGCGCGGCATCAGATGGCGCCGATTGGAGGTCGCATAGAAGATGACGTTATCCGGCCGCCCCATCAGCCCGCCGTCAAGGACGGCTTTCAGGGATTTGTAGCTGCTCTCATCCTTGGAGAAAGAGAGGTCATCGCAGTACAGGAGTGTGCGGCGCTCTAATCCGCTCAGAATCTCCATTAACGCGGGCAGGCTGGTGATGTCTTCCCGATGGATTTCCACCAAGGCAGGTTTGGGACTGGGCAGAGCCGCATGGATGGCTTTCACCAGCGAACTCTTCCCCGTGCCACGCGCGCCCCAGAGAAGCGCATTGTTCGCCGGATAGCCGGCGGCAAACCGCCGGGTATTCTCGCTTAAGGTCGCCTTTTGCTGATCAATGCCGAGGAGCAAGTCGAGCGGTACGGCATGGACATGACGGACAGGCTTCAGTGTTGCTGTGTCAGCCTGCCAAACATAGCTATCGGCGGTCTCGAATTCAGGTGTTTGAGAGGCGTCGGCATGGGACTGCGCGGCCAAACCTTCCAGCGCAAGTGCAATTCGCTCTAGTAATGTTCGCAGACTGGCCTTATCTGCCATGGCATACCTCATAGGTCAGGGGGTGGGCGGTGTTGGGCTGTGGTGTGTGCCACCTGTCTATCGCTGCAGGACCAGGAAGGCTAGAAAAGGAACTCGCATGTTTATTGATGTGGCTTACGCACAAACGGCGCCAACCGGCGTGCAGGCCATTTTGGCAAGCCCAATTACCATGATTGTGCTGCTGTTCGTCATCTTTTACTTCCTGCTTATCCGGCCGCAGCAAAAGCGCCTCAAGGACCACCAGAATATGGTCGGTGGCATCCGCCGCGGCGACGTTGTGGTCACGGCCGGCGGCTTGATTGGCAAAGTGGCCAAAGTCGCAGACGATGATGTGGAAATTGATTTGGCCGAGGGCGTGCGGGTGAAAGCCGTCAAGTCCACCATTTCAGACGTGCGGACCAAAACCGAGCCGGCTGACGATAAAAAGTCTGAGAAGAAGTAGACCCCTAAGCTGATGCTTGACTTTCCCCCCTGGAAGATTGCGCTGATCACCGGCATTTGCGTGCTCGGCCTGATCTTTGCGCTGCCCAATGTCTTTGATGAAAACACGCGCGGCCAATTCCCAAGCTGGGCCCCGACCAACACCGTCAACCTCGGGCTTGATTTGCAAGGCGGGTCGCATTTTCTGTTAGAAGTGGACAGCGCTTCGGTACTCACCGAACAGGTTGAAAGCCTTGGCGATACCATCAGGCAGGCGCTCCGTGATGCCCGCACGCCAGAAGGGCGCCGCATCGGCTATGCGAATTTCGCTGATATGGATAGCGGCATTTCCTTCATGCTGCGCGATTCAGCGCAAAGCGAGGTGGTCAAAAAAGTCCTCAACGCGGCAATTTCCCCAGTTGGCGCCAGCCAGCTTGGCCCGGGCCAGCCGAATTTCGAATATGGGATCACCGATACTGGTAAGGTCACGATCGTCCTCACAGAGGCCGCGATTTCTGCGCGTAAGACGCAAGTCGTTGGCCAATCCATCGAGGTCATTCGGCGCCGGGTCGATGAACTGGGCACACGGGAGCCGACCATTCAAGGGCAGGGAGAAGACCGAATTGTCGTCCAGCTTCCCGGGTTGCAAGACCGTGAAGAAGCCAAGGCGATTTTCACACAAACGGCGCGTCTAACTTTCCATCTGGTTGATGTCACGGTGTCCGCTGAAGATATTGCCCGTGGCCGTGTCCCCCCAGGTTCGGAGCTGCGTGTCTTTGAGGAAGACGAAAACCGCAAGATCGCCATAAGGCGGCGCGCGATGATTACGGGCGACCAGCTTAATTCCGCCAATGCCTCCTTTTCGGAAAACCGCTGGGTCGTCAATATCGACTTCAACTCAGCAGGGGGACGTATCTTTGCCGATGTCACGCGTGAAAATGTCGGTCGTCCCTTCGCCATCGTTTTGGACGAAAAAGTCATTTCAGCGCCCAATATCAATGAGCCTATCTTGGGTGGCTCGGCGCAGATCTCAGGCAGTTTCAATGCCCAAACTTCCTCTCAACTGGCTTTGCTGCTGCGCGCGGGCGCATTGCCAGCGGACCTGACAGTTCTGGAAGAACGCACGGTTGGTCCGGATATGGGCGCAGACTCTGTCGCTGCCGGTAAGATTGCCGGCGTCATTGGCTTGGTGGCCGTCATCGTTTTCATGGTGTTGGTCTATGGCCGCTTTGGCCTGGTGGCAGATGTGGCACTGTTTGCGAATATCGTACTTCTATTCGCCGCCATGTCTGGCCTGCAGGCCACGCTCACACTGCCAGGCATTGCAGGCATCGTTCTCACCGTTGGCATGGCGGTGGACGCCAATGTTCTGGTGTTCGAGCGTATTCGAGAAGAATTGCGTGTTGGTCGCCGACCCGTCCAGGCGGTCGATGCAGGCTACCGCAACGCCATGAGTACTATTTTTGATGCCAACATCACGACGCTTCTCGCTGCTCTCCTGATGTTCCAGTTCGGCTCTGGCCCGGTGAAAGGCTTTGCTGTTACGCTGGCCATCGGCATCATCACATCCGTCTTCAGCGCCATCATGGTGACCCGCATGATCTTGACTGTCTGGCTGCGGCGCAGCCGCCCGCAAACGCTCGCGATTTAGCGAAGGGTTTTTCAATGCTCCTCCGGCTCGTTCCAGAAAATACCAAAATCCCCTTCATGCAGTTTCGCAAGATCGCGATGGTCTTATCCGTTTTGTTGGTCATCGCCTCTGGCGCCTACACTTATATGAATGGCCTCAACTTCGGCATCGACTTCCGCGGCGGCGTGACTATTGAAATTGAAACCGATGGACCAGCTGACTTGGAAGTCATTCGAGCGAGCGTGTTCGCGCTTGGGCTAGGGGATGTCGCTGCTCAAGAATTTGGTGCGCCCAATGACATCCTCATCCGGCTAGAGCGCCAAGCCGATGGGGGCGAACAGCCAGCCATAGTTGCAGTCCTCGGCGCATTAGACCAGGCGCTGGAACAAAGCTATCAGGTTCGGCGAACGGAAAGCGTTGGCCCAAAAGTATCAGGCGAGCTTGTGGAGAAAGGTATCACCGCAGTGCTTCTCGCGGTCGGTGCCATCATGATTTACATCTGGTTTCGCTTTGAATGGCAATTTGGTTTGGGTGCGGTTACGTCCCTCATTCATGATGTTGCCCTTACGATTGGCTTTTTCTCTGTCACCCAATTGGAGTTCAATCTCTCCATCGTTGCCGCTATTCTCACCATTGTCGGCTACTCGCTGAACGATACGGTGGTTGTGTTCGACCGCATTCGAGAAAACCTGCGCAAGTTTAGAAAACCAAGCATCCTTGAAATCATCGACCAATCGCTCAATGAAACCCTGGCGCGGACATTGATGACGTCTATCACCACCTTGCTTGCCTTGCTGGCGCTCTTCTTCCTGGGCGGCGAGGTCATTCGCGGGTTTACGGCAGCGATGATTTGGGGGGTCGTGATTGGAACCTATTCCTCAATCTTCGTTGCTTCTCCCGTACTCAACGCGCTGAACGTCAGCCGCGAGGCTTTCATCCCCCAGGAAGCCAAGGCCGCGCCATAACGCGATGAAGCTTCAGAAGGCGGACAGCGGCAACAAGTTTCTCATCCGAGGCTATGGGGATGGGGGCTTTCGTGTGGCTGGGCTGGTTCAGAAAGGCGCCGTTCTCGTCGCCAGTGACTATGCCCAGCCAGCACCTGTAGAGGCATTTGCAGACCTCGCTCATGAGCACATAAAGACCATGTCCGAAGCGCTCGGACCGCTCGATGTGTTGCTGATTGGAACCGGCCAGACCATGCTGCAAATGCCGTCTGCCCTGCGCAAGGCGTTTGCCGATGCACACATCCCCGTGGATGTAATGGACACCGGCGCAGCAGCGCGAACTTATAATGTGTTGGTGACGGAAGACCGCCAGGCCGCCTGCCTTCTATTTCCTGTTTGAGGCGACGCTCTGATGCCGTTTGATGCCGTCACACAGGCCTGCGCATCGCATCTAAAGGACCTGGACAAGCCGCGCTACATCGCGTGCCTCTTTGCACAGCCGGCTGACCAAGCGCCGCTTATAGCGCTCCATGCCTTCCATTCGGAGTTGTCGCGCATCCGCGACAGTGTTTCAGAGCCCATGCTTGGCGAAATACGGCTCACATGGTGGCGAGAGGCGTTAGACGGCATAGTGGCTGGCCAGCCGCGCCGCCACCCCGTCGTTGAGGCTCTTGCGGGGCCAATCCAAGACAAGCGGTTAGACGTTACGCAGCTCAATGCCATGATAGATGCACGCGAAGGCGACCTTTATGACGACGCGCCCGTCGATATGGCGGCGGCGCAAGACTATATCCGCGCTATTGGCGGCTCCCTGTACGCACAAGTGATTGCCGTCACAGGCGGCGATGAAGCTACCCAAGAGCAAGGCCGAGCGCTCGGCGCAGCGGCTGCTCAATTGGCAGTCGTTGAGGCCGTTGGCTATCATGCGCAGCGGCGCGAGGTGCATTTGGCTGTGGACGCACTGGAAGCGGCCGGGCAAGCCCCGGAAATGCTGTTTCAAGGCGCGTTTACGCCAGGGCTTAAAGCCACGCTAGGGAAGATGGGCACGCAATCCTTATCGACGCTTCAGGAGAGTTTGTGTTTGCCATGGTCAAAGCGTCAGCGCGCTGGCCTCGCACCTGCTATCTTGGCCCTCATCAGCGGTCGTGACGCTGCCAAGCACGACTTTGATCCTGAGCAGCCATCTCCACCCGTCAATGTAGCGCGCTTTATCGTTCGGGCCTGGATATATAGTCGTTTTGGCAGACTGTAGGCGGATAAATCAGACCTCATCCCGCGTTAGGCATTGCCTTTCCGAAAAAAATCCGGTTCGATGCTGGCCATCTTGGGGGAAGGATAACGCGCCGATGCTGGAGCGAGATAAACAAACCCGCCAAGGGGGCCACATTGTGACCTATTTATAAACCGAAACCGGACGCGGGAGCACAGTATCTCATGAGCTATAGCATTATCGACATTGAAGGCATTGGCCCAGCATTGGCCGAAAAACTCAAAGGCGCGGGCATTCGCACAACAGGGGCGCTGCTTGAGCAGGCCTGCACGCCAAAAGGCCGCAAGCAAGTTGCCGCTGACACGGGTATTGACGAGAAGAAAATCCTCAAATTTGCCAACATGGCGGACCTGATGCGCATTAAAGGCGTTGGTGAGGAATATTCGGAGCTTCTGGAAGCCGCTGGCGTTGATACTGTTAAAGAGCTCCGCAATCGCCGCCCTGACAATCTCGCTGCAAAAATGGCCGAAGTGAACGCGAAGAAAAAGCTGGTTCGCAGCTTGCCATCTGAAAAGGTCGTAGAAGGCTGGGTTGGTCAAGCCAAAGAGCTTGACCCGGTCATGAAATACTAAGGCAAACCTTAGGCCTTAAGCACAGGCGCGGTTGGTTCATCCGGCCGCGCTTTTTTTATTCCGCTGCCAGAGTTTCTGGTGCCAACCAAGCATCCAAGGCATCAAGCGCGCGTTTCGCCATGGCAGGACGCCGGTCTTTCTTTTTCAACCTTTTCTCCAACGCTGGAAACAGTCCAAAATTAATGTTCATCGGCTGAAATGTATCAGACATCGCTTCGCCGGTGATGTGCCATAGCAGCGCGCCAAGCGCTGTTTCACGCGGTGGCAGGTTGAGAGCTTGTCCGCTCTGCTCTGCAGCGGCAAACCGGCCAGCCAGCAACCCAATCGCCGCTGATTCCACATAGCCTTCAACGCCGGTGATTTGCCCCGCAAACCGAATGCGCGGCTCGGCCGAAAGGCGTAGGTCCTGCTCCAGTAGGCGCGGCGAATTGATGAAGGTGTTGCGATGCAGGCCGCCCAGCCGGGCAAAGCTGGCGTTTTCCAGGCCCGGTATCATGCGGAAGACGTCGCTTTGTGCGCCGTATTTCAATTTCGTCTGAAAGCCCACAATATTATAGAGCGTGCCAAGCTTGTTGTCCTGGCGCAGCTGGACCACCGCATGGGGGCGCTCGCCCGTATTGGGGTTGGTCAGGCCGACTGGTTTCATGGGGCCAAAGCGCAACGTCTCCGGCCCCCGGCTGGCCATCACTTCAATGGGCATACAGCCTTCAAAATAGGGTGTGTCCTTTTCCCAATCTTTGAAGTCTGTCGTGTCGCCCTCCAGCAGAGCGGCAATAAAGGCTGTATATTGCGCTTCATCGAGCGGGCAGTTGATATAATCTTTGCCATCGCCTTTGTCGTAGCGCGACTGAAACCAGGCCTTCGAGAAATCGATGCTGTCTTTATAAACAATGGGGGCAATCGCATCAAAGAAGGCGAGGGCGTCTTCGCCGGTTCGCTCTTTTATGTCGGCAGCGAGGCTTTGCAGCGTGAGCGGCCCGGTCGCAATGATGACCTGTTCCCACGTATCAGGCGGCCATGTCTCTACCGCTTCGCGCTTGAGCGTGATGCGGGGATGTTGCTCAATGGCAGTTTGGACAGCCTGCGCGAACACATCGCGGTCAACCGCCATGGCGCCGCCCGCTGGCACCCGCGCGCCTTCCCCTGCCTGCATAATGAGAGAGCCAGCCCGGCGCATTTCTTCATGAAGCAGGCCGACGGCATTGTTGTGCATATCGTCGCTGCGGAAGGAATTAGAACAGACCAGCTCGGCGAGCGTCTCCGTCTGGTGGGCGTCGGTGCCCTTCTGAGGGCGCATCTCATACAGGGTCACCTCGGCGCCAGCTTGCGCCGCTTGGTACGCCGCTTCGCACCCTGCCAGTCCACCACCAACGATGTGAATCATAGCCTGCTCCTTTTTATTTGCGCGCTAAAGTAGCGGGGTCTTATGGTCAAGGAAACGCCGTTCACACTGCCTAGTTTTTGGGCAGGAAAAGAAAATTTCGCTAAGCCCCTATCGCACAAAATGAAATACGTGGTTTTTGTGCAACGCAGCGCTAATTCTGAACATATCCTTAATTTCCTGTTGCGTTCTTTGCAAAGCCCTGTCGAAAATTAAGGCAGACGTGCGGTTGGGCAAATCGTCTGACTTGGGCTTGCGCGTCTGCAGAATATAAACGCGCTGCAAAACAAGGGGCAGCCAATTTGGAGGAAGACTTATGCGGGCACGCCACGCATCCATGACTCGTGCATTATTAATGAGCGGCGCAGCCGCCACTGCCATGGCAAGCTTGCCAGCAGCGGCGCAAGACCAAACCGACGCCGCTGCCGCAAGTACTGAAGAGATTTTTGTGACCGGCTCGCTGATTGCGCGGGACCCTAATGCGGTCGCGCCGGTTCCGGTTCAATCAATCGGTGGGGAGGACCTTAAGCTTTCTGGAACAGGCGATGTGACTGCCGTTCTGCGTGAACTGCCTGCGCTATCTAGCTCTATCGGGGCACAGGCGTCGATCGATGCGTCCAGCGACATTATTGCCGGCAATGCTGGGTCAGTCGGTCAAAGTTTGCTTCAACTACGCGGTCTTGGTGTTGATAGAACGCTCGTTTTGGTCGATGGCAGACGCCATGTCAGCGGTCTCGATAGCCAGCAGTCGGTTGATATTGGGTCGATCCCACAAGGGCTTATTGAAAACGTAGAAGTGCTGACAGGCGGGGCCTCTTCTCTATATGGCGCCGATGCCGTTACCGGTGTTGTGAACTTTCTGTTGAAGGATGAGTATGAAGGTCTGGAAATGGACGTCCGAGGGAGCATTTCTGACCAAGGCGACGGCGAAGAATATCGCATTAATGTCCTGTACGGTACAAACTTTGCGGGCGACCGAGGCAACATCTTTGTTAATGCTTATTATGGCCGTCAAAACGACATCCGTGGACGCGATCGAGACTTTTCACGTAGCGGCGGCATTAGCCGGTCTATTTCCAATCCTGATTTCGTGTTTCAAGCCAATGAGATATCCGCGAGCAGTACTCCGGGCTTTGCACAGCTTTTCGCACGCGGCGATACGATACCAACAAGTGTTGCTGCCTACAATGCAGCCTTCGAAGATGAATTCGGGACCGCTGCGCCTTCCCTAACAGCCAGTGAGCGGGCACTAATTGACCGCGCTGCATCTGCGCCGCAGCTTGCTTTCCGCCCAGATGTAACATTTGCAATCAGTTCCGAACGCGGCGTCATTGGTTTGAATTCTGGGGCCGACTTGGACTTAGATGGAAACGGTATCAACGACTGCGACCAAACCGTTGTTAGCCCCGTTGGGTGTTGGGTTGTCAACGACGATGGGTCAGTGAGGCCATATCAAGATGGAGAAGTAACTCAGAGCCTCGTTGAGCAATCTGGCGGTGACGGTATTTCTACGTTCTTCGATGATGAGTACCTGATACCAGATCGAACGGAATACGGCGTTCAAGTGAACGTAAAATATGACTTTACCGACAGCATCACAGGCTTTGCAGAGGGTAAATATGTTCGTAACCGCGTTCTTTTTGGGTCACCTTATAGTATCTTCCACGATGAACTTACGATAGCGCCAGATAATCCCTTTATTCCAGAGGAGTTTGGCGCCGCCGGTGCTGATGGGTTGACGGTCTTCAAAGACCATATCGATATGGCGCCTCGCGATGAGAAAAACGAACGTGAGACCATCCGTTTTATTGCAGGTCTCGATTGGGAGTTTGATAACGGTTGGGATTTAGAGCTGTCTGGTAACTACGGTCAATTTGAGCAGGTTAGGACGCAGGCAAATGATCCTCTGGGTGATCGCTATTTTGCCGCTCTTGATGTTGTCTCCGATCCAGAAACTGGCGAGCCAGTCTGTCGTTCTGACCTCGATCCGAGCACTGTTTCGCCCACTTCACCGTTCCCGCAGTATAACTTTGGTTATTACACATTCACCCCTGGTGATGGTCAGTGTCAACCACTCAATATTTTGGCTGGTCCGAACGGTGTGTCTGACGCGGCGCGTAACTTCATTCTTACTGACACGTTCAATACATTTGAGCTGGAACAACTCACATTCCGCGCGCTGCTCACCGGTGATACTGGCGACTATTTTGAGCTACCAGCTGGCGCTATTGGCTTCGCTTTCGGCTTAGAATATCGCGACGAGAGTAGCCAGAGCGACTTCGATCCGTTAACGCTCGGCATCCTGCCGCAGGACGGTATTATTCCTGGCGCTGGCGAGGGTGGGGCAGACTTAGTGGTCCCCGCTGGGAGCCTCATTCGTGACGTGCCCATTGATGGGTGGGTCACCAATAGCATTCCCATCGATGGTACTGTCTTACAAGACAACGTGACAGGCAGCTACGACGTATGGGATGTCTTTGCCGAAGTGAGTATTCCCTTAATATCCGGCGCTGCATTCGCTGAAGAACTTTCTATCGGTGGTGCGGTAAGGTATTCGGATTATTCAACAATCGGCGGTGCGTTTACCTGGTCAGCAAACCTTAACTGGCAGCCGATCGAATCCTTGCGATTCAGAGCGAGCTACGCAAAAGCCGTACGTGCCCCCAACATCTTTGAGCTTTTCTCACCGGAGGTTGGCACAACGTTCGAAACGGACAGGTTTGACCCGTGTGAGCAAGCGTCAATTGATACTCTAACTGCCTCTGATGCCGCGGCCGGCGCTCGCCGTGCAGCGAACTGCCAAGCGGATGGAATTCCAGCAGGCTTTATCAACCCTGCAACAGGTCGTTTTGTCGGTGTTGAAGGGGGTAATCCTGATCTGACCGAAGAAACAGCCAAGACCTATACGATTGGTGCTGTCTTCCAACCGACGTGGTTTAACGGGTTCACCCTCACAGTGGATTACTTCAATATCGAAATCCAAAACGCTATTGCGGCGATTAGTGATCGCGATATTGTTGAAAACTGCTACGATAGTGAAAGCCTGGACAATCAGTTCTGTACGCAGTTTTCGCGCAATAGAGATCCGAGCTCATCCTTGTTCCTGACGTTCAACTTCTTGCGTCAGTCTCAGTTGAACTTCGGTGCCCTGAAGACCTCAGGTGTCGATGTAACAGCGAATTATCAGTTTGCTGTAAGCGAAATCGACTTCAATGTTTCAACCTTCTGGTCATACGTAAGTGAATTGGACCAGTTCTTTGATCCGCAAGATCCATCCATTTTTGACCCAGAGTTGGGCGAAATTCAGCGCCCACAATGGTCAGGCGGTGTTAACATCACTGCCGAGTATGGCGATCTGTTGGTTGGTTATGGCATGACCTACATTGGTCAGACTGGCCTGCGTGATGTTGAGATTGAGGTTGGTCTTGAGCAGTTCGGCCCATCTGCATTTGCTGGGCCAGCCCACATTCATGACATCAATGCCAGCTACCGGGTAAATGATATGTTCACCGTTTACGGGGGCGTAAATAACCTAGCTGACCGCAAGCCGTATATTACAGAGCAGGCTTACCCAGTCAGCCCCATCGGGCGCCAGTTCTTCCTCGGCGTCACCGCAAACATTTTCTAAGCGGTATAGTACCAACACAATCAGAAGAGGGTCGCTTTGGCGGCCCTTTTTTGTTGGCTTCCCTCTCAGTGCAAGGTGTCACTGCTGCCAAAGGGTTTTCGCATTAAAAAACCCCGCCCAGAACTTCCTAGGCGGGGTCTGTTTTTCGTTGGGCTAAGCCCTAGGCAGCAGTGCCAAGGTATCCCAGCTGCGCTGCTTTAAAAATGGTTTGCGAGCGGTTCACTGTGTTGAGCTTTTCGCCTGCATATTTGATGTGGAAGCGGATGGTGGCGTGGCTGCGGGAGAGGATCTTGGAGATCTCTCTGTCGGTTTTGCCGACCGCTGCCCAGCGCAGGCATTCGACTTCGCGTTTGGTCAGCTGGCAGTCGGATGGTACCAGTGAACGTCCGCGGGTGACTTTGACATAGCCGGTGATGAAACGGTGCGCCAAGACTTGGAGGTCATTGGCGTGCATCTGGAAGTCGTCGGCAAGGTCTTCGCGGTTGTCGCGCGGTGCCAGAGAGACGGCGCCAATCTGCCCTAATGGTAAATGCACTGGCACAATGATGGCAGAACGAATGCCGGAGCGTTTTTCAAAATCGGCCAGATCAATCTCGTCCAAAAATGGATTGGGCTGGCGCGTATAAAAGCCGTCTATGTTGCACCAAAAGGGCTCATTCTCATAGCGGCAAGCTCTCGGGACTGGGCTGGTAAGGGCAAGGCGGGAATTTTTCCACCATTGCTCTGATTCTTCAGTCCAACCGAAGATCGTCTCGGCTAAAACATTGCCGTCGTGATCTTTCATTGGGATTTTAGACGCGATGTTGTCGCAGGCGGCGGCGCGGTAGCCGCCAATGGCTTCGGCCATATCCCGCATTTTTATGGCTGCTGGTAGGATGTCATCCACGCTGTTGATGACAAATTCAAAATGATCGGCAACGATTCCCATTTATCTCCCCATCGGATTGTGTCGACCGGAGGTGTGTCGCGTTTTTAAGTCCTCAAAGTGGGTGGCGTCACACCGCTCAGAAGAATTCAGCCAACCAGGTTACGCTGGGCCTCGTTGCCCTCTAGAAAATATTGGCTAGTGAATTCACCAGTGTGGCTAACATGACTTTCAGATAAAAACAAACCCGCATGTATGTTTTGTGCGGCGCAACATATCCACGATGTGAGAGAAGACAGGACGTTGAGACCTGCAATAAAAGATCTTGTTTTCATTTCCCGTTGAACACGTGCGTTTTTTGCATCCTAAGGTCTTATAGAAAAGGCTTCCTGTTTGTGATCATCCGAAAGAATTTATTTTGCACTGCAAAATCAGAAATGCTGATATTTTGCAGTCTTTCGCAGCCTTATTCTCAAGTTTTGATTCGTTCTTACATCTGGGGCGGCAGTTGGTAGATCGGATCAAAGTCTCACAATTTGCTGCCCTTCCGCAAAAACGGGCTGTCATTTGTGAAGAAGGCGCGCTGTCTGTCGCGCTTTGCCGGGTCGGCGATGATGTCTATGCCTTTGAGGCTGTGTGTCCACACGCTTTTAAATCTTTAAAGGGCGCAAGAGTGCGCGGCGAGACTTTGATGTGCCCACATCATGGCGCGCGGTTCGATCTCAAAACTGGTGCATTGGTCGCGTCGCCCGCTGTTACAAATATAAACACCTACAAAGTGGCAGTCGACGGCGATGACGTTTTCATTGTCTTGGATGAATAAAGCATTTGGGGAGCAGTTGATTTGCTAGAAGGAAAGAAAGCTATCGTCACTGGCGCTGGCTCGGGCCTTGGCCAATCCATCAGTGTGCGCCTGGCGGCCTATGGTGCCACGGTCATCGGCACAGATGTCAATGAAGACGGACAGGCCGAGACAAAGGCGCTGGCGGGCGGCGCCTTCGAGGCCTTGCATCATGATGTGACGAAAACGCAAGACTGGGACGCTGTATTTGGCGCTGCCTTTCAGGAGGGTATTTGCGATATCCTGGTGAATAATGCCGGCATTGCCGACATGACGACTATTCCAGACATGTCCCTGGAGCAGTTTAGAAAAAGCTGCGCGGTCAATCTGCTGGGGCCTTTTGCTGGCACCAAAGCGTTCATTGAAAGAGTTCGCGCGGCGGCGGGCGGGCAGCCGGCCCAAGCCTCCATCATCAACATCACGTCTGTGGCCGTGAAGAAAACATTTCCCATTTATACGGCCTATGGCCCGTCTAAAGCCGCCCTTGGAAATTTGACGAAGGCGCTGGCAGTTGAGATGGGGCGGAAAGGCGATTTCATTCGCGTCAATGCCATCGCGCCTGGCCCAATCCGAACCCCCATGACAGAAGGCGTTGACCCGACCCCCTGGGAAGAGCGCGACCATCGAATGCTGCAGTTGATACCGCTTAAACGCTATGGCGAGAAAAACGATATTGCTGAAGCGGCAGCCTTTCTGGCCTCTGAGCGGTCGAAATTCATGACCGGCTATACTGTGCCCGTCGATGGCGGATGGAGCGATATATGAGCAATCCAATGACCCTTGAAGGCCGCATCGCACTCGTCACGGGCGCAACCTCCGGGATTGGCCGAGAAATCGCTTGCTTGTTTGCTGAGGAAGGTGCGGTGGTGATTGCCACAGGCCGCAATGAAGACGAGGGCGCGAAGACCGTTGAGCGCATTGAAAGCGCGGGCGGCAAAGGCTTTTTCTTCCAGCAGGATATCACCAGCGAAGAGAATTGGGCGGAGCTATTCGCCTTTATTGAGAACAAGACTGGCGTTTTGGATATTGCCGTTCACAACGCTGGTGCTTTCTTCTCAAAGCCGCTGACTGAGACCAGTGTTGAGGATTTCAATTGGCTTTGGAAGGTGAATGTGGACGCCACTTTCCTAGGCGTTAAATACACGCTCGCGCACATGAAGAAGATGAAAACAGCTGGCAGCATCATGGTGATGTCATCGCTTGCCGGGCTCATTGGGCTGGATGATTGCACGGCCTACTGCGCCTCCAAAGCGGCTGTGACGCAGCTTGCTAAGGTGGCTGCCAGCGAAGGCGCGACCTATGACCCGCCGGTCCGGGTCAATTCGATCAATCCCGGCGTCATCTGGACGGAGATGATTACTAAGGAATATGGCGACTCTCCGGAGGTCAAAGCCTTTGCCATGGATGGCAATGCGCTGCAGACGGTTGGGGAAGCCATCGATATTGCAAACGCCGCCTTGTTCCTCGCCAGTGAGGCCAGCGGCTACATCACTGGCTCCGCCTTCGTCGTCGACGGCGGGCGCGGTGTAGATTGAGGAGACAGCCGATGGAAAATACCAGAGTCCTTTTAAAGCAGCGCCCTGCCGGTATTCCAAAGGCAGATGACTTTGCATGGGTGACGGAGCCGCTCCCTGAGCCAGGCAGAGAGCAGATCTTAATCCGCAATATCTATTGCTCGCTTGATCCAGCCCAGCGCGGCTGGATGGATGATGCAGAAAGCTATTTTCCGCCAATTGAATTGGGCGAGTCTATTCGGGCCACCACGGTGGGCCAAGTCGCCGCCTCCAACCACCCAGACTATCAGCCCGGCGACTACGTGGTCGCCCTCACGGGAGTGGAGCACTATGCCGTTGCCGATGCAGTTGGGTTTACGAGCAAAGTCGACCCAAGCTTCGTGCGCTCACTCACCAACTATCTCAGCATTCTCGGCGCGGTGGGTCTAACGGCCTATTTCGGCCTCCTCGAAGTGGGCAAGCCTAAGGCCGGTGAGACCGTCCTGGTTTCCGGTGCGGCAGGTGCTGTAGGCTCACTGGTTGGGCAAATTGCGAAGCTGCAAGGCTGCCGTGCCGTGGGTATTGCGGGCGGTCCTGAGAAGTGCAAGCGGCTTACCGATGTCTATGGCTTTGACACCGCAGTGGACTATCGCGGAAAAGATGTTCCAACCCTTGCTGCAGATATCAAAGCTGCCTGCCCAGACGGGGTCGATGTCTATTTTGACACTGTCGGGGGCGACGTTCTGGCTGCGGCCTTGGCTAACATCAATGACAATGCGCGCCTCCCACTGTGCGGCATGATTAGCCAGTACAATGCGACAGAACCGGTGCCTGGCCCGACCAATGTGTGGCAGCTGATCGCTAAAACGGCTCGCATGGAGGGCTTTCTGATCAGGGATTTTCTGGACAAATTTCCCGAAGGCATCGGCCAGATGGCGCAGTGGATTGCCGAAGATAAGCTGGTTTTCCAAGAACATGTGGATGAAGGCATTGAGAACTTCCTCACCAGCTTCAACCGGCTGTTCAGCGGCGACCACAATGGCAAACTGATTTTGCAAATCGCGCCGGAAAGTGTGTGAGCAAAATTCGCACGCTACTGGTCACCAAGGGCCACCCGTTTGAAAAGGGCCCTTTCTTCGACTGGATTGACGGTGTTGAAGCCCTGGATGTCACCCATGTGGAGCATCCAGCTGCAGAGGCCTTTATCGGGGCGGGCCTGGGCGCAGACTATGACCTCTGGCTTTTCTATGACATGCCCGGCTATGCCTTCGGACCGCCCAATGGCGTCGAATTCATTGAGCCGTCAGAGGCTTTCAAAGCGGCCGTCTTGACGCGTTTGGAGGCAGGTGGACCGTGCCTCTTCCTGCATCACGCTTTGGCTGGATGGCCGACCTGGGAGACCTATGGCGAGGTCGTTGGTGGACGCTTTCTCTATAGGCCAGGCGTTGTCCGCGGCGAGCAGAAACTCGATAGCGGTTACCGCCATGAAGCCACTTACACAGTTACGCTGGCAGACCATGAGATTTGCGGCGGGCTGCAGCCCTTTGAAGTGACCGATGAGCTCTACCTAGCTGAGATATTCGAAGACGATATCCTGCCGCTTGCTTGGTCAGACTATAGCTTTGACCGGGAGCATTTTTATTCAGCGTCCAACGCCGTGAATGGCGCCATGTTCTCTCGAGAGGATTGGCCGCATCCGCCCGGGAGCAATCTCCTGGCCTGGCTGAACAGCTATAAAGCAGCGCCAATTGGTTATCTGCAAATGGGCGATGGACCCAGCGCTTATGGCAATAGCGCGGTGACGCAGCTTTTGACCAATATGACAACCTGGCTGCTAAGCGATGCAGCACGCACATGGGCTGAGGGGAGAGACCAATGAGTGAAACCAAACGCGATATGACTGGCAAAGTGGCCATCGTCACGGGCGCCGCCAGTGGCATTGGGTACGCGGCAGCCGCTCAATTTGCAGCGGATGGCGCCAAAGTTTTGGCCGTCGATTTATCGCCATTTGAAGCCGCAGACGGCATCCTAACACTGGCCCAAGATGTGAGTGAACCTGACGCTGCTGCAAATATCGTTGGCAAGGCCCTGGAGGCCTTTGGGCAGATAGACATCCTGGTGAATAACGCTGGCATCTGCGTTCCCTCCCCAGTTGAAACCCATTCTGACGATCTTTGGCGCAAGACGATGACCATCAACGCCGACGCCTGTTTCAACTTGTCTCGCGCAGCCATTCCCGCACTTAAGAAATCGGCCGCTGGGCGCATTATCAATGTCGGGTCTATCATGTCCGATTTCGGAGCGGCAGGTATGGCGGCGTATTCAACGTCGAAACACGCTGTGGCCGGTCTCACAAAGTCCCTAGCCAATGAGCTTGGCCCTGATGGCATCACCGTCAATTACATCCAGCCCGGCGCCATCCGGACGGGGATCACCAAGCCCACATTTGCAAATGAGCCTGGTTTCGAGGACTATTGGATTGACCGGGCCGCCATTGGCCGGATCGGCGAGCCTGAAGATGTGACGCCGCTAATTAGCTTTCTCGCCAGCGAAGAAGCGCGCTTTTTGACGGGTGAGGGCATCCTCATCGACGGCGGCGCAACCAGTCACCCGTAAATCGAGGAGGCCCTTATGACACCCCGCGAAACTGTTGAAATGTTCATCGACGCCTGGAACCGCATGGCCTGGGGCCGTGTGACGGAGATGGTCACCCAGGACTGCGTCTATCACAACATCCCAATGCAACCCGTCACTGGGCCCGATGGCGTCCGCGGCGTTATCGAAAGCATGGGTGAAATCAAAGGTGTCGACTGGAAAATCACCAACATTGCCGAAAACGGCAATGTGGTTCTAACCGAGCGGGTCGATTGTTTCGCCTTTGCATCTGGACAACTCTTGGAAATCGCTGTGATGGGGACGTTTGAAGTGGAAGATGGGAAAATTTCAGCCTGGCGGGATTATTTCGACCTGGGCCAGTTCATGGCCCAAATGCAAGGCGGGCAGTCGTCCTAATTGAGCCTCCAAATGTTTCAACCATCGTCATTGCCCGACTTGCCTGCCCTCGCGGAGGCGGGGGATCGGGCAATCCATGGTAAGACTGGGTGGATTTGTTCGGAAAGTGGGAGCCCAGCGGCCAAATGGGTCCCCCGGTCAAGCCGTGGGACGACGACATCTCCTGCCTATCAGCCCCTTAGTTTCAGTAGTCCTCATGTCAGTCAACTAGGACTATTCTAAACCACACAAGGTCAGGTGAGAGGAGCGCGCCATGAACAAACCGCTTTCTGAATACAACTTCTTCGATCCAGAGCTGATTGAAGACCCGTTTGATTTCTATCAGGCCGCGATGGAGGAGGCGCCGGTCTACAACATCCCCGGCACAAATATTTTCCTTGTCACCAAATACGACATCATCGCCGGCGCCCTGAAACGCTATGATGTGTTCTCCAACAATTTTGGCATCATGCTGGAAGGCCAAAGCGCGAAAGACCCTGAGATTCAGTCCGTCTTAGAAAAAGGCTGGCCTCAAGCCAACACGCTGCTGACTAACGACCCGCCAAGCCACACCCGTTTTCGCTAGCTGGTCAACCTCGCCTTCAGCATGAAGCGCGTGGCCACGATGGAAGACTATATGCGTCAAACCGCCAATGCGCTGATTGACCAGTTCATTGATGATGGGGAATGCGAGTTCATGCAGTCCATGGCCATCCCCATGCCAGTTATGATGATTGCCGAGCAATTGGGCGCCGATAAATCAGAATGGAAAACCTTCAAGCGCTGGACTGATGCCTTCGAGGACCGCATTGCTGGAACCATGGGCAAAGAGCGTGAGCTTGAGTGCGCCCAGCTCGTCGTCGACTTCCAGCACTATATGTTTGAAAAGCTGGAAGCGCGCAAAACCAATCCACAAGATGATTTGCTTACCGATCTTGTTCAAGCGCGCATCGATGGCGAACAGCCGCTCACGGATGCAGAACTCCTTTCCATTTGCCAACAGCTGATGGTGGCCGGCAATGAGACCACCACCAATACCATGGCGGGCGGTCTCCTGCTGCTCATCCAGAATGCCGCTGAGCAAGCCAAAGCGCGGGATAACAGGAAGCTCATTCCAAATATGGTGGAGGAAATCCTCCGCTTGGAGTCGGCCACCTCAGGCATGTGGCGCGTGGTCTTGGACGATACGGAGCTTGAGGGCGTGCAAATTCCCAAAGGCTCGATGCTCCATCTGCGCTATGCCGCCGGCAGCCGTGACCCTGAGGAGTTCGAAAATCCTAGTGCCTTTATTGCCGACCGTAAAACCGCCAACAAGCAGATGGCATTCGGCCAGGGTATCCACGTCTGTGTAGGACAGATGCTATCGCGCAAAGAACTCGCCGTAGCCTACGATATCCTCTTCGACCGGATGGAGAATATCAAGCTGGCGGAAGGCAAGAACTGCCTGACGCATATGCCGAACATGATGCTGCGCGGTCTTAAGTCCTTGCACATCACCTTTGATAAGAAGGCCTGACAACCTCCTCCGTCACTCCTGTGCTCGTCACAGGAGCCCATTCCGGAGCGTTTAATGTGGGCCTTTGCCTCTCAGGAATGGGTCTCTGTGACAAGCACAGAGATGACGACTAAGTTGACGAAAGCCGTAGCCACTCGTCTTCATCAATAACGTCGATTCCCAGTTCAGTGGCCTTTTTCATCTTAGACCCAGCCCCTGGACCAGCGATAACCAAGTTGGTCTTAGCAGACACCGAGCCAGAGACTTTCGCCCCCAGTTTTTCTGCCTGCGCCTTGGCTTCGGCGCGGCTCATCTTTTCCAGGCTGCCTGTGAACACCAGGGTTTGCCCTGCAAAGGTGCTGCCGGTTTCTTCGGCTTCATAGGCTTCAATGGTCAGTTCGCCGCGTAGGTCGTCCAGGACTGCGCGGTTTTGCTCTTCGTGGAAAAAGCTGATGAGTGCTTCGGCGACGACGCTGCCGATGCCATCAATGGCCGAGAGTGTTTCAGACGCGTCCTCGCTCGTTGCTGCCTCTTCAAGCGCTTCCAGTGTCCCGAACGCCTTGGCGAGGTCCTTGGCCGTGACTTCACCGATATGGCGTATGCCGAGTCCAAATAGGAAACGCTCTAGGGGGATGGTGCGCTTGTCTTCGATGGCGTCGAAGAGGTTGGAGATGGATTGTTCGCCCCAGCCTTCGCGAGTGTCTAGGTGTTCGCGCTTGTCTTTTAGGCGGAAGATATCAGCTGGGCTTTGGATGAGGTCGTCCTCATGAAAAGCCTCCACATGCTTTGCGCCCAGGCCATCGATATCAAACGCGCGGCGGGAGACGAAGTGTTTCAGGCGTTCTACGCGCTGGGCCCTACAGATGAGCCCACCCGTACAGCGGCGCACCACTTCGCCTTCTTCGCGGACGGCTTCTGACCCGCACACCGGGCAAAACATCGGGAACTGAAATCGCTTCGAATCCTTCGGCCGCTTGTCTAGCAGCGGCTCAATGACTTGGGGGATGACGTCCCCCGCGCGCTGGATGCGCACATGATCGCCGATGCGCACATCCTTGCGCGCGATTTCATCCTCATTGTGCAATGTCGCGTTGGATACGACCACGCCGCCGACGGTCACCGGTTCTAGCTTTGCCACCGGCGTGAGGGAGCCAGTGCGACCCACTTGGATGTCGATGTCTTTTAAGATGGTGATGGCTTTTTCCGCTGGGAATTTGTGAGCAATCGCCCAGCGCGGCGCTTTGGCGACGAAGCCGAGGCGGTCTTGCAGGCCAAGGTCATCGACTTTGTAGACGACCCCATCGATATCGTAATCCAGCTCGCCGCGCGCCACTTCGATGTGTTTGTAAACCTTGATGAGGTCATCAGCATCTTTCGCCGCTTTAGACAGCGGGTTGGTTGGGAAGCCTTTGGCTTTGAGCCAGGTCAGAGCCTCGCTATGCGTGCTAAAGGGCAGGGTGCTCATCACGCCCCAGGCGTAGGCGAAGAATTTGAGCGGCCTGCTTGCTGTGATGCTGGCATCGAGTTGGCGCAGTGACCCTGCTGCTGCGTTGCGCGGGTTGGCAAAGACCGGCTTGCCCGCCTCTTCTTGCTGCGCATTCAAAGCGGCAAAATCTGTTTTCGACATGTAGATTTCGCCGCGAATCTCGCAGATGTCGGGTACGTCGCTGAGCGTTTGCGGGATGTCCTTGATGGTCAGAATGTTTGCGGTGACGTCTTCGCCCTCGCTGCCGTCTCCTCGCGTGGCGGCTTGCACTAGGACGCCGTTTTCATAGCGCAGGGAGATGCTGAGGCCGTCGATTTTCGGCTCTGCGACCAAATCCAGCGCGGCCTCTGCGTCCATGTTGAGGAAGCGCCGGATGCGGGCAAGGAAATCTGACACGTCCTCATCATTGAAAGCATTACCAAGAGAGAGCATGCGCTGGGCGTGCTGCACTTTAGCGAATTTCGAGGAGGCTTTGGCGCCAACTTGGTGAGAGGGGCTGTCCTTCCGCACCAAGTCTGGGAAGTGGGCTTCGATGGCCGTGTTGCGTTTGACCAGCGCATCGAAGTCTGCATCGGAGATGAGCGGGGCATCGTCTCCATGATAGCGCGCATTATGAAAGGCGATGTCCATCGCCAGCTGCGCCAGCTCCTTGGCGGCCTCTTTCTCTGTTAGCTCTTCAACAGGCGTCACTTGGCAGCCCCAACCGCTTTCTCAAACAGATATACGCGGATGGCGCTGGACAGGTTTAGGCCATCTCTGCGGGCAATCCGCGCCTCATCTAGGTCCGCGACCAGTTGCGCAACGGGCCTATCTTGTGCTTTCGCTTCAGCCTTTAACGCCTCCCAAAACACCGGCTCCAGCGACAAAGATGTCCGGTGGCCGCGGATGCTCAGGGAGTGCTTTTGATTGCCAGGCACGAATTATTTAGGGCCAGTCATATCCTGTGGGCGCACCACTTCATAAAAACGTTCTTCCGTGACGAGCCCCATTTCCAAGGCGCTTTCCAGAAGGGTGGTGCCTTTCTTATGCGCGTTCTTCGCAATGGCGGCTGCATTGTCATAGCCGACTTCCGGCGCCAGGGCTGTGACCAGCATAAGGCTTTCATTCATAAGCTTGGTAATGCGCTCGCGGTTTGGCTCAATGCCCACGACGCAGCGGTCCGTGAAGGAGCGGGCCCCGTCCGCGATGAGGCGGATGGATTGCAAGACGTTGAAGATGATGACGGGCTTGAACACGTTGAGTTCCATATGGCCGTTGGAACCTGCCACAGTCACGGTGACATGATTGCCCATGACCTGGCTTGCCACCATGGTAAGGCTTTCCGCCTGCGTTGGGTTCACCTTGCCTGGCATGATGGATGAGCCTGGTTCGTTTTCAGGTAAGCGTAGCTCACCAAGGCCGCAGCGGGGGCCGGAGCCGAGGAGGCGGATGTCATTTGCGATTTTCATGAGGGATGCAGCGATAACGTTCAGCGCGCCGGACAGTTCCACCATGGCGTCATGCGCGGCCAGGCTCTCGAATTTGTTCTTGGCCGTTTTGAACGGTAGGCCCGTGATTTTTGCAATCTCATCTGCAACGGCTACATCAAAGCCTGGCTTGGAATTCAGGCCCGTGCCAACCGCCGTACCGCCTTGGGCCAGCTCATAGACACGCGGCAAGGTGGCTTTCACGCGGGCGATGCCAAGCTCAATCTGGCGTGCATAACCGGAGAACTCTTGGCCCAGGGTCAGCGGGGTCGCATCCTGCATATGGGTGCGGCCGATTTTGATAATGCGCGACCAGCTGCGGGATTTTTTGGCCAATTCAGCGCGCAGATAGGTGAGGGCAGGGATAAGCGAGTGCACCGCTTCTTCCGCAGCAGCCACATGCATGGCCGTTGGAAAGGTATCGTTTGAAGACTGGGAGCGATTGCAATGGTCATTGGGGTGGACCGGGTCTTTCGTCCCAAGCCTACCGCCTAGCAGCTCAATAGCCCGGTTTGAAATGACCTCGTTAGAATTCATGTTAGACTGCGTGCCAGACCCTGTCTGCCAAACTACCAAAGGGAAATTGTCATTCAGCTTCCCGTCAATGACATCTTGAGCAGCGGTGACGATGGCCTTGCCCGTCTTCTTGTCCATATTGCCAAGCTGCATATTCGCCTTGGCTGCGGCCTGCTTAACGATGCCGAGCGCACGGATGATCGGTACAGGCATCGTCTCGGTGCCGATGGGGAAGTTCTGGATCGACCGCTGGGTCTGCGCACCCCAATACTTATTGGCGGGCACATCGATGGGGCCGAAGGTGTCACTCTCAGTGCGGATTTTGCTCGCCGATAGTTTTGACGTCGGCAGTTCTGCAAGCAGTGCCTTTTTGGATTTTACCTTAGGCTTTGCTGTCTTGCTGCTCTTTTTGACTTTGACCGCCATAGCGCCACTCTCCTGTACCAGTCATACTCTTACCGGCGCGGAGCACCGGAAAGTCAGGACTTTTTACGGAAAGCATCCAGCGTGACAACCTTGTTGTTGCCATCACTGCCTTTTTCACTGGGTTTCGCGCGTTCGGCAGCCGCAGCCACCTTTGCCGGCGCTTCGTCCATTAAGGCCGCATTGTTTTGATCTTCGGCGGCGCGCTCGGTTTCAAACTGCAACGCAAAGTGAACCGATGGGTCAACAAATCCAATAATGGCCTCAAACGGTATGACCAATCGCTCTGGCCTCTGGTTGAAGCTCAACCCGATTTCAAAATGATCGTCGTGTACTTTAAGGCCCCAAAATCGATGCTGGACTACAATGGTCATTTCCGACGGGTACTTCGCCATCAGATGCCTTGGAATTTGAACGCCCGGCTGGCTTGTATAAAAAGTTATATAAAAGTGATGGTCGCCGCGGAGACCTTCTTCCGCAGCGTCTGATAACACCCGAATGGCGACCTGCTTGAGCGCATCTTTTACAAGTGCGTCATAGGGGATGGTCGCGCCCCAATTTTCACGTGTCATCTCTGTTCTCTAGGACCTGGAAAAGCAGTTCCACACGACGCTTCTCCGAACTCCTTATTTGCTAGGTTGTCCCAAAACTTGGGGTTTCAAGTTCTATACGCAAAAATATGCAAACTGGTTCAAATCACCAAATAAGACTGTCAATATTTTTCGATAGGTTGCGCCAATGGAAGTGCTGCAACAGGTCTTAAAAGGAGCACTGTACTGCGCCGATATTCGGCTAAAAGCGATTGTAGCGCAAACAGATGTCACGCACGCGAGCACACAGTGAAGGGGCTGGTGTTGCCTGGCGCCCGCATTTTTATTGGTGGAGGGCTTTTGTTGCCCGGCGCCCGCTTCTTTGTTGGTAGGGGGCTTCTGTTGCCCGGCGCCCCCTGGGCCGCGCTTAATGCTATTCTAAGTCTTAGCTCGCGCTAATCGTTAGGCTGCAACAGCGAATGCCTCATTATCATTGGCATTTGTAAAAATGACCCATCACGGTGGTATCATACCGAGCGAAAGCAAAACCGTCTTTCAGCACTTGTCGATCCTGGTTCGGCCCCATCATAAATACCCTGTCACAAAGACCCTATTGGGTCAGGACACTTATGGTGGAGCCGCCGGGTACTGCCCCCGGGTCCAATATGCCTATTGCACGGCGCGTTTATCGCCATAGTCGCCGAAACGACACGACCTATATACGCTCAGAAGCTTAACATTTGAAGAGGCCGCGTTTTTCACAACATATTGGCGCACTATATATTGTGTCATCCGGGTGTATCAGACACTATAAGACCCTAAAAGCGGGTGGACTTATGCAGCAGTATCACGACCTTTTGCGCCATGTGCGGCAATCCGGCGTTTATCGCGACGACCGAACCGGCACCGGCACATATGGCGTTTTCGGGTATCAGATGCGCTTTGACCTGGCAGACGGCTTTCCCCTCGTCACAACCAAGAAGCTCCATGTGAAGTCCATCATTCATGAGCTTTTATGGTTTCTCTCCGGCGATACCAACATTGGCTATCTGAAGCAGAATGGCGTTTCCATTTGGGATGAATGGGCTGATGATGAGGGCGAGCTCGGCCCTGTTTATGGCAAGCAGTGGCGGCGCTGGCAAACGGGCGATGGCCGCGTTGTCGACCAAGTTGCGAATGTCTTGGAGCAGATCCAAACCAATCCGCACTCCCGCCGCCTAATGGTGTCTGCTTGGAATGTGGGCGATGTGGATCAAATGGCGCTCCCGCCCTGCCATTGTTTGTTTCAGTTCTTCGTCGCTGAGGGCAAGCTCTCGTGCCAGCTTTACCAGCGCTCTGCCGACATATTTTTGGGCGTCCCCTTCAACATCGGGTCTTATGCTTTGCTCACTATGATGGTGGCGCAGATTTGCGGCCTAAAGCCAGGCGAATTCGTCCATAGTTTTGGCGATGCGCACCTTTATGCCAACCATGTTGAGCAGGCCGATATACAGCTCTCCAGGGAGCCAAGGCCGCTGCCGGAGATGCACCTAAATCCTGAGGTGCGAGACCTATTTGCGTTCAAATATGAGGACTTTGAGCTCATTGGATATGAGCCGCATCCGCATATCAAAGCGGCTGTGGCTGTATAGCCCCGCCAGTCCCGTCACCTCTGTGCTCGTCACAGAGGCCCATGCCTGAGCGTCGGTGGTTGGGCCAGCCGTCGATGACGCAGTAAGCAACGCTCTCCAAAGCGATACTGGATGCACCTGCCGCCTGACACTAGGGTGATGCTCTGCGTCATCACAAGGACCCGCATCCATGCAGATTAAAGCCGCTGTGGCCTTTGAGCCCAATAGTCCTCTCGTCATCGAAACGCTTGAGCTTGACGGGCCTAAGGCTGGCGAAGTGCTCATTGATCTAAAGGCTACGGGTGTGTGCCATACAGACGGCCTTGCCATGACAGGCACAGGCCCAGGCGCAGCGCTGCCGCAAGTCCTAGGCCATGAGGGCGCGGGAGTCGTTGCAGACGTGGGGCCTGGCGTCACCAGCGTAAAACCGGGTGATCACGTTATTCCGCTCTATGCGCCTGAATGTGGCACCTGTTCCAACTGCGTGTCCGGCCGCACAAATGTCTGTATTGGCAATACGATGGCGCCCATGAAGGGGCTGATGAAGGATCGCACCACGCGGTTACGCCTTGGCAATCAGCCAATTCACCACTTCTTTGGCACGTCTACCTTCGCTGAAATGACGGTCGTCCCTGAAAATGCTGTGGCCAAGATCAATCCCGAAGCGCCATTTGACAGCGTCTGCGCAATTGGCTGCGCTGTGACAACTGGCGTGGGCGCAGCGATTTATGTGGCAGATATCCGGCCTGGCGGCAGTGCCGCCATCTTTGGCCTGGGCGGCATTGGGCTGAACGCCATCCAGGGCGCGCGTATCGCCGGGGCAGAAACCATCGTTGGCATCGACATAAACTCAGACCGTGAGGGCATCGCCCGCCAGCTCGGCATGACGCATTTCATCAATGCAAAGTCAGAACAGGACGTCGTGGGCGCCATTAAAAGCGTGACGAACGGCGGCGCAGATACCTGTTTTGAATGCACGGGCGTCGCTGCTGTGCTTGGTCAGGCAATCCGAGCCAGCAACATGTTTTGGGGGCATACGCTTGCGATCGGTGTTGCGTCGCCTACCGATGTCATTCCCGTTGCTGCCGTAGAGTTGGTCATGGGTCGCAAGATTGAAGGGCTTTATTTCGGCGGCGCCAAAGGCCGCACTGATGTGCCAAAAATCGTCGATATGTATATGTCGGGCGATATTCAGATTGATCCTTTAATCACCCACCGAATGCCGCTGGAAGAGATCAATACAGCCTTTGATTTGATGCATAGAGGAGAGGCCATTCGCTCCGTCATTGTGATGGACTAGCTTGAGAGAGACTATGGCCGATCCAAAACTAAAACAGAAACTTGACGCAAAAGAATTCTTCTACGCTCCTGGCGTGCCCGACTGCACCAGCACCATCATTACCAACAAATATGGCTTTGACGCGCTCTATATCTCTGGCTTCTGGACGACGGCGAGCCGGTCTGGTCAAGCTGATGTGGGCGTTGCGACGCTCAGCGAGTTCCTCGACGGTATTCGCGCTATTGCGAGCGTCGCCAAAGCGCCATTGATTGCCGATGCAGACACGGGCTTTGGCGGTCTTCTCAATGTCCGCCGCACGGTGCAGAGTTATGAGAGCGCTGGTGTCACCGCCATTCAGCTTGAAGACCAAGTCTTCCCAAAAAAATGTGGGCATACACCTTATAAGGAAGTGGTTCCCTTGGAAGAGATGCTGGACCGGGTAAAGGTAGCGGTCGACACAAGGCTATCTGACGATTTTCTCATCATCGCCCGGACAGATGCCCGGCAAGGGCAGGGCCTTGGCCCGGCCTTGGAGAGGGCGAATGCGTTTCGCGAAGCCGGCGCCGATATCCTCTTCGTAGAAGGCCCGCAAAGTGATGCAGAGATGGAGCAAATCTGTCGCGATGTCGACGGACCAAATATGGTCAATATGGCCTTTGGGGGCGACACGCCCATTAAGTCCATTGAAGCGATTAAAGCGCTTGGCTTTGCCTGCGCCATCTTCCCCGCGCTGCCGTCCGTCCAAATGATGGCCGCGGCAGACCAAACCTATCGTGTGATGCGCGAGACGGGCGATCCAGCGCAGTTGACAGCGCCGCAATATGACTTCAAGGCCTTCTGCAGCGAGATTGGGTTTGACGAGGTCTATGAGTTTGAAAAGAAGTTTGGGCGGTATGAATGACTGAGGGGTCTCCCCTCATCAGCGCTATTGTTGCCCGCGGCAGCAATGGCGTTATTGGTAAAGATGGCGATTTGCCGTGGCGCCTGCCGGAAGACCTCAAACGCTTTAAAGCCATCACCCTGGGCAAACCGATTATCATGGGCCGCAAGACTTGGGACAGCTTGGGGCGGCCCTTGCCTGGCCGGAAAAACATCGTGTTGACCCGCGATACACAGTTCGCGGCCGAGGGTTGCGTCGTCGTTCATACGCTGGATGATGCCATTGACGCGGCGTCTGGCACTGAAGACATCATGATTATTGGCGGCGCAGAGATTTACCGGCTTGCCATGCCGCATGTGGGTCGGATTTACCTCACTGAGGTGGATGCTGCGCCAGACGGCGATACTTATTTTCCAGAACTAGTTGAGAGGGAATGGCAAAAATCAGCGGAAGAGGTATACCCATCAGGTCCACAGACCCCCGGCTTCCGTTTTCTCGTTTATGATCGACTTCCCTGACTTAGATTTTGATATTAAGTTTCGGCCCTATACCCTTGGCGGTGCACAGTTTTGGTCCGATGTGCATTGGCAGGCCGGATGGCGCATTCAGCGCAATGCCTCGAACGAGCATTACCGTCTCATCGATGCTAAAAATCGCCGGATTGAAGAGGGTACCTATGCCGCTTGCTTTGAAGCGCTTCAGAGTGAAGCACCAGGCGACAACCCCAAACGTTTGATCTTGCTGGTCCACGGTCTTCTAGCGACATGGCGCTTCTTGCAGCCAATGGCGACGACTTTGCAGGATGCAGGCCTGAGCTGCGCACTCATCAACTATGCTACCACGCGTGCTGACTTAAACACCCATGGCAGACGTCTTGCCGCCTTGGTAGAGCGGTTGGAGGGCGTTGAGCGGCTGGACGCGGTCACCCACTCCATGGGCGGGCTGGTCCTCTGTAACGCCTTCGCGCAAAGCCATTGGCCGGACGCACCAAAGCTGGAGAAGGTGGTGATGCTGGCGCCGCCACTGCGCGGGGCGTCCATCGCGCGCCTCTTTGCGCAGGTAAAGCTGCTTCATCCCATTGTCGGTCCGCCGCTGACCTTTTTGCAGGCGCCGAAAAATGCGCCTGACTTGCCCAATGACATCGACCTGATGGTGATTGCCGGCGCGCGCGGGAAGCATGCAGGCTTTAATCCCCTCATCGAAGGGGATGACGATGGAACCGTGGCCGTGCGGGAAACGCGGCCGCGGCGGCCGCATCATTTCCATACGGTGCGCGCGCAGCACACCTGGCTGCGAAACTCAAAGCAAGCCAAAGAAATGACGCGGGACTTCCTACTCGCGCCTTAAGGTAATGTCTTTAAGACAAGTGGTAAGCCAATGCTTCATTGTAGTTTTCTACATTGATGTAATTCAGAACTGCATCAAGCACCCACCACAGACCGGCTAAGGCGAGCGGGATGTAGCCAATGAAGATGACGGTCAAGGCACCGCCGATTACTGATAGCGCGAGCATCATGAAGCCGGAAATCCACTTGCCTAAATACATCCGGTGAATGCCCATCATCGGCAGGAAAAACCAAAGCAAATACGTGATGAGCAGCGATTTGCGGCGCGCGTCATAGCGCATCATCCTCTCCGCTTCGAAGCTGTCATAGCGACCGGACATTCAAAACCCTCCATCAAATCTGGGTGTGTATATTATACGATATATATAGATTTGATATATAAATTTAAAGGGCTATGTCCGTGATTTTTTTAATCCATCACGAGACGCGGTGGCGGTAGCGCAGTATCGGCAGCGAGGTTGTCCAAGACGGCGCTGGCCAAATTAAGAAACGCGGCCGCTTGCGGCGCGCCTGAATTGGCAGCGATAGGCTTCCCATCATCGCTGGCCATGCGGACGTCTATATCCAGCGGCAGCCCGCCTAAGAAAGAAATGCCCAAGCTTTTGGCGGCGTCTTCCGCCCCGCCGTGGGAAAAGATATGGCTCTCATGGCCGCATTTTGGGCAGATGAACACGCTCATATTTTCCACAAGGCCTAGAATAGGCACTTGCACCTTCTCAAACATGGCGATGGCTTTGCGAGCATCGATCAATGCCAAATCTTGCGGGGTAGAGACGATGACGGCGCCTGCCAAAGGCGTGCGCTGCGCTAGGGTGAGCTGGGCATCGCCGGTACCAGGCGGCATATCCACCACCAAAACGTCAAGTGGCCCCCAATCCACGTCATTGAGGAGCTGCAGAATGGCAGAGCCCACCATTGGTCCGCGCCAAATCATCGGTGTCGATTAGTCAACCAGAAGCCCCATGGTCATGGCCTTGATGCCGAAGGCGTCCATTGGCGTGATTTTGTCTCCATCGGCGCGCGGGTCGCCTGTTAGGCCAAGCAGGTGCTGTACAGAAGGGCCATAAACATCGGCATCTAGCAAGCCTACGGATTTACCGAGCCGCGCCAGCCCGACTGCCAGATTAACGGCCACAGTCGATTTGCCAACGCCGCCTTTCCCAGACCCGACAGCAATAATTTGCTTTGGCTTTGGGTCAGGGTTTGGCTTGGCTGCTGGCGCCGGTATTGGGTTTGACGACGGCCCCCCGGTTAAAACAACCGTGGCGCGGCCAACGCGTTTGTCTCGCTTGAGGGCGGCATCTGCAGCCGCGCGGACGGGGGCGAGTAGCCCGGGATTGTTTTGATAGGCATCGTGCAAGGATGCATCGATAGCGAAAGCCACATGGTCGTCCCTGACCACAAGTCCGGTGAAAACCGGGGATTTCGTTAAAGTAGAGCCGTCTGGCAGGGTTATATCGCTCAGCACAGTCAATACATCATCGGGGGCAAGCTTTGACACGGGACAATCAATCCTTTGCGAACGCTTTCGCTCTTCTTATATAGAGCGTCGAGAGCGGTGTCTGTGCCGCAAACAACATGTCTGTCAACTCTGACATAAAAGTGATTCACGCAAAGGAAGCTGTATGCCCTGGCAGAACAACAACAATGGCGGCCCCTGGAATACAGGCGGCAACCGTGGCGGAAAAAACCCTTGGGGCAGCGGCCCACGCGGCAGTGGCGGCGGCGGCAGCGCTGGCGGGCCTGATTTGGATGACCTCATCCGCAAAAGCCAGCAACGGCTGAAGGGCGCGGTTCCGGGCGGTGTTGGCGGCGGCGGCATCATGCTCATCTTGGCGCTGCTGGCGCTGATATGGATTGGCCTGACCAGCTGGTACACCGTTAAACCGGGCGAGCAAGGCGTCATTTTACGTTTTGGGGAATATGTGCGCACCGAAGGCACGGGCTTCCATTTGAAACTGCCATCGCCGATCGAAACGGCGCTAACGCCCAATGTTGAGCGGCAAAACCGGATTGATGTGGGTTTCCGCAGCAATGTGAATGGCAGCGCGGATTACAGCCGCTACGACAATGAAAGCCTAATGCTGACGGGCGATGAGAACATCGTCGATGTGGCCTTCACAGTCTTCTGGCGGATTGGGAATGCCGAAAAATTCCTCTTCAACATTCAAGAACCGCAAGAGCAGACGGTAAAAGATGTGGCCGAAAGCGCCATGCGCGAAGTCATTGGCCGCCGCCCTATTCGTGACGCCTTGACCGATGCACGCGATAAAATCCAAGTGGAAGTGCAGCAGATTATTCAAGATTCGCTCGATCAATATGATGCTGGCATCTCGGTCAAAGAGGTTGCCCTAGAACAAACGACGCCGCCTGAGGCCGTGATTGATGCCTTTCGGGATGTGCAGGCTGCTGAAGCTGACAGAGAACGCTCTATCAACGAAGCCAAAGCCTATTCCAATGATGTGGTGCCACGGGCACGCGGTGAAGCAACCAAGATGCTCGAAGAGGCGGAAGCCTATAAAGAATCGACCGTGGCAAAAGCCCGCGGTGAAGCCGACCGCTTCAATCAAGTCTATGACCAGTACAAGGATGCGAAAGACGTGACCCGCAAACGCATCTATCTCGAAACGATGGAAGACATCATGCAAGACATGAACAAAATCATCATCGATGGGTCTGCTGGCTCTGGCGTGGTGCCCTATCTGCCGCTGCCTGAAGTCGCAGCGCAACGGTCACGGAATTAAGGCCCAGGAAAGTTAAGTATCATGAACGTCAAAACGATAATTTCTCTCATTGTCCTGGGTCTGGCGCTGTTTGCAGCGTCCTTGAGCGTCTACACGCTTCCCGAAACCCGGCAGGCCATTGTTCTGCAATTTGGTAATCCAGTTCGCACCCATGTGGAGCCTGGCCTTAAGTTCAAAGCGCCCTGGCAAAATGTTGTGCTGCTGGATAGCCGGGTGCTTAATTTGGATGTCCCGCCTGAAGAGGTCACGACATCGGACCAAAAGCGTCTGGTGGTGGATGCGTTTGCCCGCTTTCAAATTACCGATGCGCTGAAGCTCTATCAGCGTGTTTTCAACGAAAACGGCGCCCGCGACTTCTTGTCGACCCCAATCCGCTCGCAACTGCGCGAAACGCTCGGTAAGCAAACTTTTACAACCCTCTTGTCTGCTGAACGTGGCTCTTTGATGGAGCAAATCCGCACTGGCGCCAATCGCGCAGCGCGGGACTTAGGCGTGGAACTGGTCGATGTGCGTATTAAGCGCGCCGAACTGCCGAAGGCAAACTCCGACGCTATTTACCGCCGGATGCAGACGGAGCGCGAGCAAGAGGCGCGTGAAATCCGCGCGGAAGGGGAAGAAGAGAAACTTCGTATTCGCGCTGAAGCTGATAAGCAACGTACCGTGATGCTCGCGAGAGCCGAAGAAAATTCTCAAAAAGTTCGCGGTGATGGCGACGCACAGGCGGTTAAAATCTTTGCCGACGCCTTCCAGCGCGATGAGGAATTCTTCGGGTTTTATCGCTCTATGCAGGCCTATCGCAAAGCATTGCGCTAAGATGACACCAGCATGGTGCTGTCGCCTGACAGTGAGTTTTTTGAGTATTTTGACCTGCAAGGTGGCGGCAATTAGGACTGCGCAGAGGCAAGAAAGGCATGATGCCCCGTGGCCGAAAAGCTTCTTCTTGGCTTGGCAATCGCATTGGTTTTTGAAGGCATTGTCTATGCCTTGTTTCCAGACCAAATGCGCGGGCTTGTCGCCAAAATATTGGAGGAACCAACCGAGCGCATTAGGGGCATTGGGCTCATGACTGCGTGTTTAGGCCTTTTCTTAGCCTGGTTGGTGTTATGATGTTGTGCACTTTATCGCGGCAGAGTGCCGCTTCGCCGCGTTGCGTGAAGGATTTTGCCAGATTTTGCCACATTTGACCGCCAACTGGCATAGGCATGAGGGGCAAAGCTTGCGTATTTTGATTTTAAAAGGAACCACCGCTTTGATTCACACAATTAAGAACACCGGTTCATCCGCGCGTTGGCTGCGCGCCGCCGTTGCCGCAACGGTCATCGGCGTTGCCGCGCCCGTCATGTCAGCGCCGGCCATGGCCGCGCCTGATAGCTTTGCCGATTTGGCGGAAGACTTGAGCCCGCTGGTCGTGAACATCTCCACGATTAGCCGGGTAGAAATGCGCCGCCCGAATTTTCCGCAGTTTGGGCCAGGATCTCCCTTTGAAGATTTTCTGCGGCCGTTCCGCGACCGAGAAGACGAGGAAGAACCTGCCGAGCGCGAAGCGCGCTCACTGGGCTCTGGCTTTGTGATTGATCCGGATGGCTATATTGTCACCAACAATCACGTGATTGATGAAGCCGAAGAAATCACCGTCCGCTTTTCCGACGACCAAGAGTTTGACGCGGAAGTTATCGGAACGGACCCGGAAGGCGATTTGGCGCTTTTGAAAATCGATGCCGGCAAAAAGCTGCCCTATGCCAAATGGGGCGATAGCGACAAAATCCGCGTCGGCGATTGGGTGATGGCCATCGGCAACCCCTTTGGTCTGGGTGGAACGGTCACCGCTGGTATTCTCTCAGCACGGCATCGCAACATCAACGCCGGTCCGTTTGACGACTATCTGCAAACCGACGCCTCCATCAACCGCGGCAATTCCGGCGGCCCGACTTTTAATATGCAAGGCCAGGTTATCGGTGTGAACACAGCCATCTTGTCGCCCACCGGCGGGAATGTGGGCATTGGCCTCGCCATTCCGTCCAGCCAAGCAAAATACATCGTCGACCAACTGCGCGAAAAGGGCAAGGTCGAGCGCGGCTATCTTGGCGTTGCTGCCCAGAATGTCAGCAACGCCATAGCAGATAGCCTTGGCCTGAAAGATGCCAAGGGCGCGCTTGTTTCTTCTGTTAGCGAAGGCGGTCCAGGCGCCAAGGCAGGGCTCCAGCCAGGCGATGTCATCATTGAGCTCGGGGGCAAGAAGGTCGAAAGCCTCAACAAACTCCTTCTGATGCTGTCACGCTCTAAAGTTGGTGCCACTGTGCCCGTTAAAGTCGTTCGTGATGGCAAAGAGAAGACCATTAAAGTGACGTTGGCTGAACGTCCGGGACGCGATGTTATCGCCGCTGCTGGCGCGCCGGGTGGCTCCAGCGATAAGTCGAAGACCAGTGCAGTTCTTGGCATGCAGCTGAAAGACCTGACAAATGAAGAAGTTGAAGGTCTAGGGCTTGGCGAAAAGACAACCGGTCCTGTGGTGACACGGGTCAAGCAAGGCACCGACGCAGCGCGCAAAGGCTTGCAGCCGGGTGACATCATTGATCAGGCCAATGGCGTTAAAGTCAGCTCTGTCGCCGATGTCCAAAAGCAAGTGGACAAAGTTGCCGAGATGGAAGATCGCGACATGATCCTCCTGCGCATCTATAAGCAGGCGGAAGACACCTTCCTGCACTATCCGGTGAAGTTGGATAAAGACGAAAGCTGATCACCGGCAATCCTGAACTTGAGTCAGGATCTTCTGGAGCTGCGTGAGCCTTTCCCTGAAAGAGATGCTGGATTAAGTCCAGCATAGCGGGGTGGGGCATTTAAGGGGTGAGCATGAGACCTTGCAGATACAGCAGTCCGCGCAGGTCTGCATTGTCCAGCGCACAGTGTGCCGCCGCTGCAGTTTTGGGCTTGGCGCGGTAGGCGACGCCTAGGCCTGCCGCCTGTAGCATCGGAATATCGTTGGCCCCATCGCCTACAGCTAGGATATCCTCCCGTGCAAGGGCGAGAGCCTGGCTTTCCTCAGTGAGGGTCTCCAGTTTTGTATTCGCATCTGAAATTGGCGGCATGACCTTGCCCGTGAGGCGTCCATCCCTCACCTCCAGCACGTTGGCGCGGTGGCGATGAAAGCCTAGCGCTTCAGCTACCCGGCTGGTGAAGAAGGTAAAGCCGCCTGAAACGAGGACGCAGCGGCAGCCGTTTTCGGCCATCGTTGTCACCGCCGCCTTGGCGCCTTCTGAAAAGCGGACGCGCTCTTCGTAACAGTCTTGTAGAACGCTTTCTGAGAGGCCTTCTAGTAGCTGAACGCGGGCGTTGAGCGCTTCTCTGAAATCCAGTTCACCGCGCATTGCGCGTTCGGTGACAGCGGAAACCTCGGCTTTAACGCCTGCATAGTCCGCCAGCTCATCAATGCACTCAATCTCAATCATAGTGCTATCCATGTCGGCCAGGAAAAGCCGCTTGGGCTTCGGCGCGCCCGGTAGGATGTGCCAGTCGAGAGGGGCCGCCGTCAGAGCGCTTTTTAAGGCGTCCTCATCGGTTGCGGGTATTGCCGTATAGGCGGCTGTCTCTGGCTCAATCCAAGTGAGGCTGGACTTTTTTAGTGGCAGCCGGTCCAAGACATCCCTAGTGAGCTGACCATGCGCGGCGCATAAGACGAGGGTAGGAGTGGACACGCAAGCCACCTCATTGGTGAAACTGAAAGACACGGTGTCTGCGCTGAAGGACGCCGACCAGCCGCTGGTGGTTATTGCAGGGGCAACGGCGACCGGCAAGTCTGCATTCGCGCTTGACCTCGCAGACCATATGCCAAGCACCATCATCAACGCCGATAGCATGCAGGTCTATGACGCTATTCCGATTTTGACTGCGCAGCCAACAGCGCAGGAGCGCGCACAAGCGCCGCACGCCCTATATGGTTTTCTGCCGCCGGACGATGCTTGCTCTGCTGCTCGATGGTCGGCTTTAGCGCTCCAGGCTATCCAGTCAGCGTGGGACGATCGGCGGCTGCCCATATTGGTCGGTGGGACGGGCCTATATCTGCGAAGCTTATTAAGGGGCATCGCCGATGTTCCAGATATTGACCCAGCCATTCGCACGTCTGTGCGCGCGCAGCTGGAGGCGGAGGGACCAGCGCCGCTCTATGAGCAGCTGTCCGCGCTCGACCCGGATGGCGCCGCGCGTTTGTCCCCGAATGATCGCCAGCGCATCGCCCGGGCTTTGGAGGTGGTCTTGGCGACAGGCACGCTCTTGGCCGAGTGGCAAAAGCAAGCAGCGCCTGGCTTGCTCGATCAGCCAGGTGTGACGGCGCTGCGCGTGGTAGCAGAGATGGATCGGGAGACGCTCTATGCGCGCTGTGAACGCCGGCTGGACGCTATGCTATCGGCTGGGGCACTGGACGAACTGGCTGAGCTGATGCGCAAAGACCTGGCTTCAGATACGCCGATATTGCGGGCTGTCGGCGTGCCGCCGCTGGCGCAGTATATGCGTGAGGCGCTGTCTTTTGAGGAGGCGGTGGAGCTTGCAAAACGTGATACGCGGCGGTTTGCGAAGCGGCAACTGACGTGGTTCCGTCATCAATTCGCTGATTGGACACGTCTATCACAATAAAATTAGAAAATAATTCTCTTCAGAGATATATTATTTCAATAATTTATTGACACTTAGTCTTATATTGCATAGGGACGACCGACTTGAACTCTTGTAAAGTCTGTATATAACCCACAGCCTCGCTGAGTAATTGGTTTAAAAACGCGCAAAAAACTTGAGATAAATCAGATGACTAGCCTAAAGAGTGTCGCACCGAAAGATGCCGGGCCCCGCCTTGTTGGCCGCTCTGGCATGACCGCAAAGCCTGAAATCATGAGCGGCGCGGAAGTGATTATTCGCGCGCTCGAAGACATGGGCGTCGATACGATTTTCGGCTATCCCGGCGGCGCTGTGCTGCCGATTTATGATGCGCTATTCCAGCACAGCAAAATCAATCACGTGCTCGTGCGTCATGAGCAAGGCGCTGCGCACGCGGCGGAAGGCTATGCGCGCTCAACTGGCAAACCGGGCGTTGTCCTGGTGACGTCAGGTCCTGGCGCTACTAACACGGTCACGGGCATTGCCGATGCGATGCTGGATTCGATTCCGATGGTGGTTCTGACGGGGCAGGTTGCGACCCACTTGGTTGGCACGGATGCCTTCCAGGAGGCCGATACGGTTGGCATCACACGGCACTGCACGAAGCACAACTACTTCGTCGACAAGTCAGAAGACCTGTGCCAAATCATGTTTGAGGCCTTCCACATCGCCACAACTGGCCGGCCTGGTCCTGTTGTGATTGACCTGCCCAAGAACATCCAAGTCGCAGACGCACCTTATGTAAAGCCGATTGGCCAAGTTGAGCATCGCACCTATAAGCCGCAGATCAAAGGCGATCGCGCGCTGATCGAAGAGGCGCTTGAACTGATGGCCGAAGCAGAGCGGCCAATTTTGTACACCGGCGGCGGCATCATCAATGCTGGCCCTGCGGCAAGTCAATTGCTGCGGGAATTCGCCCATGCAACCGGCTTTCCCGTCACATCAACACTGATGGGTCTTGGCGCCATGCCGCATGATGACCAGCAATTCCTTGGCATGCTGGGCATGCATGGCACCTACGAAGCCAATATGTCCATGCACGGCTGCGATGTGATGGTTTGCTTGGGTGCGCGCTTTGATGATCGGGTGACGGGCAGGGTGGATGGCTTCTCACCGGGCTCGAAGAAAATCCATGTGGATATTGACCGGTCTTCCATCAACAAGAATATCCACGTCGATATCGGCATCGTTGGCGATGTGGGCCATGTTCTTGAAGACATGCTGAAGCTATGGCGCGCTAAAGCCTATCGTGCGCGTCCGCAGGTGAAAGACTGGTGGGCTCAGATTGAAGACTGGCGCGCACGCGATTGCCTTGCCTATGCGCAAAAAGGCGAGGGCATCCTGCCGCAACATGCCGTCAAGCGCCTGTTTGATTTAACCCATCACAAGAGCCCTATCATTACCACGGAAGTGGGCCAGCACCAGATGTGGGCCGCGCAGTATTTCGGCTTTGATAAACCCAATAAGTGGCTGACGTCCGGCGGCCTCGGCACTATGGGCTATGGCCTGCCAGCGGCGATTGGTGCGCAGCTGGCCTATCCCGATGCTTTGGTGATTGATATTGCGGGCGAGGCGTCTATTCAGATGAATCTGCAGGAGATGGGCACTGCTACGCAGTACCGCTTGCCGGTCAAGGTGTTCACCTTGAACAATGAGTATATGGGCATGGTGCGCCAGTGGCAGCAGCTAACCTATGAAGGGCGCTATTCCAGTAGCTATTCCGACTCATTGCCAGATTTCGTTAAACTGGCGGAAAGCTTCGGCTGGACCGGCATTCGTATTGAGAAAGCCAGTGACCTGGATGACGGCATCAAGCAGATGATGGAGACGGATGGTCCTGTGTTCGTCGATTGTGTGGTTGAAAAACTTGAAAACTGCTACCCGATGGTGCCATCAGGGGCCGCGCATAATGAAATGATTCTGGGTCCTGAGGGGGCATCTGGAAAAATATCCAAAGAGGGTCAGGCGCTCGTTTAAGGCGGCAGTCTGGCCTGGCCAACAGGCCATCAAATACAGAAGGAAAGAGAAGACATGAGCGCTGCCAGCGAGGATATCGCGCGCCATACAATGTCTGTCATCGTAGACAATGAGGCGGGTGTCTTGGCCCGCGTCATCGGCCTGTTTTCAGGGCGCGGCTATAATATCGAAAGCCTGACTGTTGCTGAGATCAGTGACGACAACACGGTCAGCCGTATAACGGTCGTCACGTCCGGCACGCCCATGGTCATTGACCAAATCACGGCGCAGCTTGAGCGGCTCGTCCCGGTGCGCGCTGTGCGCGACTTGACGGTTGAAGGCCCATCCGTTGAACGGGAAATGGCCCTCGTGAAAGTGCGCGGCACCGGCGATATCCGGGTTGAAGCGCTCCGCATTGCCGATATTTTTCGCGCCCGGGTGGTCGATACGTCGACTGAGAGTTTCATCTTCGAAATCACCGGCCCGACCGAAAAGATTGAGGCCTTCATTTCGCTCATGCAGCCGCTTGGCCTGGTGGAAATATCCCGAACAGGCGTCGCGGCCATTGCGCGCGGCGCGGAAGCACTTTAGACGACATCCAAATTTTTTAGTCAGACAAGAAAAGGGGCTCGCCGATGCGCGTCTATTATGACCGTGACGCAGACGTCAATCTCATCAAAACCAAAAAAGTCGCCATCATTGGCTATGGCAGCCAAGGCCACGCGCACGCAGCCAATCTTCGTGACAGCGGCGTCGCTGAAGTCGCCATTGCCCTACGCGAAGGCTCTGCAACACGGGCGAAAGCGGAAAACGCAGGCTTTAGCGTGATGAGCAATGCAGAGGCGGCCGCTTGGGCGGATGTGCTGATGATCCTGGCGCCGGATGAGCATCAAGCGGAGATCTACGCCACCGATGTTGCGCCAAACATCAAAGAAGGCGCCGCGCTGGCCTTCGCGCATGGCCTGAACATTCATTTCGGCCTGATTGAGCCGCGTGCTGACCTGGATGTGTTCATGGTCGCACCGAAGGGCCCGGGCCACACTGTTCGCTCTGAATATCAGCGCGGCGGCGGCGTGCCATGCTTGCTCGCCGTGGCTCAAGATGCATCCGGCAACACGCATGACCTGGGCGTGAGCTACGCGGCAGCTGTTGGCGGTGGCCGTGCCGGTACCATTGAGACCACGTTCAAGGAAGAATGCGAAACCGACCTGTTTGGTGAGCAAGCGGTTCTGTGCGGCGGCTTAAGCCACCTCATCATGGCTGGTTTTGAAACGCTGACGGAAGCTGGCTACGCGCCAGAAATGGCCTATTTTGAGTGCCTCCATGAGGTCAAACTCATCGTCGACCTGATGTATGAAGGCGGCATTGCCAACATGCGCTATTCGATCTCCAACACGGCTGAATATGGCGATTACGCAACAGGCCCCCGCATCATTACCGACGAAACCAAGGCGGAGATGAAGCGCGTTCTCGACGACATCCAGCAAGGCAAATTCGTCAACACCTTCATCACCGACAACCGCATGGGCAACCCCGTCATGAAGGCAAAGCGCAAGCTCCAAGGTGCGCACAGCATCGAAGAGACCGGCGAAAAGTTGCGCGCCATGATGCCATGGCTCAAAGAAAACCAGCTGGTGGACAAGGCCAAGAATTAGGCCGCTTAGCCTAGATCAGAAGCGACAAAACATGTCTATGGGATGAGCATGAGAGGCGATGGTTGGAACCGATGGGCTGGGTCAAACTTTCCTACAGCCTTCAACCTTCATATAATGGCGGATACAGGTGCTTTCGCGCCAGCCGCTCTTTGATAGGTACGACCGCTCTTTAATAATCCAGGTGTGACCTTTGTGACTTTTGAAGTCGGCCCGTTTGCTAAAACGGGTTTATCGTCGAGGACTTAGTGAACTTCACATAGCCGAGGTTTGCTGTATAGCGCAGGCCTATGCCTAAGCGCACATTGGCGACTTTGATCTTCTTGCGCTGCAGGTAGTTCACGCCTATCCCGCCGACAAAATAGCCCTGGCCTTCGACCGCTGGGAAGCGCATGTAGACTTCCTCCGTATCATATAGGCTGTAAACCAGCATGAAGCTCTTGGCCGCATTGCCTCCCAGCTCGAGCCCTATGGATGGACCCGTCCAGTGGATTGGCCGTTCGCCTTCTACTTTGTGATAAAGTGCACCGCCGCCATAGCGCAGGGCGCCAATGAAGCCTCCGCCTGCTTCTTCGCCCGTAATATACGCATTTGGCCGTCCGTTCTCTGAGAATAACCGCTCTATAAGCCCGGCAAGGCCTTCAGCCCCGTCCCCAAAGACATCGCGGGCTGCATCCAGAATGGTTTCTTCATCATAGGTTGAATCAACTGGTGCACCCGTATTGGGGTCTATGGGCTGGCCGGTATTTGGGTCGATGGTTTGTGCCGTGACCGTTCCAGGCGGTGCTGCGTTGCCCTGCGGTGGCTGCGACGGTGCTTGTGATCGTCCCGTTGAGCAGCTTGCAGCGGCAAAAAGCCCAGCTGCGCTTGCTGTCTTAACGACCCATCGACGATCATGTCGTTCGTGCATAGTTCTCTAGTCCTTGTGTCAGGCTTTCTCAGAAATTCAACATATTGTGTTTTCGCTGAAAAGGCTAGGGGGCGACAAGGGCAAGACTGTGACCGTGTATTTTAAAAAATTTAGAGAGGAAGCACAGGACGGTTTCGGCCTGCTCTTGATCCCCGCTGGCATTTCGCCAAAATAAGAAAAAACACCTCATTGGGGAGATTGTGATGCGTGGGCTTATGCAAGACTTCAAGCTTTCCGTTGCCAGTATTTTAAATCACTGTGAGCTGAACCACGCGAACGTGCCCGTTGTGAGTCTGACTCCAGAAGGAAAGACGTTTCGCGGTAACTACGGGCTTTGCCTTAAACGGGCAAAACAATTGGCCCAAGCCTTAACTGCTCTTGGGGTCGAGCCTGGAGACCGAGTTGCGACTCTCGGCTGGAATACGCACCGGCATCTGGAGTGTTGGTACGCCGCCACAGGTATGGGGGCCATCATTCACACAGTGAACCCGCGCCTGTTTGCTGATCAAATTACCTACATCATCAATCATGCAGAAGATAAAGTCCTGCTGTTTGATATCACCTTCGCGCCTATCATCGAAAATATCGCGTCAGCACTCACGTCAACCAAAGTTTTTGTGGCAATGACGGACGAGGCTCATTGTCCAAACATCGGTGGGCTCGAAGTCCTTGCTTATGAAAGCCTTATCGCAGAACAGTCGGGTGACTATAGCTGGCCGGACGTTGAGGATGAAAATGCAGCGGTAGGTCTGTGCTATACCTCTGGGACCACTGGAAACCCCAAGGGTGTTTTATACTCCCACCGCTCAACGGTTCTTCATACGTATGCGGCATGCATGGCCGATACGCTTGCCGTCAGCGCTACGGACACGATGCTCCCAGTTGTTCCAATGTTCCATGCAAACGCATGGGGCGTGCCATATGCAACCAGCGTTACAGGGGCCAAGTTGGTTTTAAATGGGCCGCACTTTGATGGAGACACACTGCTAAAGCTCTTAAATGATGAACGCATCACAATTACAGCGGCGGTTCCAACCGTTTGGCTGGGCTTGCTGCAACATTTGGAAAAAACAGGCGCTAAGCTGCCGCACCTCAAGCGCGTAACGATAGGCGGTTCAGCGGCACCGCGGTCGATGATTGAAGCGTTTGAAACCAAATATGATGTCCAAGTCAATCATGCTTGGGGCATGACCGAGTTAAGTCCGCTTGGGTCTGTCGGCAGCGTAAACCACGCGCTGAAAGATGCGCCGCACGACACCGTATTGGATGTCAAAGCCAAGCAAGGCCGGTCGATCTATGGTGTCGAGATGAAAATTGTCGACGAAGCGGGCAATGAACTACCGCGTGATGGCAAGTCATATGGCAATCTTCTGGTGCGTGGCCCCTGGATTGCCGGCGAGTACTTTAAATCTGAAGGTGGTTCGATTTTAGACAAGGATGGTTGGTTTGACACCGGAGACGTTGCCATCATTGATCCGCTTGGCTTCTTGCAAATCACTGATCGTGCGAAAGATGTGATCAAATCCGGCGGCGAATGGAGTTCATCGATTGATTTGGAGAATGCAGCCGTTGGCCATCCTGCGGTTGCGGAGGCAGCCGTGATTGGTGTCGCGCACCCAAAGTGGGACGAGCGGCCCCTTCTAGTAATCGTAAAAAAAGACGGGATGACGGTTTCTAAGGCGGATATTCTTGAGTTCCTCACCCCAAAAGTTGCGAAATGGTGGCTGCCTGATGACGTAGCCTTTGTTGATGACATTCCGCATACGGCCACTGGAAAGATCCAAAAGTTGAGGCTGCGAGAGCAATTTAAGGATTATGTCTTGCCCACCGCTGTGGCAGAAGTGGCCAGCTAGTCGGTTCCATCGCCCTCAACACCGGGAGCAAGCATCCATCGCACCAGCGCGCGTGCGGGCCATAACCAAACCAAGCCCGCGATGATGTAGAAGACCATTTCAACGAGGAAAGGCAGATCTCCCATCCGAACAGATAGCTCCGCGATAATCAGGCCATAAAGTCCTAGCCCGGCCAGTAAAGCGAGCGTTCCAATCAAGTTGCGGCTATTGGGACGGTCAACCATGGGCTCTCTCTCGCAACTCTGCGGCCTTCAGTATGACTCGCTTAGTCTCAGACCAAATAGGCAGCGCATCCAGCTCGGCAAGGGGGACCCACCGGGCGTCGCTTGCATCATCACCTGCTGTGAGGTCGGTGTCCTCGGTCTCTGCCCAATAGTCAATAAGCGTATAATGATACTGAACCAGTCCAGCCTCATCCCGCTCAACAAAGTCGACAACATCGACCAAGCCATTCGCCGTAATGCGCAGACCTGTTTCCTCAAAGACTTCTCGTTGAACAGCTGCTTGAATGGTTTCGCCAACGCACTGCGCACCGCCAGGCAAACTCCATTGGGCTTTTTTGGGCGGGTTGCCACGCTGTATAAGCGCCACCATGTCCTGCCTTAAAAGCACGACACCGACCGCTGCAATTGGTCTTTCAGGGTAATTGCGTTTCAAAAAAGGGTCCCTTAAACAGGCAAGCTGTGCTTGATACTTCTGCTATGTGTGGCCGTTTCCTTTGCATCTCAAGCGTCAGCGACCTTTTGAACCTATTCAGGATTAAATCGGGTCTTGATTGGAGCCCGCATTACAACCTCGCGCCAACCCAAAGCATCTTGGTCTACTCTATACAGCCGGAAATAGGCCCCTGCCTGGTGCCAATGCGTTGGGGCCTTGTTCCCTTTTGGATGAAGACGCTACCCAAAACGGCTGTATTCAATGCACGGGCGGAAACGGTTCATGAAAAGCCCTATTTCCGCGGGGCCTATCGGCATCACCGCTGCCTAATCCCTGCCAACGGCTGGTATGAGTGGGCGGATTTAGGAGATGGAAAAAGGCCGTATGTCATGGCGAGCGATAACTATGCGCCGATTGTCTTCGCCGGTCTTTGTGATCTGTGGACTGGGCCAGATGGCGCTTCACACCTTCTGTCGGCGACAATAGTGACACGCCCAGCCATAGGTGATTTGGAAAATGTCCATGGACGAATGCCTTTGGTGCTGAGCGCTGAGGGAACGCGTGTGTGGATGGACCATGAGACGCATCGTCCGCCAAACCCATTGTCGATGGATCTGCTTCCAGACTTGGAGCGCTTTAGCATTCGTCCAGCCAATCAGGCGGTTGGCAATGTGCGCAACGATGGGCCAGCGTTATTAGATCCTGACTGAACAAGTCTAATGGATACTGGCGTCCAGTGCGTATCCAGCGCTTCGGACCGTGCGAATAATGTCAGACTCGCCTTTCTGATTCAACGCCTTGCGCAGGCGCCGGATATGGACGTCAACAGTCCGCTGCTCTACATAAACATCGTGACCCCAGACAGAATCGAGCAACTGCTCGCGTGAAAACACGCGCCCTGGATGCTCTAAAAAATGCCGCAGCAAGCGTAATTCTGTCGGTCCAAGCCGCACCTGCCTATCGCCGCGGGTTACTTTGTGGGTTGTCGTGTCCATCGCGATATCAGCGTAGTTCAATGTAGCGCCGGTTAGCGCAGGGCGTGTTCGCCGGAGTACAGCATTGATGCGAGCGATAAGTTCGCGCGGCGAAAACGGCTTGGTCATGTAATCATCCGCGCCCGTTTCTAGGCCGCGAATTTTGTCGGATTCCTCAGTCCGCGCGGTCAGCACGATGATTGGGATGCTGAGTGTGCCAGCGCGGCGGCGCAACTGCCTACAAACCTCGATCCCCGAGACATGCGGTAGCATCCAATCCAGAACGATTAAATCGGGACTATCTTCCTCCGCTTTGAGGAGCGCTTCCTCTCCGTCATCGCAATGCGAAACGTCAAAGCCTTCGCGATCCAAATTATATCTGACGAGTTCGGCTATGTGCAGATCGTCTTCCACAATTAAGATGCGCGGTTTGATCCCGCTCGTACTTGGATTTGGTGCAAGTGTTGCTGTTTCCATCGCTTCCTACCCTGCTTCCCAGGCTTTGTTAATTTTGGTCTATTTCATCACGCGTCGTATAGGACGTGCTATCGTTCTTTCGTCTATCTGTTTCAAGAATGTTACCGGTGGCGCTGTAATAGACCATTTCTGCAGCGTTTGTGGCGTGATCCCCTATGCGTTCAATGTTTTTCGCAATAAAAAGTACATGTGTTGATGGTGTGATTGCGTCCGGATTTTCAGTCATATGGCTGAGCATATCCCGGAAAAGGGTATTGTAGATCGTATCGATTCGGATATCTCTGTCGCGGACATCTGCGGCCTTTTCTGCGTCTCGCTCCACAAACGCATCTAATGTCGCTTGGATCATACCGCTGGCCAACCTTGCCATCTCCGGCAAAATCGAGATGTGATCTGATATGTCATCATCGCTCAGCGCTGTAGTGCGTTTGGCGATATTTTTCGCATAGTCGCCAATGCGCTCTAGGATCGATGAAATTTTGAGCGCACAAATAATTTCTCGCAAATCATCGGCCATCGGCGCGCGTAAAGCGATTGTTTGAACAGCCAGGCGTTCAACTTCAATTTCCAAAGCGTCAATGGCTTCGTCATCGCTAATTAGCGATTGCGCCCGCGCGCTGTCTCTGGATAGCAGTGCTGCCACGGCATCTTCGAGCAGCGACTGCGCCATACCGCCCATTTGGCTGATAAGCGCGCGCAGCTCTGTCAGCTCGGCATCATACGCCTTGAGATTGTGTTTCGGTAACATGGCGCGCTTATTCCAGAGCTACTGGCAGATGTACAGGCTATCCATACCTGCCCATTATGTAGTCTTTAGTGCGTTCATGTCTCGGTTTTGTGAACATTTCTACGGTCGGGCCGTATTCACCAAGTTCACCACGACTGATAAAGGCGGTGCGTTGCGAGACGCGTGCGGCTTGCTGCATGGAGTGGGTTACAATCACGATGGTGAACCCGGTACGCAACTCTTCAATGAGCTCTTCAATCTTCCCGGTCGCGATAGGGTCTAGGGCAGAACAGGGTTCGTCCATCAAGATGACTTCCGGCTGCACAGCAATTGCGCGGGCTATGCAGAGGCGTTGCTGCTGACCATCTGATAATGCTGTGCCCGATTGCTTCAGGCGATCTTTAACTTCATCCCAGAGGCCAGCGCGTTGCAGAGACGCTTCAACAATTTGTTCTAAATCCTCTTTCGTCTCTGCAAGTCCGTGAATGCGTGGTCCGTAAGCAATATTGTCGAAAATTGACTTTGGAAACGGGTTAGGGCGCTGGAACACCATACCAACGCGGGCGCGCAAGGCGACGACGTCTATGTCGCGTGCGTAGATGTCCATACCATCGATGGTCACTTGCCCAGATGTCTGCGTATTTTCAAACATCTCGTTCATGCGATTGAAACATCGCAAAACTGTGGATTTGCCGCATCCTGAGGGCCCAATGAGCGCCGTCACTTCATACCCTTGGATATCTAAGCTGACGTCCTTTAGCGCATGGGTTGCGCCGTAATGCACATTCACGCTGCGTGCGACCATCTTTGGCGGGATGCCCTCTGCGGAAGCCGCTTCAGCGTCTCTCATTAACGCGTTGGATGGGTCGACGTTCATATGCGCTTTTGAAACCGGGATCGTAGGATCATAGCTAGTGAATTAAGGGCTAGTAGCAGACACAACAAGACAACAACAGCCGCTGCCGCATTGTTTGAGAACGCGGTTTCTGGACTTTCTGCCCACATATAGATTTGCACCGGCAATGCTGTCGCTGCATCTGTGAACTCAGAAGGGAGATCCACAATGAAGGCGACCATGCCTAGCAGCAGGAGCGGCGCTGTCTCACCAAGCGCTTGGGCGATCGCTAACAAAGTGCCAGTTATAATGCCTGGCATGGCTTGCGGGACGACATGATGAAATATTGCCTGAACAGGGCTTGCACCCACGGCTAAAGCCCCTGCTTTCAGTGCGTTCGGCACGGCCGACAAAGCTGCTCTGGATGCTATGATGATCGTTGGCAGCATCATCAATGAAAGCGTTAGTCCGCCGACAAGCGGAGAAGACCGGGGCATATGAAATACGTTGATAAAGACCGCAAGTCCCAATAACCCAAACAGGATGGAAGGCACCGCAGCCAGGTTGTTGATATTGACCTCAATGATGTCGGTGAGTCTGCTGCGCGTGGCAAATTGCTCCAGATAGACGGCACTTAACAAGCCAACTGGGAAGGATATCGCAACAGATACGGCGATCGTTAATAAGGAGCCGACCAAGGCAGCCAAAAGGCCGGCAGACTCCGGTTCACGCGAATCTCCGCGCGTAAACAGGGTGGATTTGAACGTTGTGGATAACGCTCTGCGATCCTGTAGTTGGGTAAGCCAAAGTGTAAGCTGTGGATCAACGGTTTCTTCGTTGGCGTCTAAAATATTCTCCGCGCCTTTCGAAACATAGAGTGCCACCCGCTGTTTCGTTCCGATCCAGCTCGGGTTCGCCAGAACGCGATCACGCAATTGCATGCGCGCCGTTGGAGACACGAGCCTGCGTAACGCCCGTTTTTCAGCGGGGTCTACAATCTCTGGAAAGGCTTTTTCCAAACTCCTCCCAACAATTTGGCCATAGTTGGCATAAATCAGACGATAGGATGCGTCAGTCCCGCTTGGCGCCGATGTTTGATAGTCAAATGCATCGGGCTCGAATGCCACATCAAGCGTGATTTGATGATGTGTCAAGGCTGGCAGTGTCCTTGAAAAAATTGCGATTGCCAGCGCTAGGAGGCTGCAGAAAGCGAGCAATAACGCGCCGCGACCAAGCATTTTGAAAGCTGTATCCGCCCGATTGCGGCTTGATAGCTTTCGCTTTGTGCTAACGGTCTGTGCGAACGTCATGTCTCAAACCTCGCCATGTGATATGCCACGGCGGCGCAACGAGAACGCGAACACATTCATCATCAAGGTCGTTACAAACAGGAGCATTCCAAGCATGAATGCTGAGAGCGTTTTGACACTGTCGAATTCAACATCGCCTGTTACAGATTGAACAATTTGGACGGTCACGGTGGTCACCGAAGCCAGGGGATTGAGCGTGAGGTTGGCCGCAAGTCCAGCGGCCATTAAGACAATCATGGTTTCCCCGATCGTCCGAGAGACTGCAAGCAACACTGCGCTCGAAATTCCTGGTAAAGCCGCAGGAAGCAAGACGTTTAGGACTGTTTCTGCCGTGGTCGAACCCAGTGCCAGAGAGCCATTGCGAAGGGCGCTTGGGACAGCGCTTAAAGCGTCATCGCACAAGGAGGAAACATAAGGTATTATCATAATTGCCATAACAGCGCCGGCTGCCATCGCGCTTTGGGGTGCAACGTCTAGCCCCAAGAAACCGCCGATGCGTTGGAGGAAAGGCCCAACTAAGACAATTGCGAAAAAGCCATAGACCACAGTTGGAATTCCGGCGAGCAGTTCCAGCATTGGCTTACTGATCCGACGCGTGCTGTGACTGGCATATTGAGATAGATAAACAGCCACCAACAGCCCAATTGGTAGAGCAATGGAAATCGCAACAAAACTGATCAAAAAGGTTCCCGAAAACAAGGCTAAGACGCCGTATTTACCCGCATCTCCATCTAACGCCGTTTGATTGCCAGCCCTCGGCAACCAGTCGGTTGAGAAGAGCTGACAGATAGAAACGAATTCAAAACATCGAACAGTTTCGAATAGCAAGGACAGAATGATGCCAAGAGTGGCGATTATAGCCAGAATGCTGCACAGCAAGAGCAAAAATACTACTGTCCTGTCGATATGCGCATGGGCGTTGAAACGAGGCTCTATGAAGCGCAGCGCTAAGAACCCTAGGCTCAAAGCCCCGACGGTAGAAAGGGCGATAATCGTGGTAACAACAGGCGTGCGCAAACCGATCAGCATATTTGCTGCTGCCGCAATATCCGGCGATGGTGTTCTGAGCGGTTGACCATCCAAAAAGCTGTACATTTCAGCCAAAAACCGGTCTCGCCCACCCTCAGGAAGGGATGCAAACAAGCTGTCAAGTCGGTTTACTAGCAGGATTTCTACTATGGTGGTGCTTGCAAAAACCCAAATGCACACGCCAAGAAAAATCGGCACAAACGCCAAAACGGCGGCATACCAGCCGTAAAATCGCGGCAGTGATGTGGATGGCGCCTGCTCTTGCAACGTGGCAGCGCGAATGCGGAAGCGCGCGAAGAGAAAAAAACAGGCGCTTATGATCACGCCCAGTGACAACAGATGGGAAGGTGTCATGGGCTGGCAGAGACATTCTTTTGTAGCCGGGACGCTACAACTTGGCTATCGACCCACTCGTTTTGGGGCAACCTAACCAGACCTTTATCAATTAGATATCCATAGGGTCCCATTGCGTTGCGACTAAGAAACTCTTCTACAAAACCCGTCAGGCCGGGAATTGCAGACGCGTGTGCAACTTTCACATAAATGTACATGGGCCGGGCGATTGGATAGCGTCTTGAGGAAATTGAATCCTGGTCCGGCATAATGCCTTCAATCGCAAAGCTTTGCATAATGCCTGGATTTTGGTCCACGCTTGCAAACGGTAGAATGCCGACAGCATTTGGGTTTTGCCTCAGCCGTTGGACGATAAAATTATCGCTTTCTCCGGCCTCAATGAAACGGCCATCCGCGCGCAGCCTCTCACAGTCTGGCCGCAGCGAAACAGCGCCGAGTGTCTCCATATACTTTAAGCATCCAGGCAGCAGAGCACCTGAAACAAAAGCATCCCTGGTGCCGGAACTCGGCGGCGGCCCATAGACTAAAATAGGAATATCTGGCAAATCTGGCCCTACATCACTCCACAACTGGTGGGGATTGTCGATCAGCGCATAGCCGTTCAGCGTCTTTCGCGGAATCCGCGCAGCCAAGCCTAAATACAGTTGCGTGAGAGATAGGCTTACCGGTGACCCGCCTCTCACGTTGGCAAGGACAATGCCGTCATAGCCAATCTTTAGCTCCATGATGTCTTGGACGCCGTTGCGTAAACATTCTGCGCGTTCGTCGGGCTTTATTGTGCGAGACGCATTGGCGATATCGGGGTAATCAAATCGACCAGACGTTCCGAGGCCTCCGCAAAAGAGCTTAAAGCCGCCCCCAGTCCCAAGTTGCTCAATAATTGGCGTTGCATAAGGCGTCTTCAGTGAAAACTCTTCTGCCACCAGCGCTGCGAAAGGAAACACCGTGGACGAACCGACAATGCGAATGAAATCCCGTGCCGTGGCCTGTGTGCTGGTGAAGAGGAAAAGACCAACAACCACAATTAGCAGGCTGGCGCACGGCGTCATTGGGCAATTCGCCCATTCGATGCGGCCAAGGTTGGCTGGGCGAGAGCGGCGCTGGTATCTTCGCGCACCGAAGGAAAGACCAGTTCCATGGTGGACCCTATCCCAAGCTTGCTGTCTATCAGGAGCTCTCCACCGTGGCGCTCCATGATATGTTTAACGATGGCAAGGCCTAAGCCCGTACCGCCAATCTGCCTCGACCGCGCCGTATCCACGCGATAAAATCTCTCTGAAAGTCGGGGAATGTGCTCCGGTGCGATCCCTTCACTTTGGTCCTGAACTTTGAC
>ERZ1740067.183-NODE-183-length-52298-cov-22.810233_pt1 | contig 52298 bp, 44 predicted proteins | sample MGYA00581736_ERZ1740067 | MGnify/ENA primary metagenome ERZ1740067 (study PRJEB43018, sample SAMN04849236) | marine metagenome | isolation source: floating plastic debris | place: Pacific Ocean | collected 2008-08-27 | study: EMG produced TPA metagenomics... | reverse complement strand
GCGCCATTAGTGGATGAGGCCGAGCTATTTTGGCTGGTAGATCTGTTGGATGAGGTCGAGCCGTTGGTCGAGGCCGAGCCGTTGGTCGAGCTACTGCTTTGGCTGCCGTAGCCTTGGCTGCCGTACCTGCCGTTAGACGACCCTCGATAGGGGGACGTGGCTCTATTGCCATTTTGGGTGGCTGTGCCGGCTCCGTTTGTAGCGCTACTGGCGGTCCCGTAGGAACGGGTGTAACGATTTTCGCTGTAGGACCTATATCGGCTGCTGCCGTAGCGTTCGGGGTTGTAGTTACTGGTTTTGCTGCTTGCCTTAGAGGCTGTTTTGCCGTCGCGCAGATATTGCTTGAGACGACTGCGGGCATCGTTAAGACGTTTGAGCTTGTCTTGGGCTTTATCGCGTAGCCGTGCGTTATCGGCAGGAATCCGATCAGGATGCCAGATAAATACCAGATCTTTGTAAGCCTGATTTACGTCTGAGAGTGAAGCACCAGGCTCTAACTCCAGTACGTTATAGGCTTGCGCGATATCGTCCATAGGTAGAGTTATAAAAGCGGTGACGGAACGGTTAGTTGATGGGGACAACACCGGGATCTGCCCAGAAGGCGCTGCCGTACAGTCGCTAGGCTAAAAATGATTAGAAATAATAAGCCGATCAATGGGGTAAGGAGCTGATGTACGCAGATTATGACCATTGTTTTAACTGCTTTACTTAGAACCTCCAATTCCCTTAAGGCTCCATTGCAATTCCGTATCAAAGTAGTCTATTTGTTAACAAACCACTAACAAACTACTCCTCGGCTAGGTTAATTTCGTAAATATTCCATAAGGCTCCCAGGGGGGAGTATTTGACATTTTGAACCTTGTTTCGAATGGCAGACATGGAATACTGATTGATCAAATAGATAAAGGGCACCTGCTCTTGGACAATGCGTTGGGCCTCCACATAAATTTCGCGACGTTTGGCTTCGTCTAGTTCTTGGGCTCCTTTGATATAGAGCCGACCGATTTCTGCCTCCCAGTCGGCCACAACTCGACCGTCGATGGGGTCTTGACCCGGTAGGGGCTTTTGGTTGAATGCATGGAGGCCACCGTCCGGATTCCATACGTTGGAGCCGCCGTTGGGTTCTAACCCGCCGCCTAAGCTAATCATGTGGCATTCCCAGTCAAGGCTGTCCCCCAGTTTTTCCACCAGGGAGCCCCAGCTGATGGGGGTAAAGTCTACGGTGATGCCAATCTTGGTCAGGTCCTGTTTGATTTGGGCTCCGATGGCTTCACGGACTTTATTGCCGGCATTAGTAACCAGGGTAAAGCGCACCCGGTTACCGTCACTATCGAGCAGTTGATTGCTGTCGTCATACTGAAAGCCAGCCGACAGCAGTAGCTCTTTGGCGGTATCCAGGTTGTAGTTATAGGCGCGAATGCCGTCTTCTTCGGGGCTGGCAGAATAGGGGCTGAGGGGAAAAATAGATGAGTCTTGCAAAACCCCTAGCCCCTGGTAGATATTGTTTAGCATCGTCGGTCGGTCGATGGCGTAGGCCACGGCCTGACGAAATTCTAAGGTATTAAACCAGCGAGATTTAATTGGATCAACCAGGGGCTCACCATCGCGGGAGCCCTTGTTGAGATTAAAGGAGATAAACAGACTGCCGGGGGAGGGACCACCGTTGTAAACGGTAAAGTTGCCCCGTTCTTCTTCCCGCTTGAGTAGGGAAAAGTTATCGGGTTTTACGCCGGTTAGGTCTAGACCGCCCGAACGAAACTGGACAAATTCGCTATCCTGCGACTCTACTACCTGCCAAATAACTTCTTCCAGGTAGGGCTGGTCCTGGCCAGCATCGTCCGTTCGCCAATAGTATGGATTGCGCTCAAAGATCACCCGTTCGCCGGGGGTAAAGGCCTTGAGTTTGAAGGGGCCATTGACAATAATTTCTGCGGGTGGAGTGCTGGTCCCCCAGGTGGATAAAAATAGGGGATTACCGTCAGAATCTGTCTCAGTAATGGCCGTTTCAAGGGCGTGCTTTGGCAGAATGCTGACGCCGGTATTGCGCAGGAAGGGGGCATAGGGTTCGGGGACTTCAAACTTGACCTGGCGCTGGTTGACTTTGGTGATGGTGGGGAGTGTGCCGTCTTCTCCTACCCGCAGGATGTCGCGAATTTGGGTCGGGATGGTGTCGTTTAAAAAGATGTCGTTATAGGTGAAGACCACATCGTCTGCGGTTAGGGGCTCACCGTCGGACCATTTGAGGTCTTCGCGCAGGGTATAGGTGAGGGCAAGGCCATTGTCGGAAAATTGCCAAGATTCAGCTAGCTCGGGTTCAATTTCGCCGGTTTCGTAGTTTTCAGAAATAAGTCCTTTATAGGTGAGGCCAAAGATATTGGGCCGTTCGCTATTAAGGGCGTAGTTAAAGGTTTTGGGATCGCTGAGGATGCTATAGACCAACCGCGACAGTTCGACATCGCTAGCTTTGAAGTTGTTTAGGGAGCAGCTTGCGATCGCAACCATCATTACCAAGCTCATCAGCCAGTAAGGCAAGCGACCAAATCGTTTGAACATACGAAAGGGCATAGAATAGCTAGACGCAATTTCTAGCTATTCTAGCGGCTTGGCTGGCGACAATTCACTGGACAATTCACGATTGTCTGGTGAGTTGTACCTAGCCCCCTAGCTTTTGGGATACCGAATTAGCCAGGGGGACGGTGTCGGTTGGGGCACCTCGTCGCTGATCCGCTGGCGGATAGTTTGAATATCACCTCCCGTCAGCCGAGCCAGATTTTGAGACTCCCGTTCAAAACGAGCCATTAAGTTGCGTAGATACTCCCGACCTCGATCTTGGGCATTGCTTGCAATCTCGTCATAGTCCTGTCCGGTCCATTCCTCTAATTGACGACGGGCGTCGGCATCAGGATAGTCTTCGCGCAGACGAGCGGGGCAGTCGAGGCTGCCGGTAAACGCGTGACGCGTGACGTAGCGACCCTGAAAAAATTTTCGGTTAGACGTGGTCTGGAACATCAAATCTTCAGGAAACTTGTCGCGGCTATAGCGCACGTGGAGTCGGGAGATAAATATGGGTGCGGGTCGAGGTGGTGCGATGACGTTGCCAGGGGCAGGTCGCCGCTGTTGCAATGTTTGACTGAGCCAGTCGACTCCGGCGGCCTCTAGCTCAGCTGGACTTAAGACTGGGGCCGAGCATGGATCGCAGCTACGCATATCCCAGGCATATTCTAAAAACGCCACATTTTTATTCTCTTGCTCATAGCGTCGTTGGAACATATCTGGATAGACCTCACCAAAGTCATCCTGGACAAACAGGGGTAAGTCGATGTCGGTGGGAATATTCACCGTGCGATAGTTGGTTAGCTCAATACGACCCTCCGGCGACAGTAAATAAACAATTAGGTCCTGATCGCCATCAGCGTTGAGCATACCCAACCGAATTGGCAACATAAATTTGGGTGAGTCGTAGCTAATCTGTAGTGGTCTCAAAGATTGATATCCACTGCTATCAAATTCATTCAGATTGACCTTGGCTACAAAGAATTTCATCCCCTGCCGAATGTAGGGAGCCAACACCTGGCTGGCCCCGTCCGGCAGCTGATACTGGTTTTGTAGCAGCCAGGTTTCTAACCCATCAGATTCACGAGCACTGAGAATGAGAATGTCATACTCGCCTACCGAGAATTGTTCCTCAATGGTCACGCCCAAAGCTTCTGAAGATTCTGGTGCAGGAGAGGGAGAGGCAGGCAGACGCATTCTGGCGGTTTGGGCAAGACCGTCTTCTGCAAACCGATACATGACCTCGCAGGGGTCACTGTCAAAATATTCCACCAGACGCGGCGCACTAAAGGCATCGAGGCGGTCCAGAACAACTTTTTCGGCAACGTCTACCTGGTCTTCGCCGATGATGGTGGGAACAGGCACCACGAGGGCAAAGTCGCTGACGTCACCTTGGTAGTCGTTGCCCATGGTGAGAACGGTGTGGTTGCCGTCTCGGGCAATGGCCACCTGGGACGCTTTGTTATATAGCTCTGTGTCGGCCTTAGCAACGTAGAAGCCGCAGAAAGCGTGGGCGGGTTGGGGATTTATAAACAGCGTGGTCATGGCGATCATGGCCACCAATCCCATACGCAACAGATTAGTCATACAGGAGTTCCTAACGGAAAAACAGAGAATTAAGAGAGATTAATGCAGTACTCGTGCCGAAGCCGATATCTCATCCCCTCCCAGGAGGGGCCACGGGGTGGGTTCTTCGAGAGCGTGTACAAAAGTATTTTGGCCATTGGCGTCATGGGTTAACCCACCCCGCCTTCGGCACCCCTCCCGAGAGGGGATGTTGGTTAACGTGGTAGATGTTAATGGAATTCTTTTGGGATATTTTTGTCTATCTTGCAGACGATAACGCTACTTTTCTAAAGTGCTTCCATTCAAATCTCGGAGACTCCCACAGTTTGTCTAGCAAAACTGTTAATGGAGCCAAGGCAAACAACGCCCAGAACACTGCCGTCGATAGATAAAACTGATTACGTAATACAAACGTCAGTACAGCAATGGCCAAGGCCCAAATCAGTCTTGCCGGTCGTGCATTGGGAATAGACCTCGGGTCAGTCACCATAAATAACGCAAACAACAGTAGCGAACCACTGCTCATGCGATGTGCCCATACATCCCAGGTCCAACCAAGATAGAAGTTGCGCAATGCCTCTAGCAGCGCATAGCTGGCTAAAAACATGCCGGTGGTGTCCCAGCGACCAACGCGTTTGAGGACCATGCCGCCTGCGCCGATGAAAATGAAAGCGTACCAAATCTCGTCGCCCCATTGGCCGGGGGAGACCCAGGCGTCGTTGGTGAGGGTGAGGGCGGCGATGATGCCGAGATTGGCGGGGTTAAAGAAATGTTTGTCGTTGGTTTTGAAGAGGAACTTGCTTGCGATCGCAATGCTGGCGGCGAAGGCCATGGTAACAATGTGGTCAGTGCGGAGGAGTAGACTGAGGCCCAGGGCGGTGATTAAGGGGCTACGCCAGTTGGCTGAGCGGAGCCGTTCGCGAAGCGTCTCCTTTGGAGTTAGGGAACAGGAAAGCAGTCCTTGGGTAACCAGAGCTGTGAGGATTGCCGTCGCAACGATGGCGGGCTGCAGGGACCAGTCGCGCATGGCGACTCCTAAGCCGAGAAATAATGTCAGGCAAAGGACTTGGTAGTCGCGAGCGTCTTTGAATAGAGTAAAACGCGGTCGATTTTTAGAGATATCCATAGGCTGCTTTCCATACAGGCAACTGTGGTCGCTAGTATGGCTGATGAAAATCCTTGATGTCCCCTGAGTTACAAAAAACGAAACAGTATCAGCGTGTTCCGTCTCTTTATCTGCTTGGCAGAGAAGGAGGACCAGGAATAGAAAAACGAATTTCTTCTGACGCTTCTTCCAGTGGAAGAAGATATTCCTTGCAAGCAGCTCTCTCTGAGGAAGTAACAGTTGTATTGGTATTCAAGTAGTTTTTCATCCACTCGCAGGCAATTCGCCTGAAGTCTTCTAGTGTCTTATTCTCACCATTTTGTTGTTCGATACCGTTAATACTCCAGAGTTTAACTGTGCCACTGTAGCCACCAGTGACAAATGTCTGCCCATCAAGTAAAAAAGATACACGCCTAATTGGTTCTGTATCCCCTTGAAAGGTCTTTAGTTCCTTTCCAGACTTAGGATCCCACAGCTTCACTGTGCCACTAACATCAGAACTGATAAGTGTTTGACCATCAGGGGAAAAAACAGCAATTCCAACTTCATTAGGAAAACCTTCCTCATCAACATGACCTCTTAAGATTCTTAGTTCCTGTCTAGAGCTAGTATCCCACAGTCTCACTGCACCATCCGAACCGGCAACAGCAATTATTTGACCATCAGGGGAAAAACTAATACCGTTAATTCCTGTGCTGGGAGCATTTCCTAAAGTTCCTAGCTCCTCTCCTGAGCTAGCATTCCACAGTCTCACTACGCCATCCGAATAGGCAACAGCAATTATTTGACCATCAGGGGAAAAACTAATATCAGCGGCGCTATCTTTAGAAGGTAAAGCTCTTAATTCTTGTCCAGAATCAGTGTCCCACAATTTTACTGTGCCGTCTGGGCTGGAGCTAGCAATTATTGTGCCATCAGGGGAAAAAGTCACATCGTTAGATAGAACAATGGCTTCTTGTGGTCCTTGTTGTATTGTCTTTAGTTCACGTCCAGAGGTAGTATCCCATAGCTTCACTGTGCCACCACCAGCATAACTGATACTAGCAATTGTTTGGCCATCAGGGGAAAAGCTTACATCCCAAACTTCATAATTATGTTCTAGGGTTGCTAGATCCCGACCAGAGTTGGCATCCCATAACTTCACTGTGCCATCTTCACTAGCACTCGCAATGATTTGACCATCAGAAGAAAGATCCACGCCATAAACGCTACCTTGGTGGCCATCAAGACGGTTTTGTATTCTGATACTTTCAACTAAATCCTGAAGCCGGTTTTTAGCTAAAATTCTAGCCTCGGAACTCATTAAACGGTTTTCTAATTCCGGGTCATTAAGCACTCTAAGAGGTCTGCCAGCAATTACAGCCTGCAGTAGTGCTGGAAGCTGAGAGTTTTCATCTACAAATCTTTGCAAATCCTCAATAGTCGCATCAACTTGGCTGTCTACAGCTTTTCGAACTAGTGCTGTAAGCTCTTCTGCTTCCTGACGTCTTTGGTCTGCAATTTGACGTTGTTTTGCTTCTGCCCTTCGAGCATTTTCAGCATCTTGACGTTCTTGTTCAGCGATTTGGCGTTGCCCGGCCTCAGCATTTCTAGCTGTAATCGCATCCTGACGTTCTTGTTCAGCGATTTGACGCTGTTCAGTTTCATTATTTCTAGCCCTAATTGCTCCCTGACGTTCTTGTTCAGCGATCTGACGTTGTTCAGTTTCATTATTCCTGGCTATAAATGCAGCATTTCTAGCTGCATCAGCTTCTTTGCTACGCTTTTCTGCTAAGATAGCTTGCCCCATTGCTACATCTTCATTTCTAAGAGCCATCTGACTTTGCTTGAAGGCGAAGGCCGCTGATGCAATTGCAATTGCCAAAAATGCAGAAACAACAAACAAAACTCTCTGTTGAAAGTTGAAAGCTTCTCTTTGGCGGTCAACTTCTGCTTCTTGGCTAGCATCTAAAAACTTGTAATCTTGCTTACCCAAGGTTTTATCGATGGACCAATCGCGAGCATCTTGTAGCGCTTGACCACGCAAAAGGCGAGAATCGTCTTGACATTTTGATGCTAGCCAACCTTCTAATGCTTCGGCATAAGGACGTAGATTCGCTAAATTACGAGATGTCCAATCTAAATTAAATACAGTGGCATAAATACGATTAAAAACCTTCAGGTTATTATCTTGTTGAGTAACAAGTCCTGAGAGCCTTAATTCCCGTTGCTCGGGACTATTATCTGCTCTAATTTCTCCCTCTTTTAAAATTTGTTGATATAGTCCCAATAACTGACCTGCCTTACGATCGTCATGCAAAATTCGATTTCGGATGGTCTTTAAATGTTCAGGCTCATCATGGGATTCCCAGTTATCAATCACCTGACTCTGAACCAGGTTGTCGATCCACTCGGTTTCACCATCAGGAGGAATTACATCTGGATTTGCGAGGACTAACTTACATATTTTCTGAGTTAAAAAAGGTTGACCACTTGTCCAACTTAAAATGGCATCTAAAACAGCCTGGGGATTGTTGGTTTTAGCGGTCAGGCCGTCTGCAAGTGGGTAAACCTCATCAGTATTGAAGCCTTTGAGTTCAATAGCTCGACCGATATTAAACGGGGTACGACTTTTATCTTGAATCAATCTCGAAGGCGTAGCTACACCAAGAGGCACGATAGTTAGACGGTTATATTGAGACTTATCCACTCGCTGGTTATAACAAGCCCGAATAAACGCAAAAAAGTCATCGGTGGGAAATCCCAGGCTGAGGATACTGTCAATCTCATCTACAAAGATGACGATTGGCCGGGTGACTTCTTTTAGCAAAATCTCTTCTACAAACTCTCCCAACCGCTGAATCGGAGTGAGATAATCCCGCTCTCGCATCCAGGTACGCAAGTTAAAAGCTTGTGTGAGGCCAAAACTTTTCGTCAGCAGCCGAATCAAACTGCCATACCACTGGTCTGGAGATACCGTCTGACTACCCAGCTGAGTAATATCAATAGACGCACAGGCCACACCCTCTGCCTGCAACCGCTTCATTACCTGCACCCGCAAACTCGACTTCCCCATCTGCCGAGAATTCAGTACATAGCAAAACTCCCCAGCCTTAGCCGCCTGATATAGCTCATCATCCGCCTGCCGCTTTACATAGGTAGGGGCATCCGGCGGCAAACTACCACTGGCCTGGAAAATATCTCTAGGTGCTGAGTTCGATTCTGCGTTCATGGGTTGTTAACTCACCCTCAGCCGATCGCGGAAATACCGCCGGTACAGTTCATAGCGCAAGGTTACATCATTTTTCTCTAAATGTACCAAGCCCATACCATTTAGCTTAAATCCTTGAATAGACCCCAACCGCACTGGAGCATTATTCGCTGCGGTTTGACGAATGGCATCTAACAGGTCCGGATGCTTTTCTAAGTTCCATAGATGCCGCCTGAGATGGTCGCTGTAAATCCCAGCTTCGGTGGGGGCTGCGGTTAGGGCCTGCTCCAAACTCCTCCCATTCTTAGCAATCTGATAAAGTGCGACCCGCACCAGATACGGATGTCCACCCACCATATCCATCAGCTGGGTAACCTCTTGATTACCCCATCCCAATCCGTGGCGCTTGGCTAAGTCCATGACCTGGTTAGCGTCAAAGTCTTTTAGATTAATCGGTAGTCCCACATTAAACGGTGAAGAGTTAGTATCCATCACCACGTAGGATTCTGTGGAATGCACCACTACTAGACGCAATTTGCCCCAAGCATCGTTAACCTTGGCTTCTTCATTCCAGGTTCTGAGCAAACCCAGAAATTCCTTCGCCACTTGCTCATAGGCAAACATCCGGTCTACCTCATCCAAACCCAACACAATTGGACCATTTAAGTCGGCCAATAGGCATTCTTCGAAGTAGGTACTGCAGTTTTCCTTAGGACCAAAGAACTCGTCATCCCAAAACTCATTCAGTTTGCTCAGTGGAACCTTGAGCTTACGACTCACCAACGCACAAAAACGTCTTAGAAATAGATTCAAATCCTGAAAAACAGCTTCATCACTTAACTGAAAGCTAACGGATATTGCCCGTGCGCCCTGCTCCTCAGCATGGTGCAAAACCCTAGCCATCAGGGAAGTCTTGCCCATTTGCCGTGGAGCTTTAATGCGAATTAAGGCTGCTCGTCGCTCAATTTCCCTGTAACAGAGGGATTCTAGTGGCTCCCGTTGGATATAAAAAGCTGATGCCAAGGTTAGTTGACCTTGGGGAACTTCGGGCTCTGCCGCCGGGAGAGGCCGTCCTTCCGGACCATCAAACGCTGGCGTTACTGTCTCTGGAGTCTGCTCGTCAGCCTCATCTATTTGTGAGTCACAACCGGTCTCTAGCAAACTCAAAATTTCCTGAAGAATAGGGTCTGTATCTTCAGGCGAATTCCATTCCCGCTGTTGAATGCGGCTTAGATATCCCCTTAGGTCATAGTTCAGTGGTGAACTGATGGGAAACTGCACCCGAATCGGCAAAATAATTGGCTTATTACCGGAACGAGAGTCCCGCAGTTCTCTGGCACGGCGCACTTCCTCGGTCACCATTTCACTAGCTGCCGATTTCTCAGATAGCAGCAGCAAAAGGTAATCGCATGATTCCAACGCCTGATCAATCCGTTGTGACCAGTTATCCCCCAGGCGGATACTGGCAGCTGCCATAAAAGCTTCATGGCCCTTTGCCTGTAAAGCTTTTTGGAAATCCTTGGCTAGCAGCTGATCGGGATTTTTGCTGCGGTAGCTAATAAAAACGTTGGCGCTATTTGCTTTGGATGGGGGCACCATACTCACCTCTAGCCTTGGGGATTTTTCACTAGACGTAGATAAAACTTAGCGTAGCATCTCAAATTAAGCTAAATCTTTAAGCTATTTCTCTATACGGCTGAGGTTCTGATAGAAATGCATATTTGCTGCTGAGGTTACAAGTTCTAAAGCCCTCAGGCTACTGGGCACTCAATTCCAGGTGCTAGTATTTGGTTGATTAGCTGAGAGCATTGCTTATGGCCATCTCTTATACACCTCAAGCCGAAGATACTTCCATTGAAGCTGATCGGTATCTGTTCAATCTGCTGGCTCAGCAAACTCATGAGCAGCGCATGGCCATGACAGTTAGGTATACCCAAGGAGGCTTTGCCATGTCCTTGGGTGGATTAGAGAATCGATTTGGACATCTTGACCAACAGGCATTTGTTTATAAAGTCGCACAAGCTTGGCTAGGGGAGCATTGGCCACCAGGCTTTGAGCCAAAAGGAGATCCCATGACTTGGACGCAAGACTCAATAGGACTTGCTCGTCGGTTACACAGCATATTTACCGACTTGGATATTCTTTACTATGTCACTGGCGGTATCGCATCTACCACCTATGGTGAGCCTCGATTTACAATCGATTTGGATTTAGTGATCAATGTATCTGGTGCCGATCTATATCCATTGGTAGCCGTATTAGAAGCAGATGGCTTTTACGTTCCTGGTGTTGACGATGCTGTATCAGGACAAATGAAGACACTACAGATTACGGACCAGAAAACAATTGAGCGGGCTGATCTAGTAATTGCGGCTGATGAAGCTTGGGACGCTATTAAATTTAGTCGTCGGCAGCTAATTAATCAAATCTATTTGGCCTCTCCTGAAGATGTGATTCTGAACAAGTTGAGATGGGGAAAACGCAGCCAATCTGAAAAACAATGGCGCGATGTACTGGGTGTGCTAAAAGTTCAGGGAACTGGTTTGGATTTTGCTTATTTGCAGAAATGGGCTGAGAGATTGGGACTTAGCGATGATCTGATTAGAGCTATGGGGTCGGCTGGTCTATCTTGATCCTATTTGCCAGGTCAATATTATTCGTCCTTGGATACCAGCCGTATATCGGATAGGCTGCAAGAAAACGGACCTGTTGTTTCGATGCCTAAAGCTGTCAGCTTGGACATATCTGCTCCAGCAGCCACTAAGCTGCTAAGGGTAATTTCTGCCTGGGTCCATTCTCCTAGGGGCGCATTTGCAAACAGTTGGGTCAACTCCAAGTTGGCTCGACAGTTTTCACCACACTCGGCAAATAGAGTGACTGAACTTTTTGGTAAAGCCTCTACTCGATATTGGATGACCAGGGTCATATCGTCGTAGTGCGATGCGGCGGTGTAGTCTGTGGCAGGACCTGTAATTGCGATCGCACCCCTCTTTTCCCCGCTCCAAATAAACTGTTGTGCATCTTCCTGGGCGGCTCGGTCAATGGCACGAATAGTCAGGGCGTTTTGCAACTGGACTCGAGCATCCATTACAGTCCTTGAAGTCTCTCCCACCGTAGCCTGTAGACTCCAGGGTGCCATCGGTTTACCCAACGCAAAAAATGCATTGCCCGTACTTTCCTCGCTACCATCTAATCCAGAGATTTCCGGGAATTGGGGTAGATTACCATCATCGGCGTAGGTTAAGCCATAACCAAATGAAAACAGCGGCTCGTCATTGTTTTCATTTGCTGTTTGAGTCGCTGTGCGAGGCCAAGAGAATGAGAGTTTGCCTTTAAAGTCAAAGTTAATCGCACCGTTGGGTTTACGCATTAGTACGTCTGCGATGCCTGTTCCGGCAGTTCCCGGTAGCCACGCAGCTACAAATGTAGTAGCAGCATTAATCTCAGGTGTTACCCACAGCGGTCTACCCGATAAGAAAATAGCCACCGTTGGAATTCCGGCCGACTGAAACGACTGGAGTAACAGCAATTCCTCGTTTGATGCAAAATTGAGGTTGTCTACATCCCCTTTGAATTCAGCATAAGGGTTTTCTCCAAAGATAACGATGGCGGCATCAGGGGGGTGCCGATAGCTACCGTCCATACTTAAGACGGCGGTTCCTCCACCAAATTCAATAGCGCTGCGCAGACCCTGCCAAATAGATGTGCCGTTAGGAAAATTCTCATTGGTGTTGCCAGTCCCTTGCCACGATAGGGTCCAGCCGCCGGTTTGTTGACTGATATTATCGGCCCCACTGCCCGTAACCAAGATTGTTTGGTCGGTTTGCAGTGGTAGCAGATTTCCATTGTTTTTAAGCAGCACCAAGGACTCTCGCACGGCCTGTTGAGCTATTGTTTGGTGGTTGGGATGCCCCAACAGTGCGTAGTTACCTGCTAACGGTCGCTCTGAGGGTTTGGGTTTCTCAAACAAACCCAAACGCAGTTTGACGCGCAAAATGCGACGCACGGCATCTTCTAAGCGACTGCGAGGAATGGTGCCAGACATTACCTGGGCGACGGTATTTTTATAAAGCTGACGCCAGTCATCTGGGGCCATGAACATATCAATACCCGCATTAAACGCTGCCGGACAGCTTTTGGTCGAACAGCCTGGTACCTGGGCGTGGCCATTCCAGTCACCTACCACAAACCCATTGAACCCCATACGTTCCTTAAGCACATCGGTCAGCAAGGGTTTACATCCATGCATACGCTGACCGTGCCAGGCCGAAAATGAGGCCATTACTGTCTGTACACCTGCGTCGATGGCGGCTGGGTAGCCTGCGCCGTGGTAGTCTCGCAGGTCAGCTTCGCTATCAATATTGTTGCCCTGATCTTTGCCCCTTTGGGTCCCGCCGTCGCCGATGAAGTGTTTGGCGGTGGCCAGTACCTGTTGGTTACTAAGAAAACTATCGGTGCCCAGCTCTCCTTGCAGACCCTTTACCATTGCCTGGGCATACTGGGCAACAATGGCCGGATCTTCAGAATAACTCTCATAGGTGCGACCCCAGCAGTTGTTACGCACCACTGCTAGGGTGGGGGCAAATGTCCAATCTATACCGGTAACAATCATTTCCCTCGCCGTTATCGCCCCAATGTGTTGCACCAGCTCCAGATTGCGAGTTGCTCCTAGACCAATGTTATGGGGAAAGAGAGTTGCACCAACAATATTGTTATGGCCATGGACAGCATCGGTACCCCACAGGATGGGAATTGCTGGATGACCGGCGTCCATGGAGGCGGTATAAAATTCATCAGCTAGGGCTAACCACCGTTCTGCTGGAGCGCGGGCATCCTCACCGGGGGCTGAGTTTCCGCCATTGAGAATGGAGCCAAGCCGATAGCGGCGGACATCCTCTGGGGTAACCGCATTAATATCTGCCTGAATGGTTTGTCCGACCATTTCCTCGACGGTCATGGCGGCCATTAATTCGCTAATGCGGGCTTCAATGACAGGCTCGATCGGAGCTCCCCCAGTCGTCATTGGCCAATTTTCTGGGGTAATGATGGGTGTGTCGTTGTCCCCTTTGGCTGCCCTTACTAGGTATGTGGTCAGACCGCCACCTAATAGGACTATGAGCAATAGGCTAATAAGGCTGATTTGTGGATCACTCATGGGAGTCGCAGACGTGGTTAACCATGGGGAATCGTAAAACGAACTGGGTCATTTTGGAGATACTAAACGCGATATCTTGTCTTAGCTTGGTTGGCTAACGGTTTCAAAACTCTTAAGGGCTTCTCAGGTCTGGCTCAGGTTAGATATCTAATCTATATTCAATCCTCATGTCCTTAGCCGATGACTTTACTCCCCCGTGCAACAGCTTTTGTAACTGCTGGCCTGCTGGCTGCATCTATTCCACTGGTTACGACCACGGCCTGTGCCCAAACGACAGCGCAGGTACAGGCAGATCAGGTACAGCCGATGACCGTAGAGCGGCTCGAGCAAATTTTGCAGTCGGAAGTCAGTAACGTTGAAGGTGAGAACGGTCAATGGCGATTTAGTGTCAATGAGCGGGCGGTGGTTGTGCTGGCAGATGGTCGCAATGACCGCATGCGTGTGTTTAGTCCGGTAATACCGGTGGAAGAACTGACAGCCCAGCAGGTGCAGTCTATGCTGGCGGCTAATTTTCATACGGCGTTAGATGCTCGCTATGCAGTCACCGAGGGGGCCGTCGTTGCTGTCTATGTACATCCGTTAGGTACGTTAGAGGCAAACAACTTTCGTTCTGCCCTGCGTCAGGTGGTAAGTCTTGCTGAAACCTTTGGCTCTTCCTACTCTAGTAATGAATTAAACTTTGGGCTCAGGCAGCAGCAGCGACCCAGCGATCTAGAACAAATTTAATGACCTTATCCTTTGACGCAGATGACCTGCTTGAGGGTGGCGACGACGTCTACTAAATCCCGTTGATTGGCCATGACCTGATCGATAGGTTTGTAGGCGGCTGGAATTTCGTCGATGATGCCTTTGTCTTTGCGGCATTCTACCCCAGCAGTTTGTTCGATCAGGTCGTCTAGGGTGTAGGTATCTTTTGCTTTACTGCGGGACATAAGGCGACCGGCACCATGGCTGCAGGAACAGTAGCTGTCGTGGTTGCCTTTGCCCTTGACGATGTAAGACTGGGTGCCCATGGAGCCAGGAATGATGCCATAGTCGCTGGTGCGGGCGCGGACGGCTCCTTTGCGGGTGATGTAGACATCCTTGCCAAAGTGCTGTTCTTGTTTGGTAGCGACGACAGAGCCGACGAGGGCTCCTTTGCCGAGGTGAACGTCGGGCATGAGGGCGACGTGTTTGTAGACAAAGGGAAGAGAGGCGACGTTTTTGGCCATTTGGATCTCTTTGGAGGCGAGATCGTGGTTGGCCCAGGAGAGGATGGGTTTGTTGGTTTTGAAGGGGACGTTTTGGTATGGCATGGGGTGGTTGTGGTTTGTGGTGATTGGTTCATAGCGGGATAGGTGGCTCAGGGCTTTCCTCCCTGAAACCCTCCTATTCGTGGGGCCTCAACGCCCCCACACCCCCAGCAAAAATTTAGTTATTATCTCTGAAAGCGAGTTTGGGTGTTCGGTCGGGTGGTTACGCTGCTCCGCGTTCGCTACGCACCGTAAAAAATGGGTTATCGAGTCTTATGTGGATGGGAAATATTAATTAACTGTAGCATGGGTTAGCGGCAGCGTAACCCATGCTAGCTTTGGGTTTCATGACTCAGGTCAACAGATGATTTCATCGAGTGTCATGAGTTCTAGAGGTTGAAACTCAGGGTCGGAGTATTTGCGTTGGAGTCTTCTTAGGGCTTTGGTTTGTTGGGTAGCGAAGGTTTCTTGTTGTTGTCTCCTATTACTTGTATACCTCGTTCATCCAGGTTTGGACAAAATTACGACGTTCGACATCGGTCCAGGTTCGCCAGGTTTCTTGGGTGACCTGGCTGGTGACGACATCAACTAGGGGCCAGAAGGCCTCGTCTAGTTCTTGCTTAAAGCGCTGGGGCTGGGCGTACATAAACTTACATTTTTTGGGGTTGAGTCGGGCTAAGAACTTGGTGCGTAGGTAGTAGGGGCTTTTGAGCTTGAGGGCAAAGGTACCGTCGCTGGCGAGGCGGATCATAAAGCCTTCGTGCTCAACGTGGTGGGATTTGGAGATGGCGTCGGCGAAGGTGCAGGGGAACCACATGGGTCGAGGTGTTTGTAGTTTGGTTGCGATCGCATCTAGCTCATCTTCCCGTACAAACCCGTAGCCCAGCACACCGGCCCCAATTAGATGCAGTCCATAATCCTCTGGCCCATACTGGATAATGTGTGGGTCTTCAGGATGGATGGCTTCCCATAGCAGCGTCGTATCTTTGTTCTCCTGCAACCAGGACAGCACCCGACCATACAGCCCATTTCTAAAGAGTAGCGAATTTGCATAGTCCACATACGTTCCCTGAAAAGATCCAGAACAGGTCACCACCACCTGATTGCGATCATAGGGATGCAAAAACGTACTGACTAAAAAGCCATTGAGCTTTTCCACTGCGATTACGTTGGTGTCAGGCGGTAGCGTGGTGTCTCTTTCTAGATAGTTAAAGGTGCGGGGAAAGGGCTGACTAACGGGATTTCCATCTAGACCGACGACGACACCACGGGCCAGCTTTAGCTCAGGATAATCGTCCCAGGCGGATGGGGTAAAGAAGGCTTTGGAGCTGTACTTAAACAGCGTCAGTAAGCCGTTGTTAACCTGTTTGACGAGCTTTTTGCTAACCAATGGTTCCATGAGCTTGGCAAAGCTGGGGGAGCACTGGCTATAGTCAAACTCGCAGGGGATATTTAAAGTCTCATGCTCGGGCAGACGCATTGCGGTTAGGGGACCGCCAAAACCGGCACCGGTTTCGAGCGAATAGGTGCGTTCACCGTCAGAGGTGAGGGGGATGTGTCCTCGCACTACGGTTAGGTCGCTGGTGTGTCGAAAAACGCCATCGGTGTCATGGTTTTCGTGCCGACGGCTGCGACCATAGACTCTTTCATGACCAGGCTGTAGCAAGGGATCAAACCACTCAATGTCGCCGTGGCAGAGCACGTAGTGTCGATAGCGATAAAACGAAGGTAGCGATTGGATAAAGTCTCTTACCTTCGTTTGATAGGCGTTGTCTCGCTGAAGCGCCTTATGTAGCGTGCCGCGAGTAGACTTGCTTTTAATATTGTCGCCGCGCAGTCCCCTGGCCAGGTTATTGTCGTGGTTGCCGCGCACGCAGTAGTGGCCTTTGGCAACAGCTTTCATCACCAGGTCAAGCACTTCTAAAGACTGGGGACCGCGATCCACTAGATCGCCAAGAAAACAAAGCTGGCGACCGCTGGGGTGGTTAAGCGCCGAGTCGTAGCCCAGCTTGTAAAGCATGGACTGGAGCGTGTCGGCCAGGCCGTGAACATCGCCAATGACGTCTAGCTTAGCGGTGTCTGGGATGGTGGGTACATCGATGGATAGGGTGGTGGGTTTGCCTTCGGTGAGCATGAAGGGCCAGTGGGAATTGGGTTGGATGCGATCGCAAAACTTAGCGACCACCTGTTCCGGCACCCGACACTGCCGCTGCTGATTCTGCCGCTGCACTTGCTCTACCGGTGGGTTAAAAATCACCACCTGCACCGGCACACCCAGTTCTTCGGCGATGGTGGCAAACGGCTTGCGTTCTTTATCGCTGATTAGCGTGGCGTCTACAACTGTGGTCAGTCCAGCTTTGAGGCGAGCCCGGACGACGTTTTCTAACGTGGAAAAAATCAATCGATCATCAGTGGCTAGGGGACGGTTGGCCACTTGACCATCCACTAAGGTTTTGGCGGTGCCAAAAAAAGTTTGCCGCAGTGCGTCACTAGACAACACCAATTCTGATGGTAGATGCTGACAGGCGGTGGATTTACCGGCTCCAGGGGCTCCAGAGAGTAGGACGAGGCTGCCGATTTGAATTGGGGTTGTAGAGTTACTCATAGTATTTATATTCAAGCAACTCTAGCCGTATTTCGGGAGCTGATGGTCAAAAAAAAATCGCCACCCAAAAATCCAATAGAAAAAAGTCCAGAGGCACGTACCCCTGGACCGGATGTGTTCCTTATTTGAAGATGAACCCTAACCTAACTAGCGCTGACGACGGTTGCCTCGGTCTTCGCGCATTTCCTGGAGCTGAGCCAGCTGCTCGGCGGTCAACACCTCATCGGCCGCGGCGCGCGACTGCTCACGAATTGACTGTAGCTGGGCCCGCTGGTCTTCGCTCAAATTCAAATTCCGCATTGCCTGACCCCGCTCACGACCGGTCTTACCGTCTAAGGCCGCCCGCTGTTCACTGGTCAAAACGGCATCAACCTGGGTCTGGGCATTCGCTTTAATTGCGTCTAGTTCAGCCTGCTGCTGGGATGTGAGGTTTAGCTCTGCCGCAACCTCTTCACGACGATTTTTCCGGCGTTCGCCCCGCTCAGCGGCCATGGCCTGTAGCTGAGCCTGTTGTTCGGCGGTAAATACCTCATCGGCTGCCGCGCGGGATGTTTCACGAATTGACCGTAGCTGGGCGCGCTGGTCTTCGCTTAGGTTTAAGTTCCGCATTGCCTGTCTGCGTTCACGACCGGTTGTGTCTGCCAATTCGGCTAGCTGGTCATCGGTGAAGATGGCCTCAACCTGGGTGCGGGCATTGTCTTTAATCGCGTCTAACTCAGTTTGTTGTTGTGGGGTAAGGTTGAGTTCTTCTGCCCGCTCAGGTGAAAATGCATTGGCGCTACTGGCCTTGAGGATAGCTGGGGTAGCGATTAGGGCGCTCAACATGAGGGCACCACCCAGGCATTGTTTCATGGTTAAAAATTTCATCGTGTAGATTGTTGCTTAACGATGGCCTCATCCTAGCCAGGGGGGACTCTCGGTGGCTGCTAGCAGGAGTCATCACTTGGCCAGGACTGAGGTCATGGGGTGGCCCATGACTTTAGTCACGAGTCAAAGCATGCCCACTGTTTTGAGCCACGGACTTCGGTTAGGGTGGTAGGCATAACTGTCACCTCACCCAGGAAACGCTGGTTGGCTGGGCAGTTAGCAGGCCTGATCCAGAAAGTTGTTACCATGACCCGTGCTATCCAGTTCCATAATCACCCGTTTCGCTTTTTACTCTATTTAGAGTGGGGACTGCTGGCCGTGTCGGTCATGGGGATTTTGACTGCGCCGCCACTGCGGGAGGTAACCCGCCGCGGACTTAATATGCCGCTGCGTACGTTTACTCAATGGCCCTTATTCACAGTAGGTTGTCTTCTCTTGTTTGGTCTGCTGGGGCTTTATTTACCCACTAAAGGGGTTTGGCAACGGTTGGGCCATATTGCCCTCCAGGTGGCTCTCATTGTAGTAACGTCGGGGCTAATGCTGCGGGGCTCGCAGTTGTTTCCCTTTATTTATCTGGTTTTGGTAATCCGCAGCTGTTTAATGGTGGGGCTCATGGGGCGGGTGACAGTGACGGCCCTGGCCTTTTTGTTGTTTATGACCACCCTTGGCCTAAAATTTCGCGGGTTGCGAGGGTTAGGCAGACCAATTTCTCGACCTGTGCGTCATTTGCTCAGCAGCCTACAGATGAATCTGATTGTTTTCTTTGGGTTATCTTTGGTCTTTACCCTGTTGTTGGTTAATGCCTTACTTAATGAGAGAACAATTCAAAATCGTTTACAGAAAGCCAATGAGGAGCTTCAGCGTTCTGCGGCTCAAGTAAAACAGTTGGCAACGGCCCAGGAGCGTAGTCGTATTGCCCGCGAAATTCATGACTCGTTGGGCCATTCTCTGACGGCGCTCAATATTCAACTAGAAGGGGCGATAAAACTCTCCCAGCGAGATCCTCAAAAATCTCAGACGTTGCTAAATGAGGCAAAACGCCTCGGCTCTGTTGCCCTTCAGGATGTCCGGCAGTCGGTGGCCACACTGCGTGATCAATCCCCGGCTCAAAATTCTCTCCAGAGTCAGCTAAATAGTCTGGTTGATACGCTGAAAACGAGTACTGGGATTACGCCTAATATTAATATTCAGCTTTTACACCCTTTGCCTGAGGCAACTAGCATGGCTCTCTATCGTCTGGTGCAGGAGGGGATTACCAATATTGTCAAACATGCTGATGCGACGGCGGTAGACCTCAGTCTCATGGTTGATGACCAAGGGGGCAGGCTGCTGTTACGGGATGATGGTCGCGGGTTTGATATGAGTCAAATATCCACCGGTTTTGGTCTACAGGGCATGCAGGAACGGGCCCAGGCAATGGGGGGGCGGCTAACGGTGGATAGTCGGCCTGGTCAAGGCTGTGAGCTGAGGGTGATGATTCCGGGAGATCAAGTTAGAGAAAACGGAGGAGGGCAACCATGAGTCAAGCGGAGCAGTCTGACATTTTTGTAATGCTGGTGGACGATCAGCAGATTATTCGGCAGGGGTTAAAGACGCTGTTGGACTTGGAGGAGGACATTACCATCGTGGGCGATGCGGATAATGGTGAGACAGCGTTGGCGCGCTTGGCGCAGCTCCAGCGGGCTGACCAGCTACCGGCGGTGGTGCTGATGGATATGCGGATGCCGGTGATGGATGGGGTGGCGGCAACGGGTGCGATCGCAACCCAATATCCCTCTATCCAGGTCCTGGTCCTCACCACCTTTGACGACGACGACCTGATCGCCCAGGCCATGGCCGTCGGTGCCAAGGGCTATCTGCTCAAAGACACCCCTTCTGAAGAGCTGGCCCAGGCCATTCGCTCGGTGGTCAAAGGCTACAGCCAGTTTGGCCCCGGCATTTTAGAAAAAATGCTGGCCGGACAGCAGCAAGCTGTTGACGTCCCCGAAGGCTTTGATGAGCTTACACCACGGGAAAAAGACGTGCTGCGTCTGATTGGCACCGGGGCCAATAATCGCGAAATTGCCGAGGCCCTGTTTTTGTCAGAAGGGACGGTAAAGAACCACGTGACCAGGCTTTTGGGACGGTTGGGCGTTCGCGATCGCACCCAGGCCGCCCTCCTCGCCGCCAAACTCTCCGGGAAATTATCGTAGAGACGTTCCATGGAACGTCTCTACGATGCGATATGGGACGTCTCTACAACGCGATATGGAACGTCTCTACGACCTACAACATCCACTCCATCCCAATTCCCAACCGACTATCCGTCGCCCCCGGTGCAAACTGCCATTCCACATCCGTCGCCAGCCGCAGCCGCTCCGTTAACCCATAGCCAAACTCCAGCTGGGTAATCATCACCGAATCATCCTCCGTCGGACTAACCCAACTTTGCGTATAGGCAAAATCAGCCCCACCGCCCCGCGATGGAATCACCTTTACCTGAAACCCCACCTGGACACCGCTTTCGCGATAGTCCACCGCCTCCACATGGCGATAGCCCACAATGGGAGCCACATTTACATAACCCCCTAAGGGCAATAGGTAATAGCGCAAATGGGCACCGTAGGCTTCTCGGTCGTTATCGTTCCCATCAAAGTTGGCCACATAGTCTGCATTCACCGTCAGGGGCAGCTCCCCCACAAAGATGTCCTCAATACCGATAGCCAGCCCACGGTCATCACGGCTCGATGGAAACAAGGCATAGCCCAGCTGCAGCCGTGATGGAAAGCTGGGGTCGTTGCGAATAGTATCCAGGACATCGGGAGTTTCCCGTAGCCATTCCTGGAGTACAGGGCTGCTATCCACCGTGCCTGGTTCTAAGTCCAACTCGGCGTCTAGTTGTTCATTGGGTTCATTGAATGTTGGTTCTGCCAGGGCCGCTCCCATTGGGGCGAAGCATCCAATAATAACGACTAGGGCAAGGCTGATCTTGCGGTCAACATCAGCCATAGTGTATCCAGCCCATCATTGCCTGTTCTTGTCTTGTCATAGTTACTGAAGCTGCAATACCTGCGATTAAATCATTTCCCCATCAAAGTTTCGGGCACAGCGTGCCATTCGGTAAACAGGGCCACCGTCCCAACCTGATGACCACCCCTACAAAAATCCCATCGGATCCACCGGACTACCATTACGACGCACTTCGAAGTGTAAATGTGGCCCCGTCGATAGACCGGTAGAGCCCACGGCTGCTATGGACTGCCCTTTTGATACCGATTGCCCCTCGCGCACATTTAATCGACTGGCATGGGCATATAACGTAGTCAGCCCGCCCCCATGGTCAATAATCACCGAATTTCCGTAGCCACCGTACCAGCCCGAAAAAATGACCTTGCCCGAGTCAGCCGCGACAATGCCTGTGCCATAGGATGCCCCAAAGTCTACCCCCGCATGAAATCGTCGATAGCCCAACACCGGGTGTACCCGAGAGCCAAAGCGGCTGGTAATCTGCCCCGCCGTGGGGAAGCTCATTTGGCCGGTCCCCAATACGATGCCGCTGGCGGCTGCCACCCGCTGACGGATTAAATTTGCCAAACTTTCAGAATCTCGCACTAACTGAGCTTGGGCCGCTTCAAGGGCGCTGCGATTTTCCTTCAGGCGGGCAATCAGCTGATTTTGCTGCCCCGCCTGGGCCTCAAACTGATCTCGACGGGCCAGTAGCTGTTGCCGCAACAGGGCAATCGAATTTTTCTGAGCTTCCACCCCCTGCTGCTGTCTAACAATCAGGTCAGCTTTTGCCTGCACCTCCGCCATCACGTCGCTATCAGCCTGATAAACTTTCCTCAGCAAATAGCGGCGTTCCAAAAATTCATTCAAATTCTCGCTTTTAAGCAATACCGCCCAGCCTTCCGCATCTTTCTGCCGCTGCATAAACTGCAGTCGTCGCACGGCCGCTATCCTCACGGTTTCGTAGTCCTCCTGAGCCACGCCCAGCTGATTCTCTAACCGTTTAAGCCGTTCCTGGGCCTGGGCTATTTGAAATTCCGTATCCTCAATTTTGAGGTCCGTAATCGTAATACTGTCCTGTAGACCATCCAGCTGTTGGGCCGCTTCCTGTTCTAGATTGCGCAGCCGATTTTGCTCTGATTCCAACTCCTGTTGCTGTTTTTCTATCGTTTCCTGCTGCTGTCGGAGCTGCTCTAATGGCGCATTGTTTTTAGTCTGCCCTAATGCAATAGGTCCCAAAAACAACAGACACATTGCCACGCTGGCAAAGAGAGATAAAAACCGCTGTGTTCGTTTTGCAGTCATTCGTTTTGTCAGGAACTCGCTGGTATCAACGGCGGAACACACGACTGACATAATAGTCTGACTTTGCAATTCCAGAAAGGAAGTTTATGTTACGCCGCTGCTGATTTAGCTCCATACACCTCACCAACGGCATCAGACCTCGAGGGGCAAGGCACAATCTGGCCCATCATTACGGGGGCTATTGACCAAAGTACTAACTGGATAAGCCTCCATTTCACTGGCATTGTAGGGTTTCATTAAACCTTTTACCTGGAAGGGCGAAGCCGTTAGCCAGCGGTCGTAGTCAGCCACGGGGATAATCACCGGCATTCGATTATGGATAGGCTGCATTAGCTCATTAGGTTCTGTCGTCAAGATCGTACAGGTCTCAAGGTAGCTGCCATCGCCACCTTCCCACTGCTCCCACAGCCCAGCAAAGGCAAATAGAGGTTGCTCCCTCAGGTGAATGTAAAAGGGCTGCTTCTTTTTATTGTTGGCCGTTCGTAACCATTCATAAAACCCGTCGGCGGGGATCAGACAGCGGCGACGCTTAAAGGCAGCTCGAAAGGATGGTTTTTCAGCAGCAGTTTCTGAACGGGCATTGATCAGTCTGTAGCCGATCTTATAGTCCTTGGCCCAAGAAGGCACCAGACCCCATTGGAAAATGCGATACTCCCGCTCAGCAATAATGGCCGAGACCGGTTGAGATGGTGCGATGTTGTAGCGTGGCGGTGGCTGGGGCTCTGTCGTCAATTGAAACGCCTCGGCTAGCTCTGCACCAGATTGAGTTTGGGTATAGCGACCACACATGGGAAAGCGTTGAGTGTTGAGTGTTGAGCGAGCCCCTGGGCGAAGTCGCTGGCATAGTCTCCCCAGCAAGGATAGCGATAGGTTAATGGGAGTTTACGAGTGCCTATGGACTGAGACAATTGTACTGAAGTTTTTTCAGCGGGAGTTACTTAATGGAAATGCTCTATCGCATTGCTCCAAAAACTGATGTGCAGATAGCGACGGTGCAAGGGTGGTTCGAGTCGTCTGACCTGGCAACCGAGGGGTTTATTCATTGTTCGTTTCTGCATCAGGTGATGGGGGTGAGTCGTCGCCATTATGCAGGGCAGCAGGGATTGGTATTGTTTAGTATTGACCCGGCGACGGTTGATTGTGAGATTCGAGTGGAGAATTTATCAGGTGGAGAGGAGCTGTATCCCCATATTTATGGACGAGTGCCTTGGGCGGCAGTAGGAAAGGTTTATCAGGATACGTATGACGCAGCAGGAGTCTTTGAGCTGCCATTAGAGTTGCGCTCAATGTGACGATGTCTGCTACATAACCAACGCTATGTAGGTATTCAATTTCATCCAGGAAGTAAAGATTCATCCAGGAAGTAAAGAAAAACTAAGAGTATTTACTCATTTTCCTGAACCCAAGGCATTATCAAAACAAGCGAACATAATTGGTTAAGAACATGTTGCTGGCGGCTTACAGCTGATCAAGATGTTCTTAAGGATGACAGGTATGAGGGGTTTGATAGGTGAGTGACTTAGGGCAGTCCTAAGTCATTTTGTTGATCGTTAAATCATGTCCAAGTTACAGCGTGTAGTTTCCTTTGGCTAACTCGTTAGTTTTGGATATGAATGAGCTTTAAACCAAGGAGTTCCCATGACATTTGTTCCCGCTGTTATAGTGTTTGTACTCGTTTTTCTATCTTTTTCAAAAGAAGTACTTGCCAAAAAAGAAGATCCCAAAAAGGCTAAAGCTGGTGATACTAAACCCAGCATGGCGGACGTATTACTCAAATATGAGTTAATGCATGGATTAGAAGAAAACTCTCAGTGACACAAATTTACTTGGCACTGTATTTAGTGCAATATCTCTTGAAGGGTCAGATGTTCATAGTAGCAGCTGACTCTTTATTTTTTGGTGTCGCTAATCTTCGCTCCGAACGTCACAGGGGAATCTTTACGCAACGGCATCATATTTTCCACCTTGAGAAAAGACCTGTTGGCCTATCATATTGCCATAACGTTAGCTCTACTCGCCATCAGATAAACGCTCTATGGAAAGGTCTAATCCCCCATTAAATGTTAAAACACCTGCTGAAACCTTTGAAGAAAAAAGGCAACAGGCACTTCATCAGTGTGAGCATCTGATTAAAGACTTTTCCAAACGGGCTGATCGCCATAAGGGGCGATATAAGCGATTGCAAACTACCAGTATCACCTTAGCCGTTTGCACAACCGTCTTATCTGCACTATCCGCTAGTAATTTACTGGGGTCATTAGATTGGATAGTCCTATCCATCAGTGGTTTAGCAACACTCTCAACAACATTTCTGAGCCAAACAAACTCACAAAAAATGTGGGTCCAGTCCCGCAATATCTCTCAAGAATTTCAAATGGAGCTTTTTCTATATCTCCAAGGGACTAGGGACTATGCCAACATTTCTGACGAGTCAGAACGTCTACAGCTTTTTTCAAAATGTCTAATGGATATCTGGTCCCAAGCCCAAGAAAAATGGTCTCAACAGGCCCTCTTTCGTCAATAAAGGTTGCCCCTGCCACAAAAGTACCCATGCAGGCACTGTCAAACATCTATCCGAAATACATACTCGAGAGGTTGTTGTAAAAACGACAGCGGTCGAGGTGTCTGTCACAGATATCAAAGCCATGAAACTACTGGTTACAATTGTGCTACTTGCCATAGCGGGGGCTACCCTATGCCTCAATCTATGGGCCTATTGGCAAAACTCTCGCTATGACACATCTGATTTTATGGGGGCATCGATTAATTTCCATGCGGGTAATTTTATTGTGGGTGTACTGGCTAGCCTGGGTATTGTGCTGCATCCCAGCTGGTCATGGTGGATAGGTCTCATTGTTTTGGGGGTGTGCTGGCTTGGTAGTCTGCCCCTAATGTGGCTTGTGCATTTTGTCCTGCGCCCGTTTCGTCAGCCTCCCCCATAGATAACTGGAAAAGATACGTACAGCCCTATGGAAAGGTTAAAAGATAATGCTTATTCGAATTGCTCAGCAAGAAGATATTGAAACGCTGTTTGAGATTAGAACTAGCGTTGTTGAAAACCATCAGTCTCGTCAAGAAATTGCTGATCTGGGAATTACGGCAGCCTCAGTTGCTGAAATGCTGAAAACCGACTGCCGTGCATGGCTAGCTGAACTTGATGCTCAGACCGCTGGTTTCTCCATTGCTAATAAAACAGAAAAAACTATTTTTGGCATGTTTGTGCGTCCTAACTTTGAGGGGCGTGGAGTAGGCCGCCATTTGATGGAGAGGGCTGAAAACTGGCTATGGTCCAATCATATTGATGAGATTTCATTGCTCACGGGAAATGATCCAAATTTAAGAGCCTATGGTTTCTATCTCCACTTAGGTTGGATGCCAATGCAGGTTGAACCTGATGGCCCCTTTAAAGGTGAGATGAAATTTATCAAGCGACGATGAGAATATGGACCGCGCCTGTCTTTTGGGGCACTTTTGTATCTAATGTAACTGCTGTCTTCAAGTTGGTTCGCAGTTGCTATAGCGTTTGTTTTCTATCAGATATTTTCTATCAGAAAAAGGTATTAAGCATTATTGCAAATCGAGATTTTCTGTGTAGCTCAAAAAAGTGTTGGGCAATACTTATAACATCAGACCTAATATCTAGTGTAAGTTCTCTACACGATGGTTAACTCCCATATATAAAACGACCTAAACCTAAGTCTTCCAGTCACTGTCGGTGTCCTTTCTAAGCTCAAATTTCAGAAACTTATTGAGTTTAGATACATCGGCAAATCCCTGGTCTGGTTAAACCGATCTTTAAATGGAATCAGGGTTCTGAACTATGTGAAACAATCTGCCTAAGGAAATTAAGCAATGTTTGGAAGACTCTTCACTGGGACTATTTTAGGATATGCCTCGCTACTTGCACTGGCTACGCCCGGTCATGCATCTTCTACCGAGCCTGTAACTGTTGATGTCTATGGCTCGTCCTATAGTGTTGAGTTAGAGCACGAAGCCACCGATCGAGTGCTTAGAAATCAGCCATGGTGGGGTAATAAAGAACTCGCAAGTGAGCTATGCGAAGCGCTGGTATATGAAGGTGACGAGATTGCCAGTGTCGGGTTTAACACTATGGAAATAAATGGTGAAGACTATATTGAAGCCTATCTTGTTATGCCCCTCACCACCTGTAGTGGTCCCGTTGTGATTTCACAGGCAGATATTGGGCACATGACTGGAGGAACCTTCTTTGTGGTTGCTGGTAATGTCTGTTTGACTAGCTCTACAGATATCTTAAGTGCTCAAATTGATAAAAATCAGGCCCCATATCTGACGCCGGTTAGTGTGCTGAACTGTGGATATGTTGACCATTCCATTCTTTATTAGGATGTCAAGCTGTTTTGATGGATAGTACTAATCCACATTCAATTTGCTAGGAAAACTGCAGAAAGGTAGGAGCTAACAGACTTGCTGACTCCTACCTTTTTTATTGTCTAACCGTCTTTAGTGAATCAAATGCTGATGGCAGCATTTTGGCTTTTGTCGATTATCTGGGCTGCCGTAGGGTCTATTTTCTAGTACAGAAAACAGGATCAGCCCCAGGCAAAGCCATAGACCATACTGAGTGCGCATTGGGCCAGTAAAACTCGTCTAGGCTTGAGCGTGTGAGTTGCGCGATCGCAACGCTTGTTTAGACGGCAGTGAGCCACTAATGGCCCAGCACAGGATCGGACAAAATAGGATGCAGTAAACGGCTAGTACTGCAACTAATTCAACAGCGGTTAAAACATCAGATGCCATGAGAATCGCCTCCTTAAAACTATGCATCGAAGAGGCGCGTTCCTTCGGGAAACCATCCCTACTTCCGTCCTTTACTGTTTAGAATTTTTCTAAACCAAGGATGAACGGTCTTTACATCTGTATTCTACGTCACCCATCCCCGAAATAGTCAGTAGGGTTGACCGAAATATACGTGGTTCATAACAAAAATAAGCTGGACTATTACTCTGCTAACGCTAAGTTTTCAGACAGAGAATTTTAGTTGTAGAGCAACACAATTGAGATCAAGATTCTTGAGTAAAACCATTAGAGAACTTGTCTTTCATGAGTATCCGCTATCACTGGGTATCTGGGTTGATGGGGGCTATGTACGTCTTATTTGCGCGAACGTAGCATGTATAAGCAACCGCAATTTCATCAACTACTCGACGGCGTAAATCCATCACACTTGCACTGACCTGGAGCCAGGGCTGATCATTGACCCATTCAATGGCATCCCCACTGGCAAATACTGAATCTACCACTGCCCCGTAGGCAAGGGTCACCACCACCGAACCATCCACGTTTCGACAATTGAGTCCTTCTTCATCTGCTGCGACCACAAGCCATTGCCAGTGAGGGTAGGTGCCTCGGTTGCCCTGTACCCTGGCTGAGGCAAAGTCCCCGTTAGTATCAAAACTTGGCACGTCACTCATCTGAGCTTGGGCGGCATTAGCCACGGATAGCGCACAGATAAACGAAGCTAGCAACAAACGAATCAAAATCTTCAGGCTCCTAATGTCAGCAAGGCCAGAATAACACTGTCCCCTCGTTGAGCCTCAACGAGGGGACAGTGTGTTGGCTCAGGCAGGTTTTGTCAGCTTGCCCCTAAGTCGCCATATCAAACAACAGGATTTCAGTCTCATTTGACTGCCCTTGAATGGTCAAACTCTCGTCAGCCGTGATGGCCGCACCGTCTCCAGCGCTGAGGGTCTGTCCATTGAGGGCTATATCTCCACGCACCACCTGTATCCAGGCGACACGATTAGCGGGGAGATTGTAGTCAACCTGTTCTTCCGTGGCTAGTCGAGCGGCATAGAGGTTCATGTCTTGGTGGATGGTAACCGATCCATCGCGACCATCGTATGAGCCAACCAAGCGTAGCTTGCCTTGCTTCTCTTCTGGGCTGAAGTAGGTTTGCTCATACCCTGGATCAATACCTGATTTTTCGGGGAGTACCCAGATCTGAAGAAAGTGGACCGGGCTATCTTTTGAGGCGTTGTATTCACTGTGGCTAATGCCGGTACCGGCAGACATGCGCTGCACATCCCCAGGATGCATCACGGAGCCGTTACCAATACTGTCTTTGTGCTCTAGGGCACCCTCAACAACATAGGAAATAATCTCCATATCGCGATGGCTGTGGGTGGGAAACCCCTGCCCTGGAGCAACCTTATCTTCGTTGATAACGCGTAGGGTGCCAAACCCCATGTGGGCCGGATCGTAATAGCTGCCAAATGAGAATGTATGGTGACTGTCGAGCCAGCCAAAATTAGCGTTACCTCTTTCTGATGCGGAGCGAATAGTGATCATCGTAATTACTTCCCGCTGGTTGAATTGGATGAAACGGACTTACAACTGTTTTAATTATGAATTGTATTTTATGGAATGACAATATCTAATTTTGTGGACGCATTGTCTATTTTTAGGCGACAATATAAGTGTTCATGCTGTTTATGCAGACAAACGCATCGTGGATAAATTTGCAGCTATTCGTGCATTTGTGCAGGTGGTTGAAGCTGGAGGGTTTGCGGCGGCAGCAAGGGATATGGGGCTGTCGCGCTCGGCTGTGAATAAGTTAGTCATTACCCTAGAAACTGAGCTGGGGGTGCGGCTGCTACAGCGCAGCACCCGGAAGGTGGCCCCCACTGCAACGGGGTCGGCCTTTTACGAGCGCTGTTTGGGTATTTTGGCTGACTTAGAAGAAGCCGAGCTAGCGGTTTCCCAGGCTCAAGCTGAGCCCATGGGGGCTCTGAGGATAAATGCTCCCATGACGTTTGGCACATTGTATTTGGGCGCTGTATTGGCGGAGTTTATGGCCCAATACCCGAGGGTACAGGTACAGCTGACGCTGGCGGATCGGTTTGTTGATCCGTTGGCGGAGGGGTTTGACATGACTCTACGGATTGCTCAACCGCAAACATCGGCTCAGCTGGTGAGCCATGAGCTGGCCAAACTACGATGTCTGTTGTGTGCTGCGCCTGATTATTTAAAGCGGCATGGGGTGCCGGCGTCAGTTCAGGATCTCAGCCTTCACAGTTGTTTAGCCTATGGTGAACTGGCGGGTCGTCATGAGTGGGTATTAGAGGGACCACAGGGAGAGAGCAGCGTCGTGGTGAATGGAGCCATGTGTTCTAACAATGGCGAAGTGTTGCGAGAGGCGGCTATACGGGGGCTGGGGATCGTGTTGTTACCTGAGTTTATTGTTCACCATGGTTTGGCCCAGGGAAGCTTGCAAGAGATTTTCCTAGACGCTCAGCCTCGCTCGTTGTCTTTGTGTGTGCTCTATCCGACTAATCGGCATCTGTCCACCAAGGTGCAGCTGCTGACGACATTTTTGCAAGAGAGATTTAGCGGACTTTCTAGCGGCTTAAATTAGGTATTGGAGAGTTCTTGGTTCTTAGTCCTTGATTCCTAGTCATTCCTAGCCTTTTGCCAGGCGCTCACAGACAAATTCTTCCATTTCTTCGTAGAGGAACTGCAGTTTGAGACCTGACTCAATGTCGGTGGCTTCACCGCTGAGTTCCATCAGTTCGCCGACGCGATTAGCAATAATTTCGCTGGAGTCGTAGAGGGTATTAGGGGTAATGCCTCCCCGGCGGCCGGCTTCTAGAAAGGTGGCTTCTAAGTCTTCTCGTAGATAGGCCGGATCGATAATGCCGTTGGGAAAGCTGATGGCCAGGTAGGCACGGCATTCTAACTCCATGCGATCAGCTCTGTTGCCCAGTAGGACGGAATAACCGTCTTGATTTACAGCAGTGCCAACTTCGGGGGTGTTTTCGGTGGGAATCACCTGGGCCATAGCTGGAGCAGTGTAGAGGGCTAAGGTACCAAGGGCAGAAAGCAAAAGCAGTTTCATAGGGAAACGAGGATAGAGCATGTCTGGATGCGGGCCTAACCAGATACTATATCGTTACCCTGGTGTAACTACTGATTTTTCCAGGTTTTTAGTTTGTTTTTTAGCTTGTCTTAATGTATTGCGTTGTCCATGCAGATTACCCCACCACAAAGCCCAGATACTCCTATTCACCCAATTTTTGATCGCCCCTGGTACCGACGGTTTGAGGCCTGGCTGGGCGACTCATCTCCCTTGGGGAATGTGCCGATTTTTCCGTCGGACACCTTTCCCTGGGCCGCTAGCCTTGAAAAAAATTGGTTGGTGATCCGTCAGGAGCTGGATCAGGTGCTGGCTGACGTTAATGTCCTGCCGAGCTTTCAGGACATCATGCCGCGTCAGAATCGCATTAGTCCAGATAACAAGTGGAAAACCTATTATTTTTGTACGTTTGGGTTTGAGGCGACTAAGAATTGCCAGCAGTGCCCTCAAACCTGGGCCTTGTTGAAGGATATCCCAGGTTTAAAGGTGGCATTTTTTTCCATCCTGGCTCCGGGTAAACACATTCCCGAACATCGTGGTAAACACAAGGGATTAATTCGTTACCATTTGGGACTGCGGGTGCCAGAGCCCAAGGAGGCCTGCCGTATTCGAGTGGATAACACCATTACCCATTGGCAGGAGGGTAAAAGCCTAATTTTTGATGACACCTACTACCACGAGGTTTGGAACGACACTGATGGCTATCGGGTGGTGCTGTTTTTGGATATTGAACGGCCCTTTGATTTTCCACTTTCTTGGGTGAATGGGGCTGTTTCTCAGCTGCTGACCCTATCGCCCCAGGTAAAACAGGCGAAGGAAAACTATGAAAATTTTGACCGGTAGGGACGTTTCATGGAACGTCCCTACCGGTTATGAAACGCCCCTACCACCAGCGTACGGCTAGCATAGATAGCTCAGGGAGGTCGTCTTCGACGGGCCACTCGACGGGCTTATAGGTGCCAAAAATGTGGTCCCACCAGTCTACGGCCAGGCCAAAGTTGTGGTGCCACATGCCATATTTGTGGTGAACGTAGTGGACGGGCATCTTCATCCAGAAGCACTTGCGGGGGTTTTCGTGCTGCAGCTGGTGGGCGTAGGCGGAAAAGCCAGAGTAGGCTAGCGCGCCGATGGCCCAGCCGAGACCGACGGTGAGGGAAAAGATAAAGGGGATGAACATTGCGATCGCACTTCCCAATACATAATCGCGAAACTCCCACACCACACCCTGACCTTCGTTGCGACGATGGTGATCGCGATGCCGCTTACCGACCTTGGGCGACACATGCATCAGCCGATGTAGCCAATACTCAACAAAGCTGGCAAACACAAAGGCGGCGACAAAACTAAGGGCAAAAACAATAGGCTGGGGCATGAGTAACTCCACTAGGGATGAACGCAAGGGTAAACGCGAGCCAATAAGCCCACGGGTTCATCCTATTATTGTGAAATATTTTTACGAAGACAAGACGGATTGTAAAGTCGACCATGGCTCAGCCCTTCTGGCATTTTTCATCATCTGCCCCCCTATCTGTATTTTCGATGGCCGCTCAGTGGCAGCAGCGTCGGTTTAACCGGCAGCTACCCCAGGCCCAAACCATCCAAGCCAGATTTCTCCAGACACTCCTCAAGGAGCAGCAAGGAACAGCCCTGGGTCAGGCCCTAAAGCTCGATCGCGTCACTAACCTTGAGGAGTTTCAGCAGCAGGTGCCCCGCTGGAACTACGATGGCTATGCCCCCTATTTTGAACGGGCAGCGGCTGGAGAAATCAACGTGGTATCGCCATTGCCGGTGCAGGTGTTCAACATGAGCAGTGGTTCCACCGGCAGCCGTAAGCTTGTCCCCATTACCAAACGGGTCCAGCAAACCCGTGCCTACGCCAACCAGGTGGCCATGGGCTACGCCTTTGATCAGGCCCAGTCCATGGGGCACAGGGTGGGTCAGCTGCTGCTCACCACGCTGATTACCCCCTTGGGCAAAACCAACGCGGGAAATATCACCTACGGTCACGTCAGCGGCAACCAGCTACGCACCACCCCCTCTTTTGTGTTTAGTCAGCTGTTTGCCCAGCCCTATGACGCGCTTTTAATCAGCGATACAGCCGCCCGCAACTATGTCTGCCTACTGTTTGGGCTACAGCAGGAGCGTCTGGCGTATCTGGCCGCCAACTTTCCGCTGATTATGCTGCAGCTGTGCGCCTATTTGGAGCGGTTTGGCCCGGCCTTGGTCGATGACATTGGTCGTGGTGAGATTTCCCCGGAGATTGCCCTTGAGCCAGCCCTGCGGCAAAAACTACAGGCAATGCTGTCACCCCAACCCCAGCGAGCGCAGCAGCTGCAAACGCTATTAAAGCGCCATGGTCGCTTACTGCCTCGCCATGTGTGGCCCCATCTGGTCTTTTTAATCACGGCTCGGGGCGGCCCCTCTGATTTCTACTTTGAGCGGTTTGGCGAATACTTTGGGGATACGCCTGTTTTTGGCGGCACCTATTCTTCCTCAGAAGCGGTGTTTGGCAGTTACCACCAACTTAATAGCGACGAGGCCATTTTGGCCCTAAAAACGAATTTCTTTGAGTTTATTGCCCCGGATCAATGGGGGCAGGACACCCCTAAAACGTTGCTTCCCCATCAGCTGCAAGTGGGTGAATATTATCGAGTGCTGGTGACCAACTATTCAGGATTCTGTCGTTACGACATTGGTGATGTGCTACAGGTGATCGGCATGCGCCAGGGGGTGCCCATGATTGTGTTTCGATATCGCCAGGGGGGCACTCTCTCAGCCATCTCAGAAAAAACCACCGAACACCATGTCACCCAGGCGATGGCCGTTTTACAGACCGACTTTCTACCCATCGAAGACTTCTGTGTCACGCTTTCAGAGTCTCTTGTTGAACCCTATTACCTCCTTAATGTGGAACTGACTCAGGAGACAAAGCTGTCTGACCCTAAGGAGTTTTTACATGCCTTTGATCGCCAGATGCAATGGGCAAATGAGTCCTATGCCATCAAGCGCCAGAAGAATGACATTACTGTTCCCCAGCTGAATATCCTGGCTGCGGGCAGCTTTAAGCAGCTGAGACAGCGACGGTTGAAACCCGGTGTCGTGGATGATGCCCAGGTGAAACTTGCCCATATTAGCTGCGATCGCAACTTTCTAGACGGCATTACCATTACCCACCAAATACGCTGCTGACCTATAAATGTCCTAGCCGTAACTAGATTTTCTATACTGAGACTGCTATGACAGAATTAAATTTGGATCAATTTAATTAGGCTATTTAATGTCTGTATTTAGAATAAATTCAACATCAGGATTAGCTCTATAACCCCTTGTAAACTAGGCCATACGTCTCTTTAAATCCATAGAACTGCTACCCTTGAAATTAATTAAGGCTAGGGTTTGACTCTATAAAGAAAGATAATGTCCTTACTTAAAGTCGTCATTAATGCTCTTATTTAGATGAGAGACTTCTTAAGAAAGCTGAGATAACAATTCTTTAATCAAGGTTCATCTTATCTATACACAAGCAGGCGGCTTAAAAAATTACATCTTTCACGATTTTTTAGGAGATTTTGCAAATTTAGGTGCTAAAAGCGTCAACTTAGAAAAACTTATCTAACTGGAGAACCAAAGACATAATCCATTTTTGAAAGGTATACTTTCCACAGGTGCAACGGTAACAATTTATCTAGCAGTATTGAGTTCACCCTAAACGGTGGTTAGGCTCAGTTACTTCCATAGACCTAACGCAGGTAAATCCGTGGGAATGGTCATTTTATCCTGATTAACCATCACGCCCGTGGTTATACTGATCAGATATGTTTAATGGTGACATCTACACATTGGGAAATCTACCAAACAACTGCTCAGTCTTCTTGTCTCTGACAGGGGATTGCATCAACACTCCTGGACCCCTGGATCAACGTTGTTGAGAGAGAAGTTTCCATAGATTTTAGCAGCAATACATAGGCGCCTGACAACAACCTTTACATGTTGTTGTCAGGCGAGGCAAAGTATCTTCCATTCTATTTTAAGTTTAATGCAGCAATAATATTGCCCTGTAGCTTTGATACGGTGCGGTTTTGAATCATAGTCAAGGTATACCTATGCGAATAGCATTTTTAGTTAACAACTTTCCAATGTTGTCAGAGACCTTTGTTCTGAATCAGATTACAGGATTGCTGGATCGAGGTCATGAGGTTGATATCTATACCCAAAATCTGCGTGATTGGAGTAAGGTTCATCCAGATGTCAGCAACTATCGCCTGGCGGAACGAACCTATGCCATGGAGAAAGTTCCTAAGAACTATTTTTGGCGAATTCTTCGAGGATTATGGCTGATAATTATTTATTTTTTCAAAGCGCCAAAGCTGATTGTGAGATCCTTAAATGTCTTTGCCTACGGCCAACAATCCTTGAACCTGTGGCTGTTGTATACCGCTGCATCATTGTTAAAACACTCCCAAAAACCGACCTACGATATTATTCACTGCCAGTTTGGTACCCAAAGCTATCGGGGGATGGCCTTTAAGCAACTGCTATCGCCCACCCCCAAACTTCTGGTCATGTTTCGCGGCTTTGATATTAGCTACTATGTCAAACACAATGGCCCAACCGTTTATAAAAAACCCTTTGAACATGTGGACTATTGTCTCGCTAACTGTAGCTTCTTTCGTCAGCGTGTGATTGACCTGGGCTGGTCAGCTAACAAAATAGACGTCCATTTTTCTGGCTTAGACTTGAGCAAATATCCCCTACGGTTGCGTCAGCTCAATCCTGGGGACTCTATCCACATTGCCACCACCGGTCGACTAGTGGAGAAAAAGGGCATAGAATACGCCATTCGTGCCGTGGTTCGAGTAGCACAGCAGTACCCAAACCTGACCTATTCTATTATCGGTGATGGCCCACTGGCAGAGCATTTAAAGGCGGTTATCCACGACCTCAAGGCCGATGCTTATATTCATCTGTTGGGCTGGAAAAATGAGACCGAAATCATTCAGATTTTAGAGCAATGTCATCTTTTTGTTGCTCCCAGTGTAACCGCAGAGGATGGCAATCAGGATGCTCCCATCAATGTACTCAAAGAAGCAATGGCCATGGGGCTGCCGGTTCTTAGCACTAACCATGGGGGCATCCCTGAGCTGGTAGAAGATGGGGTGTCAGGTTATCTAGTTCCCGAACGAGATGTAGCTGGATTAGTCGAAAAACTCAATACTCTAATCGCCCATCCAGACCAGTGGTCTGTCATGGGGCAAGCGGGGCGTTCGTATGTAGCGCGTCATTACGATTTAGATGGTCTTAACGATCTCCTGGTGCAGCGCTACGATGCGTTGCTGGGGAATCGGGTAGCTGATTTAGCAGATAACCCTGTCCCCCACTCATCAGTGGTTTATAGCTCGTCATAATTCGCTGCAAATGTCTGTCTTCCTGATAAATACAAGAATCCTTAAACAGAAAATCTGTCATGACTGCCCCTATTATTACGCTCATTGTTGTTCCCAGGGAACGTTTTAGCTATGCTCAAAGATCCCTAGACAGCTTATATGACCATACACAGATTCCCTTTAAACTCGTCTATGTGGATGGTAAATCCCCAAGGGGACTACGGCGCTCATTAGAACAACAGTCCATAGAAAAGGGCTTCAAACTCATACGCACTGAACAGTATCTCTATCCTAACCAGGCGAGAAACATTGGACTTCAGTATGCGGATACCAAATATGTTGCCTTTGTCGATAACGATGTTATTGTCTCCCCTGGCTGGCTCAGCTCCCTGGTCCAATGTGCGGAAGAAACTGACGCCGCTATCGTGGGTCCTTTGATGTGCCAGCATGAACCCGTTCACCAGGAAATCCATTTTGCCGGGGGAGAATCCCATGTGTGGGTAGATAAGCTGGGGCGCAGACGGCTACGGGAGAAAATGCTCCATCAGGGTAAGCGGGTGACGGATGTGCGGAGCCAGCTTCAACGTCAGCCTACCGAACTGGCAGAATTTCACTGTGTGTTAGTAAGACGCTCAATTTTTGAGCATATTGAGCAGCTAGACGAAGCTATGCTCAATACTAAGGAGCACCTTGACTTTTGTATGACCGTGCGGGAACTGGGAGAAAGCGTCTATTTTGAACCAGACTCTGTGGTTACCTATGTGCCAGGGCGACCTCAAAAGCTGGCAGATGTGCATTACTACATGCTGCGGTGGAGCAATGCTTGGACCCTGGATAGTCTCAACCATTTACGAGAAAAGTGGAATTTAGTAGAGGACGGCTATTTCAAAACAAAGTATAAGAAACTGGGCTGGCGACGCTATGGCACTCTGATTAAGCCGCTGAGTCGTCGGTTGACCTTTGGCATTGGCAGTAACCATCTTGCTCGGGGCATTAGTAAATTAGAGCATCGGGTAAATCGATACCTGACCCATCGTCATCGACAGTCAGCAGTCAAAGGTAAATAGCCTGGCTAACGTTGTGTCCATGGGGCACAACTAAAACGGCGTGTATTGGATAGAAAAGTGGAGTCCGCTGTCCTGCAGGCCGTTCTCATCGGTATCGAGATCCACCAGGGGAATGCCCCAGTCTAGTCGGGCTGAAAAGTTGTTGCCCTGCTGCCATAGGAGGCCGAAGCCAGTGCCCACCAGGGTATCTGGCCCAGGATTATTGCCATTATGGTTCCACACCGTACCCGCATCGATAAAGGGCGTTACCTGTAGTACGCCATCTAACTCAGGGATTCTGGCTATGGGCCAGCGCAGTTCTGCTGAGAGTAGGGCTCCATTATCACGTCGTAGGGCGTCTTGCCGATAGCCGCGAATGCTTTGAGCCCCCCCCAGGCTAAACTCCTCCTGGGAGAGCAGATCGTTGGCAGAAAGTTGCACATCTCCCCGGAGGAAAAACAGCTGTTCGGCTTTGCCCAATCGCTTTACCCACTGCCCCTGACCGCGCCAGGATAAGAACCGACTATCGGGGGCATTGTCGCTGATGTTGGCATCGAGAAGATCTAAGCCGATGTTAAATTGCGATCGCAACGCCAGCACATGGCTCTGGCTCCGCTGGGTCCATTCTTGGGAAAACCGCACCGCGCTGATGCGAGTACGTCCATTCTCATCGGCACCGGGGGAAAGGGGAAAGGGACCAATGTCATCTAACCCTAAACGGGTCTGGCTTGACTGATGGGATAGGGTTAGCCCCAGGGCTGCGGCCTGGGTGGGGGTTTCAATTAGGGGGCGACGGTAGCCCAGCTCATAGTAGGCACTGTCAGACGAGATATCGAGAACCGAGAAGTCAGAGTTAATTACCCGGCTATCGGAATACCCGGCGGCCAATCGGATCGTGTCATTATTGGGGCTGACGGGTAACGTATAGCTAAAGTCCACCCCATCGCTACCGTCGGTGTGTTTGTAGTCCAGCCGGATGCGGTCACCGATGCCAAATAGATTGCCTTCGTCCACCCCCACGGTGACCTGGGTACCACCAATATTGGGCGACCGACTGTTGGCCAGGCTGGTATTAAGCGCAAAGGAGTCAGCCTCCATCACTTCAATCACCAGCAAACTGGTCCCCTGGCGTACCCCCGCCTGTAAATCTGCCGACACCGTTTCAATGAGCGGGTCTAGCTGTAGCCGCTGTAACCCGGCTAAGAGCTTATTAACATTGAGGGGAGGCTGGGCCACTAGACCCACACGACTGCGGATATAGGCGGAATCTAAACGCTGGGTGCCATTGACAATAATGTCTTCTAGTTCTCCCTCTATGACCTGGATGGTGACCGTATCATCCACCACCGTTTGGGGCGGAATCAGCGCCCCTGATGTCAGGTAGCCTGCGTCTACGTAACGCTCAGTAATAAGTGAGCGCAGCTGCAACAGGTCATTAAAGCTAATGTTGCGATCGCGATATGGATCTAACAAATCGGCTAAGTCGGCCTGATCAAACACGGTGCTGCCAACAACCCTAATCTCAGCCACATAGAATGTAGCCTCCCCCTCCCCCAGACCATCTTCCGGCGTTAGTGACTCATCCGGAGATAGCAGCTCATCTAGGGGGGGCAAGGGCGGCAGTAACTCCTCTGGTAGGGTGCGCTCTGGTAGGGTATCTGGAGAAATCGGCGTGGTTCGGGGCGGCGGTGCAGACGGTCTGACAGGCGGTGTCTGGGCCATGAGAGCATTGGTAGACCTCTGACTAATGGCTGGATAAACTAACAGACAGGCCAACGAGCCTAAGCTGAGCACTATCTTAGCGAATGAATAGTTGTCTATTAGAGCCATATCTTGGTTGAAAGTCCGTACTGTCCCATGGATAAACTGACTAGATGGTTCAGAATGCCCTGGCTGCAAGCTGGGATTTACGCCCTTCACCATAGGACCTTTTGTTAGCGCGGTCTAGAGTAACGGTCTAGAGTGACAAAGAGCAATATTGCGACATTAGAGCTGCGGCTGTGGGGGCGATTGGGGAATGGATTCTAGGATGCATAGTCGCCTTTAATGACTTACTGCATTGATCGGGGGATGATGCAGTAAGTCAGAATTTCTCAAATTTCTCAGATAAAATCATCCCGAGGATCAGCAACCCTAACAATTCTCTATGACAGCTCAAATGTCGGCCCCTCTCTTAACGCTTAACGGCATTGATAAGGTTTACAAAAACGGTACCGTAGCCTTGCAGGACATCGGTCTAACGGTGCAGCAAGGGGAGTTTATCAGTTTGGTGGGGCCATCGGGCTGTGGCAAAAGTACGGTGTTACGGCTGGTCGCTGGATTAGGCTTACCCACCCAGGGCACCCTAACCTGGCAGGGCGAGCCGAGTGATCATAGTCTGGCCTTTGTCTTTCAAGATCCCGCCCTGATGCCCTGGGCAACCGTCGTGGACAATATTTATCTGCCGCTCAAGCTCAAGGGTCAGCGGCTACGACCGGTCCGAGAGAGGATCCAAGAATCCATTAATACGGTCGATCTGTGTGGGTTTGAGCATAGCTACCCCCGGCAGCTATCGGGGGGGATGAAAATGCGTGTATCCATTGCTCGGGCGCTGGTTACCAAACCTCGGGTGCTACTGATGGATGAACCCTTTGGGGCCCTAGATGAAATGACCCGCAGCCGATTAAATAGCGATTTACTACATCTGTGGGAGAAAAAACACTGGACGGTCCTGTTTGTTACCCACAACATCTATGAAGCCGTGTACCTATCGTCACGGGTGGTGGTGATGGCGGCGCGCCCCGGGCGGGTCATTGCGGATATTCCCATCGAAGCGGCCTATCCGAGGACAGATTCATTTCGCACATCGTCCCAGTTTAACCACTATTGTCGAGAGATTATGGCGGTGCTGTCGGAGGCAGAGAAGGTCGGTGCGGGTTAAAAGGGAAAACAGATAAGAGAATCCATCGTCAAAGAGCGCGCGAGAAAGGGCCAGATTAGAGGACCAGGTGAGAGGACCAGGTGAGAGGAAATCAAGAATGGCTGAGAAGAGACGATCAACAACATTATGGAACTGGCTAGCGCCTGCCCTCGTTGGTTTTTTGGCTGTATTGGGTTGGGATGTATTTGTTCGGATGACCGACACACCTCCCTATCTGTTGCCCGGTCCAGGGCTAGTGCTTAAAACCCTGATAGAAGACTGGGGAGACCTATTTCCGTCGCTGTTGGTGACCATTCAAATTACGGTGTTTGCATTTTTAGCTGCAGTTGTTTCGGGATTATTGATTGCGATTTTGTTTGCCCAGAGTAAGTGGATTGAACGGAGCTTTTTTCCCTATGCGGTGATTTTGCAGACAACGCCGATTGTTGCGATCGCACCCCTAATCATCATCTGGCTGCAAAACAATACATTTATGGCCCTGGTGGTCTGCGCTTGGATTGTGGCCTTTTTTCCCATTGTGTCTAATACCACCCTGGGTCTAAATAGCGCTGACCATAATTTACAAAACCTGTTTGAAATCTATGGCGCATCCCGCTGGCAAACCCTAATTCATCTGCGATTACCCAGTGCCCTGCCCTATTTCCTCGGCGGGTTACGCATTAGCGGTGGTCTGGCCCTAATCGGCGCAGTAGTGGCCGAATTTGTGGCCGGTACCGGCGGTACCCGCTCCGGTATTGCCTATCAGATCCTGATTTCCAGCTTTAATTTACAAATCCCCCGCATGTTTGCCGCCTTACTAATGACAACGGTCCTGGGTGTCGTCATTTTTGTGGGTCTAACGATAGTGTCCGATCGATTGCTGCGACACTGGCATGAGAGTGCCATCAAACGAGAAAACTAATCATAAAGACCACTATGCCTGGATTTATCAATGTGCCTGATGCCGCGCACTACTGGTTAACAAATGGCCGGGTGCCACTATGCTTGCTGGATATGGATCTAAGCCCGCTGCCGGCGCTGCGGGCATTTCCCCATCAAGAAGAGCTGGTGGCGGTAGATGTGGAAGTGTGTGACGGTGCGATCTCAACCATTGTCCCCACCGGACAAGCTGCGGTGGGCGATCGCCCGGCGGTTGATCTGGGTGAGGGGTTAATCTGGCCCTGTTTTGTCGATATGCACACCCACCTGGACAAGGGCCACATCTGGCCCCGCTGCCCTAACCCCGATGGTACCTTTATGGGCGCGTTGGATACGGTGCGAAAGGATCATGGCAACTGGCAGGCCGATGAGCTTTACCATCGCATGGAGTTTGGCCTTAAGTGCAGCTATACCCACGGCACCCGAGGGATTCGCACCCACCTAGATAGCTTTGGTCCCTTAGGACAAACCAGTTTCAAAGTGTTTGACGAGCTCCGTCGTCAGTGGCGTGACCGACTTATCCTCCAAGCGGTCTGTCTAGTGTCCTTAGATTATTTTCTGACCCCTGAAGCAGAACCCCTGGCCCAGCTAGTGGCAGAATTTGGTGGGGTGTTGGGGGGCGTGGCCTATATGAATGACGATATTGTGCCCCAGCTAGACCAGGTGTTTACCCTGGCCAAACGCTACGGTCTAGATCTCGATTTTCACACCGATGAAAGCCTTGACCCTAAGGATATAACCCTGCGCTATGTGGCCGAGGCCGCCTTACGTCATGACTTTCAAGGGGCCATTATCTGTGGCCACTGCTGCAGTTTATCGGTGCAATCCCCCGAGGTGGTTGAGCAAACTCTGACCCTGGTCAAAGCCGCCAATATTGGCATTGTCAGTTTGCCCATGTGTAATCTCTACCTCCAAGATCGTCAGCCTGAGCACACACCGCGATATCGCGGTGTGACCATACTGCACGAGCTGCATCAGCGGGGTATTCCGGTGGCCCTGGCCAGCGACAACTGCCGCGATCCGTTCTATGCCTATGGCGATCACGATGGCTTAGACGTATTTAAACAATCGGTGCGCATTGGTCATCTCGATCGTCCCTTTACCCACTGGCCCCAGAGCGTCACTAGCCGACCCGCTCAGCTCATGGGTCTAGAAAACCTGGGTGTCTTAAAGCCAGCCGCCCCCGCCGATCTGATTTGCTTTAAAGCCCGCACCCTCAATGAGCTAGTGGCAAGGGCTCAGTGCGATCGCATCGTTCTGCGTCAGGGAACTCAAATTGACACCACCCTGCCCGACTACCGTGAGCTAGACCCGTGGGTGCAGTAGGGGGCAGCCCCATCGTCTCAATGATGGTCGTCCTTTACTCCGTCTCCACCTTAGCGGTCCGGTCTGCCAGACGCTCAAGGGAAATTTTTGCAGCTTCAGACACCTGAGGATGATTGTCTTTGGCCATATATCGCAGGGCAGACGTTCCCTTCGCACTGGGCAAATTGCCCAAGGCTTCCGCCAGTCGCTGCCGGACTAGCCAGTCCTCTGATTGGGCAAAGGCCAGAATTTCATCAACGGCGCTCAAGTCTCCAATTTCACCAAATGCGGCAATGGCGGCCTGCTGTAAAATCACTTCCGGGCTATTGAGGGCCTGAATCAAAGCATCGTGGGCGCGGGGATCCTTTAGATTGCCTAGGGAGACGGCGGCACTAAAGCGCACTAGCCAGTCGGTATCTTCATAAAATGACCGAATCAACGGCTCAAATGCGCGGGGGTCTTCCAAATAGCCCAAGGCCCCGGCCGCATCTGCTCGAATGCCATAGTCCGGGTCAGTCTCTAAAATTTTGACCAATAACGCAAAGCTTTCGTCCGTTTGTTTAATGCCCAGGGCAAAAATTGCCATTGAACGGACCTGCTGATTGTCATCATCCAGCACTAGCTTGATCAGCTCTAGGGCATCGGAGCCAGGGATGTCGCGTAACGCTGCCAACGATAGCTTCTTATCTTTGAGATCGCCGGTTCTGAGTTTTGTGGCGAGGACGGCGAGATCAATCATGACATCGTTAATAGTGTCTTGCTTTAAGATTATAGTCAGAATACCCCTGGGGGATCACCCTAACTCCACGCTGAGAGCCCACCACATTTTAGAGGGCATGGTGAGACGCTAAGGATAAGTTGGGCTTCCCGTACTCTTCCCGTGAATCATAGCCTGGCCTATGGCTCTATGGTTCAAACGTATTGTTAAGGCCCGGAGTGAACAGTGCTACCTGAAAATGTGCGGAATACCGAACTGACTCTTGAAGACATCAGTGTGGGCGGGCCAGATGACATTCACTGGCTATTCCCACAGAACTCGTAGTCAGTCGTTAAAGGACATCCTGTTATGGCTTACCTTTCTAATGCCAAGCGTCAAAAGCGTCGTAACCGCCATCGCTACACCCCTGCGCCCGCTGGTAAGCCTAGCCGCACCCGTTCTGGCGGTGCTCGATAAAATTTCTGTTTTTGTTAACGTTAGCTTGGGGTCAAAGTTGTTATAGCTAATGATAGGAATAGACCAAACGACTCACTATGGTCTTTTTGCTAGATTCGTCGAATAACCTACCCTGAGACTACCCTATGACTACTAATACTGTTCTGCAATTTATGCGGAAAACGGCTGATAACACCGCGCTACAGCAACAGCTCGAACAGATGCTTGGCTGTGGTGACGGTGATATTAGCTCTAGTGTTAACCTTGATCCCGAAGAATCCTTAGCCCTGAGCCAGCGCGCGCCAAAAGTCACTGAGTTGGCAGCATCTATGGGCTATCAGTTTTCTAGCGATGAGCTGCTAACGGTCATTGATGCCTTTAAGCAACATCAAAATGGCACCATCTCTGACGAAGCCTTTGCCCATCTCCTAGGCATTACCTCAGGAGAAAGCGTGCGTCCAGCGGTGCGCAATAATTTTAAGCGGATTGCCAACTATCTGACTAAAACCTATCTAGGTGTCAAACTGTCTTAGCTTGTCCCTGTGGGAATGATCCGTTTGAACTGTCAAAACCGATGAATCTGGGTTTCTAACCGTAACCATTGGAAACCCAGGTTTTCTCTTGATCCCGGTATGACGTGATCCCGGTATAAACAAAAACAGATGCCATTGCTTCCAGCAGCGATCCCCGTGGTTTTTCTGTTCTGTTGCCAGGTGACAGTTGCTGCCAGGATTAAACTATCTAGACAACAGCTTTTAATGGCGTCTAACTCAGGCTCTAAGGGTGTTTGACCATAGTCTCAGCATCAACAAAAGAGGTTATGAACGAGACAATGTTTTGTTACGTAACGCTGTTTTGAGAAACATAACTTCCGTGGATAAGAAATCCTAAGTCCGTTAAAGTGGCTGTGAACGATTTCAAGTCCTGATGTCGTAGCGAGCGACTACTTCAGTTAGGTTCTGTGGACTAAGCTCCTAGTTCTGCCCCTCCGGATATAGTGAATTCCAGTGGCAGGTTGTCGCCGTTCTCTTTTTTAGATCTTTTCTATAGTGCAGTGTCACACAACATGGCAAATTCCCATTCTGTGACGACGTCAGTCTCTGATTATCAAGAGCTGATGCCGTCGGCTGAGGTGCAATCCTCTGAGTTGTCTTCAGCTGAGGTATATGTATGTGTTCACGGGCACTTTTATCAGCCGCCCCGGGAGAACCCGTCGCTAGAAGCGGTAGAGCGACAGCCGGGGGCAGCCCCCTTCCACGATTGGAATGAGCGCATTTTACGGGAGTCCTACCGACCCAATGCGTTTGCCCGCATCATGGACCATCAGGGTCAGGTGCTACAGATCGTTAACAACTATGAGTTTCTAAGTTTCAATATTGGCCCCACCCTGATGAGCTGGCTGGCCCGCCACGATATTGAAACCTATCGCCGGATTTTGGCGGCGGATAAGCGCAGCTGCGATCGCAACAACGGCCATGGTAATGCCATTGCCCAGGTTTATAACCACATCATTTTGCCCCTGGCCAACGAGCGTGACAAGCTTACCCAGGTGCGGTGGGGAATTGCCGATTTTCGTAAGCGATTTAACCGCGATCCCGAGGGCATATGGCTGTCTGAAACCGCCATTGACCAGGACACCCTCCGGGTGCTTATCCAAGAGGGGATCAAGTTTACAATTGTTGCGCCGTCCCAGGTACAACGGTGTCGTCAGCTATCCCCCGAGTATTCAGACTGGCAGGAAGTTGGCGGGGGGCAAATTGATCCCACCCGTCCCTATCGCTGCTATGTGCCCGGTTTACCCACGGGGCAAAATTACATCGACATTTTTGTCTATGACGGTCCCATCTCTGGCGACATGGGCTTTAGCGATATTTTGCAGTCGTCCCAGTCCTTTGCCGACCGTCTGGGTCAGGCGGTGCGGGGCGATCGTCAGGAGGCGCAGCTAATATCGGTGGCTACCGATGGGGAAACCTTTGGCCACCATCGCGGCGGGGCGGAACGTGCCCTGGCCTATGCCCTGCACCAAGAGTTTACGGACCGGGGGTGGCAGGTGATCAGCTATGCCCACTATCTCAGCCTGTTTCCCCCCACATGGGAGCTTGAGCTGAAGCCAGTGACCGCCTGGAGCTGTTCCCACGGTGTGGAGCGGTGGAAGAGTGACTGTGGCTGCGGTGGCGGTGGCGAGTGGCATCAGAAATGGCGGGCCCCCCTACGTCAGGCCCTTGACTGGCTGCGGGATGAGCTGATCGAAATCTATGAAATTACCGGTGAGGAGCTGTTTAAGGATGTCTGGGCGGCGCGGGATGCTTACATTGATGTAATTTGCGATCGCACCCCCCTAACCATCGAGCAGTTCTTTACCCAGCACCAGCACCACGAACTCACCCAGGTGGAACGCACCGATGCGCTATGTCTTCTAGAGATGCAGCGCCACGCCATGCTGATGTACACCAGCTGTGGTTGGTTCTTTGAAGAAATTTCCCGACCTGAGGGCACCCAGATCCTGCGCTATGCGGCCCGAGCCATCGAGCTAGCTGAGGACATCTGTGGTGAATCTTTAGAAGCGGACTTTATGGCCAAGCTGGCCCTCGCCCCCAGCAACGTACCCCAGTTCAAAGATGGGGCTGGCGTTTACCGGGCCCAGGTGCAACCCTCACGCATTAGTGCTGAGCAGGTGGTGGCCCACTATGCCATGTCCTCGTTGTTTCACACCTACCATCGCGAACAGCGTCTGTACTGCCACACCGTCACCCATCAGGATTATCAAAAGCAGACCATGGGGGGCCATGCCCTGGCGCTAGGACAGGTCAGTATTGTGTCAGAAATCACCCAAGCAAAGGCTAGCTATACCTTTGCGGTCTTCCATGTAGGGGGGCAGGAGTTTCTCTGCGGCATTCGCCCCTTTAAAAATCGACTGGCCTATACCCGCGCCAAAGATGCCGTGCTGCGCACCTTTGCCCAGGGCAGCGTCGTTCAGACTATTGCTGCCATTCAGACCCAGTTTGGGCAGTTCACCTTTAACCTGCAGCAGCTGTTTAGTGAAGAACGGCAGCACATTATGCAGCTGCTTAGCCAAAACACCCTGCATCAGCTCAACCAGCTATACACCCAAATTTATCGGGAAAACTATGGCGTGCTGATGGCCTTCCATCGTGACAACATGGACGTGCCACGCGAGCTACAGGTGGCCGCTGAAATTACCCTGAGCCACCGCGCTATCGATGTTTTACGGCAGTTAGAGCAAGATCTGAGTGATATTGACGAACACATGTTGGCCATCAGTACCGGCTACCTTGGAGAGCTAGAGGGCATCGCCGTCGAAGCCAATCATCTGCACTGTCACCTCACCATACCGACCGCCGCTCCGCTGCTCGAGGGGCTCATCTTACAGGCCCTGCGCCAAACCCTGCGGATTGAGCCAGACGCCACCCGTTTGGACTGTATCCTGACGGTTAATCCTCTAGCGGTTCAAGGGATTAAGCGGTTAATTACCCTTGGTCTTAATCTGGGTCTCAACCTCAATTTAGATCGATCCCAGGAAGTCTACTACCACTACACCCAGCACTGCGAAGCGATTCCCAGTCTTGGTCGGGCCTTGGCCATGGCCGAATCATAGCCGGATCATAAGTTACAAAAACAGGGCAGCGTCAATCGACGCTGCCCTGTTGACATAATGATTCATGGCTCATATCTATCGCTGGTACAAAGTGCGGGCATCAAACCCCAATCGGCGAGCCTCACGCACACGCTCAGCTGCGGCTGAGCGTGTGCTGTATCTACCAATATTAATAAACTCACCCTGACGAGCTGAGTCAATGGCGGCATTGTCAAAGGACCGCCGCACCTGGCCCAGGTTATCTAGGGACTCAATGACTGCGGCAACATAGGGGAAGTCGTCATCATCATCTACAGTCACCGCCACCGAATAGTTGACGTCATTGACCCCAGCTGGGACGACTCCCAATACATCCAGGGTGGCTGGACCGGCCACACCGGTCACGGGCAGGTCATACCACTGCTGAAACTCTCGTACGGCTGCACTGGTCATGGGCCCATAGGCGCCGTCGATGGGCCCTGGGTTAATGCCATTGCGATCTAACGCTAGCTGTAGTGCTTCCACATCACTGCCAATGTCCCCAGGTCCTAGGGAACGGCCAGCACTGGTGGGACCGGTAAATCCACTGGGGCTGGGTAACGGCGGTGGTGGCGGTGCGGGTAGCAGATCGCTCTGGGCATAGCTAGCGGCTCCCCAGACCATTAAAATACCGCCCACAACAGCGGCCGTCAGTAATTTAGGCATGATAAACCACCTGATATAACGCTGATAGGTTCCAGCCCAGCGCATGAATGCTGGCTTAGCTAGAGAGTTTACAGTCTGGCTAGGCTGGACAATATGGGCTCCAGCGCACTGTCAGACTAGTTAAGGCATGCTGTCGAAAGCTGGAAGCAGCCACAGCTAACCTGACGAGCAAACGTTCTGATACGTTAGGACGCTTGCCACAGATGGCGTATATATTAGCGAATGATTGACAAAATGTACTGACTAAAGCCGAAATACCTAAAAATTAATCTCTCAGCACCCGTGCTTCGTAACCTAGCTCACTGGCAAAGTCAGCCCAGTCATCCGCATCCTCATGGTCTACAAAGCGGCCAATGCTGATGTATTCACCCTGGCTAGTTCTCTCTACCGTGGCATTGGGGAAGTCTTGGCGGACATTACTCAGCTGAGACGGACCTGCAATGATGGCAGCAACATACCGACCATAGGAAGACCGACTACTGCCAGCGCTACGGGGAGGCCTTGCATTATTATTATTGCGACCAAACTCATTCCGACTATCAGAGCTAAAGCCCATATCGAGCAACGTGGTCTGATCGGCAATGCCATCAACCGGGAGGCCGGCAGTGCGCTCATAGGCCCTTACGGCTTGTTCTGTTTGTGCCCCGTAAACACCATCGGTATCTAGATCAAACCCAAACATTCTCAAGACGCGCTGCAAGGTGCGTATATCTTCTGAACTCGAGGTGGGAGTAATACTATCGCCATTGATAAACCCATGATCAGGATGGGATAGACCTACCGTTAGTCGATCTAAATCAATGCCTAGTTCATCTAGGGTTTCATCATCGGCAATGCCACTTACCTCAAGCCCACGAATGCGTTGAAACTGGCGCACTGCACGGGTAGTTGCCGAACCATAAACACCATCGATAGCCGCAGGAAATAATCCGTTACTGTTCAACTGTTGCTGCAGCTCTCTAACGGCAGCTCCTCGATCACCTTCTCTGAGGCTAATTTGACGCTGAGCCATGAGAATCGGTGACTCAGATTGATTGGGAGTTTGTGCCATGGCAGGTGCGCCCAACAGCCAGACACTCAAAAACAGCTTGACACTGAGCCGAGCGGTATGGCGAGTAGTAGCAAATAACCCCGAAATGCTCATTTCCTGGTGTCCTAATGTGATTATGCTTAATGAATACAACATTCTGGCTCAGTGAAATTACGGCCAGATTCTCTCTAAAACGTCTGATATATCTATTAAATCATCTGGCTAGGGAATATAAACATTCGTCAAAAGTCGTAGACATAATTACGTAGAAAAAAACCTTACTGTAAAGCTAGGGTAAGGAAAACTCTGATTGGTCCAGCTAATGGGGGCAAATTAGATCGGCATACTGCTCTGGGTTACGGCCACTGAGGCAACTATCTAAAAGGAATTCTGGGAAATCAATCGCTTTTAGTTACAATGGGCGGAAACAAAGCGTGAAAATTTGTAACACTTTCCGGTTTGAGATGTCTAGCGTGGCTTAGGCGCTTGCCCGTAGACTCTCTGATTTTCTGCGTACCTAACTGTCTAGGTTCAGCGTAGAGCGCCTACAGCTTATAGGGGCAAACTGTTCGCCCAATTTTCGGTATGGCCGTTGCGTCGGCCCTGCCACTGGCTTGCCATACCTGACCGTAGTTTTAGTAAAGCCATGTCCAAAGCCCACAGCTTTCTTTGGGTTAAACCGCCTGTTGTGGCGATGGGCAAGTTTTATTCGGGTGGCTGATGCCGAACTGTCCTATTCCGTCAAGACTGTATATGTTGAAACCTGGACTCCGTCGTGCTTCAAGAAAGCTCCTGTTATATCAAGAGCAGCGCTATCCCAATATTGAGCGGCTTGGGGTTACCCATTCTTACTGGGGGGATCTCTACCACATATTGCTGACCATCTCTTGGTTTGCGTTTATTCTGCTGGTGAGTGGCTGCTATCTGGTGGTAAATGGCCTATTTGCGATCGCATACAGTTTAGATTCAGGTGCGATCGCAAACATGCGCACCGATCATTTCCAAGATCTATTCTTCTTCAGCGTTCAGACCATGGCCTCCATTGGCTATGGTGCCATGTACCCCACCAGTACCTATACCCACTCATTAGTCGTCATCGAATCGATTTTTGGGCTGTTCTTTATTGCGATGACCACCGGCTTAGTCTTCGCCCGTTTTTCCCTGCCCACGGCCCGCCTTCTCTATAGTCGTGTTGCCGTGGTCGCCCCCTTCAACGGTGTCCCCACCCTAATGTTTCGTACGGCCAACGAACGACGTAACTATATATTAGAAGCTCAGCTGTGGGTCACCCTGGTGCGCGATGAGATCACCGAAGAAGGTGAACATATCCGGCGATTCCATGACTTGCCCCTGGTGCGTTCCCACACCCCTGTCTTTAGTCTTTCCTGGACGGCGATGCATCGGCTCACCAGCGAAAGCCCCTTTTATGGGGAAACGCCAGAAACCCTGCGTGAGAGACGGGCCGAGATTATTGTCACCTTGACGGGGTTAGATGAAACCCTCTCCCAGACCATCCATGCCCGCCATTCCTTTAGCGCCTATGACATCTACTGGAACCACAAATTTGTAGACATTATTTCAACCAGTGAGTCAGGTCGTTCCATCGTTGACTACAACCACTTCCACTCCATTGAGCCGGTGGAACAGCAGCACGTTAAACCGGTGGAGCAACACATTCACCGCCGTAGTCAAGAGCATCAGCTAACCAGTTGGCGGCCCCATTAAGACGGCTGCTATGCAAACGGCTAGACCTTAATCGATCTAGCCGTTTGCATAAGTTAGATTTGCATCAAACTTGACCTCAGGGAACGTTAGGCTTCAAACCAAAGGCAATGCCCTAAACCAGCAGAGTAAATAGCTTCACCATTAGTTTGGTCCGATTGATCGGCTTGCCGATATAAAATGATGCTCCACACAACCTGGCCCGAATACGTCCAATTAAATTGGATTTCTTGGCTAGTAGGACAATGGGCACATCCTTATACTGCGGATGACGTCGCAGATGGGAGCACAGGTCGAAACCGTCCAATCCATCCATTGCCGTTGTCAGCATGATCAAGTCGGGCTGACACTTGGCCAGGTCCGCAACAGCTGTGGCAACGTCGTCAACCGACGTAATCGAGAAGACCGTGTCCTCTAGAAAGTCCCGCAGCTCTTGAATGGCGCGCTTATCAGAATCAATGCACACCAGCTGGTAACAGGGAGAAGCACTGTTTCTCTCCATTGAAGCTGGGCGAAATGCTGTATCGGGGGTTGAGACACCTAAGGGTGACTCAAACGGATTGGAAGACGCCTGTTTGAGTAGCGCTCTCATATCACTGCCCGGTGTGGGCAGCGTATCTAGCGATTTAGCGCTCTTAGGCTTAGGAACGGAAATTTCGCTGCTAGGCCCACTGTCACGCTTTGAGGAAAGTGCTTCGGTCTCTTGGTGGCATTGTTCTACCAATGCTCGAATATCTAGGGTGCAAAACGTAGGATAGTCAACGATGTTGCTAAAGCTGTTAACCTCATAGCTACCTCGGCTCACCCTAAGTAGTGAGGTAATGGTCGTTACGGCCAACGCCCGAATGAGCTGACCGGCCTGGTCAAAGGTAATGTGCTCTTGCTCGACAAGCCAGCGGACTGCCCGGTAGTCGGCGCTTAGATCGTCACCTTGGTGAGTATACTGCCGATGATAAAGCTGTAGCTGGGCCAGGACCAAATCAGAGATGGCCTCAGGAAACAGCTGGCGTCCTTCAAATCTCAGCGCATCGAATCCATTTTGCGAACTCGTTGCAAATAGAAGTTTGCCCCGCTGCAACCACAGAGACCACCGAACATCATTGGAAACCACTAGGAGTTCACCACTGACTTGACGCCCTACAAGCTGTGCCAGCAAAGTAAGCGGGTGTAACGTTTTTTGTGTAATAGTGCCTGCTAAAACCATGGGAGAAGTTCCGGTCAAAGAACGGTGTTCGAAGTGATAAAAGTCAGATAGAGCCGCGATGGATTTAGGGAAGAATCGATAATTCCCTAGAAACAATCAACTATGCACGGGGATAATTGCTTCGCACTCTTTTGATATAAATAAAGATGAGAAGTAATTAGCAACTGGGTAGATACACCTAAATAGAAATTAAGAGCAAGCGCATTTTAGAAATGCAAACCGTAGTTCTGTGGACGTTCTTTCTCGCTGTCGTTAACCGCAACCGAAGAACGCAGACTTTAACAATTTGTTTGCTCGGCTATATTGACCAATTTCAATCAGTTGTCTTAAAAGTGCAAGTATTTCCCTAGAAGCTGGTCGAAAATTTATATCTTTTGCGTTGTTGGTTTATATAAATGTAATTTAAAAATTTCATGTTTCAATTGATGCACTGTCCGGATACGTACGTAACCTGCGATCGCAACCATGCGATTTATAGCTTAGAGTCACAGGTCTGAGTGTGTCCGAGCCTTTGAATGCCTCCCTTCCATCCTTTTCAGGTCCTCTATAAATAGATCTAACACACGTAGGTAGGTGCTTCATTTTTAACAGACTGTCAAAGGTTTAACCATGTCTTTTGGCTGAATATCTGTCAGCGCTTTTGCCGATAACGCCATCGGTCTTTGTTAGTAAGACGGTGCTTTATTGATCCCTGCCATGACACTTTCATGTCCCTGAGTTTCTGTCCTGAGTTTCTGCATGAGAAACTACAGTTCTCGAGTTAATTGCTATCAATGTACGCGTCGATGGCAAGTCAGTCAGGGTAGGCGTTGAGTTCAAGGTTTTTGGCGATACCCACGGCTTAACCTGGCTGATATCA
>ERZ1740067.182-NODE-182-length-52494-cov-17.870440_pt1 | contig 52494 bp, 41 predicted proteins | sample MGYA00581736_ERZ1740067 | MGnify/ENA primary metagenome ERZ1740067 (study PRJEB43018, sample SAMN04849236) | marine metagenome | isolation source: floating plastic debris | place: Pacific Ocean | collected 2008-08-27 | study: EMG produced TPA metagenomics... | reverse complement strand
ATGGCGATTCTGCATTGCGCGGTGCTTCAGATTTACTTTATAAACTAGCTCTGAGTTGCCCATTCAGACGCTGAGAATCTGACTTTAGGCTTGAATTTCAAGGATTGAATTTCAAGGATCGAATTTCAATCTGAGCTAACGGCAGCTTTTAGTTCAGTTGCGCACGCTGGCTGGCGATCGCCCCCATTGCCCCACCGGCAGACTTTTGAACAGCGACTCGATGGGATTTTTGATCCTCTTCAGGGGCTGCCGTGGGAGGGGCTGCAATCTTTTTTATCGGAATTTCAATGGTAAAAGTGGTGCCTTGCCCTGGTGTGGAGGCGCAGGAAATTTGCCCGTTATGACGGTCGGCCACGATTTGGTAGCTAATGGCAAGCCCCATACCGGTGCCTTTGCCCGTGGGTTTGGTGGTGAAAAATGGATCAAAAATGCGATCGCACACTTCCGGATGAATCCCAGGACCGTTGTCGCTAATGGTCACCACCTGGTAATTTCCCTTCATGCGAGTGGTCACCACAATTTGCGGCTGGGACTGGGACGATGAAGCTCCTAACGGCACAATTCGCGGACTCAGCCCCTGCCGCTCTAGCGCTTCCTCCATGGCATCGATAGCATTGGCCAACAGGTTCATAAATACCTGGTTAAGCTGTCCGGCGTAGCAATTAATCGGCGGCAGGTCTCCGTAATCTCGCACCACTTGGATAGCCCCCCGACTAGAATTAGCCTTCAAGCGGTGCCCCAAAATCGTCAGAGTGCTGTCAATGCCATCCCGCAAGCTTGCCTCTTTTAAACCGGACTCATCCAGCCGAGAAAAGGTACGCAGGGACAGCACAATTTCCTTAATGCGGTTCGCCCCCATCCTCATGGACCCAAGCACCTTGATCACGTCTTCTTCCAAAAACTCCAGGTCCATATCCTCCACCTTCTGAGCGATCGCCTCCGTTTCCGCCTCCTCAGGTAGCGCCTCCCGGTAAGCGCGCAGCAAATCCAGCAAATCCTCCACATACTCCGTGGCATGGGAAATATTGCTGTAAATAAAGCCCACCGGGTTATTAATTTCGTGGGCAACCCCCGCCACCATTTGCCCCAGGCTAGACATTTTTTCACTTTGCACCGCCTGGGCCTGAGCCATACGCAGCTCCTTAGTACGTTCCTCCACCTGCTGCTCCAGCGTTACCTGGGTTTTCTTCAGCTCACGGGTATATTGCCCTGCCCAGCGCACCAGTTGATCAATGGACGCCGCTAGCTGGGCAGTTTCATCCTCCGTGCCCACCGCCACCTGTAGGTCAAAATTTTCTTCTTGCGTAATCCGGTGGGTTTGATTCGTTAAGTCATGAATGGGACGGGCGATCGCTCGACTAACAAAAAATCCACAGGCGATCGCCAGCCCCAAAGACAGGGCAAAACTCGCCAAAATAATCGCCACCGACAGCAGACGAGCAGACTGAAACCGCTCAAAAGCTTCCTTTTCCCGCTGATCTGCCGTATTAACAAAAATCGTTAGCTGCTCCGTCAGCGACTCCAGGCGGAGTTGTAAATCCTTCGCCTCAGGCGTTCCTAGTGCCTCCACCAAAAGGATCAGCCGTGTTTCCCGTCGCTGGAGCTGCCCCACTGCGCCGTCGGGATTTGCCTGAAGATCCTTCCAAAGGGACTCAGCCCATATCTGATAGTCACTGATAAAAGCCCTCAGACGATCAGTGATTTCTAACTTTTGCCCTAGCTCCCCAATTCGCTTTAAATTGCTTGGATCATTGGCAGCCAGTTCGCCCCTCACCAGCGCATCGACCCTATCCATGGACGACTGAAGGGCCACGATGTCACTCTTAAACTGAGACATTTCATACCTGAGCCACAACCTCTGCTCAGTGGCCACCACCAAGTGCTGGGGATGGAGCGCCAACGTTAAGGTGTCATTTTCCAGGCGGGTAATTAATTCGGCCTTTCTCACTGCAATGTCGCGATCGCGGGACGCCCGCTCTTCGTGGAGGGATCCAGCGACAATCCCAGCCCCAACGCCCACCACAGCGATTCCAAAAGACACGCCGTAGCCGAGGGAAATTTTTCGCGTAATCTTTTGCCGCCGCAGCAACGCCAACATCCCCTCCCCCAAAGGGTTGACACCACCTGAGATGCGACGCCTTACTCTTTTAACCCAGCTTGCGCCACGCTTATCTTGTTTATTATGTGCCTGGCCATGTGAACTGCGGGCAAAAGAAAGGTGGAGCGGCACAACTGATCACCAGCAATTAAAACGTCAACGTACTTTGCAAGATGCCCGATATTGCGGAAGATCTAGACAAAAACCTTTAATGAAAATAATAAATTTTTGTAAATTATTTATCCTTAACCATGATTTTAAGAGGGACTCAGACTCACTTGAGAAGCAATTGATACATTTACTTGGACAATATTGTTACGGAAAATATCAAGAAACTTAGGGTTTGGCGTGCCATGCGCACACCTTTAGAAGCGCGAGGAAGCGGGACGCTCTAAGTTTTATCCACTGCTATCCGAATTTTTTGTGCCGCGTAATGGATGAGTGGCAACTACCTTGATTACAGAATCGCGTAAGTGCGTATGCTGCCACACTTTTCGTCATGTCTACCGCTAAATTTGTCCAGGTGGACTTCTTCAGTGCCCAGAATATTCAGTGCCCAGATCACAAACAAAGGTACAAACAGAACTATTTGGGGCTTTTTCACTTCTGTCACTTCACAAGGTAACTCAGTTTAAGAAATGAGATCCTGGGTAAAATCATGCGCACGGCTCTGCATCATAAATAGCCCGAGCAGACTGTCCCTCGCGCTCCGACTTTGCTCAGCGCCCATCAATTTCTCGACGTCTTCTTTCTGGGTGTCACAACTGTGGTTGCAAAGTTGGCTCTGTGGGAGAAGGGCTACGTTAAGAAAAGCGTTGTCCGACACCTATTGGCCGCTGGCGATCGCCACTTCCGTTGCATTTCTGTTGCATTCATTTAGGGGCGTGTCAGGAAGGATCGCGTCAAACTCTTAACAGGACTTACGCAATTTTGGTGAGGGGCATTAGGACACGGCTACAGTCCGCGATCGCTGAGGGCATCGTTGGCGAAGCGTTGGCAAAGCTAATAGTGCGGAGTCAGCTTCATTACACGGCTCAAAATTGTCCTGTTTTTTGTTGAGCTGACCACAAAGGAGAAGATCTTAAGAAACTGAGTATCTCAAGAAAACTACTGAATTAGTTTTTCCAAGCCCAAGGTTCTATACATGGCGCGAATTTGGTCATAGTCACTATCTTGAGCTGGCACCAGTTGAGATTTTGCGTACTTCGAATTTTCCGGCGACTTTAACAAAGCCTCAAGGAGCAGATCTTGCTGACTAACCATCGTTTCCTTCAACATGTCTAGAAAGGCTGGATCCAGTGCGGAGCTAGCCACAAAAACATCGTTGGGCAGGGGCGGCCCGTCAATTAACGTTTTTACTTTGTCAGCCGCGCCGTCCACTTTACTCAGGCGCTTGTCGGTGGTGCTGGGGGAGGCGGCAAAGGCGTCGATTTCCCCAGACAATAGCGCTTCCACCGTTGCTTGCCCTACCGTACTGATGACGACATCGATGGCAGGATCCAAGCCCGCATCTACCATTAGTTGCCCAGCGCCGATATGCCCCGCAGTGGCGCCCTCAGAGGCAATACCAAACACTTTTCCGTTTAAATCTTCAACGGTTTCAATGCCACTATCGGCCAAAACCGTAATGCGAGAACGGTAGTTAGGGCGCGTGATCGCTACCACGGGAATCGCCTGGGCGCGGGCATTAAGCAATAAATATTCTGATGGTCCCGCCAGCACTAGGTCCATTTGCTGATTTAGCAAGGCGGGAGCAGCCGCAACAAAGCTATCCAGGGGAACAGGCTCCACCGGCAGGGCGATCGCCTCTCCCAGGGCATTATAAAACGCGCCAAAATCTGCCTCCAAAGGCTCTAGCCCTGCCACATCCGTGACGGAAAACCGCAGCACTTCGGGACCATTACTCGCTGGCGATCCACCGGAACCGCCACAGCCTACCGCTAGACCACTACCCGCCGCGAACCACAGAGAATTTTGAATAAACCGACGACGTTTCATAGAGATTGAAAGAACTGAGTGCAAGGCAAACGGTAAGGGAGCCCAAGAAGGTGGGCTAGAAAAACGAATACCCAATCGGAAACCGATCCAATTTAGGTTTCGCTCCGACTACCCGCCAAGGAAACTACCCGCTGGGGAAACTGCCCGCCAGAGACAACCAAGTTATGGGAGGGTTAGCTGACCAGCTTTTCTCCATGACCGAGAGCTGCCACAGCCACATCGACGGGGATTTCTATTTCGAAGGTAGATCCCAAACCAGGCTGGGATCTACAGGTTAGCCGACCATAATGTTTATCAGTAACAATTTGATAGCTGACGGCCAGTCCCATGCCGGTGCCTTTACCTACGGCTTTGGTGGTTACAAAGGGGTCAAAGAGGCGATCGCGCACTGAGGCACAAATGCCAGGACCGTTATCGCGGAAGGAAATCAAACAGCGCTCTCCCTCAACGCGGGTCTTGATCACAATCTCGGGGATAAAGTCTGCCGGGGACGCCGCTTTGGCATTCGACTGAGCCATGGCTTCTTCCAGCGCATCAACGGCGTTAATGATCAGATTCATAAACACCTGATTCATCTCTCCGGCAAAGCAGTTCACCAGGGGCAACGTGCCATAGTCCTGAACCACATTAATTGCCGGGCGTTCACCGGTGCCCTTCAGACGGTGCTCCAAAATCGTCAGGGTACTATCCAAACCCTGATGTAAATCCGCAAACTTTAGATCCGCCTCATCCAACCGGGAAAAGGTGCGCAGGGACAGCACAATTTGCTTAATACGGTCCGCTCCCCCTTTCATGGACCGCAGCATCTTCATCACGTCCTCTTCCAGAAACGGTAGGTCCACCTCCTCCAGCTTCTCAGCGATCGCCTCCGTTTCCTCATGCTCGTTGCGGTACACCTCAATCACATCCAGCAAATCACGCACATACTCTGTGGCATGGTTCACATTGCTGTAAATAAAGCCCACTGGATTATTAATTTCATGGGCAACCCCCGCCACTAGCTGTCCCAGGCTCGACATCTTTTCACTCTGAATAACCTGCGCCTGGGCAGTGCGCAGCTCGCGGGTGCGGCTCTCAACCCGTTGCTCCAGGGTGTCCTGGGCAAGCTCTAGCTCGCGAGTGTACTGCCCCGCCCAGCGCACCAGTTGATCAATAGAAGTGGCTAGCTGGGCAGTTTCATCCTCAGTGTCAATGGACACTCGTCGATCAAAGTTTTCCTCATTGGTAATACGACGAGTTTGGGAGGTTAAATCTCTAATAGGGCGGGCGATCGCCCGACTAATTACAATGGCGCACAAAATTGCCAGCGCCGCCGATCCCACTAGGGCAATCACTACGATGGAAACGCGAAGATTTTGGGCATCCCTAAATCCTGCCAAAGCCCGCCGCTCTTGCACCGCCGCGGCCTCTCCCAAGTGTCCTAGCCTCCGCGCTAGCCGTCCCATTTCCACCTGCAGCGCCTCCGATTCCGGATTGTCAAGCTGCCGCTGTAGCAATAAAAGCCGGTCCTGTTTTACCTGAGAAGCCAGCTCCCCCGTCGCCACATCCGACTCCGCAGGCATGGACCGAATCGACTGCCACACATCTTCCAGCCACAGCTCATACTGATCCAGAAATTCTCGCAAAGGACGCACAATGGTCATCCCTTGGGAAATTCCTTGATGGGACTGGTTTTCCTCAATAAAATCTTCAAACTCGGTGATAAACAGACGCAAGGTGGAAATATCGTTTTGCGCTTGGCTGACCTTATATCGCAGCCAAATCGGCTTATTGGAAATACTCAGCAGCTGCTGGGGGTAAAGCATCGCCAATGGAGAAGTCCTGTTAGATAGACGAAAAACCCACTCAGCCTGCTGTGCCGCCGTATCGCGCTCCAAGGCTGCTTGAGTCTCAAAAAGAGCACCTACCCCCAAACCAGCACTGGTGCCAGCGATCGCAATCCCAATGGTTAACGCATACCCCAACGTAATTTTCTGAGCAATCCTCTGGCACTTGAACCGACGCACCAAAGCATCCTTAAAGGACTTTAGACTCCTCCTGTCCTTTTCACCTGCAACGTCCGCTTTTCTACTTTGCTTAGCGAACAACTTCCTAAAAGCGATTTTGTGCCGATTAGGATGACCCGCCGAGCCAGGGGGATCATTCTGGCGAGTAATATTAAACGACATGGTAAACGTAGGAATTTAAAATCTGGAGCGGATTGCATTAAACACATCCTACTCTTTTGAAGTTTAGCTTTCCCGTGCCTGCAAAATGCCGTCATGATTTAAGGACAGCGCCTGCAAAGGGTCAACCGTTTTGCAAGTATACAAGGCACTTAAGGTTTCATTAAGATCTCTGTAAACAAAAATCTATACTCTGCTCAAGAATTCGTTCTTTCCTGACAAAAACTCGCAACCTCAAGGCGTCCAAACCTGAAAAATATCGGCAGGAAAAATCATCGTTTAATCATTCGACTTGAGTTGCCTTAAAAATCATTCTTCAACAGTCTGATTGTTCTTCAAGCCCTGCAGTGCAGCCCTTTGCGTGGGGTATTATCCGGGGATCAAGGATGGGAAAGCGAGAAAAGAGACCTTGGATAAGTGACGATCAATGTTTTTTTCAATAGCTATTCACCGTTAGCTACTCTTGTTTTTGTAGTTACTCCAATGATGTTGCCCGCTAAGCGAAAACAGATATCCCCTAAAAGTATCGTCCGCTACCTTTGGTTCTTCTTGAGTCCTCCTTAGTACCCTTTTTATTGGGCAATTGTTTGCAGCAGAAACAGTGGACCAAAGCTTATGGATCACGAAGGGCTTAATAATTTTTCAAGTTTTTCTATGCTGTTTTCTAGGGCAATAAGTCTGGTATAACCAGCTCCTCTAATGGGGTCTATTTTTTGAATTCGTGTTGGAATATGGGCCGTAAAACTTAAAGTCCCGTCCTTATTTCGCCACACCCGCTGGGAACACAACAACGTGGGACGTGGCCCCATAGGTCGATCAGCAACAAAGCACTTGCACCTGTGGATGTGTTCATAAGCACTGGCAGGATTGTGCAATATACTGTTGTTCTTAAATCAGGGTTCAAAAAATATCGCCGCCATGTCCAACAATGTCGAAACTTTCGCTGAGATTGCCCATCGTGGTTTTCTTGGTCCTTCGATGGCAGGCGTTGGCGATCGCTGTGGCTAAATTTACTCGCGCTGTCTACAGGTATTCCACTCACTCAAAGATTTAGGGGCGGTCGTCATTTAAATTTCAAAGCCAGTAACTAAAAGGGTTTCAGCCCCTAATCGGCTTTGTTTTGAACGGGCGTAGACTCTCCACTGTGTCAGGCTGCTGGCTCTTAATTGATGACATGCCCTAATTCTGGCTTGGTGCTGTAGGAGAGTTGTCCTGATCGTTAGCCTTGGTCCAAGTGAGATTAATCAATTCCTGGCAAAATCCCTGAGTTTTTAAGGTTTCATGAATATTCGATCTTCTGCTTTGATCCAGTCATTGTCTGACTCTGCCGAGAGGAATGATGTGGACGCGGCGTCTAAGGAGCATACGAACGCAGCATTAAACAGCATCGAGCAGCGATCGCCAAGCAGCCGATTGTTGTGGATCGGTAGCGCCACTTTAACGGGCGTTGTGGCTTTGGCCATGCTGGTGGTGGAAGGACCATTGTCGTCAACCACCCCTGCCCCATCTCAGGGCAGCGGCGCTGAAGTGGTTGCACCGGCGCGATAGACAACCATAGACGCACTTACAACACGACGGCTCAAGGCGGAAATTTTGAATGAAGTTTGAGGTTTGGGATTTACAAGGCTGTAAACCCCAAACTCTAGACTTAATTTATGCCCGAAATTTTGACGATTTTTTTGGGAAACGGCGTAGGCGAAAAAAGATAGGTCATACTCGACACAGGCAGGGGGAACGCGGCAAAAGCGTTTCTATTTTTGATGCCTGATGTCCTAGCGTGGCGAGAGGGGAATGACGTCGACGTCCCAGCAACAGGTAATCGAGCGCAATGAAATGGCGCTGCGGGAAATTGTGCGTACCTTGGAGCGGGGACAGGGGAGCTTTACGGTTATTTTTGCGCGAGCTAATTATCAAAGCGTTCGCGAGGATATTATTTCCCAACTAAAAGAGCGATCGCCCCTGAGCTTGTACTCAGTGGTTCTACCTCGGGAAACGACCACCATTTATCAGGTGATGCGACGGGGCTGGGAAACGGCAGCCCGACAGTTCCAGACGGAAGGGATGCCCGCACCGGGAGCAGTGTTGGTGGAGGGGCTGGAAAATTTAAGCGATGTGCGGGGGGCGATCGCCACAGCAAATTTAATGCGGGACGAGTTTCTGCGCACCTTTAAATGTCCTCTGGTGTTTTGGGTTAATGACGAAACCCTAAAACTGTTTTTGCGCCAGGGAAAGGACTTTGCCAGCTACGCCACCACCAAACGCTTTGAAATTGACCCCCAGGCGCTTATTGCATCGTTGGAAAAAACCGTGGGGCACGCCTTTGAGCATGTGATGGCCACAGGGGCGGGGCGGTTTTGGACCGTGGAGCCGGGGCAGTATCGGGAGCTGGCGGCGGGGCGATCTGAAGTGGCAGCGGCGGGAATGGAGCTGGATCCGGCGCTGGACGCCAGCATTGAGTTTTTTTTAGCCCAGGACCCGACCCTGGAGGCGGATGCGGCGCGGACAAAGTACGAAGAGTGCCTGGGGCTGTGGCAGCAGGTGAAAGCACCGGAGCGGGAAGGGTGCACCTGGTTTTACTTAAATTTGTGGTGGCGAGAATTTGCGGCGCGGAATCGCTCCCATTACAACATGGCCTACGAAGAGGCGCGGCGGTGCTGTGAGCAGGCGCTGATATGTTTCGAGGATGCGAAACGGCTGGATTTGGTGTCGCGATTTATCAATGGACTAGAGGCGGTGCTGTACCGCCTGGCGAAGCGGGAGGGGAAGTCGTCGGAGCTGTGGGAGATGTTGCAGCAGGTGGCGGAGCGGGGCTTTTCCCTCCACGAGGCGGAGCAAAACCGTTTACGTCAGTCCTACGATTTAGGGTCCATGGCGATGGTGGCCCTGGGTCGCAAGCAGTGGGACATTGCCTATGACAAATCCCGCGCGGCGTTGGAATTGTATTTGGAAGCCACCGGTCGTCCCCACCGGGGGCAGCGACGACCGTGGGCGGAGTTTAATCCGGAGCTGTATGAGTACCATGAGGCGCTGATGCGGTATCTGGTGGGGCGATCGCTATCGGGGCTGGGGCGAATTCCAGAGGCGATCGCGGCGTTGGAAAAAGCTCGCCAAGTGGGCAAGGCGGACTACGAGCCGGAACTGTACATTGACCTCCTAAAAACCCTAAGCAAACTCCACTTTCGCGAGGGAGACTACCGTCGCGCCTACGAGCTAAAGCAGGACTATCGGTCCACCGAGGCGGAGTATGGCTTTCGACCATTTACGGGAGCCCGCAGCCTGCGCCCCATCCGCCGCGCCGCCAACCCGGCGTGGAACCACAGCGATATTACTGTGGTGGAGCAGGGGATGCGGCGCAATTTAGCCGCCGGACGGGAGCAGGACGTAACGGCGCTGGTGGCCCGCATTAGCCTGCCCCAGTACCGGCTGATTGTGGTGCATGGGGAGTCGGGGGTGGGAAAAAGCTCCCTAATGCGGGCGGGACTAGTGCCACGGTTACGCAGTTCGTCCATGGACGCGAAAACCTTTGTGCCGGTGCTGCTGCGGCGCTATGGCAACTGGGCACGGGATTTGGGGGTGCAGCTTTGCCGAGAGCTGGAGCGGGTGGACCCGGTGGAGACGGTGCCCACCACGGCGGCGGATATTTTGCGCTTATTGCGGAAAAATGGCGATCGCAGCACCGTGACGGTATTGATTTTCGACCAGTTTGAAGAGTTTTTCTTTAATAACGTCGTAGTGAATAACGCGGTAACGGCGGAGGGCACAGGCGTCCGAGAAAAGTCCTTCCAAGAAAATCGCAAATACCTCTACGACTTTATTGCTAAGTGTTTGGAATTAATCGACGTCAAAGTAGTTTTATCCCTGCGGGAGGACTATTTACACTACCTTTTAGAACTGGATCGGGTTTCGCCGTTATCAGCCATTGATCGAGATATTCTACGGCGGGATATTCGTTACCCACTGGAGGATTTTTCGCCAGATCGCGCTAAGCAGGTCATTCGCAATTTAACCCGGCGATCGCAGTTTAATTTGTCCTCCGAATTAATTGATCGGTTGGTGAAGGATTTAGCAACGGATTTTGGCGAGGTGCGTCCCATTGAGCTACAGGTGGTGGGAGCTCAGCTACAAACGGACAATATTACCGAGCTGGAGTTTTATCAGGAGCTGGGACCGGATCCGAAAAAGATGTTGATGTCCCAGTCCCTGGAAGAGGTCATTGCCGACTGTGGACCCAAGCAAACCAAATTGGCGTGGCTAGTGCTGGGGTTATTGACCGGTGAAAATAGCATTCGTCCCCTTAAAACCCGTATTGAACTAGAGCAAGATTTGGTGCAGCTGGGCTACTTTAGCGAAGATGATTTAGAAAAAGAGCGTTGTGAATCCTATGAAACCCTAAGTTTGGTTTTAGATATTTTAGTGGCGTCGGGATTGGTATTTTTTGTGCCCGATGAGCCGGTGCATTGCTATCAGCTTGTCCATGATTATTTGGTGCAGTTAATTCGCGATCGCCAGGGCAGCGCCATTGAACGATTGCGAGATAACTTAAGTCGTGAACGATTGCTGCGGCGGCGGAAAGAATTACAGCTAACGCGGGTATTAAAACAGCGTTTGCGATGGGCGATCGCGGCCGGGGTTGCTTTGTGCGGACTGCTAACGTTCAGTAGCTATATGGCCTATTTAAACTGGCGTGAAGCGAGCAACGAGCGCTACTTAGCCGACAGTTTACAGGTGGAAAATCAGGCGCAGCGACAGGCGTCGGCATCGATCATTGCAGCCCAAAGTGGGGTCGACCTAACCGGCGATCGCCCCCCTGCGGAGCTACCCAATACTTTGGGTGGGGACAATGCCACAGGGGATGGGGCAGCTTCAGAATCCACGGAAAACCCTGATAGTCCTCCCCCTGAGTCAGAATTACCCGACGGCAGTGGGGAAATTTCCTCGGTGTTGTCTCGGGAGGCACTGTTAGAAAACCTATCGAAGCTACTGGATCGGGAGCCCCTCAACCCCAACCCCACGTTGGCGGCGCAAATTGATATTACCCACAGCGCCACTTTGGCTCAGCTGTTGGATCCTTTGGTGCAAGTTCCCGCCGCTAATGCCGCCAACCCGAATATGCAAACGCCGATTCAGGATTTGGCGTGGCAGCCAGGGGGGGAGCGCTTTGGGTTAATTGATGCCACCGGCAGTGCCCAAGTGTACAGTCAAGACGGCGAGTTGCTATTTACCCTGGATTCCGTCAGTCGAGGGCGATCGCTGCAACTGCTGTGGAGCCCCAATGGCGAGGGTCTGCTCACCCGCCATAGTTCTGGCGTTGTGGTGCTTTGGGATCAAGAGGGCAACCCACAGTCCAGCCTGCGCATTCCGGCGCTGATTACCAGCAGCACAGCGGTGCCCTGGGCGTGGACCGGGCAGCAATTGGCGATCGCCCATCCCCAACGGCGGCGGCTATGGATTTGGGACACGACGGTGAACCTAGACCGCGAGCGATCGCCCAAAAGTACGCTGCAATTACCGGCGATTGCCCATAGCCTGGCTTGGCAGCCCGCTGATACCGAAGCGAAAACCCTGGCGATCGGTTTAGCAAACGGTACCATTGTGACCACGACCGACCAGGAAACGTTAAACGCCAATCCGTGGCTGGCGGGGGATCAGCCTGTTACGGCGCTGGCATGGCTACCGGAAAATCTCCGCAGCGATCGCCCCCAAAAGCAGCGGCTGGTAAGCGTGGGCTCCACAATTATTTTGTGGAACGGCGACGGCAAAGCGGTGCATATTTCCGACTGGCCCACCGCATTTCCCCGCAGCTTTCCCGTTAAAGGGCAACCCCCATCTCGCCAAGCTTCTCGACCTTTGCCCCAGCAAATTTTGCGGTGGCAACCTCAGGGCAGTTTGCTGGCGCTACTAACATCTCCCGCGGAAAATCGCCCCCAGGGCATTGGGGTATGGCAGTTGGATCCCACAGGCGACGCCTTAACCTGGGTGCGCAGTTTGGACTATTCCCAGGGGTTATTAAGTGCCGTCACCTGGCGTAGTGATGGATCCATGTTGCTTACGGGCGATCGCACCGGGGCAGTGCGCCGCTGGCCGCTACGGCGATCCGCCCAAAAACAACTGCTGTGTGACGAAACCAGCCACTGTCCCCAATAGCCCCAAGCAGAATCGAAAATCACACAAAATCCGACGCGTCCAGGGCGATCGCCGCCACATTAGCCAATCTTGTTAAAAGCTGGGATCCCTGTCGGAGTTTGGCCACAGGGACGGTGGAGCCGTCGAACACAGTGACGCTATTGTCGTTGATCGCCGGAAAACAGCTCTGTGGGAATGCAATAGCCCGCGTAGCTCGTGGCTTCGGTTTTATTGACATCCGTATTGGCGATCGCCGGCTGCGAGGACAAAAACAAACCGGCTTCCCCCTTGGCAAGGGGGCTTTGCGTAACTCCTGTCAGAAATACAATAAAATTCCCCAACAACAATTATCGCCGCTGGGGAATTTACTGACTCAAGGTGGTTTTGAGTTTATTCAGGGCTTCCAGATTTTCTGCAAGCACTCACTAACTTGCTGCACCACAACTTGCCACACTATTAAGCCGTCAGAAAATCAGCTGCACCTAGGGCGCTAGCGGACACATTCGCCAATCGAGCCAACACTTCGGAACCGCTGCGGATTTCCGCCACAGGCACAGCACCCACACCAGGCACCGTTAGGGTCGCGTCGGCGAAGGACAGCCCCTCAAAGGTTAAGCCACCGTTGAGAAGGATGCGATCGCTACCATCGGCAAAGTCCACAACCACATCAGCCCCTTCACCGGGAGCGATCGCATACAAATCAGCACCACCGTTACCCAGCAGCACATCATCGCCGACGCCACCGGCAAGCACATCATCAGCGTTGCCGCCCACCAGCACGTCATCCCCTTCAAAACCGGCAGCAAAAAGCGCACCATCAGGAGACGTCAACACCTCGCCAGCAGCAGAGCCCCGCAGCAACGTGAAGCCAGACTGTCCAAGTCCTGCATATCCACTAGCCCGCGCCCAAGCCGCCGTACCGACGTTGCGGCCAATGGTACGACCGTTAATATCCCCATCTTCAAAGTGGATACCGCCATAGAGTCGGGAAATTCCGCCTTCGTCGCCCGCTTCGGAGAAGGTTTCCCACGCCAGCGTAGTGGTTTGCTGAGGGGTTACCCCCGGCTCAAAGCGAGACTGCCCCGGAGCAAAGGTCACCGACCCACCAAATTCGTCACTACCGGTAAATAACTCTAATACCGTTGCGCCGGACGCACTAAAGGCGCTGTGACCGGATGTGTATTCTGAAAACGGCGGCGAAGGGTCTCCTCCTGGCGTTTGATAGGTCAAGAAGTTCTCAGCTAAAATCGTCTGGGTTCGGTTACTTTCGGGAGTCCAGGCACGGACAACATTTCCCGTTTCACCGGTCACCTCATCCACACCGGGAGTACCAATCAGCCCCAGCGCACCTAGGTCACGAATAGCACGAACCGGTCGAGCGTAATCATAAAACCGCTTAGCTTCCCAAGTGGCGACTCCAGCGTCAAACACCGCATTACCCAAGGCAAAGAATAGCAATGCATCTTGATCAATGCTGTTATCGTCCCGTGCTGAGACAAATTGACCAAAGGTCATCCAGGTGCCCGGGGGGAACGAAGTTCCTACGCCATCTTCCCAAAATTCTGCAATCAACTTTTGTTCGTCGGTCAGGTTGGCGCTAAAGTCCAGCACCTCCTGTGCCTGAGAGATAAAACCGGGGTTGATGATCGTTCCAACAAGGTTTGGAGTGATCGGTAATTGAGACCCATCAGCCAAAGTAATGGTGCGAGTTTGAGCATTAACAGCGCCTTCTACCCCAGGTAAAAGAAAAGGCTCTGGAGGAACAGGTCGCACTTGGCTGCCGCTGTTTATCCCGAAAGGCAGCACATTTCCCCAATGGGGAGTCAGAAAGTTCTGTAGCCTGCCATTGGGATCGTTGATAGGGACACGCTCTGGAGTCCAAAAGAAGGGATCTGTTACAGCCTCAGAAGATGCGTTGGTGGGGCGATAGCCTGTGTTGTCAGCAAAGCCATTAAGCTGATTCGAGCCATCCACCCGACGAATAGTCATCAGGGCTTCCGCAGAAACATTCCCGATTCCTGCAGGAGTGGTTATATCAGTGCTGGTGTTGTTGGGATCAAGCCCCAACCCACTCATCAAAGCATCAAAGATCGGCTGTTGGGTGGGTAATATCTCCGTTGCCACTCGGTAGGCTGCATAGCTCATGGCTGCGGCCTTGTTTGCGTCAGTATTCTCACTGGCGGGACGTTGAAGGTTATCCCAGAGTTGGGTGGCTACCGCTACAGAGTCATAAGCAGCCCAGGCATCGTACATTGCCGTGTGAGTGAGTCCGTAGAGACGGGACGCGATGGTGGGTCCAGGGGGACGTTCATTATTAATTACGGCTTGCTGGATCGCCCTGTCCCACAGAACCGAAGGGGTAGGCGTGTCGTCACCAGAAACTGTTACAAGTTGGTCAACAGGATCAAGAACTAAATTTGCTGTCATGGACGCTTTTCGTGTGGATGGTACGGCTACTAGATCTAGGCGTAAGAGTGAACTTACAAACAACGGCAGAAGTTAGGCTACCACTCAGTTCCTTACTACTCGTCCACGGCTTCAGCCGGAAGCGATCGCTAACTTTTAGAAATAAGCACGCAGAAAATCACAGTCAAAATCTATACCGCCCTGGAAGGCACTGCATCACGGTGAAGGCGAGCTTGGGAACAGGTTTAAATTTTGAAACTGTTTTTACTGTGCTTAGCGGCGATATAAGCGACTAGCGACATTGATCTCCCTAACAATTCTCCCTGACAGGGAAGTGACGGAAACGAGGAGCCCAATAGACTCGGAACAGCGCGAACGGGTAGCACATTAAGTGGAACAAAGCTTGAGGCGTGTTTAATAAGTCACCCTGCACTAATCATAATAGTTCCACAGGCAACCTTAAAAACCATCAAATTCCTAACTAAATTAATTTTTTTGCCTTTTCGAAAGCGCAAGCTTAAAGGGCTTTTTTACGCTCGCAGGCTTGTGTTCAAGCTTTAGGTCAGAGGACCAGGGAAATACTGTGTTTGGGATCGCCTTCTCAGCTTCTCAGCAGGACTTCCAATGGCTTCCGCCATTTCGGAGATCACGACAGATTGCTGATATCAGCATTATTTCTGCCACTGCCCCTTTTCTTTCTGAGCAAAATAAGCGGCGAAAACTTGGCGGGTGACGGGTCCAGCAACGCTACCGCCACCGCCACCATTTTCTACAAAAGCGACAACTACAATTTCAGGCTTATCGAAAGGGGCGTAGCCTGCAAACCAGGCGTGGGTTTCGCGGGGAGGATCCTCAGCGGTGCCGCTCTTTCCAGCAACAGGGGGCAGTCCGCCTGATAAAGCTTTGCCGGTGCCGCTGGTTACGACGGCCCGCAGTGATCGCCGCACCGTTTCCAGGGTGGAGCTTTCCAGGTCTAAGTCCGTTTGATAAGCGGAATCCGGCTTATTGTCCTGCACCAGATGGGGCTGAATCCGTTTGCCGCCGTTGGCGATCGCCGCAAAAAGAACCGCCACCTGCATGGGAGAGGCCTGTAAATACCCCTGTCCAATGGAGGTATTAACGGTGTCAATATCGTGCCATTTCTTGCCACGATTTTGCAGCTTCCACTGGGGCGATGGCACTAGCCCAGGGGACTCTTCATATCCCACTTCAATGCCACTTTTCGAGCCAAAACCTAATCGACGGGACCAGGCCAATAGCTGATCTTCCCCCGTACGAATGCCCGTTTGTCCAAAAAAGGTATTGCTGCTCCAAGCCATGGCGGTGGTCCAACCAATGGAGCCAAAGCCAGCTTTATTCCATTCCCATACTTTGGTGCCCCCAGTGGCTAAGTAGGGGCGAGTGTGCAAAATAGCGCCGGAGCCCATGGCGTTGGATTCTAAGGCGGCGATCGCCGTAGCCACCTTAAAAGTACTGGCGGGAGGGTACACCCTCAGGGCACGGTTCAAAAAGGGGAATTTCTTCGCCTGGACGTTCTGCCAGGTTTCCTCGTCAACGCGTCGAGTAAAAATATTGGGGTCAAAGGTGGGCTGACTGGCGATCGCGTACACCTCGCCATTATTGGGATTCAACGCAACCACCGCGCCCAGGCGGCTTCCCAAAGCCTTTTCCGCCGCGCGCTGGAGATTTATATCCAGAGTCAACGTTAAATCTTCACCAGGCACAGGGGGACGCTCTTCCAAAACCTCCAAAAGTTCCCCTTGTCCGTTAATTTCCACCCGCTGCCGCCCAGTTTTTCCTCGCAGGCGCTGCTCTAGAGCCCTTTCTAAACCCGTCTTGCCAACAATATCCCCATAGCGATATCCCGTTCGCCGCAAACTCCCTTCGTCGCGTGCCTTATCCAGCTCCTCTTGGCTGATTTCGCCAATGTAGCCAATGGTTTGAGCCGCCAGTTCTCCCTGGGGATAACTGCGGGTGGATCGCCGGGAAACTTCAATGCCGCCAAATTCACTGGTTTGTTCCAGCAGGTTGGTCACCTGAACAGGAGGAACGTTATTGGCAAGGGTAATCAGAAAGCGGGATTCGTACTCAACCCGATCCACACGCTCTTGGATTTCCTCTTCCTTTAAATCTAGAACGTCAGACAGAATGCGCCGCAACGTTAACCAGTTAGGACCATTAACAGCGGTGCGCCAGATGGAAACAGTATTGCTTAGCTGACTAGCAGCAAGCAAATCACCGTTGCGGTCAAACATATTGCCCCGACTGGGCACCTGGGGCACGGTTTGAATGCGATTATCGTCAGCTTTCTCGCTAAAGGTCTCGCCCTTAACTAGCTGTAGATAATACAGACGCTGGGCTAAACCGCCGAAAATCAGTAGCGAGGCGAGCACCATCAAGGTCAATCCTTGCTTGGCGCGCCCGACGGTTTTGCGCTGGGAAGCTGGTTTCTTAAAGGGAACTTGGAACAGCGTCATACACGAACTAGGAGCAACTTACTGGGCGTGCTGAAATTTAATGACATTGACGCGGTAATTGGTCCCGTTAATTTTGTTGAGTAGAGGTTAGGCATCTCCCCTGGAAGATTACTACAATTGTTGACGTTTTGCAGAAAATATTGACAATCTGCACAGCGTCAACGCAGTTTATCGACACTGTGGGGTGAGTGCGTGGCGTAGTCATTGGTTAAGTCTCAGAAGCGTTACACAGGGGGGCATCTTCCTTCTCACCACAAAACATCGAGGAGCTTACGCTCCACAGGCAAAGATCTTAAAATTTAAGAGGCAAACAGCCTCTAGACAACGCAGCCGGCAATGTCCACTAATGGCGTGCTCGGTATGGTGGTCCGTAACCTGATCGGTTACACCTTGAACGTTTCAAGGCTTTGGGTCAGTTGCTCGTAAGCGGTGTTATATATGGCTTTGCCAGATTTTGGAGGGGCTTGGGTACCTTTGCCTTGGGTGTCGCCTTCTGGGGGGCCGCTGTTTGCGGCGGTATCTTTTGCCGAATTTTTCAAAAAGCCCACGTTGGCCCCGGGACAGCAATGTTGCAAGGTATGGGCAGTGAAACGCGATCGCAACACTTCCACATGCTGTAACTGACGCGGCCAATGAAAGGTTTTTGGCTGGCGCTGGGGGCGTAGCTTGCCTTCGGGAGTGGGCAACAGATGGCGGCCGCTAAATAGAATACCGCCGTGGCGATTAAGATACACACAGCTTGAGCCGGGGGAGTAGCCGGGAGTCCAAATGACCTGTAGGTCAGCGGCGATCGCCAGATCCCGATGAAAAGTATTTAGCTCTAGCCCCGGTAATAGATAAGCCTCCTGCTCCTGGATAATTACTCGGCAATTAAAAGCGTTTTGAATATCCCGCACGGTTTTTAAGGTGGCAATGCCGTCACGGTGGGTAATCACGAACCAATCAATGCCCCCCCGCTCCCGCAGCAGTTCTGCCATACCCTCATCCCACGGAGGACAATCAATTAAGCAGTTGCCCTGTAGGTAAAGGCTAGGATGGCCACTCTCCTGTAAGCCGTTGCCTGGTAACGATAAATCTGATGATGATAAATCCCCATTACCGGACTTTAAGTTTGGTCCCGGTTCTCCCGTTGTGCCCCCAACCCCATCGGCACGATTCCCTAAAATAAGGTAGGACGTTCCCCCGAGGGTTGCCCGGTTTGGGGAAAAGGCAAACACTGATTCAAAAGCAGCTTGGGGTTGTTTGGGCATAGGTATGATTTTTTGGCTTTTGTTGGTGGGATTGATGGCCTACTGGGTCGTTAAACAAAGCGTAGGCGGTTTCACCAAAACATCGGTGTGGGTGCTGTGGTTAGTGATGATGACCCCGGCGCTAATTTGGACCACTTGGTTTCTGGTAAACGGCAATGATCGCCCGTTACCGCCAGCCTTGGCAGTGGTGCCCTTTTTAGTGTGCCCGGTGCTATACGCAGTGCTGGTGCAATGGGGGCGATCGCCTGGCGAATCTAACGGCGGTCCCAAGGGTGCCACCACTAGCTCCGGTGAGAACGCCGGTCAAGGGAACATCGAAGGGGAAAATGCACCCCAAAAGGACGGTACGCCTGCCGGTGATTTCAACAAGCCACCTACTTTTTCCACCATTCGCGAAGCCCTGGAGGGCAAGCTGGAAACCAAAATACCGCGATTGCTGGACCAACAGGAAGAACAGCGTCTGGAAGCCTGTTTTTCCTGGTCCACGTTTTACCTGCGCCAGGTGGAGTATCGCCCCCAGGTAGCCATTTGCCACGGTCAACTGCGCACCAATGCCGAAGCCGCCTACGACACCATCGGGAAAAAACTGTCCCAAACTTTTAGCGATCGCTTTCTGCTGCTGCTACAGGAAGGGCGCCATGGGAAACCGTTTTTTGCGATCGTGCCGAACCCTTACGCCAAAACCACGTCGTCTGCCTACGATCTCGCCAACCTAAAAGACGGGGTCAAAAGGATGGGCGACAAAGCGATGGAAAATACGGTGGGCAATAAGTTTGCCGTGGCGTCCCCCGACGATGCCGTTGTGCAGCAGCAGGGGCGATGGTTTGTGACGTACCAGTTCCTTATAGCGCCGCTGTTATTAATACTTACCCTGTTCACCACCACGGTGATGGGGGCAGAAATTGTTAACAACCAGGTGGGGCTACAGCGGGATTGGGCGTTTCTCCAGCGCGGTGTGCCCTATAGCCTAGCCCTGGTGGCTATTTTTCTAGCCCACGAAGGTAGTAACTATTTAATGGCTCTGCGACACCGAATTCCCGCCGTGCTGCCTTACTTTATTCCCGCCCCGTTTTTCCTGGGCACCTTTGGGGCTTTTTCCCAGCTGCGAGGTCCTATCCCTCACCGCAAAGCTCTTTTAGACCTCAGTGTGGTGGGTACTTTGTTGGGGCTGTTGGTAGCGCTGCCGGTGCTTGGCTTTGGGCTAAGCCAGTCCACTTTGGTGCCCCTGGAAAACACAGCGCGGGTGCTAAATGTGTTTAACGTAAATGCTCTGGACCCGCGCAGTTCCCTGCTGTTGCTGCTGCTGAGTAAATTAGCCTTGCCCAGTTTCCCCGCCCCGTCCCAGGGTTTGGCGTTGCAGCCATTGGCGATCGCCGGCTACGTGGGGCTATGGTTCACCACCCTTAAGCTGTTGCCCATTGGTTCCCTGAGCGGCGGGCGCATTATCCACGCCATGGTGGGGCAGCGGGTGGGTGCCATTGTGGGGCAGGTGACCCGTTTGGTGCTGCTGCTTTTATCTTTAGTGCGCACGGAATTTCTACTGGTGGCCCTAATGTTATTTTTCGTTCCTGCTGGCGATCGCCCTGCGCTAAATGATGTATCTCCCCTGGACAACGGGCGGGATTTCGTAGGGCTGGTGACCTTGGCGATCGCCGCCATGGTGCTGCTCCCGGCCCCGAGCCTGCTGGTGAACTGGCTAACTTGAAAGGGGTAACTGGACGTCCCAAGATCCGACAGGTGATCTAAATCACTGGTGAGCGTGGTATCCGTCAAAAGATATACGGTAATCCGTCAATGGTTAGAGGGAGTTTGGTCATAAAAATCACCGGCAAATGTCATGGGCCGAGCGGATCCGCGACACGGTGCCGCCGGGAAAAAACAAGGATAGTGAGGTTGTCAGCGAAACGGCTTCCGGTTTTAGGGAACTAAACCACCGCCGCGCTCACCGTCGATTACTCTCAACTCCTTAGCACCATGACCCAGCACTCCCCTCGTACTACTCGCACGACTACTCCCTCCTTGGTGTCTTCTCCTCTCCTCATTCCCTCTGCTAGCTACGAATGCCACAGTTGGACCGGGCTCAGCCGTGAGCTGGAGCAGGAAATCACCACCCCCGCTCCCATTGACCACCATGCCTCGTCGCCGTGCTCATTCCGTCGCGATCGCCCTAGCCCTCTAATGATGGCTGCTGGCATCCTAACGGCCATTCTTCTCGGTAGCGCTTCGTTGGTTTATACCCAACAAGCCACCACCGCCGTGATCAGCGAAGCTAGCGCTGAATTTGCTTATCGCAATTAGGGGATGCCATCATTCCACTCCAAAATCATTGACGTCCAAGCCAGCCCCAACCCTCGATGCTATCAGCCGACAGTCCTTAATTATTTCTGAGGCGAACGGACAAGAGTCATAGCGTCAGGGGCTTTTGGAAAAATGGATAGCATCCTCAGCAGATCCTGCACTGGCTTAACAGATTCTGCCCTGGGTATAGACGCTAAAGCCCCAGCAGCCGTTGAGCTTAGAGTCTTCTCAGCGGCTCTTTCCCAGGGAAATATCCCTTCACTATTGGGCACAAAACCAGGGAAAGGCGACACTGCGTCACAGTACACTGGATACGGAGTCATAACCGGTCGCTGAGCTTCGTTTTTTCAGTCGCCACATCCCAGCACTAGACTCCTGTTGCCTTGCCTTTTCGACCCACTTAGCCCCACGCGCCATGTCTTTCGAGATTAATCGCGGATTATTCGCCTTAGATATTGTTGACCACCACGCCGTATTGGGGATTCCCCTCACCAGTGCTAGCCGGGGCGTCCGTAAGCGCTATCTCCGCATTGCCCCTCGCCTTCATCCAGATACCTGTGACGCGAAAACTCCCGAAGGCAAAGAATACGCTAAAGACTTAATGTCAAAGCTGGTTAATCCTGCTTATGCAACGCTGTCCAACGAGGGCAAGCGGGCAGACCACGAAGCGGTGCTGCGGGTTATCCAGGGGCGATTGGCGGAGAAGCCCCCTTCCATTCCCATGCGCAGCTCTATGGCAGATCAGCTGCGCAAAGCGACGGATTTACAGGGCACCTACAACAAGCTGATTGAGCAGGTGGCCAACATTCAGTATGGGGATTTGAGGAAAACCCTGGCGGCGATCGCCACCATCAGCGAATTGAACCTGATTTATCTCGCCCGCAGCAGCAAAGCCGTTAATACTCCCAGAGCAACCCCAGGAGTCGCGCGCACAGCCCCACCTCCCTCGACTCAGCCCAAGTCTCGCCCGGCAGCAGCGGACACTTCAGAAAACTCCATCAGCTCTGCCACCAGTGCTGGGGCGACCTTTAATGAGCGAGCCCTTCAGCGGGCAACGGAGTTGGTGAATAAAGGGCAGCTGCCCATGGCGGTTCAGGAGCTAAAGGATGCCCTAAAGCGGGACGGCAATAATGCGGCGGGTCATGCCCTGTTAGGCAAAGTGTATTTGCAGCAAAATCAAACCACGTTGGCAAAAGTGCATTTAAATCGTGCCCTAGCATTAGAGCCCGGACACCCGATCGCAACGGCGGCGAAACAAAAGCTAGAGAGGCTTACGGGACCCAGCGGCGCATCCAGCTCCCGAGCCAGTAGCTCTCGTTCAAAGGGGCAAAGCTCCGGTGGCAAAGGGAAGTCCGACGGCGGTGGGCTGTTTGGTGGACTATTTGGCGGACGCAAGAAATAAAAATGCTTGCCTCAATGGGGTCGTTATTATCGGATTATCGGTCCCTAGCGGCTTCGAACAGTTTCGCGGATCCGGTAAATGGGGCGCTTTTGAGACTCGTGATAGGTGCGCATTTGTAGTTCTGCCAGTAGCCCAAAGCAGAAAAATTGCAGCCCGCTCAGCAATAGAACAATCGCGAAGAGCAACAACGGGCGATCGCCAATACTCACCCCGAAAAACAATTTTAAAATCGATAAATAGCTGCCAGCGATCGCCCCCAGCGTCAGCAAAATCAACCCCCAAGAGCCAAAAACGTGCATGGGTCGGGTCAAAAACTTTTTCATAAACCAGATGGTTAACAGGTCCATAAGCACCCGCACCGTCCGCCCCAGCCCGTACTTACTTTGCCCAAACTGGCGAGCATGGTGCCGCACCGGCATTTCCGCAATGCGTGCTCCCTCCATATACGCCAGAGCGATCAAAAATCGGTGCAGCTCTCCGTATAGATTTAAATCCGCCACCAGCTCTGCCCGGTACGCCTTGAGAGAGCACCCATAGTCTCGCACCCGCACCCCAGTCACCCGGCGGATAATCCAGTTGGCAATTTTCGACGGCAACAGTCGTGTTACGGCCGCATCTTGGCGCTTCTTCCGCCACCCGGTCACCACGTCATAGCCTTCGTCCAACTTCGCCAACAGCGCCGGAATATCCGCCGGATCGTTTTGCAAATCCGCATCCAGGGTCACAATAATTTCCCCTTGAGCTTGGTCAAATCCAGCCGCCATTGCCGCTGTCTGACCGTAGTTTTTTCGCAAAATCACCGCTACCAGTTCGGACTGCACATTGGCTTGGGACTGCAGCCATTGGGTGGAGCCATCTTTAGATCCATCGTCTACGCAAATCACCTCGTAGGTTAGCCCGGTGCTCTCTAGGCTGGTGGCGATCGCCGGGAGCAGGTGGGGCAGACTGTCCACTTCGTTATAAATAGGAGCAATAACCGAAATTTGCGGAGACACTGAGGGCAAACCTAAAGGAAAGTGATTGGGCGCGAATGATTAAACGTAAACGACCAGGAGCTGTGGTTAATTAAAGCCCAAATCAATCACAGTAAGACTCTTAGTCCTAACTTTTCTGCCGAAAGGGCGTGTCTTTCCCGTGCATTTCCTGAGAGGTCCTAATCTGTGGAGCGTATCGTCAATTAAGTGCCAGAAGCCCGACCCAGTAGAGAGTCCACGCCCTTTCAAAACAAAGCCGATTAGGGGCTGAAAACTTTGCAATTTCTGTAATTTCTGGCTTTGAGATTTGAATAACGATCGCCCCCAGAACGTTTGAAGGCAAACTCATGACATCGCTCCAGACGGAACAGCTCCAGACGGAATAACTAAGCAAAATCGAAACTGGAAAAGCGTGCGCCTCGGGAGATCTTGCAATCAATTTATTCTGAACGTCGCGGGCGTTTTACACTGAAGCGTGCAATGGGTAGACAGCCCGAACGGTTAAACTGTACTGCATTTTTACCGCCCTTTTCTCGCCGCCTCCCCAGGACCCAATGGTCCTGCTTCGTTACGTTTCCTGTAAAACCATGAGTTATCAACCGCCTTTGGGGGCCAAAGATCTTCTGCCCATTGACGTGGTGCAGCGGCACTGGATTGAAACCAAACTGCAAGAGGTATTTCAACAGTGGGGCTACCACTGGATTATGACGTCCACTTTGGAGCGGGTGGAGACTTTGGTGGCCGGCGGGGCAGTGCGCCGGGAAACGGTTATCCAAATTCAAGACAGTGAAGATGGCAGCTTGGGATTACGCCCGGAACTGACGGCATCGATCGCCCGCACCGCTGTGACCCGCATGGCTGGCGTCACCCATCCCCAGCGCCTTTGCTATAGCGCCACGGTATTTCGTGAGCCCGCCCCTGAAGCGTCCAGTCGTCAGCGGGAATTTTTCCAAACCGGCGTCGAGCTACTGGGCACCGGCGGTACCTTGTCCGATGCGGAGGTCTTGTTATTGCTGGCGGACTCCCTAGAAGCCCTGTCCCTGGATAATTGGCATTTATTGCTGGGGGAAGCGGGTTTAACGCGATCGCTTCTGGCGGATTTCCCCGCTCTGATGCAGAAGCCGGTACGCCGTGCCCTAGGAAAATTGGACCGGCTAGCCATTGAGTCACTGGATCTATCGCCGGAGCTGCGGGACCGCGCCTTGGCACTATTCGACCTGCGAGGGGAGCCGAAAGAAGTGCTGGGAAAGGTAAGTAACTGGAGCCTAAACCCCACCCAAACTCGCCGTTTAAACGATCTAAAGAACCTGATTGAGTTATTAGAAAGCTGCGGTAAAGCCCGAGGTCAGACCCTGCCCATCACCCTTGACTTGAGCCTGGTACAAAACTTCAACTATTACACCGGTATCGTTTTTGACGTGGTTAGCGATGCCTCCACGGGACACCTGCTGCTGGCCCAGGGCGGTCGCTACGACCAACTGCTGGGGCTTTACCATTCCCAGGACACCACCTATCCCGGCATTGGCTTTTCTTTCAACGTGGAGCCTCTCCATCAGGTGCTTCTAAAGACCGACCATTTGCCTAACGCCATTCCAATCAGTGATTGCCTCGTGGTGCCGCGATCGCCCCAAGCCCAGGGAGCCGCCTTCGCATACGCCCACAACCGTCGCCTAGAAGAGCCCCACAGCCGTATAGAACTTCAGCTGAAGGAAGAGTCCGATGATGTGCTGCGCGATCGCGTTCAACGACGACACATCAAACAAATTGCCTGGATTTCCAACGACGGAACCGTCACCGTGGAAACACTCTAAACAACGTCCGAATCCGTTACCTAGAACACCACTCGCAGTTTCGAACGAAGGACGCAATATTTAGTGAGCACTGAATAATGAGCACTGAGGGGCGTCGCCATGCGGGCACCCAATTCCGCCAGACTGTCTGCGATCAGAGCCTGCGAAAATCACAACCCTCAGCTCTCAACGACGACACACATTTTATTTTCAGGGCGCAATTTTTAGGGCGTCAGATTGCATGCCCCAAAGTAATCCGCAGCACATAAAGCGTTCGAATACAGGGAAGCTTAAAAGGCACTCTAAATGGAAAGCCCAAACCCTTTTATGGTCGGTTCGAAAAAGCAGGACAACCTTGAGCCCGTAATCGAAGCTGAATCCCCACTATTGGCTTTGCCAGCACTTCAGAAACGGCTCCCCTCAGCGATCGCCCACTGTTCTACTCGTTCAAGAGTCGGCCATAAATCTGCAACGTGACCAGATTTTCCAACCGAGCCAGCGCCTAATTGTCCCCTCGGCTGACGACTCCCATTGGCTTGGTGTGGGTCATCACCTCTGACGACAGGCAAATTAAATTGTCGCCCTGTTGGCAAATTAAATTACGCTTCCGTAATTTCCCCATTAGCCGTGTCACCGTCACCCGCGTGGAGCCGATCGCGCTACCAATTTGGGCGTGAGTCAGCGGCCAAGGCAAGCAGTATCCCTGATCACACGGCTGACCAAACTCTTCCACCAGCAATGTGAGATAGCCCAGTAGACGATCAATGGTACGCCGCTGTCCCAGGGTGCTGAGCCATAGCAACTTGCGCTGGTGCTGGTATCGAAACGCATCCAACACTTCGCGGCGGAAATGGGGCCAGTTTTCCAAATCATTCCAGTACATCCAAAGAACGCTGGTGCGATCCACGTGGGCATAGCTCTGTAGGGAAAATGGCGACTGAGCCACAATTTCAAAAGGTTGTCCCGCGCCCACAAACCCCAAGAATGCTTCCTCTAGCTCCACGTCGCTCTCAGAACCATCCTCCCCGTCCACTGGATCTGCTGCCACCGAGGGTGCCGAAGAAGTGCCCACTAAGCGAACCGCGCCCCGCTCCACCAAATAAATCAACCCTGGGCGGGTAGGGATCTTTTCATCCTTCGCAAACGTGCGACAGCGGTAGTGTTCCTGAGCCCAATCCAGCACTCGCTGCCAAGTTAAAAAGGGGCGGGGAGATTCAGTCGTTGTTGTAGCAGTTGAGTACATGGGCACGTATTCACCTTGGGTAATCTTCTTTTACCTTACCGTGTAAACACGTAGGCGACAACAAAGCCAACGTCTCTTTAGGTCAGATTTAGTGGTTTTCCAGCAATTTTGTTGCTTATCTAAAAGGGTGTCGTTTTTGTTTCATCACCTCTAGTCGTTAATTCTGAGGGGTTAATCCATTATGGGGTGTCACCCCCAGGAGAAACTTTTCGAACATTACGAAATTATACGTAGATCAAAAGTTGAGGGGGTCTAAGGGTGTCACTGGGGCCCTTAGATAGATCTCGTCGCCGTAGAGAGTTGTTGGGGTGAGTGCGGGTCTTCTAGGGAGGCGGCAATAGCCACAGGGTGCCTTGGTTGGCGCTGTAATTGGGATCCTCAGGTAAATCTCGCCCTTGGGCGATCGCTGCCTTCAGCTCATCGGAGGGAGAAAACAGAGCAATGGGTCTATTTTTTAATTCCTCCGGCAGTTCAGGAGACTCACCCTCCTGTTGTTTTGTCCACCAAATTTCTCGGTTGTCAGGAAGGTGGAACGCTAGCTCTAGGGCTAGACCAATGCGGCGATCGCTCACAACTACCGCCTGGGGAGCGTCGCTGATGGCTGCGGCCATAGTATTGATATTTTTTGACAGTCCCCACCAGGTGTTGGCTTGGGTGAGCTGGACGCTGGAAACGCCGCTAACTACCACTAGCACCGTGGCGATCGCGCCGACGGCAATGGTTTTTACGCGTAATTTTCCCTGCCCGATTTTTCCGGCGAGGGCAAGGCTTAATGAAGTGCCGGTCAGGGTAACGAGCCCTAAGTAGGCGGGAATCACGTATCGGCTGACGGTGGAGCGTCGCCCCCCCAGCACCACATCCATCAGCACAATAATCAAGGCGGGAATAAACGTTGAGCTAAAGAGCGTCACAATTCCGTCCCGTTGGTGTTCCGGTGCATTGCGGTGTCTGGTTTGACGCCACAAATATACGGTGGCGATCGCCACCCCAGTCAACAACGCCACCGTGGCAAGGGGCCACAAAACCCTAGTGCCTTTGGGAAAATCGAGCCAAGTGTAGCTAAAACCGGTGCCCCATCGTCGAATCAGCGTGGCAAACGGCAGCGATTCTTTCAGCCAGTTAGTGGCGTACCCCACACTGGTGCGTCGCAGGGCCACCAACGCCACCCAAGGCCCCATAAACACCAGGCTGATCAACGTGGTCAGCCCCCAGTGCTTCAGCACCCTTTGAGCCCAGTTGCCTTTCATAACCCCATAAATCACCAGCCCCGCACCCTGGGCAAAGATTACAAGTACGGTTAAAAGCTGGGTATAAAATGCCAGCACCAAGGTTACCCCGTACAACGCCCAGGCTTTTTTATTGAAGGAGTCTTTGGAAGATCGCCACGCCCGCAACAGGGTCCAAATGCTAAGCCCCACAAAAATCAACCACAAGCTGTAAGGTCGAGCTTCCTGGGAGTAGCGCAGTAGCATTGGCGACAGGGCTGACAAGGTGGTAGCACCCCATCCAGCGGCATCTCCCGCTACGCCGTCGTCGGGAAAGAGCGATCGCCCCAGCAAGTAGCAAACCCCCAAGCCGATAATGCTGAACACTACCGAGAGGAATCGTACCGCCGCCACGCTGGTGCCTGCAATTTGAGTCCACGGTCGTAGCAGTAAAAAGTACAGGGGCGTATGTTCGGCAGCGCTGGCTAAAGCACGTCCTGTTTCCAGCCAGCTTTGGCCGGAGCCTGGGTTGCGATACCGTTGTAAGTCCCCCACGGTAACCAGCTTTTGATTCAGTTGTTTTTCCAGGGTGGTGCGCTGGTAGCCGGCGGTGCGGGTAATGGTGTATACCTCGTCTTCCCAAAACGGTTTAAGGTCCAGGTTGGTGCAGCGCAGACCAATCCCCAGCAAAATTAGCACCAAAGCAATGCCTTTAATCCACCGGGGCAAAGGACGACTAGACACGACGCCAGACTGGATTTCTGGGGGATTTGGAAGGGCTCCGTCGGTACTCACACGCCACCTCAATTGCAGTGTTGGTCTCTGTCAGCTCGGTAAAGGTTAGAACCGATACTCCGTAAAACCTAACTTACTGATTCAGGGGAGTCCGTAAAAACCAGTAATGGATATTTAGAATTGCAACAAAGGTCGCAACGGAGCGGGCAAAAAATCTCTGGACTTTAAACCTTTGGACTTTACATCCCGTCCACTGGCTTTGGCTTGAGCTAAGACAGAACTGTAGAGGGCTGTTTTTTGACACAGGGCGGTATGACCATGACTCAGAAAAAATATTGGTTTCCAGCGAAACGGTATGGCATTGGCTGGGGTGCGCCTCGCACTTGGCAAGGGTGGGTGGTGATCATTCTGCACCTTTCAATTATTGCTGCCAGCTCAGTTACCCTTGCTAGAACTGGTAATGTGGCGCCGTTTCTAGGGGTTGTGTTTGTTTCTACGGCGGCGCTGGTTGCGGTTTGTTGGTGGAAAGGGGAGGAAATAAGCTGGCGTTGGGGCGATCGCCAACCCTAAAATATCGGCCACAAGTACCAGCCACAAATCACAGCCATCAATCACAACGGCACAGCACAAAGCCTCTGGAGACACAGCAGAATCCGAGGGAAACCCAACAGTCGCCATGTCTCAAAACTGTATAGCGACCACTGTTAAAACCACCTTTAGTCGCGCAACCTCTGTGTCGATCTCCATTAATGCCTCGCCAGGAACGGTGTGGAGTTTACTCACCACAGCGGAAAACTATCCTGGGTGGAACTCTACGGTTATTTCAATTAGGGGAAAGATTGAGCTGGGAGGCACTATAACCCTCGTTTCCACCCTTGATTCTGCGCGAGAATTTAAGCTGAAGGTTAAAGAAGTTGAGCCCAACCAAAAATTAGTTTGGGGCGATCGCCAGGGAAGCCGCGTTTACACCCTGGAAGAAAAAGCCCACGGCGAAACCCTATTTTCAATGGTGGAAAAAATAGGCGGAATATTATTTCCCCTTTACGGTAAATATATTCCGCCCTTTAACGAAGCCTTTGAGCGATTTGCAATGGATTTAAAAGCCGAAGCCGAAGCCCGAGGACAGGATCAGCCTTGAGGGGAATTTAAAAATCAGTTGCACTGCTTAAATGACTTTTAGGATTCGGGAACGGTGAATTGGGCGATCGCCTCAACAATCTCGCCATCGGCTTCTAAATCCCGGTGATCGTTGGTGTTCAACGTCACTCGCAAAGTATGGTCGCCCGGTTCGACCCCCGTTAGGTGAAACCAGGAACCATAAAGCCGCGCCACTTTTTTGTCGTTCAAATACAGATGGGCATGGCCAGCGTTCCAGTCCCCTGGGTTTTCCAGTTCTTCCGGGGCAAACTCAAAATTTTCCGCTGCCACCTGGACATTCCAGCCCGCCACCGGGTCCGGCTTCACCATCAGATCAACGGTGGGAGCCGCCTCACCTTCGGGAACCACAAAGGGCTCCATCGCACCGTGGTCGTGGGATCCGTGGGCATGGGATCCGTGGGCATGGGATCCGTGGGCGCTGGCTCCCTTTGCACCAGGCTCCGACGATTCCATCGGTTCCGATGACTCCATAGGCTCTGATGATTCCTTGGGTTGCGGCGACTCTTGGGCGGCAGAGGCCGTGCTTTCACTGGATTGAGGTGCCTCACCGCAGCCTAGTAAACCTAGGGCTAATATGACGGCGATTCCTTGAGTTCCCCGAAGCCAACTCATAATTACGTCCTGAATAGATATGCGTTTAATTTCTGTTCAGGTATTTTGCGACAAAAAAAATGGAAGACATTGCGTCTCCATCAACATCTGTAACAATCCTTGTAACAATTGCTGCTTCAGCAGTCCTCAACTCTACTGGGGAAGCTGATTAAGCACCGTCTCCACTTGGGTTAGCTGGGCAGCTTTTCCTTGCTGCTGCAGTAGTTTTTTGGCTTCGATTAACGTTGATCGCGCTTCGTCGTAGGCTTGGCGCTGGAATAGCAAAATTCCCAAATTTCCGTAGGCTTCGGCAAATTGATCATTGTGGGCGATCGCTTCCCGGTAGGCATTTTCCGCTTCGGCACTTTCCCCCAGGGCCAACAGGCTATTGCCTAAGTTGTAGTGGGCGTTGGCATAGTTGGGGCGCAGGGCGATCGCCCGTTGGTAAGCGGCGATCGCATCGGCGGGGCGACCGGTCTGGCTGTAGGCATTGCCCAGGTTGTAGTGCAGCTCGGGAACGCTATCGTCAATGCGTCGCGCCTGTTCATATTCGGCCAAAGCTTCTTGGATGCGACCTTTCTGCATCAGTGCTGCACCCAAATTTAGGCGAGGCACCACCGCATCGCGATTGCGTAAAATTTCGCCACGGTAGTTTGAAATAACTTGGTCTAGATCCGGTTCCCCTTGTGACTCCACGGTGTTGGGGGAGCTGGAAATAATATCCGGTGGAGCGGCTTCGGAGGATGTCTCTGCTGGGTTGGAAGCACTGCCGTCACCGTTGGGCGGTTCATTGGGAGAGTCTGGCGGTGTACTCACCGGGGGCGGTGCAACGGGCGATCGCAGCAGCAAAAACCCACTGATGCCCACAAATCCCACCCCAAGAAGCAGGGCGATTCCCACAAATAACCGTCGAATTTCTGGCGGTAGCTTGCTCATACAACCTCAACCGCCTAGGCGGATTCTTGCACCCCAAGTCGATTTAACATCATCACCCGTCCCTGATCCGCCCAAGCATCATCTAGGGGGGACAGGTTAACTTCCTCTTGGCGCTGGCGCTCCAGGGCTTTTTTCAACATCCAGTCCGCTAAAAATGGATTTTTCGGCAGCAGCGGTCCATGGGAATAGGTGGCGATCGCATTGCCCTGAAACGCACCCTCAGTGCCGTCTTCCCCATTATTGCCATAGCCTTTAATGACCTGGGCAAAAGGCTCCGCTGTCTGCAACTTAGTGCGCCCGCCGTGGTTTTCAAAGCCAATGACATAGGGCACCCGTCCCAGCATTTTTTGCAAATCCGCCGCCAGCCGAGACGCGGTAATTTTCAGCACCATATTGCCGATGCAGCGATCCGCGTCGGGACCGGGGTGCACCGACACCAAATCCAAAACCCCCAAGCCGTCAATGCGCTGCCCCACCCCCGGCTCATAATAATGCCCCAAAAGCTGGGGCGAGCCGCAGGTAAACACCCCCGGCGTTCCTCCATCCAGGGCTGCTTTTAGTCCCGCCCCTTTCTCTCCCTGTAAATCCCGCATCACCAGTTCCTGCTGACGATCCTGCGCCCCGCCCCCCACAATCACATCCACCTGGGCAAAGGCTTCCGCCGGCGAGTCCCGATCCAGCGCCACCACCTCAACAGCAATGCCGCGCCACTCTGCTCGCCGCTGCAAGCAGGTTAAATTACCGCGATCGCCATAGGTGCTCATCAACGTGGGATAAAGCCAGCCCAATTTTAAAGGGGTGCCGTTTGCCATTACAAAATCCCCCGTCCGGTCAGAATTTGTCGCACTTCCAACATGGCGGAATAGGTGGGGACAATATACAAGGTTTCTCCGGCGGGCACCGCCGCTAGGGCTTGTTTAATAGCCTGGTCCAGGTCCGCTTCGGGAATAATCCTGGCGCCCGCCCCCGGCTGCGGCTGGGAATAGGTTAATCGCAGCGCCATATCGTACAGGCGATCGCCACTAACCACGATGGTGCCTGCGCTTTGGGCTAACTTTTCCGTATCCGCATCCCAAATCCAGGACACATCGGTGCCGTCGGGGATGCGATCATTCAGCACCACCAGCACCGTCGCCCCATGGGGACGATCCTGGCTCAGCTCCACGATCGCCCGCAACGTTTCATTGGTGCCCACCGGATTCTTCGACAACAAAATTCGCACCGGCGTCCCTTCCACCGTCAGCTCTTCCGCCCGTCCAAACGCCGCCTTAAATTCTCGAATGGAGCCCCGCAGCGTGGTTTCTTCCACCCCAAATAGCTGGGCCGTGGCAGCTGCTGCCAAGGTGTTGTACTTGTTGTAAAGCCCAATCAGAATCTGCGGCCAATCGGCACTATTTAAACGGGGCTTGGACTTGGCGAAACCACAGGAGGGGCACTGGTAATCCCCCAAGTGAGACAAGTACACCCCGCGATAGTTCAACGACGTGCCACACCGAGGGCAATAAATGGAATCCACCGCGTGGGGAATTTCCTCCAAATATCGATCCGGCTCATTCAGCCCAAAATACTGCACCCGCGCTAAGTCTTCCCACTGCTTCTCCAACTGCTGCCCAAATTCACTAAGGGTGGGATCGTCCCCATTGAGAACCACCGTGGCATTTTCCAGGGGGGCGATCGCCTCTCGCCAGCGCCGGGCGATTGTATCCACCTCCCCGTAGCGATCCAACTGATCGCGAAATAAATTCAGCGCCAACAGCACCCGGGGACGAATTTCCGGCAACACCAGCCGCAACACATTTTCGTCCACCTCCAAAATCGCCACGTCTCGATCAATGCGCCCCCACCAGTTCGCGTCCGCCAACAGCGCCGCCGTTAGTCCATTGACCAAGTTCGCCCCCGTGGCATTGTGGGTCACCGAAAATCCATGGTCCTCAAACATACTGCGCAGCAACAGGGATGTGGTGGTCTTCCCGTTGGTTCCTGCCACCAGCACTACCCCTTGCCCATACTGTCGCGCCAACAATCGCAGCGCCTGCGGCTGAATCCGTCGCGCCACGCTGCCGGGAAGCACACTTGCCGCTCCCAGCCCCAGCGATCGCACCAGCGCCGTTACTACCCGCGCCACCCAAATCGCCAAACCCAGCCGAATCCGATCCACCATTAACGAAAAAGCACCAACAAAAAATCAGACCGCAAAATCCTTGCCCGTCCCACCGACGATACCCTATAACCAATAAAGTTTTCGCCCAATTTTGCGCCCAACGGCCCAATAAGCACGGCCCAATAAACTTTGCAGGTTTGCCCAACGTACTGGCTGAGTTATGGATTACGAAACCGCCCGTCAATTTTTGATTATGCAAGGGTCCCCCAGCCCCACCAACGCTGACGCCTTTTTAAACCGCCTAAAAGATGGCAAGCCCCCGGTGCCCGGACAGGTCACTTCGATTTTGCTGGCGGTAAAAATGGTTCACGCTGCCCTGGAGGGAACCCCCAGCCTTAGCCGCGAATTTGCCGGTCCCCTCTGCCGTCTCGCCGTAGAAAGCAATATTGCCTACCAGGTGGGACTAATGTCCGGCGTTCCCTGGCCGCCCTTGCTAGCAGAAGATCTACAGCGCATTGGTCGAGGCATCGCGTCAATTATGTCCGGTGATTGGCAAGAGTAACGGCCCTCGCCAGCTTTCGTTCTGATAATTGCTGGGCACTGTGTAATTAAGTATTGAGGTAGTCAATAAGGTAACCAGGTATTGAGTATGGGTAAATTCTTAGTTTTGTTTACTCGCCCGAGTTACCCATCTTGGTCACTGAATCTTGGCAGTAATTTCCAGCGCTAATTTCCAGCGCTAATTTCCAGTGCCCAAAAGTTAGTTTCCAACCGATTTCTACCCCACTCAACCTAGGGCAGTGGTTTCTTGAGAGGCATGCTAGCCTGAGTCCTAGATTTTCACTGTCGAAACAACTTACAAAAGTCAACAAAGCAATTGTCAGTATCCACTAGCCAGCCTTCGACACCGAAGAAAAAGAAGCGGAAAAAAGCAACGCCATGGCAAAAACGAAAGGCGTGGATACGTTTTCGCGGCAAAGAAATTAGGAACTATTTTTTCAATATTGTTCGACCGCTCCCTAAGGATCAAATTCGCGTTGTGATCTTCGCCCAGGGACGCTCCGGGAGCACGTTGCTAGAGAATCTAATCAGCTCAACAAAGTATTTTGAACAGCGCGGCGAACTGCTGGGACCGTTCCACAAGACCCGGTTCCACCAAGGGGAAGCCATGTTTCCCGTGCACTATATGAACGGGTTGGCAAAGCAGACCCCCGACGAGAATTTTATCTTCCATATCAAAGTCACCCATCTTACGGACGAGCGAAAACGCCCCCTTGATCCAGGAAAAGTCCTGCAAAGGTTTCAGCAATATGGCTGGAAATGCGTCTTTCTCACCCGAAAAAACAGGGTGAAGCATGCCCTGTCTAACCTGGTTCTAAATGCCCGAGGATCTGCCCACAAGTTCAACAATAAGGAAGAAAAACATCGCATCCTGGTGGACTGCGATAATTTTGTGGAAAGGGTCAACAAGAAAATATATTTTGATGCCCTCGAACGGCAGGGGCTGGAAAATGTAAGCCACTTGGAACTGGCTTACGAAGATGATTTAGAGCAAGCAGACGCCCATCAAAAAACCATCGACACGATTCTGGAGTATCTGGGGCTGGAGTCGAGGAAGGCTAAGGCGAAATATAAGAAGGTTAATCGACAGTCAATGGAGGACCTGATTATTAACTACGACGAATTTCGAGAGTGCGTTGTCAATAACGGATGGGAACATTTTCTGGACTAAGGTCGAACAACGGTCTCCCCCCCCTTCCGCCGCTATTTCATAAAGCCCTAAACCTGCTGCTGCTCCAAAAGCTTAATAGCGGCATCATAAACGGGATCCCCTTCAATGGTCTTGACGGCGGCTTTACTTAGCTTTTGAGCTTTCTTCAAATCCTTAGGATTCTTGACCAGGGCGATCGCCTCCACCAGCTTGTCCGGCTCAATACCCAGCTTATTAATATCGTGGTGGTCCGGCGTTTCGTATTTCGCCACGGTCACCGCCACCCCAGAGCCGTCAGATAGGTCAAACAGGGACTGAATCAACCCCTTACCAAAGGTGCGATCGCCCACCAACAACGCCCGCCCATTATCCTGAAGGGCGCCCGCCAAAATTTCGCTAGCGCTAGCGGTGCCGCGATTCACCAACACCACCAGCGGCGCATCAGTCAAGGCAGTACCTGTGGCATTAAAACCATCCAGCACCCCCTGGCGATTAACCGTGTAAACGATCGCCCCCTCATCAATCCACTGGCGCGCAATTTCAATGCCCGCCTGGAGCAAGCCGCCCGGATTATTGCGTAGGTCTAGCACATACCCCTGGGCGCCCTGTTCTTCCAACTTTCGAACGGCGATCGCCACATCCATCGCCGCATTGCTATTGAATTGACTGAGGCGAATATAGCCCGCCTTAAACCCTGAGTCCGTCTGTCGCAGCTTAAAATTCACCGGGTTAATCTCCACCCGCGCCCGCTCTAAGGTCACGTCCTCGTGTTCTCCGTCCACGTGGCGCACTGACAGCAGCACCGGGCTACCCACCGGACCCCGCATCTTTTCCGCCGCCTCATCCAGGGTCAGCTTTTCCGTAGGAATGCCGTCGATGGCCTCAATGACATCCTGGGGCACAAATCCCGCATCCTCCGCCGGCGATCCCGATAGCGGCGTCACCACCACCAACTGCCCTGACTCGCCGTCTAAACCAATTTGCAACCCCACGCCAGTCAACTCTCCCGCCGTATTGGTGCGCAAACTGCGATATTGCTCTGGACTTAGAAACCGCGTAAACGGATCGTCCAATGTGCCCAGCATTTCGCGGATAGCATCGTGGGTGGCTTCGCGATCGCGAAAGGGCTTTTTCATCGCCTGTTCCCGCAGCTTCCACCAGTTTTGCCCATTAAAAGAGTCGTCCAAATAGGCACGGCTAACCGCTCGCCATGCCTCATTAAAGATTTTTTGGTCTTCCGTTAAAGCTTGAGCCGGAGAGCCCCCCAGCCCAGCCCAACTTAAAATCAGCACCAAAAGCGCTGCCGTTAACCGCCCCCCAAACTGTCGCCAATTCCCCTGCCCAGCATTGCCCCCCTTCGACGCCTTCTGTTTAGGGCACATCGATAAACCCTGTCGCAACTTTTTCAACACGCTATGGGTGGGATGGAGCGATCGCAACATAGGAACTTCGGGTAATAAGTTTCGAACAAGCAACGGAGCAGCCCTTCCGCCAAGGAAAACGACCGCTTATTTTCGAGACTCCTTATTTTAAGGGGGTTTACAGGTCTGAGCTAGGGTCCCATCCCCAACAGACCGCTTTTCATCACAAAGCACTTTGTGCAGGCTTCAACCCCCATGCGGGAACTCAATACCCATTCACACATCTCCCCTGAATCAACCAACACTGGCCGCCCCCAGCAATAAAAAGTCGCCAGCGACCTTAAACACAATCAGACCACGTGCATCTCGCACTTTTGCACCCAAACATCTTTGCCAGCCAAAGCACTTAATCGCGAACTTTACATAACTTCTAACTGCTTAAACACTTTTTACCTCCACCTTGCGAGCACTAACGCCCGTGTTAAAGTCTGTGCAGATAGGGTGAAGAAGACTAACCCAAAACTATCTAGAAAATCCAATAAATCCCGAAATCTAGAGACTGTTTAGCCTATGTCTAAAGTTTACGAATGGTTTGACGAGCGTTTAGAGATCCAAGCCCTTGCCGATGACGTTACGTCGAAATACGTTCCTCCCCATGTCAACATTTTCTATTGCTTGGGAGGCATCACCCTAACGTGCTTTCTGATTCAGTTTGCCACTGGGTTTGCCATGACATTTTATTACAAACCCACGGTGACCGAAGCCTTCGCCTCAGTGCAATATCTGATGACTGAAGTAAACTTTGGCTGGTTAATTCGCTCCGTCCATCGTTGGTCCGCCAGCATGATGGTGTTGATGATGATCTTGCACGTTTTCCGCGTTTATTTAACGGGTGGATTCAAGCGACCTCGCGAGCTGACCTGGGTTACCGGCGTTATTCTGGCTGTGATTACCGTATCCTTTGGGGTTACCGGGTATTCACTACCTTGGGATCAGGTGGGCTACTGGGCAGTGAAAATTGTGTCCGGTGTACCCGAAGCTATTCCCGTGGTTGGAGGCTTGATTGTGGAGCTTCTGCGCGGCGGTGAAAGCGTTGGACAGGGCACTTTGACCCGCTATTACAGCTTGCACACTTTTGTGTTGCCTTGGCTGATTGCGGTGTTTATGTTGGCTCACTTCCTAATGATTCGAAAGCAGGGTATTTCTGGTCCCCTTTAAAGTGTTGCTCTCTCAAAGAATGACATAGATAGGCTTTAGAAATATGCCTTTAAAGGGCGTCTTCAGGATTCCTTTCAAAGGCTATTTCATTAAGCTTTTTAGTCATTTTTATCAGTTCTATTGATGGTCCTTGTTTAGAAGTTGGGATCTTGGGAAAGAACCTGGTAACTAACAATGATTCTCAATACTGGAAGAGCTTCTGTGGGGAAGATGAATCAACAGTTTTTAATTCCTTCAGGTAAACCCCGTGCGAAACGGTAAAGAGGTGTTAAGTATTTCGATGGTTACTATTCTTCACTGCGAAAATAGTAACCATTAGCGTTAAATGAATATTCCACCGCTAGCCGTCATCGGCGATGTTAGGTGGTTTGGTCTCGTTATGCGTTCCCGATACTTGAACACCCGGAACTAGTTTTTAAGGAGAATATTTAACAGATGTCTGTACTTAAAAAGCCAGACTTGAGCGATCCCCAGCTACGGCTGAAGCTAGCCAAGGGGATGGGGCACAACTATTACGGCGAACCAGCATGGCCCAATGACCTGCTTTATACGTTTCCCATTGCGATTTTGGGAACGATCGCCCTTTGCGTCGGCTTAGCAGTGCTAGACCCGGCAATTGTTGGCGAACCGGCAAATCCCTTTGCGACGCCCCTAGAGATTTTGCCTGAATGGTACTTGTACCCTGTGTTCCAGCTCTTGCGAGTGCTACCCAATAAGCTTTTGGGAATTGCCTGCATGGGTGCGGTGCCGTTGGGGCTAATAGCGGTGCCTTTCCTAGAGAACGTTAATAAGTTCCAAAATCCCTTCCGTCGTCCTGTGGCAATGGCTGTGTTCCTTTTCGGTACCGCTTTTGCAATTTACTTGGGCATTGGCGCGGTTATGCCTATTGATAAGTCTTTGACCTTAGGGTTGTTCTAGATTTTTCGATTTGTCCTGATGGGGATCTGCTGCTGCGAAGAACTTAATGGTAGATGCACCCTGACGATTAAGCCCCCCAGCTTTTGGCTGAGGGGCTTTTTTATTGGCTTTTGATAGGGGGGGTGAATGGAGGTGATGTTGGGATTGTAAGCGGACGATGGGCGGGTCAGCGCTTCTAACGCCAAAGGCGGTTTTCTAAGTCGCGCACCTGACGCTCCACCCGATCCAAACGTCCCCGCAGTTCGTCTAACTCTTTCTGCTCCGGAACGCCGAAGTCTGCCAAAATTTGGCGCACCTGTTTGCGAATCATGTCTTCCATGGTTTCAGCGGGCGATCGCCCATCGCCGGTTCGGCTTCCCTGAACGCTTTGCATCACCTCATCAACAAGCTGTCGCGCCTGATCAGGATCGAGCTTGCCTGTTTTTACCCACTCATCGCTAACTTCCTTAAGCTTCTCCGTAACCACCGCTGTGGTTCCTACACCAATGGTTAGGAGTTGCTGTAGCCAGTTTTGATTATCCATGGCGTTAAGAAGGAATCTTAGAAAGTTTTTTTTAAAGGCGTTCTGAAAAGCGGGCACCGTTAAGGTCGAACATAGCAACGCAACGATGCCGGTGGATGCAGTTTAGGATCTGGACTTAAAACACTTGGGGATAGCCAGGGTAAAGATCCCGAGGGCGATCGCGACCGTCAATGCAAGTGTCCATAGCTTCAGCAGGGTCGATTTCTAGCTGATTCACCAGTGCGGTGGTGCAGTCGGCGAACCGCTGGGGCAGGAGGCTGCGGTGGCAATAGCCCAGGCTGGCTTCAGTGATGCGCTGGCTATTGCCGTCGATTTGGGAAATTTCGCGGACGCAGCGGGAGACACCTTTGGGGCGCCGGGTTTTGCGGCAGGCATCGAGGGCGTTCCTTGCACTGATGCTGGTGTGGCGTTCGATGGTTTGCACACAGCGTGAGACCGCGTTGGCATCCCAGGAATAGGCGCAGGTGTTGGCGATAAGTTCAGGAGTTAGGTCGGTGTAGTTATTTAACCGTTGTACGCAGCGACGCACGTCGTGGGGAATACCGATGATGGTTTCGGCGCGGGCGGGTTCGGCAGTGCCCAGGCTGGTGGGGAGGGCTAGGGCGATCGCTCCCAAAACAGACAGGGGACGGGCGATTTTACGCAGGGACTGGGAAAATTTCTGGGAGGTCATAACAGCGGCTTCCGGGCAAGTGAATCTGAGTAAATATCTGGGCAAATATAACTAAGCGAAAACTAAGGGACGCTTATCGGCACTTCCAAACGTTCCTTATTTTATTAGAACGTTGCCCGTAAAGGATTTTTGGTGCATTCGGGAGAAGTCGGTCCCATCCTAGGGCAAAAAAGGTTGGGCTAGGACGTAGCTGGCGATGGTCTTGGCGTCGATCGCCTCTCCGACACGCACAGCGGCTTCAAACTCGGCGGGGGTCATCAGCACCACTTCAATATCTTCATCCTCATCCTGGGCGGGCGGTGTTTCCAATTTTTCCAGATTGGTGGCTAAAAACGCGTAGATAAACTCGTCCGAATAGCCCGGCGCCAGGGGAAAGTCGCCTAGGTGTCGCCAGGTGTCGCTACGGTAGCCAGTTTCCTCTTCAATTTCTCGCTTAATGGTTTCCGCCGGGTCTTCACCCACTTCCACGGTGCCCGCCGGAAATTCCAGCAGCCGTCCCGCCACGGCAAACCGATATTGCTTCACCAGCACCAGCTTGCCGTCGTTGGTGAAAGGCACCGCCAAGGCACCGCCGGGGTGGCGCACACATTCCCATTCCCCCACCGCACCATTGGGCAGGCGCAGTTTCTGGACTTCGTAATCAAATTTGCGCCCGGTATATTTCAGGCGCTGGTGCAAAACTTCGGCGTGCTCTTGGCCCAGGGTCATAGCGTTGGGGGATGTTAATTTACGGCGAGGTGAATTTCCGAACAGTCTATCGTTTGCAGTAGTTGCTTGATGGTTTTGCCTGATCGCGGGTCCACCCAATCCGCCGCAATATCCGCCAGGGGCTTCAGCATAAAGGCGCGATCGCCCAGCCCCAGATGGGGCACAGTCAAATGGGGCAGCTCAATGATGGAGTCGCCGTATAGCAATAAATCCAAATCTAAGGTGCGCGGTCCCCAATGCACCTCCCGCACCCGCCCCAGCTGGGTTTCCGTATCCAGAAGCATCGCCAGCAGCTCACTGGAATCCAGGGTGGTTTCCAATAGAGCGCAACCGTTTAAATAATCTGGCTGAGGCGGTCCCATGGGCGGGGTGGTATACCAGGGCGATCGCGCGGTAACGGAAATCCGGGGATGGTCGTTGAGGCGGGTTAGGGCAGCGTCAAAGGTTTCGGCGGGGTTGTTCAGGTTGCCTCCCAGGGCGATCGCGCAAAGAATGGATTTGGACAAAGCATTAAGTCTCACAATCATTCAGGAGTCGAAGCAATAGAGAAAAAAGGATTTTTGGTCATCATAGAAATCTCGCTATCATGAATGCCTAATATTGCCGGGCTGCCTAATTCTCTTGGCGTCAAGACTTCTCATTCTTCTGATATCCTCAACCATTTCTTCGAATTCATAGTAGAGTCTTCGCCTGTCTGTTTGTCTTCTGGCTGCCCGGATATACGGCGACAGCTTTTCGAACACATTCACAAAGTAAGTTCCGCTCATTCTGTCCAAAATCTTTAGCTCATACACCCCGGAGTTTATACCTACAGCCAAGTGCTCGAGGGTTGAAAGAATCTCGGTTATATCTTCCTTGAGAACGTCATCTATTGAGTCGATGTTAATAATGGTTCTCTCGCCAAATTTCTGATTTAATTTCTCAGCAATTGGTCGGTATTTTACTTTTACAGAGTTGACATATTCTATGGTGGCTTGTTTCTTCCTTCGCTCATGATCAGCGACCATAGTTTTCCTTTGAAGGTGAATCTGTAGCAATAGGCATAGTACAGTTGCCACCGAAATCAGTATTGCTAGTACTTCCATAGGAGTCGGCAATTAACTAAAGGTTTAAATATTCGACAAGCCTTCTCTCACGCTGCGCGTCTAGAGTCCTAAACAGGATGCGTGTGTAAGGCAGTATTTGAGTTGATTGAAATTCAAATCAGATTCCAATTCTGTCCGATTCTTGTAGTTGGCTTTTTCACATTGTCAGCCAGCCTGAAATTTGCTCTAAGGCTGAAGGAATACGGTCATTTCAATGAATTGAAAATTCAGCTTAATTCTAAGAGGAAATCGGAATGCAATATCATCCCCAGTCTCACTGGCTATGACTTTTGTTCAACCACAATATCCTGCGCTGATTTTTCCAAAGCCACATCCCCAGCCGCGATCGCCCCTCGGGGATGGCTGGCATCAGCAAAGGATTTAATGGTTCCCGCCAACGGCACTGCGACGACGACACCTAAAACCCCCGCAACTTTAAAGCCCGCCAAAATTGATAACAATACCCACACCGGGTTTAAGCCCGTAAATCGTCCCAATAATCGAGGGGCGATCGCATTTTCAATGAGCTGATCCAAAGCAAAGGCAAAGATTAGAACCCTAACGCCCAACCAAACATCTTTAAACGCCAATAAAACCGAAACAATCGTAATACTAATTCCGGCGCCAAAAGGCAAAAACGCCATAATGCCAATTGCCAATCCAAAGATTAGTCCAAAGGGCACTTCCATAATCAGAAATAACACCAACATGGTGCCACCAATTAGTCCCGCCAAAGTGGCTTGCCCCGCATAGTAATTATGAAAGTTTTGTCGCACACAATGGCGCACTTTGTCGGCAATGGAAGGGGGAAACCAACTCATAACCCCATCCCAAAGGGCATCCCCACGCAGTAACAAATACACCACAATTACGAAGGTGATCAGCACTTCGGACACCCGCCCCGCCGCCTCAAAAAGCAATACCAAAAGCTGGCTGGTTAAATTTTGCACCTGGGTGGACAGTTGGGAAATTGCTTGCCCCATCAGCGACTCTAGCTGCAAATCCAGGTTCACCATATAGTCGTTATTTTGCGCCAGCCACCGCAAAAATTGCCGAATACTGCGATCGCCCGATTCAATCCAAACGGGCAAACCGGTGGCAAAACTTTGAATTTGATCCAACAATAACGGCGTCAAAATCACGCCACCAATAGCCACAATTCCCACCGTCAATGCCATAATGCAAAACACCGCCTGCGGGCGTTTCATACCGTAGCGGGAAAAGGAATTTTCTAGCCAGGAAACAGGATATCCAAGAATAAAAGAAATTAAAACAGCGGCGATCGCAATAGTCAAAATTGACTGAAAATAATCGAAAAATTGCAACAGCACCCAGCCGTTTAAAAACGCCAGCGGCAACATTAATCCCAATAAAAACCAGCGGATTAATCGACGAATAGGAGGCATGGGTTTTCTCGTTTTCGATCCCAATCTTTTTGTTGTTTTTATCGTGCGCCTGCGACCGAAATCCTACGCCGCTAGCCAGTCTTTTTCCCGCCTACGTAACCGGGACGCGCTCGTAAAATAGCTCTATTGTGCCATGGGGGTTAGGGGGGCGATCGCCCTCGGCAAAAACTGATGTCAATCACCGGCGGCGAATCCGCGTCAAAAGCTCACCACAACTTGGGAGGTCGCCAGCGGTCCGGTAAGCTGATCAAGGCAAATCGCCTGCGCTATTTAGACTGTCCGTCTTAAAATCTATCTTTGAAAAGCGAGCCTAACCGCCGAACCCCAAGTACCCATGAACATCAAACAAGGTTTTGTAGGAACCGTTGGCAACACGCCCCTAATTCGCCTCAACAGCTTTAGCGACGAAACCGGCTGCGAAATCTTGGGTAAAGCAGAATTTTTAAACCCCGGCGGCTCCGTAAAAGATCGAGCAGCGCTATTTATTATCGAAGACGCTGAACGGCGAGGCTTATTGAAACCCGGTGGCACTGTGGTGGAAGGCACCGCTGGCAATACGGGCATTGGGCTCGCCCATATTTGCAACGCCAAGGGCTACAAGTGCGTCATCGTCATTCCTGAAACCCAATCTCAGGAAAAAATGGACCTGCTGCGCACCTTGGGGGCGGACGTGCGACCGGTGCCTGCGGTGCCTTACCGCAACCCGGAGAACTACGTCAAAGTGTCGGGACGTATTGCAGAGGAATTGGATAATGCCATTTGGGCAAACCAGTTTGATAATTTGGCGAACCGTCAGGCCCACTACGAAACCACCGGTCCGGAAATTTGGGCAGAAACCGATGGAAAAGTGGACGGTTGGGTCGCCGCAACGGGCACCGGGGGCACCTATGCGGGGGTGGCGTTGTATCTAAAGGAAAAAAAATCCAACGTAAAAACGGTGGTTGCCGACCCCATGGGCAGCGGGCTCTATAGCTATGTAAAAACCGGCGAAATCGCCAGCGAGGGGAACTCCATTACCGAAGGCATCGGCAACTCCCGCATCACCGCCAATATGGAAGGGGTGCCTACCGATGATGCGGTGCGGGTAACGGACCCTGAGTGTATGGCGGTGCTGTCCCAGCTTCTAAAAAAAGAGGGGCTGTTTATGGGCGGCTCCGTGGGAATTAATGTGGGCGGTGCGGTGAAGCTGGCGAAGGAAATGGGACCGGGGCACACCATTGTGACGGTGTTGTGCGACGGCGGCGCGCGGTATCAATCGAAGCTTTGGAATCCAGAGTTTTTGGCCACAAAGGGGCTGGAGCTGTCATAAAGGTTATCAACCATCCCACAGGCAGTGCTTTTATATTGCGTTTATATCAGTGCGTTTATATCCGCTTGCGTGCGGTCTTAACGACACCATTTTCGTCAAACTCAAGGACCAGCCATTCATGACTGATGGCAACAAAGCCTTGTTCTGGCCCCAGGGCATAGGTCCATTGGGGCGCATCGATCACATTGGATTCCTTTAGTCCGCCAGGGGTGCCAAGCATGGATAAAACTTCCTGGCGCGTTAATCCGACTAGCTCTTCACGCTCCAGCAAAAGATCTGCCATCCGGATGCGATCGCCCGTCGCAATTGCCGCCTCTTTCCAGCGGACAGGATCAAATTCTCCCCCCGTCACCCAGTAGTCGTGAAGATCCGCGCCAAAAAACAGGTAGAAGTAGAAAGCAACGCCCAGCATAGAAATACTAGCGATGGAGGCGATCGCCCACTTCACAAAGGTCTTCAAGGCGAATTCCTCCATACCCATTCACCCCTAAATAGTCTCATTTCTTGAAAAGCCATGAGTGACTTCGTCAAGTTCGCTACCCTTGCGCCCACGTTCTATGCCGACGCGGGACTGGGGCGCGATCGCTTTATGGATATGGGCATTCGGGAAATGTGGTCCCCCATCCCCACCATTGCAGGACCGGCGTACACAGTGAGCTGCCCACCAGGGGATAACTTGATGCTCCACGCGGCCCTATATCGAGCGGAGCCAGGATCAGTGATTGTGGTGCAGGCGGGGGACTGGCGCTATGCCATGTCTGGGGGAAATGTGTGTGCCACGGCTCAGCAGCGGGGAATTGCGGGGTTTGTGATTGATGGCGTAATTCGCGATGTGGCGGAGGTGCGAGAGGCGGAGTTTCCGGTTTTCGCGCGGGGAGTATCGCCCATTCCTGGCAAGAAAAAGGCGTTGGGCACGTTGAATAAGCCCATCACCTGCGGCGGGGTGGCGATTAATCCTGGGGATATTGTGGTGGGCGATGAGGAGGGGATCGCGGTGATTCCGGCGGCTCAGCAGCAGCAGGTTTGGCTACGGGCCAAGGAGCGGGCGGAGGGGGATGAGGCGACCACTTTGGAAGTTTGGCGGGCAAATCATCGCGCTAAAGTTGAGCGGCTTTTGTTGGAGCTTGGGTTTGACGCTTGATGTTGACCCTCAGGGGCTTTGCCCCCGAACCCCCACCAAAGGGTCATTGACCCTTTGGAATCCCCTATTAAGTCGGCGTTAGTCGGTCCAGGCGATTTTTAAGGTGCTGGGCTTACCAATTTCGCCGGTCCAGGTAACCCCGCGCTTGTTCTGGGCTAGGTGGCGCACGATAAAGTACACCGTTTCAATATCTTCAGCAGCGTCCGCTTGGGTGGCCAAATCTTCCAAGGACAAGGGCGCGATCGCCTGCCTTAGCACCTGAACCACCTGGGTTTGCAGATCCAAAATACTGGCCGCCGCTTTCTTGCCCGCTTCCACCCCCGGCTGGTGGTAAGCGTTAATATTCACCAGCGACGCATAAAAACTCACCGCCCGTTCATACAGCGCAATTAACGCCCCCACAATGGTTTCATTGACCCGGGGCACAGTAATCGTGATGGACTCACGACCGTTTTCATACAGCGCCTTACGGGTGCCCTGCAATAACCCCGACAGATAATCACCGCTGGTAATATTGCTGCCCTCCACATACACCGGATCGGAGTTGCCCCCGTCCTCCAGCACTTCAATAAAGGTGGCGAAGAAATTAGGCACCCCTTCCCGCAGCTGCTGCACATAGGCATGCTGGTCCGTGGATCCTTTGTTACCGTACACCGCAATCCCCTGGTAAACCCGATTGCCGTCCAGGTCCAGCTCCTTCCCCAGCGACTCCATCACCAACTGCTGCAAGTAGCGAGAAAACAACAGCAGCCGATCTTTGTAGGGCAAAATCACCATATCCTTCGCCCCGCGACCGTCGCCCGCATAGTGCCAGCTCAGGGCCAACAGCGCTGCCGGATTACCTTTCACCTCAGCGGCGCGGGTAGCCACATCCATCGCCTTCGCCCCCGCCAACATGGCTCGGATATCAATGCCCTGGAGCGCTGCCGCCACCAGTCCCACTGCAGAAAATTCCGAGGTGCGTCCTCCTACCCAGTCGTACATGGGAAAGGTTTTAAGCCAGTCTTCATCCTTAGCCAGCTGGTCCAATTTGCTGCCTTGGCTGGTAATCGCCACAAAGTGGGGCGGAAAATGAATCCCAGCGGCAGTATAGGCAGCTTTGGCTTCCACCATGCCGTTGCGGGTTTCCGGCGTCCCCCCCGATTTGGAAATCACCAGCACCAGGGTGGTACCCAGACGACTCCGCAACGGTCCGCCCCCGTCGTCCGTGTCCAACACCCGCTGAATGCCGTCGGGATCAGTGTTGTCAATGAAGTGTAATTTTAGCGGCGCCTGAGTCGGTGCCAATGCCTGCCTCACAAACTGGGGTCCCAACGCCGAACCACCAATGCCCACCGACAAAATATCCGTATAGCGCTCTCCCTTGGGTGTCAGCAATTCTCCCTGGTGAACTCGCCCAGCAAACGCTTCAATATCATCTAACACCCGCTCAACGTCCACCCGTAGCTCCGGCGTAGGAGCCAGCTCTGGAGCCCGTAGCCAGTAGTGCCCCACCTGTCGCCCTTCGTCCGGGTTGGCGATCGCCCCTGCCTCCAGCGCCTTCATATCCTTAAACGCCCGGTCAAACAGCGGCTGCATCTTCGCCACAAAACCGTCATCAAACCCCATACGGCTCACGTCCACAAACAGCTCCAGGTCGGCGTTGTAGTAAAGCCAGTTTTGATACCGTTGCCAAAGCGCCATGTTTCCAGTCATATTTCCGTTCTATCCTCGAAAATCAGTATCTAAGGGCCGTCGTCAATTAAATCTCAAAATCAGTGGCCGCTAAGGTTCCATCCCCTAGCGCCTTTTACCTTGAAGGGCGTGTACTCTTCACTGGGTATAGCTTTTGGAATCTAATTGGCGACATAGCCTAACGGGGTGATGTTTCAAACTCAGTCTTAAAGGCGAAGTCTTAAAGGCGACGTCCAAGGGGCACGTCTCAAGGGCGATGATTAAAAACTAGCAACGGACTGGCAAAACGTCCCGTCCTTAAAAGCATTTCCGCCAATTTTGAGTAGATGTTTTTGGAAGGGGAGGCAGGGCACTGTGCTGAAGGTGCCGGGATGTTTGTCCCTTTGGCGATGCTGAGGCTGGTCCAGAATTTAGAGGGCGCTTCAGGGTTTTTATGTCTTGGAATTTTTACTTTTAGGGAGAGATTTTACTTTTAGAGAAAGATATTGAGGAAGAAATCTTTGGCGACCGAATTTTTGGCGATTATTTTAGTGCCCATCCTTGGGGCGATCGCCCCAAGACCCGATTAGCCTACCCTGGCGGACGAATGAAAAAAGCCAGAATAGAATGGGCACAGTGACAAATAAGTCACCAATATGATCCGTTTTTTTGAATCCAAACTTTCTAATGCGGGTGTAGTTAAAACACGACGAAAAAAGCACCATAGCTCCTGATTCCATCGTTCAGGACCCATATTCCTAGCTCGCCCCATGATCCTTTCCCAATGCCCAATCTGCGGCACCGAAACCTCTGACAACGCTACTCCCGAGCGCTGTTCCACCTGTGGCTGGTATTTGGAATCTCTGTCCATTCCCATGACCGAGGCCATGTCTCAATTTTTGGCGTCTCGCGAGGAAATTCAAATTACCTGGGCGCGGGATATGTGGCAAAAGGTACAGCTCCAAGAGGAGCTCGGATCCATGGGACGGGATATGTCCTTGATGGTGCGGCAGCTTCGGCGAGCCCACAAAGAGCGAGCGCGACTTTACGCCCAGGTCTTAGAACTATGTGAATTGGTAAAGAAGCAAGCGGTCCCAATTGATCCGGTGACCGCCGATCCTGCCTCCGAGGAGGAAGCGTCTTCAGAGGCGGCCCCAGAATCCAGCGACACTAAAACTGGGGGAAATAATGCTGAGAGCGACGGACACAAAAGCGGAGAGGGCAACAATAGCAGCCTGTCTCCGTCTAGTGAGGCGACCCTGTTGGCGGCGTTGCACACCCTTCAGCGGCAGGTGCAGCAACAGTCGGTGTTGATCAGAAATCTGCCCCATAATCCTGGGGCAACCCCGTTGCCAGCTCCTCTCAATGGAGAGGTTGCGGAAGGGGGCGCAGTGGCGCGAAACAATGGCGCGATCGCCCCCACCGGTGATGCTCCGTTTAGGGATTCCCCCTTCGATGATGGTTTAGATCTGACCGACCTGGCGATCGCCACAGACACCGCCTTGGGCAACGAAGACACGGAATCTGGAGACGACGATACCAGCGAAACCAGCGCTGACTCCTCTAAAGCAGGGGTCAGCTACCGCAAGCTGCACAAGCTGCTGGCGGCGGGGAAATGGAACGCGGCGGATCGAGAAACCACTCGGCTAATGCTGAAAGTGGCTGGGCGAACGTCCACCAGCTGGCTGCGCATTGAAGATATTGAAAATTTTCCGGCGGCGGATTTACAGGCGATTGACCGACTATGGGTCGCTTACAGTCAGGAGCAGTTTGGCTTTAGCGTGCAGAAAAGGCTGTGGTTAGACGTAACTGACGACAGCACCAGTCAGGTGGAAGCGTGGTGTCAGTTTGGCGATCGCCTGGGATGGCTGAGCAAAAAGAAGGGGAGCACCGGGCTCAAGGCTCCCACGGGTCACCTGCCCTCTTGCTCTTCCGTAGGGGTGTGGTGGAGTTCGGGTCTATTTCCCCAGGTGCTGGAAGGCTGTGATCTATAGGGGCCGTGACGTTTCTCAAGGCAAAGCACCTCTCCCAACGTAGGGACTTCAAAAGCAAGCATTTTTGAAAACCTCAGCGAAACCGTCTGGGGTAAACTAGCCGACAGTTCTGAAGGATCCCTATGGTCGGTTACTTAACGTCTTTAATCACTCTCACCAGCGTGTTTGCCCTATTTAGCCTTGGACTAAACGTGCAGTGGGGCATGACCGGGCTAATTAATTTCGGGCACGTGGCATTTATGACCGTTGGTGCCTACGCCACGGTGTTGCTTAGCTCTAACGGCGTGCCCTTGGTGTTTGCGGTATTGGCGGGGGCGGCCCTGGCCAGCGTACTGGGGTTAATTGTGGGGGCGTCAACGTTGCGCCTGCGGGAAGATTATCTGGCGATCGTCACCATTGGCGTTTCGGAAGTGGTACGACTGGTGGCCCTCAACGAAGAATGGCTAACGCGAGGGGCACGGGGGGTGGCAAGCTATCCCCTGCCCCTGGAAGATTTGGACGCCACTTGGCCCGTGCGCATTGGGGCGATCGCCCTGTGGACCCTAATTTTTGCCTACGGCTTGAAAAAACTGTGGGGCTGGACCCGAGGCTGGAATCGCGCTGAACGCACCGCCGACGAACGTAACAAATCCCGCCCCCTGCGTCGGCTGATGGTGGGAGCCGCCACCGTTACCACCGGAATTATTTTGTATGGCGTTGGCATTGCTGCCTTGTATGGCTTTAACTTCCGTGCTGGTTTAATGTTGCTGGCCAGCACCGTGCTAGTGGCTGTATATAGCCAGCTAGAGCGACTGGGGCGATCGCCTTGGGGACGGGTACTAAAAGCCATTCGCGAAGACGAAGAGGTGGCAAAGGCTCTGGGCAAAAATGTGTTTTGGTACAAGCTACAGTCCCTAATGCTGGGGGGGGCGATCGCTGGTATCGCGGGGTCCTTCTACGCCTGGCAGCTGACCTTTATCAATCCCGACGGCTTTATTCCCCTCATGACCTTCCAAGCCTGGACCATTGTGGTCCTCGGCGGCGCAGGCAATAATACTGGCACCCTGCTCGGCGCAGCGATTTTCTGGGCATACACCACCCTCACCCGCTTTGGCTTACCGGCGATTCTCCCCCTTGACGATGCCCGCTTGGGAGCCTTCCGCATTATGGTGATTGGGCTAATTTTGATTGTGGTAATGATGCTACGTCCCCAGGGCATGTTGGGGCGCAAAGAAGAGCTAACCCTGGGGCGTTAAGCAACCCATCCAGTTTTGGTTGTAAACCTATTGCTACAGGAACCAGCAGCGGCGAAAGATGGCGATACACTCAAAGCGGCGGTGCTAATGCCCCCAACGCTAACCGAGTCCTTCGGTTTTTCACAGCGTGCTTGTCTACTATTCGTCGCCTGCCGGTAGGCAGAGGTTTCTACCATGCCCCGTTCCTACGATACGTCCCAAGACGACAGCCTACGGTTGCTAATTCGGCTGCTAAGCACCGAAAAGCTGTTGTTTTTAACCGACACCTTCGGCAAGTTTGACCTGGACAATAGCGGCACCCTGGACATACAAGAACTGGGGGAAGTGTTGCGATCGCTGGGGCGCCACTACAGCGATGACCAAATCCGCGCCGCCGTTTCCACTGTAGCGAACACCAGCAGCCTAGACGCCGTCAGCTTCGAACAGTTCGCCGCCCTGATGCAGTTTGATGTGGTGGACTCGGAGGCAGACTCCCATAGCGCCTACGACGATGACAGCGACGAAGCCCCCATCAAAATTTTGTACTTTTTCGATGTGCTTTGCGTTTGGTCCTATATCGCCCAGGTGCGCATTGAAGAATTAAAATCCACCTTCAAACAGCGGGTGGCGCTGGATTACCACTGCGTGCCCGTATTCGGCGACACCCAACAAAAGTTTGAAACTCAGTGGGGCGATCGCGGCGGTCTCCAAGGCTACAGCGAGCATATTCACAAAATCGCCAGTCAGTTTAGCCATATCACCCTGCACCCGAACGTATGGCTGACCAACACTCCCCAGTCGTCCACCACCTGTCACGTGTTTCTAAAGGCGGTGCAGCTATTAGGAGACCAGGGCATTATCGACGTGGACCCGATGGAGCAGCCGGTGGAACGGGCGATCGCTGCCTGCCGCACCGCATTTTTTACAGAAGCGCGGGACGTCTCCAACCGTCAGGTGCAATTCGAAATCGCCGAAGCCCTGGGCTTCTCCACCGCCGAGCTGGAGAAGCAGATTAACAGTGGCGCTGCTTACGCTGCCCTGTCACGGGACTTCAACCTGGTGCGCGACTACGACGTTAACGTTAGCCCCACGATGATCTTCAACGAAGGACGCCAGCGCCTCAATGGCAACGTAGGTTATCGAATTATCGAAGCCAATATTCGCGAGCTTATTTACTCCCCACCAATGGAAGCGTCCTGGTGTTAAGGAAATGATGGAAAGGGTGAAACAGAGCTAAACGCAAACGTATTGGCACGAGTTTTGTGTCTCGACAACTCATTTAAATGCTCCCGAGACACTGAAGCCATCTGGTCAGTTTGATCAAAAGCAGGACAATTTTGAGTCGCGTACTCGAAGCGAAGCCCACACTATTTGCCTCGCGAACGGTGACCCTCAGGATCCCTGACTGTTCTACTAACTCAAGAGTCGACCATAGATCAAATCCTGTGCGCCCTCAGCTCCTGTACGCCCTCGGAAAAAGAGAACACTCAATTTATTTAGTGTTTCCTGAAAGCCCCACGCTTAAAACGATAATTTGTCTATCAAGAAGTAGAGCGTTTTGCGTCTTTTACTTTTGCTTCCCGCACATTCCAAACTAATCCCATCATTTCCATAATTCGAATAACGACGAAGGAAACGTCAAACTCATAGGGCTGATGGGTGAAAGAAGCTGAGCAAGGATGGGCGTGGTGGTTGTTATGCCATCCTTCTCCGAATGAAAATATAGCTACGACAGGATTGTTATAGCTATTTTCAGGTGTTTCAAAGTTACGATAGCCAAATTTATGACACATAGAGTTAACAGAGAAAATAATATGCCAAGTAAAAATTACTCGCAAAAAACCACCCCAAACCAGGAAGGAAAAGGCTGTTTTTATGTCCCCAACAGCAAACCCAACGGCAAATAATATTACTCCCAAAACAAGATTTACAATCGCAAAGTTCTTGTCAAGGAATCTGAAAAATGGATCGTTCGCCAGGTCCTTAGCTCGGCTCCATAGGGCATCATCACTCAAGGCAGGGTGCTTAAAGAAAATCCAGTTCATATGTCCCCACCAAAAGCCAGCTTGGGGAGTGTGAACATCAAGGGGTTTATCACTTTCTTTATGGTGGGTTCGGTGATAGCTAACCCATTCAACAGGACCGCCTTGTACAGACAGGGTGCCTAGAAAAGCGAGCGCGTACCTGACCCACTGATGGGTGTCGAAACTTTTATGGGACAGTAAGCGATGGTAGCCGATCGCAATCCCAAGACAGCCGGTCAGAAACCAACCAACCACCAAGAGTGGAATCGAATATTGGGTATAACACCAGGGTGCTAAAAGTGCCCCTAGGTGGACAACGATAAATCCAGCTAATATTGCTGGCTGGAAGCGATCACGAGCTGCATATGTCGACAGTTTACGTCTTAGTAAGACTTGCATTTTCCTCCCGATTTATTGTTAGGCAACTACCCTTTTAAAGGTCTAGCTGGACCCAGAGACCTTTCAGCTCAGTCCGGATAGACACCACAATATTTAGCAGAAACAAGTCTTTTAATTCAGCCTGATCACATCACTTAATTGTTGTATGGGTACTGTTAGAGGACGTCTGAAAAGTCTAATTTATGACGCCAGCCGCTTGAGTAAGAG
>ERZ1740067.181-NODE-181-length-52689-cov-7.918893_pt1 | contig 52689 bp, 48 predicted proteins | sample MGYA00581736_ERZ1740067 | MGnify/ENA primary metagenome ERZ1740067 (study PRJEB43018, sample SAMN04849236) | marine metagenome | isolation source: floating plastic debris | place: Pacific Ocean | collected 2008-08-27 | study: EMG produced TPA metagenomics assembly... | reverse complement strand
ACCGCATGTCGATCACCGTGGGCGAGGTGAGCACCACGCCCCAAAACAAGAAAGCGACGGCCTACGTACTGCCGCTGGGGGGTGAGGGGCAGGACGAGGTGCTCAAGCTGCTCGCCCGCAACAAGGGCGAGCTGCGCCGCGCGGTGTCCAAGAAGCTCACGCTGAAATATGCGCCCGACCTGCGTTTCCAACTGGACGAGACGTTCGATCGGATGGACGACACCCGCCGCCTCTTTGCCCAGGATGTCGTGCGCGAGGATGTCGCCCGCGAGGACGATGCGCACCGGGATACGCAAGACTGATGCGAAGCCTCCTTGCGCTGCTGTTTTGGGCGTCGCCCGCGCTGGCCGCGACGTGTGAGGACATCCAATATGCAGGCAACCGATACACGCTGTGCACCGTTCTGCCTGCCGAAGAGGAGCTGCGGCTGTTCCTTTACAATGATGACGGCGCACCCTTCGGCCAGTTCAGCGCGGTGGATCGTGCCTTGCGCCGTGGCGGCGAACGGCTGAGCTTTGCCATGAACGCTGGCATGTACCACGACGATCGCGCGCCCGTGGGCCATTACGTCGAGGATGGCGAAGAGATCATGCGCGTGGTCCCCAACGCAGGGCCCGGTAACTTTGGCCTCCTCCCCAATGGAATCCTGTGCCTGCGCGACGGTCGCGCTGATGTCTACGAAACCCTGCGCTTTGTCGATGAAGCGCCCGCGTGCACCTATGCCACACAGTCCGGGCCGATGCTGGTGATCGACGGGGCGTTGCACCCGAGGTTCCTGATCGACAGCACCTCGCGCTATGTGCGCAACGGGGTGGGCACCACCGCCGATGGCGAACGCGCCGTCTTTGCGATCTCGAACAACGCGGTCACGTTCCACGAATTCGGCACGCTGTTTCGCGACCACCTGGGCCTGCCGAACGCGCTGTTTCTGGATGGCAACATCTCGCGCCTCTACGCACCCGACCTCGAGCGCAGCGATTTCGGCTTTTCGCTTGGGCCGATTGTCGGCACCGTCGGGCCCGCTGATTGACAACGCACCACGCCCCGCGATACGCGGCGGCTCTCGCAATCAACGACAGGTGGCAATGGCATGGGCCGCTCCCGCAAAGGACGCGACATTTCCGGTTGGCTCGTGGTGGACAAGCCCGCGGGCCTGACATCCACCGCCGTGGTGAACAAGGTGCGTTGGGCCCTGCAGGCCAAAAAGGCCGGGCATGCGGGCACGTTGGACCCCGAGGCGACAGGCGTGCTGGCCGTGGCGCTGGGCGAGGCGACCAAGACCGTGCCTTACGTCACCGATGCGCTCAAGGCCTACCGGTTTATCGTGCGGCTGGGGCAGGCGACCAACACTGATGATGCCGAGGGCGAGGTGATCGCCACCTCCGACACCCGCCCCACGGATGATGCGATTAAGGATGCGCTTGGCGCCTTTATCGGCGACATCCAGCAGGTGCCGCCCAAGTTCTCCGCCGTCAAGATCGACGGCCAGCGCGCCTACAAACTCGCCCGCGATGGCGAAGAGGTCGAGATTGCGGCCCGCCCCCTCTGGGTCGAGGAACTGGTGCTGACCGACCGCCCGGATGCCGACCATGTTGAGCTGGAGATGATCTGCGGCAAGGGCGGCTATGTCCGCTCCATCGCGCGCGATCTGGGGGAGGCTTTGGGCTGCCACGCGCACGTGCTGCGCCTGCGCCGCACTTGGTCCGGCCCGTTCGAGGCCACCAATGGCCTGACCTTCGACCAGATCGAGGCGCTGGCACACAGCCCCGAGTTGGACAGCCATCTGCGCCCCGTTGCCGAAGGCCTCGCGGATCTGCCCGAGTTGCGCGCGACGCCCGAAGGTGCGGTGCGCATGCGCAACGGCAATCCCGGCATGGTGCTGGCCAGCGACGTCGAATACGGGGACGAGGCGTGGGCCTCCCTCGATGGTGTGCCCGTGGCTGTGGGTCGCTACAAGGCGGGCGAGTTGCACCCCGCTCGGGTCTTCAACCTGTAACAATTGGGCGCGTACATTACGCTTCAAGCCCAATTTGCCCTCGAAACTGTTACAGAATCCCGCTGTATCATCAGCGCTGCGTGAGGGCCCTTTCGTTTAGGAACCGTTCGGTCCACATCTGTCCCATCGAACAACGAAACGTCCCACTCGGAGAGACTGACCATGACACGCACACATCTTCAGACCGCCGGTATCGTCCTGACCGCCGGTGCCTTCGCCACCATCGCCTTTGACGTCTTTGGCCAGGCGCTCAGCCCGCTTTTCGGCTTTGCCAAGCTGGCGCCCGTCGGCCTGGCCGGCGCCTCGATCAAGGCCATCTTCGGTGCCAATCCGTCGGGCGCCGCCTACCTGCTGCACGCTTTGACCGGCCTCGTCTTTTACGCCGTGGGTTGGTTCGCCATCGCCCGCCCCATCCAACAGGCCGTTATGCCACGCCTGCACTGGTCCGTGACGGCCGTGGCCTACGGTGTCGCGCTCTGGATCTTTGCGCTCTACGTGATGGCGCACCTGGTGACGGGCAACAAACCGTTCCTCGGCTGGACCGGGATCACCTGGGTCGCCCTTTGGGGTCACATCGTCTATGCCCTGGTCGCGGCTGCTATCATGGAAGCCAAAGGCGCCGTGCTGACCCTGCGCCGTGACCCGGTCGCAGTCCCCGCCGAGTAAGCCACTGACATGACGCCGAAGAGCCGCCCCAGCACATGGGGGCGGCTCTTGCCGTTCTGCCGCCGCGCTGGCAAGACGGCCCCATGATCACCCGCACCCACACCAAGGGCGACGCGCCCTCGACCGCGATCTATTCGGACTGCGAACGCTATCGCTATAGCCTGACGCGGGTCTGGGAGCCCACGGCGCGTCGGGTGAATTTCGTGATGCTCAACCCCTCCACCGCGACCGAGGTGCAGAATGACCCGACGGTCGAACGCTGCGAACGCCGCGCGCGGGCGTTGGGATACGGCAGTTTTGCCGTCACAAACATCTTTGCCTGGCGCGACACCGACCCGCGCGCTATGCGCGCCGCCGCCGACCCTGTGGGCGCGGGCAACGATGCGGCCATTCGCGACCGCGCCGCGTGGGCCGACGACGTCGTGGCCGCATGGGGCACCCATGGCGCGTATCTGGATCGGGGCGCGGTGGTTGCGCGCCTGCTTGCGCAGTGCGGCAAGCCCCTGTTTCACCTTGGGCTCAGCAAGGCAGGCCATCCCAAACACCCGCTTTACATCGCATACACCAAGCTGCCGGAGCCATGGATAGCCGTCGCTGCAGAGGTCCGTTAACCACTTTATAGGAAAGGCTTTGTACTGCATCTGTTCTCAGGGATACACTCCTCGGTGGCGACGTGTGTCTTGGCGAAGGGTGACGACGATGTTGTGGCTTGCAGGTTTGATGGGGTTGATGGCGGCCGGTACGGTTGGCGTGCTCGAAGTGGGCACGGCCAAGGCAGAGGCTGATAGCGACGACCAAGCCGACGACGCGCAAGCCGAGGAAGAACGCGAGGACCCGGCTGACATCGCCGAAACGCTGAACCTCACCCGCACCGACGATACAGCCGCCGATACAGCGACCTCGGACGAGGTCGAGCGCACCGTTACGGATGAGACGGATATCGAAGATCAACCTGCCACACCTGACCTGCCATTTGGCACGGATGCAGGTGACGTTCTGACAGGCACCGAGGCAGATGACGTCGTCTTTGGCGGCGACGGCGACGATACGATCGACGGCGGCGAGGGTGCCGACAGCCTTCATGGCCAGGATGGCGCGGATGTGCTCGATGGCGGCTCAGGCAGTGACACGCTGTTCGGCCACAACGCCAACGATACGCTCAATGGCGGCGCAGGCGACGATGCGCTGCAAGGCTCTGCCGGTGATGACAATCTGGATGGCGGCGCCGGTGACGACGTGGTGCAGGGCGGCCTCGACAATGACACGGTCTCGGGCGGTTTGGGCGCAGACAGCGTTTATGGCGGCTGGGGCAACGACCTGATCAATGGCGTTGTCGATGATCCGGATACCGCAGCCCTTGACGATGCCGACAGCGCCGATTTTCTCAATGGCGGCAGCGGTGACGACACGATCATCGCAGGCAACGGCGATATCGTCACCGCCGGCGACGGGTCTGACGACATTGTGCTGGGCGATTGGATGAGCGGCGGGAATATGGCAAGCATCGTCGATTACAATGCAAGCGAGGATAACATCCTGCTGGTTTACGACGATGCCAATGATGCCCCCGAAATCACGCTGCAATCCGACCCCGACAATCCGACCACGACGCAAGTGATGCTTGACGGTGTCGCAGTTGCCAACGTGTTCGACAGCAGCGACCTGACCCCCGGCGACATTGTCATCATGCCGCTCAGCCTTGCCCAATCCTCGGGCATGGCACCGACCTGAGCCACATCGGGGACGGCAAGAATTTCCCTTTGCCATCCCCCCGATTCCCTTCTATACGCGCGCATCCCGATCTGATCGGGCCCATGGCCCCGTGCTGGACGACATCCCGGCCGGCGGCGTCTTTGAACTCTAACGGATAAGGAGATCCCGATGTCGATCACTGCAGAAGCCAAAGCACAAGTGATGAAAGACTACGGCACCAAGGAAGGCGACACAGGTTCGCCCGAGGTGCAGGTCGCAATTCTCAGCTCGCGCATCGCGACGCTGACCGAGCACTTCAAAACCCACAAGAAGGACAACCACGGTCGTCGGGGTCTGCTCAAAATGGTGGCTCAACGCCGCAAACTGCTGGATTACCTCAAGGCCAAGGACGAGTCGCGCTATACCGACCTGATCAAACGCCTGGGCCTGCGCCGCTAACGCGCCCCACCAGTCAAGATCGACAAGGCCGCGCCACGAACCAGCGCGGCCTTTTTGCATGTGCCATGCCTTCGACATGCAAGCGACCGCGGACCGTCCCAAGCGATGCTGACGGCCAAAGCCCGCGGTATCAAAGCAACGATACCGCGCGAACACTGTCCCGCGCGCCTGCTGTTGCCCGTAACCTTAACAGGCCACGCGCCCCAACAGCGCGACATAAATATTGACAGCGGACCGTGTCCTGAGAAACGCTGTACCCGGATATTGCAGCGGCGCCGTATTTTTGCCCCAAGGGCGTGGCGCCGAACACCATCCGAAATACTGAATTTTGAAGACCGAATTTAAGAATGGCTCTCGTTTTTCTGGAGGTTTTTGATGACGTACTTGCGCCTGTTTTCCCTTCTCACATGTCTTGCCAGCGCACCGGCTTGGGCCGTTCACGATGGCATCGCGCCCGCTGGCGCGTCCGGTTCCGGGATCGTCCGAATAGACACCACCGATGGCGACAACAGCAGGATTGGCAGTTGCACAGCCACTGTTGTCAGCGCGTCGCAATCGCGCAATGAAACATGGCTGATCACCGCGGCGCATTGTTTCTACGGGCTAAGCTGGCGATACCAGCAAGAGCGTCGTCCAACCCCCTTGCGGGTGTCGATTGCCGGGTCATCCATCGCCAGCGATCAGTCCCAGGTGTTCGTGCACCCAAGTTGGGCCAATGACAGCGACCCGACCTGGTTCGATAACCTCGATATCGCATTGGTCAAGATCAACGGGTTTGTCGGCGTGCAAGCGGCTGGCGGCTCTGTGATCCCCGAATACCAACGGCCGATCTATGTGGGTGGCCGCGATTACTTGCACGACCTGCCTGCCGAAAACGGGTTTGTGCCCCGCGCCTCGTTTTGTGGCTATGGTGGCACGGGCACTTTGACCTGCGGATTGGCCGAAAACCTCGAAGAGGATGACAATTACGTCGTTGTGGACGGTCGCAAGTGGATTGGCGGCACCGGCAACGGGCCATTGGGATCAAAGTTCCGGCCCGGCGACAGCGGCGGCCCTTTTTTCGCGTGGAACCCCGCGCTGTGCAGTCGCGGAGATCGCCCCAGCGTTTCGGATAATGCAGACGTGGTGCGTGCATTCGCAGCCTCAGGCGTGCTGGTTGGCGTGGTTTCGGGGCCAGACGTGCTGAACGCATGGGATCTCGAGCTGGACAGCTATGCCACCGGAACATTCGGGCTGGCCGGTTGGCTTAACGGCGTGGCGGGCGCTGGTACGCTTTTGACCGTCACCGCGAATACGTGTGACGGAGGAGATGCCGTTGTCGGCGTACGCGGCACCGGCAGCGTCATAGCAAGCCGTTTTGGCAACGCCCGGAACTATGAGCTGGTCGCGCCGCGCGAAGGGCGGCGGGTTGTGCATTTCTACCGGGACAATTCCGACCCGGGCAGACCTTGGCGGCGGACGGTGGCATTTGGCGGCCTCGAAAATTACGACAACGCGTCGCTGATCCAAAGCTCTTACGGCATCCTCGAGGCCGTGGTGCGAAATGGCGATGAGATCACCCATTTCTGGCGTCGCAGCGATACCGGCGAATGGCGGAGCGCAGGCATACTGACCCGCAACGCCCGGGGCGCGCCCGCCTTCATTCAAAGCACGTTCGGACCGGAGGACAACTTTCAGTTGGTCTTCCCGCGCGAAGGCGGCAACGGCCTCGTGCATCTGCATCGCGAAAATGATAGGCCCGGTCTACCATGGAGCCGCGTTGCGTTTTTCGGTCAGAGCTTTGGCCGTGTCGATGCGGTGTCGTTGATCCAAAGCAGCTATGGCAACCTCGAAATCGTCTTTCGCGATGGCGACAAGCTGTACCACATGTGGCGCCACAATCAGAACGGTTGGATGGAGAACCGCACAGTCGAATTGCCCGCGCGCGTGCGCGGTGTGCCCAGCCTGATCCAGGGTCGCAGCGGGTCGCGTGGCAACTTCGAGGTGCTGGCGCCGAGCGTGGTGGCGGGTGTCACGCATCTTTATCGCGACAACAGCCGGGCCGGTGAGCCATGGATCCGAACCACGACATTTGCGCGAGAGCTGGGGCAGGTGGATGGCGTAACGCTGTTGGCCGGATCTGGGGCCGAGCTTGAGGCATTTGTCTACGAAGACAATCAGATGTTTCACTATCGACGTGGCGCGGATGGTGTTTGGAGAGGTCCGTTGAACTGACCCATGCTCGTCGTTCTGATCCTTGGTGCGGCAACGGTTTTCGGCGGGCGCCACCTTGGCCAGCGCTCGCCGAGGCAGACGAGCTGTTGCCGGACCCGTGCGTGTGCCAAGATCAAACGCATGCCGGTGTTGCCGGGTAGGCGGGCCCGACAGTGCGACGGCCTCTTGGACGGCCTGTGACCTGCCGCTATCTCCTTGCGCATGACCGACCTGCCGCGCCTCGCCCTTTCTGTTCGCCAGCCTTCGGCCTGGGCGATCATCGCCGGGCACAAGCCCATCGAGAACCGCACCATGGGGTCGATCCGCGCCGGGCGGATGGGCCTCGGGCGCATCTGTCTGCACGCCGCGACGGGGCTGAAGGAGGACGAGTTTCGCTACCTCTATTGGCGGCTCGGACAACACGGCGTTCAGTGTCCGCATCCGCTCGACCTGCCGCGCGGGGCGATCATCGGGACCGTCGAGGTGACAGGCATCATCACGCAAAGCGACAGCGAATGGTTCGGTGGCAAGGCGGGGCTGACCATCGCCGATCCCGAACCTTGCGCGCCGATCCCGGCACCGGGCGCCTTGGGCTACTTTGAATGGGCACCAGGCGGCAGCCTCGCCAAGCCCATGAAATGGATGGAAAAATGGGGCACGGCTGATCCGGATGCCCATAGCGATGACCTCTTTCCCGAGGCACCCATTGCCTTTGCGACGCCGCCGAAAAAGCCGTGGTCATAGGGCCGCAGCGGCATTGCTTTCATTTCGCCGCAAAACCTTGTATCCGCGCGGTATCTGCAAGCTTGGCGCCCGGACCTCAGCGCCTGAAGATAGATGGTATCAAAGATGATACCGAGGTCAGGGGGAATACGCCCCCTACGCAAATGGCCCCATCAACAGACATGGGCCAACTTAGGATACGATATGTTCAACGAAGTGAAAAAATCGATGGAGTGGGGCGAGGAAACGCTCACACTCGAAACCGGCAAGGTTGCCCGTCAGGCTGACGGCTCCGTGATTGCCACGCTGGGTGAAACCAGCGTTATGGCGAACGTGACGTTCGCAAAACAGCCCAAGCCCGGCCAGGACTTCTTTCCCCTGACCGTCCACTATCAGGAAAAATACTACGCTGCGGGCAAGATCCCCGGCGGTTTCTTCAAGCGTGAGGCACGGCCCACCGAGAAAGAGACGCTGACAGCCCGCCTGATCGACCGTCCGATCCGGCCCCTGTTTGTCCCCGGTTTCAAGAACGAAGTGCTCGTGATGTGCACCGTGCTGAGCCACGATCTGGTCAATGATCCGGACATCGTCGCGATGATCGCAGCCTCCGCTGCGCTGACCATCTCGGGCGCGCCGTTCATGGGTCCCATCGCCGGTGCGCGCGTCGGTTTCGAGGATGGCGAATACATCTTGAACCCGACCGTCGACGATATGCAGGACTTGCGCCTGAACCCCGAGCAACGTCTGGACCTCGTGGTCGCCGGCACCAAAGACGCTGTGATGATGGTCGAATCCGAAGCCTACGAGCTGACCGAGGCCGAGATGCTGGGCGCGGTGAACTTTGCGCACGAGCAAATTCAGCCTGTGATCGACCTGATCATCGCGCTGGCCGAAGATGCGGCGAAAGAGCCCTTCGACTACCAAGCGCCGGATTACTCTGATCTCTATGCCGCCGTGAAAGCCGCGGGCGAAGAGCAGATGCGCGCCGCATTCGCCATCGGCGACAAGCAGGAACGTACCGCCGCCGTGGCCGCGGCCCGCACCACGATCCTCGAGGCGCTGACCGAAGAGCAGACAGAGGATGCTAACCTTGGCTCCGCCCTGAAAAAGCTCGAGGCGTCCATCCTGCGCGGTGACGTGGTCAAGACCGGCACCCGTATCGACGGTCGCAAGACCGACGAGATCCGCGACATCGTCTGCCAGACAGGCCTTCTGCCGCGGACACATGGTTCAGCGCTCTTTACCCGTGGTGAGACCCAAGGCCTTGTGGTCACGACACTGGGCACCGGTGACGATGAACAGTTCATCGACGCGCTGCACGGCAACTTCAAATCCAACTTCCTGCTGCACTACAACTTCCCGCCCTATTCGGTCGGCGAAGCGGGTCGCGTCGGCCCTCCCGGACGGCGCGAGATCGGTCACGGCAAACTGGCATGGCGCGCACTGCAAGCCGTGCTGCCTGCGCCCACCGATTTCCCCTACACCGTGCGCGTGGTGTCCGAGATCACGGAATCCAACGGGTCGTCGTCGATGGCATCCGTCTGTGGCGGGTCGCTGTCGATGATGGACGCAGGCGTGCCGCTGAAATCGGCGGTTGCTGGCGTGGCCATGGGCCTGATCCTCGAGGATGACGGCGAATACGCCATCCTGTCCGACATCCTCGGTGACGAAGACCACCTGGGCGACATGGACTTCAAAGTGGCGGGCACCGAAAACGGCATCACATCGCTGCAGATGGACATCAAGATCGCAGGCATCACGCCCGAGATCATGGAAAAAGCGCTCGAGCAGGCGAAAGCCGGCCGGATGCACATCCTGGGCGAGATGGGCAAATCCATCACCGGCGCGCAGGAATTCTCGGTCCACGCGCCACGCATCGAAACGATGCAGGTCCCAACCGACAAGATCCGCGAAGTGATCGGGTCGGGCGGCAAGGTCATCCGCGAGATCGTCGAAGTGTCGGGCGCCAAGGTCGATATCAACGACGACGGCGTGGTCAAGATCGCTTCGCCCAACGGCGACTCGATCAAGAAAGCCTACGACATGATCCATTCGATCGTGGCCGAACCCGAAGAGGGTGCGGTTTACACCGGCACGGTCGTCAAGATCGTCGATTTCGGTGCCTTCGTGAACTTCTTTGGCAAGCGCGACGGTCTGGTCCACGTGTCCCAGATCGAAAACCGCCGCTTGAACCACCCTTCGGACGTGCTGAAGGAAGGCCAGGAAGTGAAGGTCAAACTGCTGGGCTTTGACGATCGCGGCAAGGTCCGCCTGTCGATGAAAGTTGTCGATCAGGAGACCGGTGAAGAGGTCAAGAAAGAAGAAGCCGCAGAGGGCTAATCCCGCTGCGCCGAAGGTCAGGGCGATACGTCGCCCTGACCCATCAGAGGGTGCCATGTCCATCCAGCATTACATCCTGACGATCGAACCGCCCGACAGCTCACGCTACCAGATGTGCGCCCAAACCTTTGCCGACGCAGGGATGGCCGCGAATTTTGTTCAGGGCATCAGGGGCGTGACCCCAGAAGCACAGGCGCTGCGCGCGCCGTTACACGAGCGTTTGTTTTACAAATACCCACTGACGGACGGGGAAGTGGCCTGTACCTTTGGCCATTGGCGCATGTTGCGTGCGTTTCTTGAAACAACCGGCGCCGTGTGTGCGATCTTTGAAGATGATGTAATGCTGCCGGATCCTGCGCGCCTTCAGACGCTTTATGACAAGGCATTAACGGACCCGTCTCCGCCCTGGGATATTTTGCGGCTGCACGATCTCTACCCGTCCAAAGCAGCCGGAACAATGCGCTGGCAGGGCGAGGAACTGACCCGGTATCATGTGCCGCCCGCAGGCTCCGCCGCGTATCTTGTGACCCGTCAGGGCGCGGAGAAAATCCTGGCGCGCCGCTATATTTTCCGGCCGTATGACACCGATATCGCCCATTGCTGGGAACTGGGATTGCGCGTGCGCTGCGTGGTGCCAAACCCGGTACAGACACGCCCAGATGACCAACTGGCCTCCAGCCTCGAGACGGCTCGTGACCGGATGCGGCGGCAGAAATCTCTGCTGCGTTCGATCAAGGGCGAGGTGCATGGCCTATATGCTAAGGCCGCGGGCCGATTGTTGTCGCGATGAGCGCACCTGCGGTTTTTCTGATCAACCTCGACGTCAGTCCAGGCAGGTTGCACGCAGCCGAGGTGGCGCTTGCCGTTCAGGACACACGCTTTGTCCGCGTTCCCGGCGTCGATGGCCGCAAAGCTCCAGTTGAGCAGGTGCCCGGCTATGACGTCGAGGCGACACTGCGCTATTTCGGGCGGGCTCTGAACGGCGGTGAGTTGGGCGCGTTTCAAAGCCACCTGTGCGCTCTTGAGACCTTTCTGGCCAGCGGTGAGCAATACGGCCTGATCCTTGAGGATGACATGGACCCTGATCCGCATGCGATGCGTTTCGTACATGCGCTTCTTCTGTGGCAAAAGCAGCGTTGGAACGATGATTGGTACGTTGCAAACCTTGGAGCCAAGCGGCAGAAAATCACCTCTCACATGGCCGAGTTGCAGGTTGATGGCGCATCCATGGACGTTCTGCGCGGCCACTACTTTCCGATGCTTGCGACGGCGTTACTGTGGACACGCGACGGGGCCGAGGCGTTCATAGCGCAGCTCCGTCGGATTGATTGCCCGTGGGACCACGCGCTGCGCCGGTGGCTGACCCAGACCAATATGGGTCTGACCGTTTCGCCGCCGCTGTTCCTAACCACTGGCGCCACAAGCCAAATCGATCCGGCACATGGCACGCGCGGGGAGGAGGGGCGGAGCGGTCTCTATCGGGTGCGGCGGATGCGACGGAACTGGGGTGACAGACTGCGTGCGATGCGGCACAAGCAGCGCCACCGCCCAGACTAGCCAAAGGCCATGCCGTTGACTGCGACACCAACCGTCCACAGCTTTTACCGCTACAACATCGAACCGGCGATGCTGGATGCCCAAAAGCGTGTGTTTGAACATTTTGGTGTGCCTCTAAACCAATGCCGTGATGACAAGGCGAAACATGCGGGCTGGATCGATGCGCTTTTGGCTGACGAGGGGCAGGGCGACATTATGGTCATTGCCGACATTGACGCCTTCCCCCTGAGCTATGGCGCTTATGCCCAACTCGTTGCCGCAGCGGAGCGTGGTGCCATCGCGGGACTTGCCCAGACCACGAACGACAAGCGACCCGACAAGATTTTTGCGGCACCTATGTTCCTTGCTATGCGCCGCAGTGTGTGGAGGGATTTTGGCGCACCGTCCATGTTTCCCTACGACACAGGCGATGTGGCGCAGATCATGACCGACACCGCCGAGGCGCGCGGGGTAGAAGTCGCGTTGACCTATCCGAGTTTCGCCCTGCGCCCGATCTGGGGACTTGCAAACCGTGGGGTCTATGGCACCGCGACATTCTACGGGGACATGGAGTTTTTCCATCTCTACCAGGCGCGCCACATAAATACAGTCGACCTGTTCTGCGCCATTGCGGATGGCGCAATTGCAGGGCGCCACGATTGGGGCGCATATCTGCAGATGTTGGCCGCCGCGCCCGCAGAAGAAAACCGCGGGCGCAGCCTGTCTCAGATGATCCGCAAGCTGCGCGGTTAAGTGGGCGCCTTGGTCTTGCGCAGGTAGGGCAGGACGGTTTCGAATTCGCCGAACTTGGCCTTGGCGTCCTCGTTCGACACGCTCGGCGGGATGATGACATCTTCGCCGGGGACCCAGTTCGCGGGTGTGGCCACACCTTTGGCCGACATCTGCAGCCCGTCGAGCGCGCGCACAACCTCGGCAAAGTTACGGCCCACTGTCATCGGATAGGTCATCGACAGTTTCAACTGCTTGTCCGGCCCGATGATGAACACCGATCGCACCGTCGCGCTGTCCGCAGGCGTACGGCCGTCGGGCAGGTACGCCTCGGCGGGCAGCATGTCGAACGCCTTTGAGACTTCGAGGCCATCGTCCGCGATGATGGGGAAGCCGGCTGGCGCACCTGCCACCTTCTCGATGTCACTTTTCCACTTCTTGTGGTCCTCGATCCCGTCAACGGAGACGCCGATCACCTTGGTGCCGCGTGCGGCCCATTCATCTGCCAGCTGTGCCACGGCGCCGAATTCGGTGGTGCAGACGGGCGTAAAGTCCTTGGGGTGCGAAAAGAGAATCGCCCAGCTGTCGCCGATCCACTCGTGCAGTGAAAAGGTGCCATGATCCGTTGTGACCGTCAGATCGGGGATCGTGTCGTTGATGCGCAAACCCATGGTGTCCTCCGTCAGGAATATTGTCGCTGTGATAGTCATATGCGACGCGGGCCGCTCTTGCATCCCCGTTCTGCCCTCGCCAGTGTCATACGCAGGTCCGCCAGAGGAGAGCCGCCATGCTTGAGAAACGCGCATTCTATATCAACGGCCAATGGGTCGACCCGGTTGCGGGTACCGATCACCACGTGATCGATCCGTCGACCGAAGAACCCTGTGCTGTGATTTCGCTGGGCGGTGCCGCGGATGCGGAGGCGGCGATTGCCGCGGCCAAGGCGGCATTTCCGGCCTGGATGCACACCGACCCCGCTGAGCGGATTGCGTTGGTGGAAAGGCTGATCGCCGTCTATGACGCGCGGGCCGAAGATCTGGCACAGGCCATGTCGTCCGAGATGGGTGCGCCCATCGACATGGCGCGCAGCCAGCAGGTGGGCGCGGGGACATGGCACCTCAAGAACTTCGTGCGTGCCGCCAAGGATTTCGACTTTGTCAGGGCTTTGGGTGACCATGCGCCGTCTGACCGCATCATCTACGAACCGGTGGGTGTCGCGGCGCTGATCACGCCGTGGAACTGGCCGATGAACCAGGTCACGCTCAAAGTGGGTGCGGCGGCTGTTGCGGGCTGCACGATGGTGCTGAAACCGTCCGAAGAATCTCCGCTGAATGCGATGATCTTTGCGGAGCTGATGGATGAGGCGGGCTTTCCGCCGGGTGTCTTCAACCTCGTGAACGGGGACGGGCCGGGTGTGGGCACAACGCTCTCGGGACACGAGGACGTGGATATGGTCAGCTTTACGGGGTCGTCACGCGCGGGGCGGCTGATTTCCAAGAATGCCGCCGACACGCTCAAGCGCGTGCATCTGGAATTGGGCGGCAAGGGGGCCAACATCATCTTTGATGATGCAGACGAAAAAGCGGTCAAACGTGGCGTGCTGCATATGATGAACAATACCGGTCAAAGCTGCAACGCGCCCAGTCGCATGCTCGTGCAGCGCAGCCGCTACGATGCGGCAGTCGAGGAAGCGGCAGCGGTGGCCGCCAAGGTTACAGTCGGCCCGGCGTCGGCGGACGGGCGCCACATCGGACCCGTGGTGAATGCCGTGCAATGGTCCAAGATCCAGAATCTAATCCAGCAGGGCATCGACGAAGGTGCGCGCCTCGTGGCAGGCGGACCAGGGCGCCCCGAAGGTTTCAACAAGGGATATTACGTCCGCCCGACCGTCTTTGCGGATGTGACAAACACGATGACGATCGCGCGCGAAGAGATTTTTGGGCCCGTATTGTCCATGATCCCCTTCGATACCGAGGCAGAAGCCATCGAGATCGCCAATGATACCGTGTATGGCCTGACCAATTATGTGCAGACACAGGATGGCGCGCGCCTGAACCGAACGGCGCAAGCTTTGCGTTCGGGCATGGTGGAGATGAACGGGACAAGCCGGGCAGCCGGGTCACCGTTCGGGGGAATGAAACAATCGGGAAATGGGCGCGAAGGCGGCAGCTGGGGCATCGAGGATTTCCTTGAGGTCAAGGCCGTGTCGGGGTGGGCTGCGGAGTGACGGAGCCGTTCGGGCGGCCAGATTTTGCAAAATCTGGACCAGAACCAGATTTTCAAAATCTGGCTGGTGCCTGGTTGTGCGTGACAGCGCAATAAAGGTGCCAGGTGGCGTGGCCCAGCACGGGAAGCGCCAGAAACAGGCCCAGAAAAACCGGCAGCATAGCCGCCAGTGTCACGGCGGCAATGAACAGGCCCCAACCCAAATAAATCACCGGAGCTTGCGCCACTGCACGGATCGAGTGGGTCAGCGCCGTCACAAAGTCCACATCGCGATCCAGAAGCATCGGCATGCTGAGCACGCTCATAGCAAAGGTCAGCGCGGCGAACGCGGCACCCACAGCCGTGCCGAAGGCCAGCATCGCCAGGCCATCTGAGCTAAGCAGTACGTCCGGAGAGGACGAGATATTGGTCATGGGGGAGAGCCCGAGAAAGAGGGCAAAGATCATGTGGCCCAGAAAAAACCAGAACAGGAACAACACCACGACCATCACCGCGAGCCAGGGCAATTGGCCGCTGCGTTCCGACCACACAACACTGACGATTGCGCCGAAATCCAGCGCTTCTCCGACCTGTCTGCGCCGGCTGACCTCGTACAGTCCAAGGGCCGCAAACGCGCCGATCAATGGAAAGCCCAACACCGCCAGGATTAACCAGAACGTGGTACCTGTCACATAGGTGACAGCCGCGATGGCCGCCCCCACGGCGACGTAAAACCCCGAAAAGAAGAGACCGAGATGCGGCGCTGCAGCGAAATCCCGGACACCGGCGCGCAAGCTGGCGATGATATCTGCAAAGGTCGGTGCCCGTAGATCGGGCGCGCCGTGAGCTCTTTCGATCATAGCGTCAAGGTAAATGCGCCGATGCGGCGCTGTCAAATGCTGCTCAGAACGGGGCAGCGGCGCGAAACCGCATCATCTTGCCGCTGTCGGGATGCTTGATGCGTAGTTCTTCGGAGTGCAGCATCAGGCGCGGGTGATCCCGCGCGTCCCCCGAGGCATAGAGCGGATCACCGAGGATCACGTGGCCCAACGCCAGCATATGCACGCGAAGCTGGTGGCTGCGCCCGGTTTGGGGCATCAGCCGCACGCGCGTCTCCTCCGCGCTGTCGCGCAGGACGCGCCAATCGGTTACAGCTTGTTTGCCGGTCTCGTGATCCACGTGCTGACGCGGTCGGTTCGGCCAGTCGACGGCCAAGGGCAGGTCGACCCGTCCTGTCTTGGGGCTGAGCCGCCCCTGCACCCGCGCAACGTAGGTCTTCCGTGTCGCGCGCAGCTCGAACTGCTTTGACAGAAAGCGTTGCGCATGCGGCGTGAGGCCAAAGACGATGACACCGCTTGTGTCGCGGTCGAGCCGATGGACCAGCAGCGCCTGCGGCCAAACGGCCTGAACCCGTGCCAAGAGACAATCCGCGAGATGCGGCCCCTTGCCCGGCACGCTCAGCAACCCTGCGGGTTTATCCACCGCGAGGATTTCTGCATCGTCGTGCAGGATCACCAGCGGGTCCTGTGGCGGCGTGTAATCGGTGCTCATCCCATCCGCCTCTCAAATGCGCGGGCGGGACGCAAGACCTCATCACGTTCCCGAGCGCAGGCGCACGGAACCTTTCCAAGCGGCGACAAATATGCAGCCATGCGGGCATGCGATTTATCCTTGCCCTGCTGTTCGTCTTGCCCACACTCGCTGCTGCCCAGTGCGGCCCGGAGGCCGCCTGTGAGATCGATGGCGGCAGCTATCATATGATTGACGGTGGGGCGGGCACAAAAGGGGCCCCGGCGCTGGTCTTTTTTCATGGCCACAACGCAACCGGCCAGATGATTTTCCGCGGCGGGATCAAATCCGAATTTGCGGATGCGGGCTATGTGGTGATCGCGCCGAACGGCACACCGATCGAGGGGCGTGAAAGCCGCCGTTGGGCGGGGCGTGTGGGCGGGCCACGCGACGACGTGGCCTTTGTCCTCGACGTCGTGGCAGACGCACGCACCAGGGCATCGATCCATCCGGACAAAATCTATGTCGCGGGGTTCTCTGCGGGCGGATCGATGGCGTGGTTGATGGCGTGCAAGGCAGCCGGGCACTTTGCCGGGTTCGTGTCCATTGCAGGCGCGCTGCGCGCACCCAACGACACCACCGATTGTCCCAATGCGCCGGTGCGATTCCTGCATATTCACGGGTTTGCGGACAATCAGGTGCCCTTCGAAGGGCGCGCCATCCGTGATTGGCACCAGGGCAGCGTTTGGGACAGTCTGACCCTGGCCAAACGCGCCAATACCTGCCGGACCCATCCGGATCGGATCGACATGGGCGATCCGTTTCGGTGCCGGACCTGGGATGACAGCTGCGATGCGGGGGCCATCTCGTTTTGTGAACACGATGGCGGCCACGGCATGCCGCGCGGCTGGACCACGCTGGCACGCGACTGGTTCGAAGGGCGCTAGACCTTCACCCGCTCCGATTTCGGATCGTAGAGCGGCTTGAGCGATGCTTCGGCCTGCACACGTGTGCCAGCCACATCGATTTCGTATGTGGATCCCAGCATGTCCGCGGCGGCTTCGCCCTTGCAGGGCACATAACCCATACCGACCGCTGCCCCCAGATGGTGGCCGTAGCTGCCTGAGGACAGGTAGCCCACGATCTCGCCGTCGCGCACGATCGGTTCGTTGTGGTACAGCAGCGGTTCGGGATCCGTCAGTTTGAACTGGACCAGGCGTGTCTCCAGACCAGTCTCCTTTTTCCGCAGCACGGCGTCGCGCCCGATAAAGTCCGGCTTGTCCGTTTTGACCGCGAAACCCAAGCCCGCCTCGAGCACGTGATCCTCGCAGGTGATGTCGTGACCAAAATGGCGGAAGCCCTTTTCCGTTCGGCAGGTGTCCATCATATGCATACCGCAAAGCTTGAGGCCCATGTCCTGACCTGCCTCATGCAGCACTTCGAACACATGACCAGCCATGTCGGACGACACGTAAATCTCCCACCCCAGTTCGCCCACATATGTCACGCGGTGCACACGGGCCTGGCCCATGCCGATCTCTATCTGCTGCGCGGTGCCGAATGGGTTTGTGTCGTTGGTGAAGTCCGCAGGGCTGACCGCCTGCAACAGCTTGCGTGCGTTCGGGCCCATGACGGCCAGCACACCCTCGCCTGCGGTCACATCGGTGATCACCACGTTGAAGTCACCCTGATGGCGCTTCATCCACGTTTGATCCGCCAAGCGCGTCGCGGCAGGGGTCACAACCAGATAGCAGGTCTCGGTGATACGGGTCACCGTCACGTCCGCTTCGATCCCGCCGCGGTCGTTGAGGAACTGGGTGTAGACGATCTTGCCCACGGGCACGTCGTACTGCCCACCGCCCACATGGTTCAAAAAGGCGGTGGCGTCAGGCCCCTCGACCCGGATCTTGCCGAAGGAGGACATGTCATACATGCCGACATTCTCGCGGATCGCCTTATGCTCTTCGGCGACGTTGTCAAAGAACACCTGCCGTTTCCATGAATACTGGTATTCGGCGTTCTGGCCGGGCCGTGCGAACCAGTTGGCACGCTCCCAGCCTGCCAGCTCGCCCATCACTGCGCCGTGCTGCAGCAGGTGCTGATGGAACGGCGTGCGGCGCACGCCGCGCGCGGTGGCCTTCTGGCGATAGGGGAAGTGGTCGGCATAGAGCAGGCCCAGCGTCTCGGTTGACCGGGCGGCAAGGTAGGTCTTGTTGCCCATAAAGGGCTCCATTCGGCTGATATCGACGTCGCCCAGGTCAAAGGGTTTGTCGCCATCCTCCATCCACTGCGCCAGCGCCATGCCCGCCCCGCCTGCGGATTGGATCCCGATGGAGTTGAAGCCGCAGGCGACCCAGACATTGTCCATCTCGGGGGCAAGGCCGAGGTGGTAGGCGTCATCGGGCGTAAAGCTTTCGGGCCCGTTGAAGAAGGTGTGGATGCCCGCCTCTGCCAGCATGGGCATCCGGTTCACCGCCGCCTCGAGGATGGGTTCGAAATGGTCGAAATCCTCGGGCAGTTGGTCGAATTCGAAATCGGCTGGGATGCCATCGATGGCCCAGGGTTTGGCGTTCGGCTCGAACGCGCCCAGCAGCATTTTGCCCGCATCTTCCTTGTAGTAGGCGCATTCGTCCGGCACGCGCAGCACCGGCAGTTGGGTCAGGCCCGCAATCGCCTCGGTCACGATATAGAAGTGTTCGCACGCTTGCAGCGGCACGTTGACGCCCGCCATGCGGCCCACCGCGTGGCCCCACATCCCGGCACAGTTCACGATGTGGTCGCAAGCGATGTGGCCGCGCGTGCCATCTTCGCCGTGCCAGTCGACACCCGTAATGCGCCGCCCGTCCCGGGTCAGGCCGGTCACTGCCGTCCGCTCCTGCACCCGCGCGCCGCGCAGCCGCGCGCCCTTGGCCAGGGCCTGCGCGATATTGGCCGGATCCCCCTGACCGTCGCGTGGCAGATACACACCGCCCATGACGTCATCGATGTTGAGATGCGCATAGCGCGCCTTGACCTCGGCGGGCGAGATTTCCTCGACATCCACGCCAAAGGCGCGGGCCATGGCCGCCTGGCGGTGCAGTTCTTCCAACCGCTCGTGGGTCAGCGCCGCGGTGATGGAACCGACCCGCTTGAAGCCTGTTGCAACGCCTGTCTCCGCCTCCAGATCGCCGTAAAGCTCTTGGCTGTACTTGGCCAGCTTTGTCATGTTGGCGGTCGCGCGCAGCTGCGCGATCAGACCGGCGGCGTGCCACGTGGTGCCCGAGGTGAGCGCCTTGCGTTCCAACAGCACGACATCGCTCCACCCCAGCTTGGTCAGGTGGTAGGCAACCGAGCACCCGATGACACCGCCACCGATGATGACGACGCGGGCAGAGGTTGGCAGGTCGGGCATGGAACGTGCTCCTTAGACGATGGTGTGACCCGCGGCGCGCAGCCGCCGGGCAATTTCAGCGATATGCGCTGGCCCGACCTCGCAGCAGCCACCGATAATGGTGGCGCCATGATCGAGCCAAGACATCGCATGGGTGGCATAGATGTCGGGTGTCAGGTCCTCGCGCTGTCGCAAGTCGTCGGCCGTTGTCCCGCCTTCGAGAAAGGCCTGCGTGATCTTGGTAAATCCGTTCGCATAGGCGCCGAAGGGCACCTGCGCTGCTTGCAGCGCGTCCAGCGCGGCAGGCATCACCTCGGGCGCCGAGCAGTTGGCGAGTGCGGCATCCGCGTCGGCGGCGATGCGTGCGGCATCTGCCATGCGCTCGCCCGACCGCAAGCGGCTGCCATCCTCGTCATCGACCGTAAAGGCCAGCCATACGGGGCGGTCCGTTTTCCGCCCTGCAGCAAGGCAGGCGCGCGCGGCGTCGAGCGATGCGATGGTTTCGAAAAGGATCATGTCGCTGCGCGGCGCCAGATGGCCCGCGATTTCCGCATAGAGCGGAATGGCCTCGTTGGCAGGCGGATGGATGTCTGAGCGGTAGCTTGCGCCAAGCGGGCCAACAGCGCCAGCCACACGGGAACGCGCCCGCACCCGGTCCGATATGTCGAGCGCCTGGGTAAGCAGATCCGCCAGCTGGTCGGTGCGGTCCAGCAGCGCAACATCGCCGGAGGCGTAGTGGTTGGAGCTGCCGCCGCGCAGCCGGTCGCGGTGGATGGCATAGGTGTTTGTCGTAGCGACGGTTGCCCCTGCGTCCGCATAGGCCGCATGCACATCCGCCACGATGTCAGGCATGTCGATCAGGATTTGAGTCGCCCAGAGCGGCGAGGCGGGTTTGCCGGACCGACGGATGAGCTCTTGGCCCATGCCGCCGTCAAGAAGTGTGATGTCTGTCATCCGAGGTCCTCCGGTACAGCCGGAAACCAATGCGGTTTCCGGGCTGCTTTCCGTGTCGGAAAACGGTTACGCGCGCAACCGTTCATTTTCCGGATCCCACAGCGGTTGGTCAGGCTGCACCGTCGCGGCATAGCGCTTGCCGAACATCTCGATTTCCAGCGATGTTCCGGGATGCGACAGGTCCGTGCGCACGACACCCAACGCGACGGATGCGTTGATGCGGTGTCCCCATGCCCCCGAGGTGGTTTCACCCACCACATTGTCACCCTTCCAGATGGTCGACATGTAAGGCGCGTCCTGCGCGCCCGCGTCCACCAGCATGGTGACAAAGCGTTTCTTCGATCCCTGCTGCTTTTCGTTCAAGAGGGCGGCCTTGCCGGGGAAAGTTTGCGGCTTGTCCAGCTTGACGAACCGGTCCAGCCCCCCTTCGAACAGCGTGTAATCCGTCGACAGGTCGCCCTTCCACGCGCGGTAGCCCTTTTCGATGCGCATCGAATTCAGGGCGTACATTCCGAACCGTGTCGCCCCCGCATCGATGATTGCATCGTAGATCGCAGGGATGTCGGCCATCGGTGCATGCACCTCCCAACCAAGCTCACCGGCAAAGGACACGCGCAGCATGCGGCAGGCCTTGCCCGCCACGACGGCATCCTGATGGGTGAGCCACCCCAAGGACAGGTCGGCTTCGGCTCCGATCGACTGGAACAGGTCGCGCGATTTGGGTCCGCAGACGATCAGCGTCGATTGATCGGTCGTGTGGTCGGTCAGGCTGAGGCCCGGCGCGATGTCGTTGTTCAACAGTTCAAAATCGTGCCATTGCGCCGGTGCGGCCGTGATCAGCGTAAAGGCGTCCTCGTCATGTCGTATGATCGACATCTCGGTCAGGATGCGCCCGCGGCTGTCGGGAAAGTAACCAAGCGTCATGCGACCCGACTTGGGCAAGGCCCCGGCGATGCGCCCGCGCAGCCATTCCGCCGCGCCTGCACCGCTCAAGGCAAAGCGGGAAAAGCCGGGCAGGTCCAGCACACCGACGCCATCGCGCACGGCTTCGACCTCTTGCTTGATCCGCTGTTCCCAGGGGCCTGCGCGATCCCAGGTTTGCGTGGCCTCTTCGGAGGTGTCGTCGCCATCCTGGGCAAACCAGTTCGCCCGTTCCCAACCATTGTAGGCGCCCATCTGGCCACCCGCCGCACGAATGCGGTCATCGACCGGCGACAGCTTCTTGTCCCGGCCCGCGGGCCATTCGTGGTGCGGGAAATGCATGGCATATTCGTGACCGTAGGTTTCCAGGGCCTTGGCCAGGGAAAAGTCGTGATCGGCATAGTCGGTATAGCGGCGCGGGTCGGTGGCCCACATGTCCCACTCCGTCTCGCCATGCATGATCCATTCCGACAGTACCTTGCCCGCGCCGCCGCCCTGCGCGATCCCGAAGGTAAAGCAGTGGCCCTCGAACGCGTTCTTGACGCCCGGCATCGGCCCGATCAGGGGCAGGCCATCGGGGGCGTAGGGGATCGGGCCGTTGATGTTGCGGCCGACACCGGCGGTACCAAGCGCGGGCACACGTGCCATCGCGTCCTCGATGTAGAACTCCAGCCGCTCCAGATCGTCGGGATAGAGTTGGAAGGAGAAGTCTTCGGGCATTGGATCCTCGGGTGTGATCCAGTGCGCCTTGCAGTTGCGTTCATAGGGGCCGAGGTTCAGGCCATTTTTGTCCTGCCGCAGGTAATAGCTGATGTCGACATCGCGGATGATCGGCAGCTTGTGACCCTTTTCCTTGGTCCAGGCGGCGACCTCGGGGATCTCGTCAGTCAGGAAATACTGGTGCGACATGACCACCATCGGCACGGTGCGCCCGCCAAACGGCTTGAACATCTCGCCCACGCGTTGCGCGTAGTAGCCCGCACAGTTGGCGACGTAGTCGCATCGAATGTCGCCCTTGTCCGTCTTGACGATCCATTCGTCGCCATCGCGTTCGAGGCCTGTGGCGGGGCAGAACCGTTCGATCCGCCCACCCAGATCGCGCGCGCCCTTGGCCAGCGCCTGGGTCAGCTGGGCGGGGTCGATGTCACCATCGAGCGGATCCCACATGCCGCCCGCAAGATCATGGGTTTCCATGAACGGGTGGTATTCCTGCATCTCTGCCTGGGTGATGATCGGCATCTCGAGGCCTTGATACCGGCCCATGCCGGACACCCGTTCAAACTCCTGCATCCGCTCCTTGGAGTGGGCAAGGCGCAGCGACCCGGTCACGTGGTAATTCATCGGGTAATCCACGTCATCGGCCAGCGTCCGGTACATTTCCAGCCCGTAACGCTGCATGTTCATGATCGCCCACGAGCCCGAAAAGTTCGGGCAATTCCCCGCCGCGTGCCATGTGGACCCGGCGGTCAGCTCGTTCTTTTCCAGCAGCACGCAATCTGTCCAGCCCGCCTTGGCCAGATGATACAGCGTCGATGTGCCGACGACGCCGCCGCCGATGATGACCACGCGGGCAGTTGTTGGAAAGTCGCTCATGTTCAGGTCTCCCGTTGCGGTACGGTGTCCGCGATGTCGTAGTAGTCGCCCTTGAAGGCGGTAAAGATGTGCTTGGCGGTCTTCAGACCGGTGTCGCCGTCGATCGTTCCGCTCATCACAGACACGGCACCATCGTCGTCCTCATGTTTCCAGAACAGCGATGCGCCACATCTGTTGCAAAAGCCGCGCTGCGCACCCGGCGACGACGTGTACCACGTCAGCGTTTCGGTTTTGGTGAGGGTCAGCTGATCCGGTTGCACCTGGGTTGCGGATACGTAATGCCCGCTGGTCTTGCGGCATTGGATGCAGTGGCAGCCGACGGAGTCGTTCAGCGGACCAGACAGGGTATATGCAACGCCTCCGCACAGGCAGCTTCCGGTTTTCATGTTGCGCGCTCCGGTGCTGTCGTCCCACCCAGCAGGACACCATAGGCGATGAAACAGGCTGCAAGCCCGCGCTGCAGCCAAACGTTGAAGACAGCGCCAAGCGCCGCCCGACCCAATCCCGCCCCCAAAGCGGTAAAACCCGCATAGCTGAGCGCGGTCAGTGTCAGCGCCGTGGGCATGATGAACCACATCTGGTCCCAGACCGGCACGTCCGGCTGGATGAATTGCGAAAAGGCGGCCAGGTAGCCCGCCACGCTTTTGGGGTTTATCGTGGCGATGGCCAACGCCCGCAGATAGATGAACCGGCTGCTGTGGGCGGGTGCTTCAATCCGGCGCCCGGCGCGCATCCACGTGCGCACGCCCAACCAGATGAGAAAGCCCGCCCCGATCAGCTTGGCCACAGCAAAGGCTGCAGGGGACGCGGCGATCAGCGCGGTGATGCCAAAGGCCGACAGGATCAGGAACGCGCTGGCTTGGGTCAGGATCGCGAGAATGCCGGGCACTGACCGGCGAAAGCCAAATGTCATGCCATTCGTGATACAATTCACCGCGTTCGGGCCCGGCGTGGTCACGAACACCGCCCAGAACACTGCGAATATGATCCAGCCTTCGATGCTCATCAGTAGACCGGCGGCGCAATGACCCAGATCGCGACCACCGGCATGCCGTGCGGGTTGATCCACCGAAAGGGCTCGCCCCGGATGCGGAAACTGTCACCTGGTCCGACGGAAAAGAGGCGCCCGCTGATCTCGAGGTCCAACTGACCCGAGATGATGTAGCCGACCTCTTGCGTGGGGCGTGTCACCGCCTCCGCGATCTCGCTGTAGGGTTCGAACGTCGAATGCACCACTTCGAAATCGTCGGTCAGGTCTGGGGACAAAAGCTCTTCGACCAGACCGGCGGTGCGCGACCCGATGGGACGGCGTGCGTGCTGGCGCACCACATACCCCTCCTCGTCCGCTGGGGCCGCCCCATGGCGAAACAGTGTGGACACGGATATGTCCAGCGTTGCCGCCATGTGTCGCAGATCGGTGATCGACGGGTCGGACATGTCACGTTCGACCTGGCTGACCCAGCCCACGGAACGGCCCAACGCGTCCGCCATATCCTGCAGCGTCATCCCACGGGCCTTGCGCAGCGCGCGCAAATCAGCGCCGAGGGAGTGTGCCGTGGGGGGGTGGGTGTGCAACATGAGTCGTGAAAAATCCTGGCCTTATTTCACGACACAGCAGGTTCAGTGAAAAAGCAAGGAAATTTTTCACGGGGCGATCGTCAGCGACCAAAGACGCTCGCGAGGATTGCGGCCAGTTCGTCAGCGTCCGATTGCGTAAAGGCATTCGGCTGATCGCTATCGATGTCGAAGACCGCCAGCAGATCGCCCGCCTTGTTCCAGACGGGCAACACCAGTTCCGAGCGGGTTGAGCTGGCGCAGGCAATGTGGCCCGGAAAGGCGTCGACATCCGCGACCAGCTGTACCTGCTGCGTGCGGGCGGCGGCCCCGCAAACCCCGCGCGAAAAGGGAATCTGGAGGCAGCCGTGCCCGCCTTGGTACGGCCCGATCTTGAGCATTTCGGGCCCGGTGACCCGATAAAAGCCGGTCCAGTCAAACCGCGTGTCGCTGTGGTGAACCTCGCACGCGACGGTGGCCATGAGCGCCACGGTGTCATCCTCATCTGCGGTCAGGCTGTGGATGGTTTTGGCAAGTGTGGTGTAATCGGGCATGGGATCACTCGCCGTAGGGCACCCAGACCGTTTTCACGTCTGTCGCTGCCTCGAGAAAGCTGCGCCCTTCGCCCGCTGTACCCGTCCAGTCGCGCGCCAGGCCGTTGTTGACCCACGTCCGCTTCAGGTTCATCGCGGCACCGCGCTCAATGTCCGCCGACAGGTCAGCGCCCGAGAACGACCATACCGCATCCACGTTCATGTGCTTGGCCATATGTGGGGCCAGCTCGGCATGGGCGCCGGTCAGGATGTTGACTACACCGCCGGGCACATCGGATGTCTCGAGCACCTGATAGAAATCCGTCGCTGCCAGCGGGAACGGCTCGGACGCCACCAAAACGGCGCGGTTGCCCATGGCGATGGCAGGCGCCATCAGCGACACAAGGCCCAGCAGCGGCACGTCGTCCGGGCAGAACGCGCCGATGATGCCAACCGGTTCGTTCATCGCCAGCGCAACGCCGCGCAAGGGCACGCCCTTGGCCGCTCCATCGTATTTGTCGGCCCATGCCGCGTAGGTGAACAGGCGCTGGATCGCCGCCTCAACCTCCTTCGCGCCGCTTTTTCCGCCTTGCAGCGCGTCGAGCCGCGCAGCGAACTCATCGGCCCGGGCCGACAGGTTTTCGGCGATGTAGTAGAGGATCTGCGCCCGCAGATGCCCCGTGGTCTTGCTCCAACCCGCCGCCGCCTGCGCCGCCTCGACCGCGTTGCGGATATCCTTGCGATTGGCCAGGCTGGATTGGCCCAGCAAGGCGCCGTTCTTGCCATGGACAGTGCGGGAATAGCCGCCGTCGGGCCGGGCCTGCTTGCCCCCGATATACAGCTTGGCGGTGCGGTCCAACGGATCGACTGGTCCGGCATCCCCGGAAAAGGCTGCGATGGGCTTTGCCGGTTTCGCTGTGCCCGTGGGTTTGGTGTAGGCGCGCAGCCCTTCCCAGCCGCCTTCGCGGCCAAACCCGCTCTCGCGCACACCGCCAAAGCCTGCGGCTGCGTCAAAGAGGTTTGTGGCGTTCACCCAAACGACACCCGCGGCCAGCTTGGGTGCGATGTCCAGCGCCAGGTTCACATTCTCTGTCCAGAGAGTGGCGGCAAGGCCGTAGCGCGTGTTGTTGGCCAATTCGACAGCCTCGGCCGGTGTGCGGAAGGTGGTAGAGACAAGGACGGGGCCAAAGATCTCCTCTTGCATCAGCGGATCCGCCGTGTTCAGCCCGGTGATCAGCGTCGGCGGATAGAAGCAGCCCGTCGCGGGCAGGGCGGTCTGCGCCTGATAGGTCTCACCGGCGGAGTTGTCGGCGACCATCTTTGTAATCGTGTCGAGCTGCACCGGGTCGACGACCGCGCCCACATCGATGCTCTTGTCCAGCGGGTCGCCAATGCGCAGCTTGTCCATCCGCGCCCGCAGCTTGGCATAAAATCGATCCGCGACGGGTTCGTGGATCAGCAAGCGCGACCCGGCGCAGCACACCTGGCCCTGGTTGAACCAGATGGCATCGACCAAACCTTCGACCGCGCTGTCCAGATCGGCATCGTCAAAGACGATGTAGGGCGACTTGCCCCCCAGCTCGAGCGTCAAGGACTTGCCCGTGCCCGCCGTCGCCTCGCGGATGCGCCGCCCGACGCTTGTGGATCCGGTGAATGCGATCTTGTCCACGTCGGCATGTACGATCATCTCGCCCACCGCGCCGTCACCGGTGACGATGTTCACGACGCCCTTGGGCACGCCTGCCTGCTGGCAGATCTCGGCGAATAACAGGGCGGTGAGCGACGTATACTCCGCAGGTTTCAGGACCACCGTATTGCCCATCGCAAGGGCTGGTGCGATTTTCCACGCGAGCATGAGCAGAGGGAAGTTCCAGGGGATGATCTGACCACAGACGCCCAGTGCCGCGCGGTCCGGCAGTTCGGCTTCCATCAGCTGGGCCATACCGGCGTGGTAGTAGAAATGGCGCTGGGCGAGGGGGATGTCGATATCGCGGCTTTCGCGGATGGGCTTGCCGTTGTCGAGCGTTTCCAGCACTGCGAAGAGGCGGCTGTGCTTTTGCAAGAGCCGCGCGATGGCATAAAGGACGCGCGCGCGCGCATGACCACCCGCCTTGGCCCATTTGGGTTGCGCCGTCCGGGCGGCTTGGACGGCGGCGTTTACGTCCGCTTGGGTGGCTTGGCTGAGGGTCGCCAGCACTTCGCCAGTTGCGGGGTTCTTGCTGTCGAACCCGTCAGCGGGGTCGGTGAAGGCACCGTTGATAAAGTGACCAAACCGCGCGCCCTGATCCACGATCCATGCCAGTGCGTCGCCCGCCGCCTCGGGTGCGGGGCCATATTCCATCGTCTCAAAGATGTCCTTGACGGTCATTCTGCGTCCTCATTCACCGCCTGCGCGAGGCTACATGTCTCAAAGGCTTGTGCGCCGGTGCGGCTGACCAGCGAAAAGATACAACGGACCATCGACCCGTCTTCGGCCTTCCAGAACGTAACCAGCAACCCGGTTTCCGCCCCGGCCTGCAACGCGGTCGTGCCGGTCAGCGTCCAGCCCAGAACGGCAAGATCGGCGCTGTTCACATCACTGAGGACGTTCCACGAACCGTTCGGTAGCGCCTCTTGCGCCTGTGCGGGCAGGGCGAGGGCGCTGGCGAGCATTACTGGATATACAAAACGGCGCATCGGCTTATCCCATCGCATGGCGGTATCCGGCGGAATAGGCTCCGGTCAGGTGATGTTCGAGCTGACGCTCGATATCGCCCAAAAGCGACGAAGCGCCGAACCGGAACAGATCAGGCTGCAGCCAACGGTCGCCCAGCTCTTCCTTCATCAGCGACAGGTACACCAGCGCATCCTTGGCCTTGGAAATGCCCCCCGCCGGTTTGTAGCCCACGCGGTAGCCCGTCCGCTCATGGTAGTCGCGGATCGCGCGGATCATGACGAGGCTGACAGGCAGGGTGGAGTTCACGCTTTCCTTGCCGGTCGATGTCTTGATGAAATCCGCGCCGCCCATCATGCACACCAGCGATGCACGCGCGATGTTGCGCAACGTGCCAAGCTCACCGGTGGCAAGGATCGCCTTGATGTGGGCATCGCCGCAGGCGTCACGCATCTCTTTCATCTCGTCATAAAGCGCCTGCCAGTCTCCGGTCAGCACGTGGCGGCGCGAGATGACGATGTCGATCTCCTTGGCGCCTGCGGCGACACTCTCGCGGATCTCCTGCAGGCGCAGGTGAAAGGGCGACAGGCCCGCCGGAAAGCCGGTGGACACGGCCGCCACGGGGATGCCCGTGCCTTGCAATGCTGAAACCGCCGCGGGGATCATCTCGTGATAGACGCAGACCGCACCGGTCGTCAGATCCGGCAACCCGAGCGCCTCGAGCATCCGGGCTTGTACCGGTTGGCGCGCCTTGGCGCAGAGGCGCTGCACGCGCCGCACAGTGTCATCGCCGGACAGCGTTGTCAGGTCGATGCAGGCGATGGCGCGCAGGAGCCATGCCGCCTGGTGATCCTTCTTGATCGACCGGCGACCGGGCAGGGTCGCACAGCGGCGTTCGATGGCGGACGTGTTGGCCTGCACCCGCGCCACCCAGTCAAGATCGAGCGGCAGGCCGGGATTGCGCGGCTCGGTCACTTGCGGCAGCTGGGCGGTTTGGGTTTCGGACGCTGTGGCCAGCGCAGTTGGGTCTGTCATGAGGCACCCTTTGCGGCAGTGCGGGCAGGCCTTGGTGGTGGCACGGCATGCGCGCTTTGGCAAGGGTGCCGCGGCGGCGCATCTGCACATCCTCTGCACAAGTCCCGTCCGCGGCCCTGCACAATTGCCGGCGCAAAACCGGGCCCAGACGAGGGCCGCAACAAGAAAAGGGGCAGGACGATGAACAGGTTTATCAAACGCGGAGTGCCGTTGGCCATGCAGCGCGATGGCTGGTGGCTGGACGGGGTGACGCACAGGGCCGCACAGCGTTGGCGCATCCAAACATGCGATACGGTGCGGCTGGTGCTGTTGCTGTGCCTGATCGCGCTGGGCGACGTGCTGGTATGGCAGGTCGTGCCCGGCGTCAGTCTCGCGCTGTTTGCCTTTGTCGTCATTCTGGCAGCCTTGGCAGTGGCCTGGCCTCGGCTGGCGGTCAAGGCGCGGATTAGCGTGGCGTGCGGCCTTGTGCTTTGCCTGCTGCCACTGGTCGAATTGGTGCAACCGCTCTCGATCATGATTGCCCTGCTGGGTCTGTCGGTCGTCGTCGCGGTTCTGGCTGGCGTGCGGGCGCGGGATCTCTTGCGCGCGGCGGTGCGCCTGTGGTGGGTCGCCCCGGCTCAGCCCTTGCGCGACGGCGCGCGCACCGTTCGTGCGGCGGGCGCGATCAAGGGGCGACGGCTGGACCTGCGCGCCATCGTCATGGGCTGGGCTCTGCCCGCGTTGGCTACAGGCGTGTTTGCGGTTTTGTTGGCAAGCGCCAATCCCGTCCTCGACCAAATGATGTCGAACCTGGCCACTTGGCAGCCACGCGCGCCGGACCTTGTGCGCGGGTGGTTTTGGCTGTTCGTGGCCTGTGCTGTCTGGCCAGCGCTCGTCAGCGCCCGCATGCGCGAGCGGTTGCAGTTCCGCGCGCCGCCACGTGTGACCGTCCGGCGCGAAGGGATTATTAACGCACACTCCGTCGCCCGCTCGCTGGTGGCCTTCAACGCGCTTTTTGCGGTGCAGACGGGGATGGATGCTCTGTATCTCTACGGGGATGCAGCCCTGCCAGACGGGATCAGCCCGGCGGGCTACGCGCATCGCGGTGCCTATCCGCTTTTGGCCACCGCCCTGCTGGCGGGCCTCTTTGCCGTGCTGGCGCGGCCATATCTCAATGGGCGTCCGGTGGTTCGGGTGCTGATGATGCTCTGGCTTGCTCAGACACTGGCATTGGTCTTTGCCTCGGTCTGGCGGCTGGATCTCTACGTCGACGCATATGGTTTGACCCGGCTGCGCATCGCTGCCTACATCTGGATGGGCGTGGTGGCCGTTGGTCTGGGGCTGACCGCGCAACAGGTTTGGCAGGACAGGCCTGCGGCGTGGATGATGCTGCGCAGTGGCGCGCTGGGGCTTGTGACGCTGTATGTCTGCGCTTTCGTGAACTTCGACGGGGTCGTGGCGCGCTACAACCTGACCCGCGACGTGCCCGCGGACAGCGAGATGCTGTGCAAGCTGAGCGAGGGGGTGATACCTGCGCTCGAACACTACTCGGGAGAAACCGTTGGACGTTTCTGTGCGCAGCACCACACGCAGCCGCGCCTGTTCCAGCCGCAGGACTGGCGCGAATGGGGCTTTCGCAACTGGCGGGTGCGCCGTAGCCTCGCCGCGATGCATGTCACGGAAACAACAGCCCCATGAGCCAACGGCAACTTCTCGTCGTCGACGATGATCCGCAAATCCGCGCGGTCTTGCGCATCGCCTTTGACCAGGCCGGTTACGCCACACATGAGGCCGGTGATGGGGCCGAGGGGCTGGCCAAGGCCCGGTCGGGGCGGTTCGACCTGATCATCCTGGACATCGGCCTGCCCGAGATGGACGGGCTGGCCGTCTGCCGAGCCTTGCGTACGACAAATGATACGCCCGTTCTGTTTCTGACCGCCCGCGAGGACGAGATCGACCGCGTGTTGGGGTTCGAGCTGGGCGGAGATGATTACGTGACCAAGCCGTTCTCTCCCCGCGAGCTTGTTGCCCGGGTCGGCGCGATCCTCAAGCGTGGCGCACCCCGGACCGGGGGCGACGCCCTGCACCGCGGCGTGCTCCAGGTCGACCCGTTCCGGCAGCTGTGCACGGTGAACGGTGCGCCGGTCAGCCTCACGGGGCGTGAGATGGATGTGCTTGCCCACCTGATGCAGCGGCCCGATCAAGTGGCGCCGCGCCCGACCTTGACCGATGCGCTTTACGGTGCAGGGGCAGGGGTCAGTGACCGCACCCTAGACAGCCACTTGCGCAATCTGCGGGCCAAGCTGGCCGAGGCAGGCTGCGCCGATGCGATCGAAACGGTGCATGGCATCGGCATCCGGATGGGTCCATGTCGCGGGTAACGCGCAAATGGCGCCCGCCGCTTGCCCTGATTTTGGGTGGCACCTTGCTGGCGGTGTTCCTGATGCCGCTGCGCGGCCTCGTTTACCTGCGCCTGTGGGGCAATGTTCTGGGCTGGGGGGAGGCCGCATGGCTGATCTTTTGGCTCGCATTTGCGGCCACATCCGTTTTGGCGGTGCTGCTCTGGCGGTTGGTCCTGCGACCGGTCACCGCCCTGACCACCTATGCACAGGCCAAAAAGCGCGGTGCGGACGCCATCGCGCCCGCCCAGTTCGGCACGCCGGAACTGGGCACGCTGGCCACCAGCGTCATGGCGATGGGAGACAGCCTGAACAGCCGGGCCGAGGGGCTGCGCGCCTATGCCAATCATGTCACGCATGAATTGAAATCGCCGCTCACGGCCATCCGCGGCGCAGCGGAATTGCTGCAGGCGGACCCATCGGCCGCAGATCGGACCGCGCTCAGCGCAACCATCGCGGACGCGGCGGCGCGGATGCAGACGCTGCTTGATGATCTGGCGCGCCATGCCCGCGCCTCGGAAAGCGCGGGTCCGGGCGCGGCGCGCCTGTCCCGAGCGCTCGACACGCTCGAGGTGCCGATCCCCTTGGCGATTGCAGAGGATGCGGTGCTGCCCATGGCGGCAGAGGATATCCGCACGATCCTGACACAACTGATCCGCAATGCAGCCGAACACGGCGCAACCGAGGTGACGCTGCTGGCATCACCCCACCGGCTCGCCATCACCGACAATGGCCCCGGGATCAGTGCCGGCAACCGTGACCGCGTGTTTGATCCGTTCTTCACCACCCGCCGCGCTTCAGGTGGTACAGGCATGGGGCTCAGCATCGTGCGCAGCCTCGTTGAGGCGCGGGGCGGGCGCATTCAGCTGGATGACAGTCAGAGCGGCGCCACGTTCGTCATCGTTTTTGATCCCTGACGCGCGGTCGCGCAGTCTTGATTGAGAATCATTCTCAGTTTCATTGACTTTGTGAGAATGATTCTCATATTCAATCCAGAAGGTGTCTTTACGTAACTCAGGAAAGGCTGGGATGACCCAAGATTTTGATCTCTCTCGTCGCGCCGTTCTGGCAGGCATGACGGCCCTGGCGGCAACGCCGGTCTGGGCCCAAGGCAAACTGAACATCGTTGCCACAACCGGCATGATCGCGGATCTGGCACGCCAGAGCGGGGGTGACCGCGTGGCGGTGCAAGGGTTGATGGGGGCAGGCGTCGATCCGCACGCCTACCGTCAGACGCGCAGCGATATCGTCGCCATGACCCGCGCTCACGCGGTGCTGTGGCACGGCCTCTACCTCGAGGCGCAGATGGAGGATGTCCTGGCCGATCTGGGTCGCAAGGGCCCCGTCATCGCCGTGGCCGAAAGCGTGGAAAAGGGCCTGCTGCTGTCGCACGAGGATTACGCGGGCCGCTACGACCCGCACATCTGGATGGACCCCGAGCTGTGGGTGCGGTGCGCGCCTGCGGTGGTCGACGCGCTGTCGGATCTGGTGCCAGAGGCGCGTCCGATATTCGAAGCAAACGCCGACGCATTCGTCACCGAAGCCCGCGCCCTTGGCGCCTATGCCACAGACCTGCTGGCGCAGGTGCCTGCCGAGCAGCGGGTGCTGCTCACGGCACATGACGCTTTCGGCTACTTTGGCGCGGCATATGATTTTGAGGTGATGGGGATCCAGGGCATTTCGACGGAAAGCGAGGCGGGCCTGAACCGGATCAGCGCCCTTGTCGATATGTTGGTTGCGCGGCGTTTGCCCGCCGTCTTTGTCGAAACCTCCGTGTCGGATCGCAACGTCCGTGCATTGGTCGAAGGGGCGGCGGCGCAGGGCCATGAGGTCCGCATCGGCGGCGCGCTTTTCAGTGATGCGATGGGGCCGGATGGCACATATGAAGGCACATGGTTCGGCATGATCGACCACAACGTGACCACCATCGCCCGCGCCCTTGGCGCCGATGCGCCCGCCGCGGGCCGTCTTGGCAAGCTTGTGGGGGCTGCATGAATATCGCACTGGTCTCGGAACAGGCGGGGGCGGCGGATCGCGCGGCCCGCACGGCCAGCCCGCTGTCGGTGCGGGGCCTGACCGTGTCATACGGGGAAACGCCCGCGCTCTTTTCCGCCGACGTGACGGTGCGGGGCGGTGCGATGACCGCGATCGTGGGGCCGAACGGCGCGGGCAAGTCGACCCTGCTCAAGGCCGCACTCGGCGTTGTCAAGCCGTTGGCGGGATCGGTGGCCGTCTTTGGCCAACCGCTGTCCAAGATGCGCGATGCGATTGCCTATGTGCCGCAGCGGGCCAGCGTGGATTGGGATTTTCCCACGCGCGTGATCGACGTTGTCATGATGGGCCTCTACCGCGACTTGGGCCTGTTGGGCCGTGTTCGGGCGCACCACCGGGCGCGCGCCATGGCGTGCCTGGAACGTGTCGGCATGACCGACTTTGCCACGCGTCAGATCGGGCAACTGTCCGGGGGTCAGCAGCAACGCGTCTTTCTGGCCCGCGCGCTGGCGCAAGAGGCGGATATCTACCTGCTCGACGAGCCCTTTGCAGGCGTTGATGCCGCAACGGAAAAGGCAATCATCGCCGTGCTGCAAGAGTTGCGCGATGCCGGCCGCACCGTGCTCGCTGTGCACCACGACCTCACCACCGTACCGACCTATTTTGACGATGTGATCCTGCTGAACCGCGAGGTGATCGCAGCGGGCCCGGTCGACACGACCTTTACCGAAGATGCGCTGCAAACGACCTATGGCGGGCGGCTCGCGCCGGCCCGGATGCGGGCCCACGGCGGTGCCGGGTAACGGATCATGCTGGCCGACGCGCTGCTGTTTCAACTGGGCTACAACGCGTCGCTGGTGACGCTGGGCGCGCTGCTGCTGGGCATTGCGGCCGGCGTTGCGGGCACGTTCCTGTTTCTGCGCAAGCGTGCGCTGGTGAGCGATGCGATTTCCCACGCGACCCTGCCTGGAGTCGGCCTCGCCTTTATCTGCATGGTGGCGATGGGCGGTGACGGGCGATCCCTTGCGGGGTTGCTGTTGGGGGCGGCGCTGTCGGCAGGTATCGGTCTGCTTTGCGTGCAGTGGCTGACCCGTCGGACGCGGCTGGGTGAGGATGCCGCGATTGGGGCGGTCCTTTCGGTCTTCTTTGGATTCGGGATCGTGATCCTGACCGTCGTACAGACGATGAATGCCGGGCGACAAGCGGGGCTCGAAGGGTTCCTGCTGGGGTCCACCGCGGGCATGCTGCGCAGCGAAGCACTGTTGCTCGCCGTGTCGGCGAGCCTTGTCTTGGTGCTTGTCCTGCTCCTTCGGCGGCCGCTGACGCTCGCCGCGTTTGACCCCGGGTTTTCCGAGGTCACGGGTTGGCGGCCCGGCCTGATCGACCTTGGGATGATGGGGATCGTGCTGTTGGTGACAGTTGTGGGCCTCAAGGTTGTGGGCCTTATCCTGATCGTTGCCCTGCTGATCGTGCCGCCCGTAACCGCGCGCTTTTGGTCCGAGCGGGTGGATGTCGTCGTGATCGTATCGGGTGTGCTGGGTGGCCTTGCAGGCTACCTGGGCGCCGCCATCTCGGCCACCGCACCGGCCCTGCCGACGGGGCCGATTGTCGTGCTGGTCAGCTTCGCCCTTTTTGGCATCTCACTGCTATGCGCGCCGGGTCGTGGCGTGTTTGCGTCCATGGTGCGGCACCAACGCTATCAGCGCCGGGTGCATCTGCGGCAAGGGTTGCTGGCGCTGGCGTCTGGCCAACCGATCTACGAACGCCTCACCCACCGTCTGCTGCGGCGCGCTGGATGGATCCGCGCCGATGGCGTGGCCACGGCAGACGGGCAAGCCGCGGCATCCAAGGCGCAGCTGGACGAGACCCGCTGGGCGCTCGTGCGGTCGGACCGGGCCTATGCGACGGCTGCGGCGCGATATGACGGGCTCACCGCGATCGAGGATGTCCTGACGCCGGACCAGCTATCGGATGTCGACGCGCGCCTTGCCCCGCCGCAGGCGGTGACGTGATGGGGGCCGAGTTCGTCGCCCTGTCCCTGCCGCCGATCCTGATCGGGATCTGCGTCGCCGTGGCCTGTGCCCTGCCGGGCAATTTCCTGTTGCTGCGCGGGCAGGCCCTGATCGGTGACGCGATCAGCCATGTGGTTCTGCCGGGCATCGTCGTGGCCTTTCTGCTCACCGGTCTGGTGGCGACGGGGCCGATGCTGCTGGGTGCCGCAGGTGCGGCGGTCATCGCCGTTCTTGCCATCGAAGCCATTCGGCGCCTTGGCCGGATCGAGGCGGGTGCGGCCATGGGCGTTGTGTTCACGGCCATGTTCGCGGGCGGTGTCCTGCTGCTCGAGCAATCGGATACGTCGAACGTGCATTTGGATGTCGAACACGCGCTTTTTGGCAACCTCGAAAGCCTGATCTGGCTGGACGCCACCGGGTGGGCGTCTCTGCTCGATCCTGTGGCGCTGGCGGGTATACCGGTTGAGCTGCCGCGCATGGCACTTGCCCTAGCGGTCGTCAGTGCGTTCGTCTGGCTATTCTGGCGCCCGCTGGCGCTGATGAGCTTTGACGAAGGGTTCGCACAGGGTCTGGGCCTGCGCACCGGCGCGCTTGGGCTGGCGCTGGTCATTGTGTCGGCGGTTGCGGCCGTTGCGGCGTTTGATGCGGTGGGCTCGATCATCGTGATCGCGATGTTCATCTGCCCACCCGCTGCGGCGCGCATGATGACCAACAGCCTCGCCGCGCAAGTCGGCTGGTCGGTCCTGTTTGCTGCGGTGTCCGCGATACTGGGCTACGTGCTGGCCGGGTACGGCCCGCTCTGGTTCGGTGCTGTCGCTTCTGTCAGCGCCGCGGGCATGATCGCAACGGTTTCCGGTTTGATCCTTGCGGTTGCTGCACTGATGGGTCCGTGCAGGACGCGCAGCGCCTAGCCGTTCGGCAGATCGCCGGGTTCAAACCGAACGTAGCCACCGGGAGCTGGCCGGATCTTCTTGGCATCCCAGCAGGCCTTGGCGTCTTCGAGCGAAAGTTCGGGATACGCATCGCGGGCATCGCGCAGGTATTGCAGGTAATTGTTGCACGTCGCGATTTCGCGCCGAAAGCCCGGATCATCCTTGCGCACCTCGAGCGTTGTCCACGCCACCACGGCATCCGCGAGGGTGGCGCCCGCGTTTTCGCGCATCCAGTCCATGAAATCGGAATGACACGAGAACTTGGGTCCGATCGCCGCCTTAAAGTATCTACGGACGTTGGGGCCAAAGGAAATGCTGTCGGTGATGACCGTATGCGGCGTCAGCTCGGCCTTGGCCCAATTGAATGTGCTAGTGCAACTGCGCTTGGGCGCTGCTGGGAGCGGTTCTCCGGCAAGTGCGGCCAGAACGCGTGCGCGCAGCGCCGCCTTTGTTCCTGCGGCAGGAATGCCCAGCCGCTCGCAAAAGGCCCGCAAGGCATCAGCCGGCCAATACCACCGGTCGAATGCGGCAGCGGACATGGAAGGGTCAACAGGCGGGCGGGTCTCATCTCGCATGCGCGCCAGCTAAGCCCGCGCGGGCACAGGTCAACTGCCGCGGTAGGTCGAATAGCCGTAGGGCGACAGCAGCAGCGGCACGTGGTAATGCGCATCGGCGTCCGACATGCCAAAGCGGATCGGGATGTGATCGAGGAACTTCAGGTCGCCCGTCGCAAGCCCCATCTCGGACAGGTAGTCGCCGCAGAAGAAAATCAGTTCGTACTGGCCCGTTTTGAACTTGTTGGTAGGCAGGATGGGTGTATCGGTGCGGCCATCGGCGTTGGTTTCGGCCTCTGCGATCTTGCGGTGGGACTGGCCCGATACACGATACAGCGCGATCTTGATGCCTGCGGCGGGCACACCGCGGGCCGTGTCCAGAACATGGGTCGTCAGATATCCAGCCGCCATTGCATCCTGCCTTGTTTGCGCTCAGATTGTGCTCATCTCACTCCGATTGCGAAGGCAAGTCCATGGCCAATGCGCCACCACGTTATCCGCGCGATTTCCATGGCCACGGGGCGGACCGCCCCGATGCGGCCTGGCCCGGTGGGGCGCGCATCGCGGTATCGTTCGTGCTGAACTACGAAGAGGGCGGGGAGAACTGCCTGCTGCATGGTGATGCCGCGTCCGAGGCGTTTTTGTCCGAGATCGTGGGGGCCGCCCCGTGGCCCGGGCAGCGCCATTGGAACATGGAATCGATCTATGACTACGGCGCGCGCGCCGGGTTCTGGCGATTGCATCGCCTGTTCACCGAGACGCGCGTGCCGGTCACGGTCTACGGTGTGGCGACCGCGCTTGCCCGTGCGCCCGCGCAGGTGGAGGCAATGCAGGGCGCGGGGTGGGAGATCGCCTCGCACGGGCTGAAATGGATCGACTACAAGGATCATTCAGCGGCGGATGAGGCTGCGGACATGGACGCCGCCATCGCTTTGCACGCGCAGGTGACCGGTGAGCGACCTTTGGGCTGGTATACCGGGCGCTGTTCGGTGAACACGGTGGCGCTGGCCGCCGCGCGCGGGTTCGACTGGATCAGCGACACCTATGACGACGATCTTCCCTATTGGATGCAGATCGGTGAGCGTGACCAACTCATCCTGCCCTACACGCTCGATTGCAACGACATGCGCTTTGCCACGCCGCAGGGGTTCAATGCGGGCGATCAGTTCTTTGCCTATCTGCGCGACAGTTTCGACGCGCTCTATGCCGAAGGGGCGGCGGGGCGGCCCGCGATGATGAGCATCGGGCTGCATTGTCGCCTAATCGGGCGGCCGGGGCGGGTGCAGGCGTTGCGCCGGTTTATCGAATATGTGCAGGCGCACGAAGGGGTCTGGTGTGCCCGCAGGATCGACATCGCCCGCCATTGGGCCGCCACACATCCCGCACAGCGCAACGCGCAGCCCTCGCAGATGGATGAGGCGGCGTTTGTCAGCGCCTATGGGGGCGTGTTCGAGCATTCCGCATGGGTCGCCGAAGGGGCATGGCGGCTCGAGCTGGGACCGGCGCATGACAGCGTGGTCGGGCTGCACTCGGCCCTGTGCCGCGTGTTCCGCGCGGGGGGGCGGGACGCGCGACTGGGTGTGCTGCGCGCCCACCCGGACCTGGCCGGCAAGCTTGCCGCCGCCAAACGCCTGACACAGGATAGCACGGCAGAGCAGGCCAGCGCCGGCCTCGACGCGCTGACGGATGACGAGCGCGCGCAGTTCGAGACGCTGAATGGCGCGTACATGGCCAAGCATGGGTTTCCCTTTATCATCGCCGTCAAGGATCACGACAAAGCGGGGATCCTGCGGGCCTTTGAACGCCGGATCGACCACGACACAGACACCGAGTTTGCCGAAGCCTGCCGCCAGGTCGAACGCATCGCGCGGCTGCGGCTGGAGGCGATGTCGTGAGCTACGCCTTTCCGCCGGGCGGCTTGCCGGGCCAGAACGAAAATCCCGAGGGGACAGCGATCTTTACCGAGGCATATGCGGTCATCCCCAGCAGCGTGCAGCGTGATATCGTGACGTCGTTCCTGCCCGGCTGGGTAAGCACACGCGCCTGGATCCTTGCCCGCCCCATGAGCGGCTTTGCCGAGAGCTTTGCCCAATATGCCATCGAACTGGCCCCTGAAGGCGGCAGCGGCGATCCTGAGCCTGACATCGATGCCCAAGCCGTTTTGTTTGTCGCACACGGGCAGGCACACCTGACCATCGGGCAGGACCTGCACGAATTGCGACCTGGCAGCTTTGCCTACGTCCCGCCAGGGGCCCGATGGAGCCTCTGGAACCGTAGCGAAGAAATGTGCGGCGTGCATTGGGTCCGCAAGCGCTTTGTGCCCGGCGCGGGCGTGGGTATGCCAGAGGCGCTGGTGACCCACGAGACCGAGGTCGACCACGCCCCGATGCCCAACAGCCACGGGAAATGGGCGACGCAGCGGTTCTTTGACCCCTTGGATCTTCGTTACGACTGCCACGTGAACATCGTGAACTTTGCGCCGGGCGGACGCATTCCCTTTGCCGAGACCCATGTGATGGAGCATGGGCTTTACGTGCTCGAAGGCACGGCGGACTACCTGCTGAACCGCGATTGGGTGACGGTGGGCCCAGGGGATTTCATGTGGCTGCGCGCCTTTTGCCCGCAGGCCTGCATCGCGACGGGCAGCGGCCCGTTCCGCTATCTGCTGTACAAGGACGTCAACCGCCATGTCCCGCTTTGACATCGTGGCGCAACCGCTGACGGCCGCAGCCTTTGCTCCGTTTGGCGACGTGCTCGATTGCAGTGGCGCGCCTGACCGGATGATCAATGCCGGGATGTGCGGCCGCTACCACGACCGCGCGACGCTCGATTTCGGGGATGGGCGCGCCGGGGTAAGCCTGTTTCAGGCCGAACCGCGATCACTGCCTTACACGCTCGATCTGTTGGAACGGCACCCCGAAGGCTCGCAGTGCTTTGTCCCGATGTCAGAGCACGGATTTCTCGTCACGGTGGCACGGGATGACGACGGCGTACCTGCCACGCCTTTGGCCTTCCTCACCGCCCCCGGCCAGGCGATCAACCTGCACCGCGGGACGTGGCACGGTGTGCTGACCCCGCTGCAGGCGCCCGGCCTCTTTGCCGTGATCGACCGCATCGGCGATGGCACGAACCTCGAAGAGGTGGCGCTGGATCCGGCCTATACCGTCGTCGTCTGACCCTGCGGATGGGAATGGGTGGCTGATCGGCCCTTCGGGGAGGATTTTTTGGGACAAAGACGGGGTGAGCGTCTCACGAGGGGCTGCGTTCGGCCCATCCGGCAAAGACCTTCTCCAGAGCGACCACAACGTAGTAGAGGACGATGCCCATCAGCGCCAACGCGATGAGGACGGCGAACATCAGCGGGTAATCGGCGCTGATCTTGCCGCTGTCAAAGAGGTGGCCCAGCCCACGGCCGTGGGGTTCTACGATCTCCATCAGGTTGGTGCCGATGAAGGCGAGGGTGACCGCGACCTTGAGCGCACCGAAGAACTCGGGCAGCGTCTTTGGCAGGGCGATCTTCCAGAAGATGGTGAATTTCGAGGCACCGAGCGAGGCGAGGATATCGCGATATTCCGGCTCGAGCGTGCTGAGGCCGATGGAGACGGAGACGGCGATGGGGAAGAATGAGATCAGGAACGCGATCAGGATCGTGTTCATGTCGTGCTGGCCCACGAACATCAGCGCGATGATCGGGACGACCGTGGCCTTTGGGATCGCGTTGAACCCCACGAGCAGGGGATAAAGCGCGTCACGCATCGTTTTCGACAGGCCCATGACCATGCCCAGAAGCGTGCCGAACACGACCGACAAAAGCAGGCCCACAACAGTGCGCCACAATGTTTCCCACCCGTATTCGAGGAACAGCCAGCGGAATTTCCAGAATGCGGGCCACAGGTCGGACGGCGACGCCATCTTGTAGTTGGGCCATTCGTTGACCCACACCAGCCATTCCCAGAAGAGGCCAAAGAGAAACAGCGCGAGCAGCGGGACCGTGACCTGGCGCAGGCTCATGCCGCATCCCTTCCTTGGGCGATGCGGATCTGCTGGCGCAGGACATTCAGCGCCTCGGCGCTTTCGGGGGTGTAGAGCATCTCGATGTCGCGTTCGCCCGTCAGGTGGACGTCCATCACATATTGCGTCCGGGCGGGTCGCCCCGACAGCACGATGACCTGATCGGCGAGGAAGATGCTTTCGCGCAGATCGTGGGTGATGAGCACGCCGGTAAAGGGTTCTTCGGCCTTGACCTTGTGCATGGTCTGCCAGAGGTCTTCACGGGTGAAGGCGTCCAAAGCGCCGAAGGGTTCATCAAGGATCAGCACGTCGGGTTTGTGCACGATGGACCGGCAGAGCGAGGCGCGTTGGCGCATCCCACCCGACAGCTCGGACGGGCGTTTGTCCTCGAACCCGGTAAGGCCCACGAGGTCAAGGAGGTGGCGGGCGCGCTCTTCCTTTTGGCGGCGCGACATCTTGGTCGACACGATCTCAAGCGGCAACATGACGTTCTGTAGGATCGTGCGCCATTCCAGCAGCACAGGGTTCTGAAACGCCATGCCGACCGTGGATTTGGGGCCCTTGACCAGATCGCCATGCAACCAGACCTCGCCCTCGTCCGGCTTCATCAGGCCCGCAATCAGCCGGGTTAGCGTGGACTTGCCACAGCCCGAGGGGCCCACGACAGCGGCAAAGCCGCCTTCGGACACCGACAATTCCAGCCCGTCGAGCACGGGCAGGGGGCCGCTGTCGGTACGGTAGGCGTGGCGCACGCCCTTGATCTCGATGAGATGGTCCATGGCGTGCGCCCGTTTGGTTTACTTCAGCATCCGCGCGTCGGCCGCAGGCAGGTACGCGTCGGTGAAATAGAGGCTCGCGTCGGGCGCGTTCTGGAATGCGTAGGTTTCCGCGAGCTGCTCAAGTGCTGCCTCCATCCGGGCCGCATCCACGCCGCCCATGCCCGCGTCGGCCACGGCATCGGTCAGCACATTGGCGTCGATGGCCAGTTGCAACCGGCGCTGTTCCAGCGCGGCGTCGGCGGCCGGGTTGCGTTCGATCAGGCTGGCGATAGCGGCCTCCGGGTCTGCGATCGCGTCTTTCCAACCTGCGGCGACCGCAGTCAGAAAGCCGGTGACGATCGCGGGATTTGCAGCGGCAAAGTCGGTGTTGACGATGATGGCGTTGCCATAAAGCTCCAAGCCATAGTCAGCCATCAAGATGGTCGAGATGTCATCCTCGGGCACGCCAAGGCGTACGAGGTTGAGGAAGGAGGAAAAGGAAAAGCCGGTGACGGCGGCCACGTTGCCTTCGGCTAGCATCGGCTCACGTGTGGGAAACCCGACCGGTTCCACAGTGATCTTGTCGACATCTAGGTTGTTGGCCGTGGCAAATGCCGGGAACTGCGCCCACGCGCCATCGGGGGGCGGAGCGCCCAGCACGCGGCCCTCGAGGTCCTTGGGCTCGGACACGCCCAGCGACTTGCGGCCCACGACGGCAAAGGGTGGCTTGTCATAGACCATCATCACGGCCGTGACCGGCGCGCCCGGGTTTTGGTCGAGGAACTTGATCAGTGAGTTGATGTCGGCAAATCCCATGGGGAAGGCGCCGGTTGCGACCTTGGGGATCGCGTCGAGCGAGCCCTGACCGGCGGAGATTTCCACGTTCAGGTCCGCCGCACCAAAGTGTCCGTTGTCAATCGCGGCGAAATATGGCGCCGAAGGCCCTTCGAATTTCCAGTCGAGCGCAAATGGCACGTCCGTTTGGGCCCAGCCTGTGCCAGCCAGCACAGCGGTGGCGGCAAAGGCCGCGAGAGTTCGTTTGAGCATGCAGTGTCTCCCAGGTGTGTGATCGAACGGACCTTAGGGCAGCGCGCGCAGGATGCGAAATGCGCGACGCGGCTATGGCCGGTCTTTATTGGCGCTGAACTGTGCGCTGCGCTGAAAAAATGTGCAAGTGATCGCGGCGCTTGTGTGCACACGGCCTTCGGGGTCATGGTGGGCGCGCGATGATGGAGGTCACGGCGATGAAAGACGACAACTTTCTGCGGGCGAACAACGCACAGCACATGTGGCATCCGATGGGTCATCCGGGCGAGGCGATGGCCCATGCGCCCACGATCATCACCGGCGCGACCGGATCGGTGATCGAAGACATCGACGGGCATAAGACGGTCGATGCCGTGGGTGGCCTGTGGTGCGTGAACCTGGGCTATTCCAATGATGTGGTCAAAGAGGCGATTGCCAAGCAACTCTATGATCTGCCTTATTATTCTGCGTTCTTCGGAACATCGAACCCGACCGCAATCGAGGCGTCATATGCGGTGCGCGAGTTCTTTGCCCAGGACGGGATGGCGCGGGTGTTTTTTACCTCCGGCGGATCGGACTCGGTCGAAACCTGCCTGCGCCTTGCGCGCCAATATCACCGGATCAAGGGCGATCCGGGGCGGACCAAGTTCCTGAGCCTCAAGAAGGGATATCACGGCACGCATTTCGGCGGTGCGTCGGTCAATGGCAACAACCGGTTCCGCGTAGCTTATGAGCCGCTCATGCCCGGCTGTTTCCACTTGCCGTCGCCTTATGTCTACCGCAATCCGTTCAACGAGACTGACCCGGCACACTTGGCGCAGAACATTGCGGCGGCGATGGAGGATGAGATCGCTTTTCAGGGCGCGGGGAGCATTGCCGCCTTTATCATGGAGCCCATTCAGGGCGCGGGCGGCGTCATTGTCCCGCACGAGACGTTCATGCCGCTGATGCGTGAGATCTGCGACCGGCATGGCATCCTGATGATCGCCGATGAGGTGATCACGGGATTTGGCCGGTCGGGCGATTGGTCGGGGTCGCGCCATTGGGGCGTGCAGCCCGACATGATGTGCTCTGCCAAGGGCATTACGTCGGCCTACTTTCCCGTCGGTGCGGCACTGATGAGCGATGCGGTGGCCGAGGTGTTTGAAGGCGCGGATGCGGACGGTGCGATTTTCCACGGCTACACCTACTCGGCCCATCCCGTTGGGGCTGCGGCGGTCACGGCGTGCCTGTCCGAGACGCTGCGCCTCGACACCAAGGCGAATGCCGGCCCGCGCGGCAAGCAACTTTATCAGGGGTGCCTGCGGCTGATGGAAGAGTTCGATGTGGTGGGGGATGTGCGCGGCGGGCATGGGCTGATGACGGGGGTCGAGATTGTGAGCGATCGCGCCGCCAAAACACCCGCAAGCGCCGAGATGATGAAGCGGATCCACAAGGCGACCTATGACGCAGGTGCGATGGTCAGGGTTGGCGGCAACAACATCATGATGTCGCCGCCGCTCGTGGTGACAGAGGCCGAGATCGATCAGGTGCTGGTCGCGCTGCAAGCTGGACTGCGCGCGGCCTGAGCAGCGACGTTTTCCGACACGGAAAACGGCAGGAAAACGCATTCGTTTTCCGCCTCGCACAACCGGTACAATGGCCTGTGACAAAACGCGCAGTCCAGGCTCCGGCGCACGCTGTCGCACCCCCGGTGACCAGACGCGCGCAGATCCTATTTTGTAAACAATGCCGAAATACTCACCAGCTTTGGCGGAGTTGACCAATGGATACACTACTTCTGTCCCGCATCCAGTTCGGGGCCAACATTTCGTTCCACATCCTGTTCCCGACGATCACGATCGCCTTGGGCTGGGTCCTGCTGTTTTTCAAGCTGCGCTTCAATGCGACCGGCGATGGCAAGTGGATGGAAGCGTACCGCTTTTGGGTCAAGGTCTTTGCGTTGAGCTTTGCCATGGGTGTTGTCTCTGGCATCACCATGTCATTCCAGTTCGGGACGAACTGGCCCGGGTTCATGGAGACGGTGGGCGACATCGCCGGGCCGCTCTTGGCCTACGAGATCATGACGGCGTTCTTCCTCGAGGCGGTGTTTCTAGGCATCATGCTGTTTGGCTTTTCCCGGGTGCCGGGGTGGTTGCACACGCTGTCGACCTTCCTTGTCGCCTTTGGCACGTCGATGTCAGCGTTTTGGATCATCGTGCTCAACAGCTGGATGCATACGCCACAAGGCTATGAGATCATCGATGGTGTGGCCTATGCCACGAACTGGTTCGAGATCATTTTCAACCCGTCGATGCCCTACCGCTTCATCCACATGATGCTGGCATCCGGCCTCACTGTCGCCTTCCTGGTCGCAGGCCTTAGCGCATTCCGCTGGCTGTTGGGGGACCGTTCAAATGGTGTCCGCGCAACGCTCAAAACTGGTGTCTACTTGGGCGCGCTGCTGATCCCTGTGCAGATCTTCATGGGTGATTTGCACGGCCTCAACACGCTCGAATACCAGCCGCAGAAGGTCGCGGCGATGGAGGGCAATTGGGAAACGCAATCGAACGTGCCGCTGCTGCTCTTCGCGATCCCGGATGAAGAAACCCGGTCGAACTCGATGGAGGTCGGCATCCCGAATATGGCGTCGATCATCCTTAAGCACAAAGCAGAGGGTGTCGTGCCGGGGCTCAACGATTTTGTCACCGAAGACGGTGACGTGCTGCACCCGCCGGTCGCCCCTGTGTTCTGGTCGTTCCGGATCATGGTCGGCACCGGGTTTGCGATGCTCGCGCTCAGCTGGTTTGCCGCCTTCATGATGCTGCGCAAGGGCCGTGGACCAGACGCGCTGCCGAAGGTCGCCTTGTTCGCGATGGTGCCCATGGCCTTCTCCGGCTGGGTGGCGACGCTCGCGGGCTGGTACACGACCGAGATCGGGCGTCAGCCCTGGCTGGTGCAGGGTGTGCTGACCACGGAACAAGCGGTGGCTGACGTGCCTGCACCCTTTGTGGGCATCACGCTGGCGGCCTATCTGTCGATCTATGTGCTGCTGCTGACAGCCTACATCGCCGTGCTCTTCTACCTCGCGCGCAAGGGTGTGACCGGCGACGTGCCCCGTCCGCGCACCCCGTTGTCTGGCCAGGCCGTGGCCCGCAACGTGCCGGCGGAGTAACGCGGATGGATATGTTCGACGACCCGGCCCGGTGGTTGCCCTTTACCTTTGCGGCGCTGATGGGCGTATCGATCCTGATCTATGTGATCCTGGATGGATTCGACTTGGGCGTGGGGGTTCTTTTCCCCTTCGCCGACGACGAGGAAAAAGACATGATGGTCGCCTCCATCGGTCCGTTTTGGGACGCGAATGAGACATGGCTGGTGCTCGCCATCGGCTTGCTGCTTGTCGCGTTCCCGACGGCGCACGGCGCGATCCTGACTGCGCTGTATCTGCCCGTCGCGATCATGCTCATTGGGCTGATCCTGCGCGGTGTCGCGTTCGAGTTTCGGGTCAAGGCGCCCACGCCGCACAAGGCGTCGTGGAATGCGGCGTTTCTCGTTGGTTCGCTCATGACGTCGCTCAGCCAGGGGTTCATGCTGGGCAAATACATCATGGGTCTGGAAAGCACCTTGGGCACCTGGGCCTTTGCCATGATCACGGCGGTCTTTCTGACGGTTGCCTATTCGTTCATCGGGGCCTGTTGGTTGATCCTCAAGACCGAAGGAGCGCTGCAGAAAAAGGCCGTGGAATGGGCGCGTGGCGGGATCTTTGGCCTCGTGCTCGGCCTTGGGGCCGTGTCGCTGGCCACGCCGCTGGTGAGCACGCGGATCTTTGACAAGTGGTTCGTTTGGCCCGAGATCCTGTATCTGGCGCCGCTTCCCATCCTGTCGGCGATCACGGTGTTGCTGCTGTGGCGGTCGCTCAGCCGACTGCCCAATCCCGAGGATAAGGGCGCGCGTACGCCCTTCCTGTACTCGATCGTGCTGTTCATCCTGGCGTTTGGGGGGCTTGCTTATTCCTTCTATCCCTATGTGGTCCCGGAAAAAATCACGATCTACGAGGCGGCCAGCGCCCCGGAAAGCCTGATGATCATCCTGGTCGGCGCTGTGATCGTCATCCCTATGATCGGCGGCTACACTGCACTCGCCTACACCGTGTTCAAGGGCAAAGCGGTCGAACTGCGCTACGACTAGCCGCTGCTATGCATGCCGCCGAAACGGTCCATGTCGGATCGTTTCGGCACCATCTGCCGTTTCTTCCGGCTAAAAACACCACGGCGACGGTCAAAGGCCCGGAGCATGGCGCCAATACCCTTTCCCATCCATGCAACGGTGTCTAATCTGGCGGGCGGGAACCAGAGGACGCTTGCCCCATGTACGATCTTGCCGCTTTTGGCGCGTGGATAGAATTTGCCGTACGCTGGCTGCACGTGATCACGGCGATTGCGTGGATCGGATCCTCGTTCTACTTCATCGCCCTCGATCTGGGCCTGCACCGCGACCGCAACCTGGCCTCCGGCGCGGACGGCGAGGAATGGCAGGTACATGGCGGCGGGTTCTACCATGTCCAGAAATACCTTGTGGCCCCGGCGGGCATGCCCGACGGGCTGATCTGGCACAAATGGCAAAGCTATTGGACATGGATCAGTGGGTTCATCCTGCTGGTGCTGGTCTATTATCTTGGCGCCGAATTCTACCTGATCGATCCGAACGTCATGGACCTTGCCACATGGCAGGCGGTCGCGATCTCGCTCGCATCGCTGGCCTTTGGCTGGGCGGTATACCACATGCTTTGCAAGGTCTTTGTCGAGGCGGACCAGACCGTGCTTATGGTCGCGCTTTTCGTCGTGCTGGTGGGCATGGCCTGGTTCTATGCGCAGGTCTTTACGGGCCGCGCTGCACTGCTGCATCTCGGGGCGTTCACGGCAACGATCATGTCGGGCAACGTGTTTTTCGTGATCATTCCGAACCAGAAGATTGTGGTCGCAGACCTCATGGCCGGGCGCACGCCCGATGCGATCTATGGCAAGATCGCCAAGCAGCGGTCGACGCACAACAACTACCTGACGCTGCCCGTCATCTTTCTGATGCTCAGCAACCACTATCCGCTGTCCTTTTCCAGCGACTGGAACTGGGTGATCGCGAGCCTCGTCTTTCTGATGGGTGTCACCATCCGGCACTGGTTCAACACGCATCACGCGCGGCAGGGCAATCCGCATTGGACATGGGGTGCGACGGCATTGATTTTCATTGCGATTGTCTGGATGAGCACTGCGCCGCTGGACACGCGCGAGGCGCGCAGCGTGACGCGCTTTGCCGAGGCGGACGGGTTTACCGAGGTGCACGACATCGTGCTGGGTCGGTGCAGCATGTGCCATGCCGCCGAGCCGGTCTGGCCCGGCCTGAAATGGGCACCCAAGGGCGTCGCGCTCGAGACGGAAGGCGACCTGACCCGACATGCCCGCGCCGTCTATCTGCAATCGGGGATCAGTCACGCGATGCCACCCGCAAACCTGAGCTATATGGAAGACGAGGAGCGGGCGGCAATCATTGCCTGGTACAAGGACGCGACCGGCTCTTGAGCCATGGTCGAATCGCGGCGAACCATGCTAAGTCTTGTGGGATGAACACCCACGCCCCCAACATACGTCCCGTCATCCGACAGCTGGATGAGGCTGCGATCAATCGGATCGCGGCCGGAGAGGTGGTCGAACGCCCCGCCTCGGCCGTCAAGGAGCTGGTGGAAAACGCCATCGACGCAGGCGCGCGCCGGATCGGGATCGACATCGCCGATGGGGGTAAGACCCTGATCCGGGTGACGGATGATGGCTGCGGGATTGCGCCGGATGATCTGGCGCTCGCGCTCAGCCGGCATGCAACGTCCAAGATCGACGGGACGGACCTGCTGAACATTCACACCTTCGGGTTTCGTGGCGAGGCGTTGCCAAGCCTTGGGTCCGTCGGGCGCCTGACCATCACCAGCCGTGTCGCCGGTGAAGCCGGGGCCGAGATCGCCGTGACCGGGGGCGAGATGGGCCCCGTGCGCCCCGCGGCGCTGAACAGCGGTACCGTCATCACCCTGCGCGATCTTTTTTACGCAACACCGGCCCGGCTCAAGTTCCTGCGCACCGACCGGGCCGAAGGACAGGCGATCACGGACGTGATCAAGCGCCTCGCCATGGCCGAGCCTTACATCCGCTTCGAACTGCGCGAGGTGTCGGACGCGCCGCGCACGATTTTCAAGGTTGAGGCGCAAAGCGGCGCACCAACTGAGGCGTTGCGCGCCCGGCTGGGCGACGTGATCGGCGCCGATTTCATCGACAACGCGATTGCCATGGATGCCGAGCGTGAGGGGCTGCATCTGACCGGATTTGCCGCCCTGCCCACCTATTCGCGCGGCGCGGCGGTGGCGCAGTACCTGTATGTCAACGGTCGGCCCGTGCGGGACAAGCTGCTGACCGGTGCGCTTCGCGCCGCGTATTTCGATTTCCTCAGCCGTGACCGGCACCCGGCGGCGGCGCTGTTTGTTGACTGCGATCCGCAACTGGTGGACGTCAATGTGCATCCCGCGAAATCCGAAGTGCGCTTTCGGGATCCGGGCACCGCGCGGGGCCTGATCGTGTCGGGCTTGCGCCATGCGCTTGCCGAGGCCGGGCACCGCGCCTCGACCACGGTCGCGGATGCAACGCTGGGCGCGATGCGTCCCGAAGTGACCGCGCCGCGGGTCTACCAGATGGACCGGCCCAGCCTCGGGCCGCGCCCTGCGTCCGCAGGTTTTGCCGAGATGGCGCAGGACTTCAGCGCACAGGTCGCCCCGGTGGTCGAGGATGACCCGGCTGACCTGCCGCTGGGCGTGGCGCGCGGGCAGGTGCATGAAAATTACATCGTGGCGCAGACGGCAACCGGCATGGTTCTGGTGGACCAGCACGCGGCCCACGAACGGCTCGTCTATGAAAAACTGAAACGTCAGCTGGCGGAGAACGGGGTGGCAGCGCAAGCGCTGTTGATCCCGGAAATCGTCACCTTGTCGGAGGGCGATCGCACGCGTCTGTTGGACGCTGCCCCGGACCTCACGCGCATGGGCCTGACGCTTGAACCCTTTGGCGGGGATGCGGTGGCGGTGCGTGAAACGCCCGCGATCCTTGGCGAGGTGGACGCCCAGGCGCTGGTGCGCGACGTGCTGGACGAACTGACCGATCAAGGCAGCAGCCAATCGGTGCAGGCGCGGATCGAGGCGATCCTGTCTCGGGTCGCCTGCCATGGCTCTATCCGTTCGGGCCGCCGGATGCGCCCCGAGGAGATGAACGCGCTGCTGCGCGAGATGGAGGCGACACCGCATTCCGGCCAGTGCAACCACGGCCGACCGACATATGTCGAGCTCAAACTCGCCGACATCGAACGGCTCTTTGGCCGCACATGATCCAGGTCGGAAACATCACCTTGGACACCTCCTATCCGCTCGTGCTGGCCGCACTGGTCGGTGCTGGCGCGCTGCTGTCGATCATGATCCTGCTGATCCTGTCCTTGCGCGCCGCCGGGCGATCCGCCCGCGCGACCGAGCCGCTGGCGCAGCAGCTGGGCTACCTTGGCCAACATGTCCAGGGCCTCGCGCAGGGGCAAGAGGGGCTGCGCGCCTCGATCCAGACCGTGTCGGACACCGCCACCACCGGACAGGCGCAACTGGCGCAGACGGTGGAACAGCGGCTGGCCAGCGTGCAGCAGCAGATGCAAGACCGCCTGGCCGACAACGCGATGCGCAGCCAGCGCAGCCTGACCGAGATGCAAGAGCGGATGCGCGAAACGCTGCACGGCTCGTCCAAGCAGACCACCACCAGCCTGACGCAGTTGCAGGAACGGCTCGCCGCAATCGACAAGGCGCAGGACAACATCACCAAGCTCAGCGGTGACGTGCTGAGCCTGCAGGACATCCTGTCGAACAAGCAGACGCGCGGCGCCTTTGGTGAGATTCAGCTGCGTGACATCGTGGGTAAGGCGCTGCCCAATGACAGCTACGCCTGGCAGCCGACGCTGTCGAATGGCAAGCGGGCCGATTGCCTGATCCACCTGCCGAACCCGCCGGGCCCAATCGTGATCGACAGCAAGTTCCCGCTCGAGGCTTATGAGGCACTGCGGCGGGCCGAGACGGACCATGACCTGAAACTGGCGGTCGCCGCGATGAAGACGGCGGTGAAAAAGCACATTGCGGATATCTCCGCCAAATACATCATCGAAGGGGAGACTGCCGATGGCGCGCTGATGTTCCTGCCCTCCGAAGCGGTCTATGCCGAGCTGCACGCGAACTTTCCCGATCTGGTGCGCGAGGGGTTCGACAAGCGGGTCTGGATCGTGTCGCCGACCACTTGCATGGCAACGCTCAACACCATGCGTGCGATCCTCAAGGATGCGCGCATGCGCGAGCAGACGGGTGCTATTCGCAAGGAGCTGGCGATGCTGGTTGTGGATGTGGACCGGCTGGGGACGCGGGTCGGCAACCTCGATCGGCACTTCTCCCAAGCCTCCAAGGATATCGAAGAGATCAAGATCAGCGCCGACAAGGCCGGTAAGCGCGCACACCGACTCGACAATTTCGACTTTGAGGCGCTGGAAGACGGCCCCGCGCAATCGGCCCTGCCCATCACCGACCCGTCCCGCGCGGCGGAGTCGCAGCCGGTGGCCGCGCCCGCCCATTCCCCGGTGCCTGAGTTGTTTCGTACGGCGGTCACCCGCGCGGAATGGTTGATCGCGCTGCTTCGGCTTGCGATGTCGAGCGTCCTTGCGGTGTTGCTGGTGGCCTTGCTGGGCGGGTCGGGGATTGAACCCAGTGAGACGATGCAACGGCAGGCCGTCTTTGCGATGGTCACGATGGCCAGTTATTTCCTGCTCGGTCTCAGCTTTGTCGTGCTGATCCGGACGGGCGCGTTCCGCCCCTGGATGGCGTGGCCATCAGCCTTGGTTGATTGCGGTTTCATTCTGGTGGGTGTCTGGCTGTCGATGCACAACCTCGACCTCACAGGTCACTATGTCTGGGCCTTTCCGACCGTGTGGCTGATCCCCATCGTGCTCGCCACGGGCGCGCTGCGGTTCAATCCGCCGTTGCAGGTGGCGATGGTGCTGCTGCTGGTGGCCGGAATGCTGTTCCTGCTGCCGATCGTCGACGGTGCGCGCGACACCGACGGGTTGAGGCCGCTCGAGTTCATGTTTGGTGTTCCACCGAACCTGATGCGGCTCGCGATGCTGCTGATTGCGGGGCTTGTTCTGGTCGTGGCCTCGGTCTTGATCCGGCGGCTTTTGTGGCGCTTTCTCGACGCTGTCGAGGCGCGTAACCGGCTGACCCGTTTCCTGCCGGATCAGCTCGAAGACCGCCTGGCGAGCGCGGATATCGATACGTTGCGCAAAGGGGCGTTGCAAACGATGGCGGTCATGTTTGTGGACATTCGCGGCTTTACGAGCTTTTCCGAGCGGCTTTCGCCCGAAGACGTGTCGGCCTTTGTCAACGGCTTCCGCGGGTGCGTCAGCAGGGCGGTTGAGGCGCAGGACGGGATCGTGGACAAGTTCATCGGGGACGGGGCCCTAATCGTTTTTAACGACGGGGATGGCACCGCGGCGGACCGTGCCATGGCGGCGGCAGACGCCCTGTTGCACGAGGTGTCCGCGTGGCGCACGGATGTGCGCATCGGCGTCGGTCTGCACCTGGGCGAGGTGTTCGCAGGTGTCGTGGGCGATGACCGACGGTTGGAGCTGACCGTTCTGGGCGACACCGTCAACGTGGCCGCACGGCTCGAGGCGGCGACCAAGGGTGTTGGTCTGGCGGTGCTGGCCTCGGACGATCTGTGGCGCGCAACCACGGGCGCGCCTGAGGGCTGGCGCCAGGTCCCGCAATTGTCGCTGCCGGGACGCGCGGGAACCGTTGCGGCGTGGGGGCGCGCCTAGGCCGCGCGGGTGGCGGCGGTTTCTGGATCCTGCAGCGGGACGCGTATGCCCGATTGAACCACTGCGGGGTCGTACGGGGTGCGGGCGAACACGGCATGCACCAAGGGCCGAAAGACGTCGAGCGGGAATGTGTCGTAGTCCGGGTCAAAGCTAGACTGATCCCAGCGTTCGCAGAACGTCGCACAATCGTCGAAATAGGCGTGTCCAGCATGGGCGTCACGCTTGTGCGGGTTCGCACCCACATGTTCGCCATAGTAGATCATCTGGAAATCGCCGTGCTTTTCAACGACCCACGTACACTGTTCCCGCACAAAGGGTTTGAGGATGCTCGCCGCGTATTCGTCATGGTTATAGGGCGCAAAGATGTCGCCGATGTCATGCAGCAGCGCTGAAACCAGCCAGTCGGTATCCGCACCATCGCGCCACGCCCGTGTCGCCGATTGCAGCGAGTGGCCGAGC